>Ga0105240_10014027_pt1 | contig 10962 bp, 10 predicted proteins | sample KBSC54metaG_FD_80426 | JGI IMG/M metagenome (GOLD analysis project Ga0105240, IMG submission 80426) | Corn rhizosphere microbial communities from Kellogg Biological Station, Michigan, USA - KBS C5-4 metaG | ecosystem: Host-associated > Plants > Roots > Rhizosphere > Soil | place: Michigan, USA...
ACGACGTAACGCAGGTAGTGGCGGCAGCCGACGACATCGAAGACGTACCGTTCACCACCCCGACCATGGTCCTGGAGATGATGCACGCCGGAGCAAGCCCCCACGAGGCGGTCACCGCCCTGATCAGAGAGGCCATAGACATCGCCGAGGGCGAGATCCCGAAACTGGCCGGACTGATGCAAGCACTCACCGAGGCGGCTGAAAGCGCCGAGCGGCTGGACGACGACGACAGCGACGCACTGGAGATTCTGCTCGGCCAAATCCGCACCACACCGTTGGACACCTCCCGCCCCGCGCCGGACCTGCTGGAGGATCTGCTGACCGGGATCTATGCCTGCGCGCTGATGTACCGGGAGTACGAATCGGACGTCGACGACGAGGAACCCGTCGAAACGTTCAGTCTCAATGAGGTCGACGACGTGGTCGGCGCCATGCGGGGCGAAGACGGCGCCGACTTCGACGAAGATAAGGACGAAGACGAGGACTCTGACTGGCCCGAGCTGGCATCGCCCAGGTTCCTGGCGGCAGTGCGCGCACAAGCTGCAGCTACCACCGACCGACTGGTGTGACACACGGCGTCAGGACTCGTGCCGCCGCCCTCGATCGGTATGTCGTAACCGGCTCGTCAGGACTGCTGCTGCGACTCAGTCCGTGTCCTTGGCGTTCGATCCATTTTGTGGTTTGTCTTCCTCTTGCCAAGCGGCCATCGCCTGGTTCCAATGCAGCGTGACCGAACTCGGATGGGTAGCAAGGTCGAACTCGATGATCGCGAGCTTTGCGGCATCGGTGAAGTCTTCTGGCAGCTCGAATCGCAACACCGTTGGACCTGGCAGTTCAGCCTCCAGTTCGTGCGCGCCTGTGTGCCAGCGGGCCAGCCGAACACGCCCGAGGGCGCGAGCGACCGATTCCCCGAGCTGGTCCCCGAGCTTCTTCGCAAACGCCTCGAGGAACGGCCCGAGAAGCTTGAGCGCCATGAACCCGACGGCAAGAGTTCCCAACTCGACGCTTGATGCCGCGGCCCGGCCAGCTTCTGGCGGAGTCCGCCGCAGAAGTTCGTCACTGCGTTGTTGAGCCGCCTCGGCAGCCCTCCGCGCCCCGAGCCGGCGGAGCCTCCCTGCAGCACGCCAATAGGCACGAGCAGCGTCGTCAATTATCTGATCTTGAGATCTTTGGTAACCCCCAGCGACCCCTGGTCCGGCTGAGAGTTCTAGGGGCGTCATCTCCGAAAGTGAGCGGTCTTCAACCTGCCGCAGGGCGGTGCTTCCCATAGCCTCCAACGCCTCGGCCCGTCGCAGCAACACCTCGGCCTGGGCGAAGAGCTGATCCTCTTTCGCCCCGAAGCGAATGGCCTGCTGTTCGAAGAACAACGCGTCCTCTCGGCCGGCTTCAACGAGGGCTTGCCCCAGAACGGTCAGTGCTATGGACTCGGCGCCATTGTCGCCCTGCCCCCGTGCTTTGGTGAGCGCTTGCCAGGCGGCATCGATTTCGAAGATGGGTTCTGTCACGGCACCAACTGTGCCGCGAAGTGGCTCGCCATGTCAGACAACGTATCTTCTTTGACCGCTCCCGCAGTGTGCCATCCAGGCGGCGAGGGCGGCCGAAGTGCCGGCCCGACCGCCGGGACTCATCCGATCGTGGCCTTGACGAGCGGAACCGATTGCCGACATGCCACCAGGCCGCGATGCTGTGCGGCGGTGGCAACTGGTGGAACTCCTGGAGACCGCCGTTCGGCCCCCCGCTGTTCGGCAGGCCCAGCCACTGTCGGCGGGGAGCCGGGCAGGCCGTCTGGCCAGATCAGGAAGGTCGTGCCGTCGGGGATCGTAAGCTCCAGACGGTGGCCGCGTCGGCGGGCCCGGCGGAACGCCCGTGGACTTCGCGGACTCCTCGCCGAGGGTGGTGAAGAACGCCTGGGTAAACGAGGTGGCGGCAGTGGCCGCCGCGAGGCAGGCGATGAGCTCTTCGGTGCCCAGGGCGCAGGTATCGACATGGACGGGTGTGGTGTCGGGTGTGGGTTGCCTGCCTGGGACCGCGCCGAGCCGGGCCGTCCGTGCAGCCCCCGAAGTCAACCTGCCGGGCGCTGCTCCTCGGTTCCGGCGTCATGTTGGGGTGTTGGTAAGGGGAAGGCGCCCGCAGTAACGCGGACGCCTCGAGCGTTATGTCCGGGCCCTGTTATGGCTTCAGCGAAGTAAGCAACCTCCACAGCAGTCGCTTCATGACCTTCGTTCCGGGGATTACGTTAGGCACAAATCCTGGCCGTCGCTTGTGAGCTGCGGACGATCACTCCTCCTCTTCCTCCTCCTCGCAGCCAGCTCCTGTGAGCAGGAAGTCACGTGGTCCCAGGTTGCCGCTTGAACCATCATCTGTTTCCGGCGTCAGAATCCGGCTCAAAATGTGGAGGGCGCGATGGCTAAGGGTATGAACTGCGCCTTCGCTCTTGCCCATGATGTCAGCGGTCTCCGCGACCGACAGCCCCTGCAGGAAACGGAGCGTGACACATTCGCGCTGCTGGTCGTTGAGCTGGTGGACGGCGTCGAGCAGGGCCTCGTTGGGCAGGCGCTCAAGCACCGAGTCCTCCGAGCTGGGCTCGACCTCGTTGGAGTCGAGCATCTCCCCGGCGGAGACCTCCATACGGTGCCGGCTCAACCTGAAATGGTCCGCGACGAGGTGGCGGGCGATAGTGACCAGCCAGGCCCCGAAGTCGCGGCCCTGCCATCTGAAGCCGGTGATGCGCCGGAGCGCGCGGACGAAGGTCTCGCTGGTGAGGTCCTCGGCAAGGGCGCGGGTCGATACCCGGTAGTAGATGTAGCGGAAGACCGTGTCGACGTAGATGCGGTAGAGCTCGCCAAACGCGTCCGAGCTGCCGTCTTGGGCCTGATGAACCAGGCTAATGATGTAGTCGGATTCGTTGACGCGATGGTCAGGACCGCGATCTTTGTCGTTGGAGTTGTCGGTGAGATCCGTCTCGGCCTCGGGCTGATCGTGGATCTCGGCGTTGTCAGCGATCGTCACGGCTCGGACCGCTCTGTGCAGCAGCAACAAGCGAGCCGGCGCGGCAGATTCTGCGGTCAGCACGCTATCGAGGAGCTGATCAGAGGAACGGACTTCGGACGGACGAGATTCGAGCTCCGCCCCATTGTCGGCCGCCATCAACGTCAGCAACAGCCGAGCGGGGTCTGTCTTCGCCTCGGCATATCTCAGAAGGTCGGCGTCAGCGGCGGCCAGCAGAGCGTCGAGCTCGGAATCGGGCAGCGCTTCGCGCTGGTCGTGGTTGGGCAGGCCGGTCATCGCGTAGTCCTCCCTTCGACGTGCTCAGCCAGTGCTAGGCGCAGTGCCGAACGCGTCTTTTTCAGGATGTCGGTGACCTTCTGCGCGTCCATACCCAGCCAGCGCCCGATCTCGACGTTGGCAAAGCCGTCACGATGGTAGGCCCAGATGATTCGGGTAGTCTCGTCCGTACTTGCGAGAACGAGCTGGACGGTCGCGGTCAGCGCCGTCAATTCGCCGACATCGTTGCCTGGATGGGAGCGGTCGGGTAGCTCGCCGACAAGTGATTCGGGTACTCGCTGTCGCGCCCCGAGTGGACGTCTCCATCGTTTGACCGCGACGTCGCGGAGCCACCCCGCGGGCTTGCCGACCAGCTGCCAGCGCTCCGGGTGCTGGGTGAGCTCGGACCAGGCAGCGCAGAACGCCTCCTGGGCTGCGTCCTGGGCATCGGGCAGTGTGGCCCCGCAGCGCATCATGAACGCCACCACCTGGGCGTGTTGCTGCTCACAGAGTTCGAGGAAGTCCTCACGCATCGTAGCCAGGGTGGCATGGGGAAGCCGAAGGGGGCCAGGGGCATCGGTCCCAGCGGAGTCATCGAGGTCAAACCCGAGTTCATCAGGCCCCGTCGGCACGGTCGCCTCGATCGGTGCGCGCGTCGCTGCCGAATTCGATAAGGATGCCGCCCTCACCGAGGTCGAGCAGCCGGCTCCCTGGCCCCAGGTTGCGGACGTGATCGGTCCTGGCCTCCTCCCGGGCCCGCTGCCGCTGCGCGCGTGCTCTGAAGCAGCTGCCCGCCAACGCCGCAACGGCCCCAGTGATGGCAGTCGATATCGAGGCAGAGTCCATAGTGTCCATCGCAGTCCCAGCCACGGTCCCCGAGGACGATCCCCGGATTTACCGCTGCCGTGTCCCCAATAAGTGGCCGTGGCCGGCATGATCGGGAACAGAGTTCATCGCTGCCGCTGAGTTTCGGATTTAACTGCCCCGCAAGCCCCTGACCGCGGTGAGCGTGTCGCCGTGCCTCGATCGACGGCGTGACTGTGTCAGGGCGTGCGCTGTCAAACACCTTGCACCAGGCAGTCCACTGCTCGTCGTTCGTCGACATGTTCCAGAACCAACCGTGCGCGACGCCCGACGTGACGGCGGCGCCGTCTGCGTATCGCCCGCGGACCGTTTGGAGTCCGCAGCCCCCGGCCCGTTTGCGGACCTCCCGCGAACGGGGCCGGGAGCTTGCTCTACTTGTTCGCATAGATCTCGCCCTGCAAGGCCTGGCGACGTCGTGCCCGTCGTGGTGCAGCCGTCAGATGCTGCCGTTGGCGAGGTGGGGGTTGGTCATGGCTCCATGACGTCGATCGGCACAAGCCTTACGGAGAGGCTACCTCGCGCCAGCTCATAGCAACCTACGTCGGCTTCCAACGTGTTGATGGCTCCGAGACAACAGGCCTTTCCGGGCTGATCGTCGTTTTGACCTTCCTCAACGCCTCCGCAAAGTCCATCAAGCTGCTGAGCAGCTCCTCGCCGGGCAGGGCGGGCGCAGAAGAATAGATAACCGGGCTCCTCTTCAGGCGATTTGCCCGACCCGCAGGTCGAGCGCCCGGATCCGCCCGTCGATGTCGTAGGCCTCGTTTTGTCCGGTGCGAGCCGCAGCGCGACCGCGTCCACGAGCTGCCGGTCTCGTGCTCGAGGACAAATCGCTACGCTTGCACCGCCGTTCGATCAGAACACTGAGATGCCGTGCCCCGGGGGGATACGCATGACCGAGCCCGAACGCTCGATTGATGATCAGGAAGCGGCCCAAGGCGGGGCTGGCGGTGGTGCCCGAAAGGATGTCCTGGAGCTCGTCACTCTCTTCTTCGGCTTGGTGCCCGTCACGATCGGCGCGATGCGGATCTACCTGATGAGCCAAGGTGACTCGGGGACGATGCTGCTGCTTGTGCGGACCCTGGACGTACAGGCGTTGTTCCTGGGCACCTTCATCAGGTTCATCGGCGTGTTCGGCACCGCCTCGGCGGCGTATCTCTTCTGTCGCGTCTTCTGGCCGCGACTGGCCGCTGCGTTCCATCCGGTCGCCGACGATCCGGGTTCCGCATCCGGCGCTAGCTTGTCGCGGCGGGCGGCGCCGGGACGCTGGCGCTGGGGCGCATTCAGTATCCTGATGGTGGTGTTCGTCATCTCCGTCGGGGCGTTGTATCCCGAGCAGATTCTCGACGGGTCGAACAACAGCTGGGGGCCTGTAGACATCGTGCGGTCGCTGGGCTGGTCGTTGGTGATCTATGTTGCTTTGCGCTACGCCGCCTTCAACCTCCTGTACCTCGTCAGCGACCGCATCTTCCGGCGGGGCCAGGCGTCGGGATCGCCGGAGGTGTCGTGGCGCCGACGGCAACTGCTGTTCAAGGTGCCGGGCAACGCGGTGGACGGCCTGTCGCACTTCAAGCCCGAGGTCTTCGTACTCCTGCCGGCCGTGCTGCTGCTGTTCTGGTCGTACCTGGTCACTAATGACCGCATGTGGCTGCCGGCCGAAGTGGTCACCGTGCGCTCCGCGCCGGCGGGACTGTCCCCCGTCAAGGACCCCAACCTCCAGGGCGGGGACACCCCGGTGGTGCACAGCGACAGATCTGCCTCGTTTATCGGCTTCGTGTTGGAAAGCGACGAGCTCGAGACGACGATCCTGCGTCCTGGAGGCGGTGTGGTTGTCGTGCCCCGCGAATCGGTCGTGGCTCAGCAGCCGTGCCAGTTCGAGCCAGACTTCGACCCCGGGGAGGATAGACCCCTGATCGCCCATCTGCCGGGCTTCAAAATGACCACGGACGCGCGGATCGTACCCGTCTGCCTGACCGTGCTCGCCAATTCCTCCGGCGGCTGAGGATGTGGCTGACGAATATATCCGCGCATTTCGGACGGCATGTTCGTACTCGTGCGGGTTGCCTGTGGTGGGTCGGGTCGCCCCGGGCGTGTCATCCCGGGGCTCCCACGGAGTGAAGTAGACCGCCGGCGAGGTGCCCGTGGCTCGGGTCCTTTTCCGACGGCCCCCTCCGAACCGGACGTTGTGGGTGCCGAATATTTCATTTACACAGGTCAGGCCGCATGCTCGTACTCGTGCAGGATGCCGCCGAGTCGGTCGCGTCTTCGCACATTCAGGTCGACGATGTCGGCGCTGCCGGTGATCGATTTGGGCGGGGGTTGCCGTGGTGCGCCGTGGTTCAGCGCCCGCCTTCAGGGTCGCGGGCCACTGCGGGGCCTCCTGCCCGCGCAGCGATCGCCACACCGCCGAGGTGTCCGCCAGATAGGTTAGGTGGCGGCCGGCGGCTGTGGGAACGTGAGCTTCGCTGGATCGACAGCCGACAGATCGAACATTTCATCGAACTGCTCGCGCAGGTAGCGCCTCCAAGCGCCCGCGGTCCTCCCGGCGTGACCCTCAATCGAAGCGGGAGGACCGCACTCAACTGTTCATGGTCACGGAGGCGCCGCCGATCAATGATGACAAGACCTGGATGCTTCCGCCACGGGCATCGGCGCCCGGCGTTCGACCGCCCCAACGTCGCCACGCTGCATGTCACCTGACAGGCTGGTCAAGCCATCAGGATCCTGCAGTAGCGAGAACCAACTTGCGGAGGTCCGGGTCGACGTGCTGCTCAGCGAATTCGAGACACGACTTCGCGACGGCCGCGATCCGATCGGCGTGGGGGATCTTTGAGTCGTTGGTGGAGGAGGCCCCGAAGCAGCTTTTCGCACTTTTCCGCGGTCGCCTGGGCTGCGGCCAGAGTGAGGATTTCCGTCCATTCCTCGTCATAGGCGTTCTTGATCAGGAGGCCGATGTGGCCCTCCTCCAGCGCCATCTGCGCCGCCAGGAAACTCTGGAACGGAAGGTGGATGAAGCGGATGGTGCGTTCGGGCGTCTCGTGAAGCACTGCGCCTGCCGATAATGTCGTCCAGGCAGGTCAGGCTGCGTGTTGGTGCTCATGGATGATGCCGCCGAGTCGGTCGTGTCGGCGGACGTCGAGGCCGGCGATGTGCTATGGGTCGGTGATCGGTGCGGGTACTGCACGCAGTGGCGCAACCTGTTCCATCGGCCGCAGCCGCAACACAGCGAAGGCGTTGGGGTCACGGCAAGATAGGTCAGACGCAGCAGCACAACCGGCCATCATGCCGGAGACTTTCGCCGCGGCCACAGCGCCAGAATCGACGCACGGGTCGACCGCTTTCACACCAAGCCTGTATGTGCTGTTGACCTGCACGGACGAGGTATTCGGCAGGCGCAGGATCCCCGCATGCGGCGATACCTGTGGCAATTACGGCTGCGGCTGCGGGCGTCCGATAAGAGGCTTCGCGGGCGTCCAGGCACACCGCTTTGACCTCCGTCCTACATCACCGTCTTGCCCAGGAACGGCGTGGCGGCGTTTGGGCGCTCCGCGACAGCCATTTCTCAGGGAGATCATTCTCTAGGATCCTCCGGCTCGGTCTCCGGCCCCGTGCGTGCGCGCCGAGACTGGTATAGGTACGCGCCTATCAGTCTGATGAGCTCTTCGGCTCGCTCACTCTCTCCGGTCAGCGCACCGGTCAGCTTGCCGAAGGCCCCCTCGTTGAGCACCGCCGCGTCGGTGAGGGCCTCGCGCAGATCAGGTGAGATGAGGAACTGATCCTGGGCGTTGTTATCAATCTGCTCGGTGATTCGCGGGTCTTCCTCTGCCATCCCGGCCGCAGCCGTGACGAAGCCGCCGATCTGTGGGTCCGCGAACTCACCCCCGAATAGGCTATTGATCTTGGCGATGACCTCCGACAGCAGCACCTGCTCCGGATCGCGGGCCACGGCGGTACCGAGTCCCGTGATGCCTCGCAGGCCCGGCGTCTCCTGATCTCCGGAAAGGGCTATGGCCGCCTTGCCCTGGTCAATCTGGCGCACCCGCTTAAGGACAATCCCGGACACGTCCACATCGGCGCGGGGATCGTCGACCGCGAGCAAGCGCACCAACTGGCGCAGGAACTCGGCGAGCTTCTCCAGGTCGGTGGTCTCGAAGTCAATAACCTGAGACATGAAGTCGTACAGGCGGATGTAGGAGCCGCAGTCCTTCCGGAAGGTCCGCAGCTCGTTTAGGGCCTCGCTGTCGTTTCTCTCGACTGCCTCAGCCCATCGGTTGGCGAACTCGTCACGGGCCGGCGTAATCGCCGCCGCCAGCGCGGAGTGCCGCTGCTGGCCCCACCAGGCTTCGGCGTAGCGTTCGACGTCGCCGCGGGTGTAGATGCCGGGCTGGGCGAGCTTCGTGGCGAGTTGGTGGACGAGATTGGGATCGGTGGCAGTCTCGACGTGGGCCTCGGTGTAGTACTGCAGAAACGCGTTCTGAATGTCGGTGGGGTTGTTGACGAAGTCGATCCCGGGCTCAAGCGCCAAGGTATGAGCAGCAAGCAAGCCTGCAAGCTTGCTGGGATCGCCTACCGGACGGGTAGGAAGTGGCGTAACAGGCACCGCTCGCTGGCAGCGGGCAGAAGGCGATGCCACCGCCGATGTCGGTGGCATCGCCTTCTGCCTCCCAAGTCCCTGAGCGAGGATGAGCGAGTCCATGTCGCCGACCGACCCCGGGAGAAAACCGGAGTCCGGCGCATCGCTGCGGACCGTCGGCCTCTACTTCGAGGCGGATGTTTTCGGGTGCGGCTTCATGTCGTCGTTCTTCACCGGGAGCGTGACGTCGGCGACGCCGTCAATGCTGACGGCGGCGATCAATTGCTGTTGGGTGAAGGGGAACGTCACGCCGGCATCGATACCGCCATAGGCGGCGTCGACGTACAGCGTCAGATTCTCGCCGGACGGCAGAGTTCGGACCGCCTCATAGGTCGAACCACCCGAGTCGTGCTCGCTCCTCACCGAAACTGTCGAGCCGTCGGGCAGTGTCGTGATGGTCTTCGGTCCCCAGCTCCCGTGTGGCATATCGCCGGAGGCGGAGTGGTGTGCTGCATGGTTGACCGGCGGAGGTTCTTCCTCTCCTGCCGAGCCTGGGGCGTAGATGCTCATGGAGACGGAGAAGTAGGGGCCGGGACTGTATGGAGCGTTTTCGTGGCCTTTGCCATCTACCGTCCACGTTCCACTGGTATCTATGCCGATGAACAACGATTCATCGGGCCCACCGATCGCCATGCCGCTACCGAATGGTGCCGTCAGGAAAGGAACTCCGCGGCCCGACAGATAGCTGTGGGGAGGCCAGACACTCAGGTGCTTGGCCTCTGGATCGAGCACTCCGGCCATTTGCTTGAACAACGGGCAGACTTGCAGATCAAGCTTCGTTTCCGAGGGGCCGAGGACAGTCCCCGCCTTCCGAAGCTTCGCAAGTTCGGTAGCGCACTGCGGGTCAGTCGTCGGTACCGTCACGGGCGTCGTCTTTGTAGCGCCGCCCGGCTCGACGGCGCGCGATGCCCCCGGAGAGATCCCGGCCGAGAGCCCGACGCCGACGGCGATCACGCCGAGCGCCGTGCCGGTCACGCCACCGATAATCCTGCGGTTGCGGATTTGTCTACGTCCCATGCCGACCACATCGTCGGCGGTGAACCTGATCGGCGGCCCGGTCCGCTCCGCGAGCCGTGTCATGACGTCACGTGCTTCGTCTTCCATTAGTTCGTCCCCTCTCCTGTGGTGGCGCCAGACGCCAGTAGCGCCGCGCGCAGTGCGGCCAGGCCGCGGGCTGTCTGGGATTTGACGGTGCCCCGTGAGCAGCCCAGGGCGTGGGCGGCTTGTTCGATGGACTGGTCCTCCCAATACCGCAGGACCAGCGTCGCGCGCTGCCGGGCAGGAATTTGGGCCATGGCCTGCAGTAGCGCGTCCCGCTCCTCCACGGCGTGCCCGGCATCGATCGCGGCGACATCGACCACACCGCTAGACGTGCCGACAACGTCGGCCGCGGCGATGTCGTCGGGAAACGCAGCGAACGACCGCTCCCGCCGCCAGCCGCGCCGCCGCTCGTCGATCAGCGCACGGACGATGATCTGGCGGACATAGGCGTCGCGGCTCTGCTCCCGCTCGACCTTGCGCCAAGATTTGTAGAGCTTGAGAAACGCTGTCTGTACCAGGTCTTCAGCCTGATGCCAGTCTCCGCACATCAGATAGGCGGTGCGGCGTAGCGCGTATGAACGGTCGGTGACGTACCGCCGGAAATCCGCCTCATCTTGAAGGCGCATCGACTACCCCCTTTCGGGTGTTCGGCCTAAGACGGGATCCGGAGGGGAAAGGTTGCACAAGGTTGCCCCACTGGTTCCGCTACAGGCTCGACGGCGTTCCAGGCGTTTAGCCAGTGGCGGCGCCTTCGGATCAGCGGCCAACGACGGCAGTGTCAGCCTCAGAGCCCTTTGGGCTTCGCTGCCGGATCTAGGACGTACTGCCTGCGTCCTGCACAGGCAAGCACCCCAAGGCCGTCGCGTTCTACGGCCAGGCCACGCCGACCCTGAGGGACTCTGTTGCCCGTCGTGATGACTTTCTCCCGTTTCAGAGAGACGCTGTCGGGTGGATGAAGACCTCTGATACGGGGTGAAGGAGCTGGTCACCGTGTCGATGCGTCCGCTTCCGTCCCCGCCGGTCCCGGTGGCGACGGCAGCCTTGGCCCGGGCGGCGTTACCGGCGGGGTGTCTGGCGATGCGGCTGCGCGATGAGCTGGGCGAGGTTTTCAGCAACGCCGACTTCACCGACGCCTATCCCCGCCAGGGCGGGCCGGCCCTGTC
>Ga0105240_10014032_pt1 | contig 10959 bp, 12 predicted proteins | sample KBSC54metaG_FD_80426 | JGI IMG/M metagenome (GOLD analysis project Ga0105240, IMG submission 80426) | Corn rhizosphere microbial communities from Kellogg Biological Station, Michigan, USA - KBS C5-4 metaG | ecosystem: Host-associated > Plants > Roots > Rhizosphere > Soil | place: Michigan, USA...
AGCCGGATGGCGCGCTCACCGTCACCTTGAACGCCAAGGTCGCCGACGGCTGGCACGTCTATGCCCTCAAGCAATTGCCGAACGGGCCGACGCCGCTGCTCATCACCGTCGATGCCAACCCACTCGCCACCCAAGCGGGCGCGCCCACGGGAAGCCCGGCCACCAAGGTGCACGACCCCGCCTTCAATCTGGACACGCCGCTTTATTCCAAGGCCTTCACCGCCACCGTGCCGCTCAAGATCGCGGCGCATGCCAACGTGGGCAAGCAGAGCATCCCCGTCACGGTCCGCTTCCAGACCTGCAACGGCAAGATCTGCCAGCCGCCGAAAAGCGCGCATCTTTCAGTAGCGGTCACCGTGGCCAACTGATGAACCCCCTCCGTCTTTTTCGCGCAAGCGCTCAAAGACACCTCCCCCGCCAGCGCGCTGCGCGCGCGCAGGGGAGGAAGGGCACGACCAAGACGCACTAGTTAAGCAACCGAGGAGCAACATTATGAAAGCGCTAATACAAGCCGCCGCTCTCGCATCAGTTCTTGCGTCAGGCAGCACCATCGCCGCCGAACCATCCGTCGCCGGCCGCTGGGACGCGGTGTTGTCGAAGGACGGCGTCGATATTCCCTTCCGCCTGGACATCAAGGGCGAGGGCGCGAACCTCAAAGGCGTCTTCTATGACGGCTTCAAGCCGTATGACGGCACCAGCGGCGCCAAATTCGAAGACGGCAAGCTGACCTTGAACATCGATCATTATCTTTCGACCATCAGCGCCGATCTCGACCACGGCCAGCTGTCCGGCAATCTCTTGAACAAGGGCAAGCCCGCTTACCACTTCACCGCCGCGCGCCATGTCGATGCGAAGGCCCAGGCGAAAGCGCCCCAGATCGCGGGCAACTGGATCATCCCGCTCGACGCGCCCTCCTCCAAGGGCGAGAAGGCGTTCCGCTTTGTGGTGCAGCAGCATGGGGCCGACGTGGCCGCCGCGATCCTGCGCATCGACGGCGATACCGGCTCCTACAGCGGCCAATATCAGGACGGCAAATGGGTGCTGAGCCATTTCGACGGCGGCCGCCCTGGCGTCATCGTGGTCACGCCCGAACAGGACGGATCGCTCGAAATCGCACAGCATGTGGAATCCCACGGCAAGGCCACCACCGACGGCGGCCGCGCGCCCATCCTCAAAGCGGTGCGCGCCGATCTCGCCGTGGCCAAGAATTTGCCCGCGCCGGACGGCTTTCTCACCCATACCACGGCCAAGGATCCCAACGAGACTTTCAAATTCGCCTTCCCCGACATGGAAGGAAAGCTGGTCACCAACGAAGACACGCGCTTCAAGGGCAAAGTGATCGTGGCGGTGGTCTCCGGCACCTGGTGCCCCAATTGCCATGACGAAGCGCAATATCTGGTCCAGCTGGACAAGAAATATCGCGACAAGGGCCTCGCCATCGTCGATTTCGATTTCGAGGAGCCCGATCAGCAGGACAGCCTTCAGCGCGAGAAGGCGTTCAACAAGCAATATGGCGTGAAGTACACGTCATTGCTCGCGGGCGAGCCGTCGCAGATGCATGAGAAGGTGCCGCAGCTCGCCAATCTCGACACCTGGCCCGCCACCATCTTCATCGGCCGCGACGGCAAGGTGAAGGCGGTGCATGCCGGATTCTCATCCCCTGCCAGCGGGAAATTCTATACCGACTTGAGACACGAATTCGAAACCCGCATCGAACAGTTGCTGGCGGAAAAAGCACCGACCGACACGGCTTCGGTCACGCCCGCCGGGAAGAAATCCTGAGGCGAGCAGTAGTGCAAGCCCTCATCCTTCGACAGGCTCAGGATGAGGATATAGCGAAGACCCCCATGCTGAGCTTGTCGAAGCATGAGCTTGTCGAAGCATGAGGACAAACGAGGACGGAGGGTTCCCTGCCCTTCGTCCTTCTTTTTTCTGAACCTGGCTCAGCCCAGAGGGCGTTTCTCAGTAGCCGTGCGGCAGCGCATAGAACCATTCGGCCGTATGCAGGTTATCTCCTTGGTAGTTCCCCAACACATCGGAGTTCCCCCATGAGCGTCAAAGGTCACGTCAAGGAAGCGGCTGGCTTCGTCAAGGAAGAGATGAACGAGCACGGCAAATCGGCCGAAAGTCAGCGCAAGGCGCAGGAAGGCCGCGAACTTCGCAACGAAGGCCGCATCGAAGACGGCAAGGCGCCGAAGATGACGCCGCCAGGCACCGGCCATCCGGACAAATAATTCCGTTCCAGCCATGAAAGAGAAGCCGCCGAGAGTCCGTTTCGGCGGCTTTCTTTTCATGCTCCGTCTTTGGTGATCAAAACCATCGCGAACAAAAGCTGCCGTTCGTATGTATTGGTTCGGACCGTTCCCTTTACGGAATAATGGCTCACGAAGGTTCGATATCCCAAAATGCGAACCCCAACCCCCTCTCGAACACCTATGCCGACGCTGATGTCGCCGATTTCGCCATCTGGGCCCGGCTGACTCCAAACAACCCGACATGATTTTTCCGTGTTTCCTTTTTCGACGTGCTCCGGTTGAAAGCGGTCAAGCGTCTGTTGAATTTCAGCCTCTTCGAAAAAAACTGTCTTTTCTTTGACAGTTTGAATGGAGTTGATTGCGGGGAGCAGCATTCCTCCGAACGGGTTGCTGTCGGTTTCGGGGCTGCAATTAATGCCTGCGCCACCGGAAAAAATGGAAGGCTTCGTCAACTCAAAGAAATGGGTCGGTATAAACAAATATCCGACCCTACCCTTGCAGCCGAGCGATCCGCAATCTTCCGCTTTTGCACAGGGTTTTCCAATCAGAAGCGCCGCGCAGAGTACAGCTGTGACCAATGAAAACTTCGCGGCAAGAAACCACCGGGAATGGCCGGCCGGGCCTCGTCCATGGCGCATCGGGCTCTCCTTCAGATCGGAAACCGCCATCCTAGCGAGGCATCGTAAACGCCTTCGCACCAGGTTGTGCGAAATGCGCTGGAAACTTACGGGGCAGCGTCGGGCCGGAACTCTCGTTCGGCCATCCTTGCGCGTAGCGCTGGAGGGTGAGGTGTCTCTGAGGGCCAGCACGTAGACGCGAGCCGGACCCGCTAAGAGAAGCCACGAAAGAGACGGAGAGATCAGCAATAATTTCTTAAGCCTGAAACGGGCAAAGTCGGCTTTGGGGGGCGCTTCGACTTGGGAGAAGCCATGGACGATTACAGCCCCTTCAAGAATGAAATCGCCGAACTGCTCGTCCACTATTTTCCCGAACTGCGCGGCAAGGGCCGCCACCTGGTCTCGGTGGAAATTCAGGTCGGCCGCTCGACAGCCGACGTGTCGGACCTTTCGATCGTGAAACTCGATGCGCCGGAATCCGCGCCGGTGTTCGGGCGGCTTCACATCCATCCCGCCAACGACGGAAGCATCTCCTAGCCAGGCGAAGAGAGCCGCACAGCACAGGCCCTCCTCCCCATCGTGCGCAGAGCGCACTGGAGGGGGAGGTGTCTCTGAGGGCTTGCCCGAAAGAGACGGAGGGGGTGCAAAAATCAAAACTACTTCGCGCGGTTCAGCTGCGCTTCATAGGCTAGCTTCAGGCGCTCGCACTGAACGGTGGCGTTCTGCGTATGATGGACGCAATCCTGATAGCGGTTCCACGATATCTGCAGCGGTGTCGGCGGCGCCGGCTGCTGGCAGCCGCCAAGCGCGGCGGACGCGGCAAGAACGAAGACAAGATTTCTCATGCCTCTTGCCATACCCCAAACGGCCTTTGAGCGCGAATCCCGAAGCGAAGCACACGCAGGTCCGCCTCCCCCTCGGCGCGAAGCGCTTGGAGGGGGAGGTGTCTCTGAGCGCTTGCGCGAAAGAGACGGAGGGCGCTCAAACCTTATTTGGAGCTGTCATTCTCTCGAAAATCGCGCCCAGAAACATCAGATGCTTCTTTTCATACGGCATCTGCGCCGCCGTCACCGGATCGGCCATCGCGTCCTTGGTCATGTTGCGCAGCTTGGTGGTCAGGATCTGATCGCCCTTGGTGAATTTTTCGGTCTGCGCGATCCAGCGCTGCGCCAGATCGCGGCACCCGGGCGCCGCCGGATCGCCCTTGGCCGCCAGCGATTTCAAATTGGCGATCAGGGCTTCCCATTCGGCGATATCTTTTTCCTGGTCGAAGCCGTCTTGGCTCGCCAGCGCGTCAAGTTCTTCGGGCAGGAAATATTTGTGCTGATGCGGCACGAAGGCCGGATGAAACAAGGTGGGGCGGGTCAGTTTGGGTGTCATCGAAGTCTCCTTGGACAAGGTTGCGAGATCGTCGATGGAAAGTGACTGACCGGATTTGAGCTTGGCCCGCGCCGCGCGCACCAGCGCAAGCCCGCGCGCCACCCGCCTCCCCTCCTGCACCAGCGCCTGATCCTGAAGCGCCAGCACCGTCGCCAGCGTGCCGGTGGACGCCATCACTTGCGCAATGGACGCCAAGGACAGGCCCAGCCGCTTCAAGGCCAGGATCTGATGCAGCCGCGCCACCTGGTCCGGGCCGTAAGTCCGCCAGCCGGACTTTGAGCGCAACGGCTTCAGCAAGCCGCGGCGTTCGTAAAGACGCAGCGCCTTGATCGTGACGCCGAAGCGGCGGGCGGTTTCGGTGGGACTTAAGTTCATTGCAACGGCTCAAAGAGGGCAGTCTATTCTATCGACGGGCCGCGGCCTAAACCCGGACCTTAGGGTCGGGGCAAGGGGCTCACGCCTTCAATTCGGCACCGGAATGATGTTCCATCTGCCGGACGTCGGGAAGCAGTTGGAGCGCGCGCCATGATCACGGTTTTTGGAGAAGGCAGGGGCTTTCGGGTGGTCTGGCTGCTGGAAGAGATGGGGCTGGCTTATCGCCTCAGGCCCGTGGACCTGTTGGCCGATCTCAAAAACGATCCCGAATTCCTCGCGATCAATCCCGCCGGCTTCATTCCCGCGATCCGCGATGGCGATGTGACCATGGTCGAGTCGATTGCGATCATGGAATACCTCCTGGGGCGTTACGGGCCGACGCCGCTGGCGCCCGGTGCGCAGGATGCGGCCTTTCCGGCTTACCAGCAGTTTCTGCATCTGGGGGAAGCGGGGCTCGCCGCCTCGATTTATTTCGTTTCGGGCGCCCGGCACATTGCTCCGGAAAATGAGCGCAACAATTGGAGCGCGCGCCAGGCCATGAGCGTGTTCGCCACCCGGCTGACCCTGGTGACGCGCCTGCTCCGGCAGGCACCCTACATGGCCGGGGATCATTTCACCGCGGCGGATATTTCGGTGGGCTATGCCTTGGAGATGGCGCGCAAGAATGCGGGGATCGAACTGGGCGAGGCCGAGCAGGAATATGTGACGCGGCTGCGTGCGCGCGGCGGCTATCAGCGGGCGCTGGCGGTGTGCGAAGCGACGCGGCAATGGTGGACGAGCTAGCGGCCCGTCCGCCACGCCCCGCCGTCGCAGGTTCCGGCATTGCCGAATTGTATAGAGTTTCACACTTTCGGTTTCGTGCGGATCAAACGCCTGGAGCCCCCGTTTAAAAAAGGGGCGTAACCGAAAGGAAATGATCCCATGCGAAAATTCGTGTATGCGGCCTCGGCCTCCCTTCTGTTTGGTTCGCTTTCCCTGATACCGGCGGCGATGGCCCAGTCCGCGCATGGAGCCGATGGAACCGCGATGGCCAGCGCGCCAACCGCCACGCCCCCGCCCGATACGCGGATGAACGACCATGATGCCGACGACAAGAAAACCGACGCCGACGACCGGTCGGGGAAGAACGACCATGATGCCGACGACCGGCGCGCCCGGAACGATGCCGACGACCGCCGCTTTGATACCGATGACCACAGAAACGATCACGATGCGGACGACCGTCGCGCCCGGAACGACCGCGATGCCGACGACCGCATCGAACCAAAGTAAGACCGACAGGATGTGATCCCGCGAACGCCCCGCCCTCCTGCGGGGCGTTTGACTGTCGGCGCCGATGCCTACTTCCCGATCTGTTCGTGGGGCTTCAGCGATAGCTCGCTTTCCGGCTGCGTAAGACGCAATTGCGCTTGCCGTTGCCCGGGCGCAATCCCCCGCGCCGCGAAATAGCGCTCCAGCACTTCCGCCGAGGGCTGCGCGCTGGCCAGGGCGACATAGGTGTCCGGCCGGAGCAAATATAAAGCGTCGCGCTGCAATCCGGCGCGGGCATGCGCCGCTGTGAAAGCAAACACATGCAGCGGAACGTCATTGCACTCGCACCAATCGGCAACGTCTGCCCCCGCCGCGCCATAGACATGCACCTGCCAGCCGATATGGGCGAGCGGCGCATAATTGTCATGGCCGCCCGCACTGATCCATGGCAGCCGGTCGCCGCCCTCAACCCTCCCCGCCTTGCCCTCGCTCAGGGCGCGGCCGCGATAATGGATGGCGATCTGCGACATGGAGCGGAAGCGCCACTCGCGAAACGGGCGAATGCTGGCCAGCGCCGGCAGCGCCCAGGGCAGCAGCCAAACGCGCGCGATCTCCGCCAGTTTTCCCGTGTTGGTCATAAAGCCGAACATGCGGTCGGTGGTGACCAGCAGCTGGCGCGCAAAGCTGATGCGCTCGGCTTCGTAGGTATCGAGCAGCGTCTCAGGCGCGCCACCCTTCAGCACCGCCGCCAGCTTCCACGCCAGATTGATGGCGTCGCCGATGCCGGTGTTCATGCCCTGCCCGCCCGCGGGCGAATGAATGTGCGCCGCATCGCCCAGAAGAAAGGCGCGGCCTTTGCGGAAATGCTCGGCCACGCGCTTGTGCACGCGATAGACCGAGAACCAGTTCACCCGCTCCACCTGAATCTGCATGTGGCGGGTGGCGCGCGCCGCCACATCGGCGAAGCTGAGCGCTTCGACGCCCGCGCGGTCCTTCACTGTGCCGATCAGCCGCGCCCGGCCTTTTTCCTTCAAGGGAAACACGCCCAAAGGATCGGTCCAGTCGATGTCGGCATGCAGCTCGCCATCCATCGCGGGACCAGAGCCCTCCACATCGGCGACATAGAAGACCTGATCGTACGTGCCGCCGGGAAAACCCATGCCCATGATCCGCCGCACCGCGGAGCGCGCGCCATCCGCGCCCATCAGATAGGCGGCGCGAAATTCTTCCTCACCGTCTGGTGTCGCCAGCCGCGCCACCACATGGTCGCCCTCTTCCCGATAATCGAGCAGCTCCACATTGTGCTCGACGCCCACGCCCAGCGCCGCCAGCCGGTCGATCAAAAGCCGCTCATGCTCGTCCTGGGGAAAGATCTGCAGCCGCGCATAAGGCGTGAGGTCTTCGCCCACGGCACGGGGCACGATGCGGCGGATTTTCTTGCCTTTCACCCACAGGGTGGCGGCGGAGACGTGATGACCCCGCGCCACCACCTCCTCCGCCAGATCGAGCTGGCGGTAAAGCTCCAGCGAGCGCGCATGCAGCGCCAGCGCGCGGGAGCTGGTGCCCGGCGCCGCGGCCTTGTCGATAATGCGCAGGGGCACGCCCATTTTGGTGAGCCACAGCGCCAGCACCAAACCGGTCGGCCCCGCGCCCACGATCAGGACCGGTGCGGGAGTGGCGAAGCGGCGGGCGGATTCAGGAGGGCGGATGTTCATGGCCGGCAGCTTAATCTATCGGCGGCGCGCATGGTACGCTCGGGATCGTGGCGGCGGGGCTTTCACGAAAAATGGGCTGGCTGAAATACGTCCTGGCTGGTTTGGCGGCGCTGGTGTTTCTGGCGGTGGCGCTGTTCGAATATTCCTTCCAGCGCGACCAAGCGAATTTCAAGGCCGCAAAAAACAAATGCGAGGTCGGGTGCATCCAGGATTCCGGTGGCATCGCGCAATGCCGCGTCTACTGCAAGGATCATCCCGGGCACTATCCCTAGCCGACATAGCCCACTCCACAGCGGCTTACTTCCTCGAAGCACAGGGATAGGACTGCTCTAAGGCTTCCCAGGCAAAGGTCGCGCCGCTGCAGAAGCCGTCACAAGTTTCCGTTTTCTTTCTCAGGTAGCGGCGAATTTTAAGTACCGCCTCTTGTACGCTACGGTCGGCAGGAAGGCAGATGCCCTGGAAAACCGAGTCTCTTCTAACGCGCCCGGCGTCTATCATCTCAATGACTCCGCTGACAAAGCCAACGCACTTTTGGCTAACCGGAGCGTTTTCGCGCAAGGAACAATAGTCACTGAAAGAGTCCAACCGACCCCGATCCCACGCATCGGTATGCCCCGCCAGAAAGATGAATAAACAGGTCCCGAGGATGATCGATTGCCACCGCACTGCTTATTCTCCTTTCTACTTCCCCGGCGGGTTGGCGCCGGTGTCCATCAAAAGCCGCGTGAAGAGATAGAGGCGCGAGTCCAGCGTGCCCAGATCGATCCACTCATGATCGGTGTGGAAATCGCCGCCCACCGCGCCCAGCCCATCCAACGCGGGCGTGCCCACCGATTGCGCCACCGCCGATTCCGACGCGCCGCCATTGCCGCCATGGCCGATTTTCTTGCCAAGCTCGGCGTAAATCGCGTCGGCGCGGACGGCCAGGGCATGGGTTTGCGCATTCTCCACCAGTGGCGGGAAACTGCCGCTGGCGGTCACGGTCACCTTGGTGTCGGGGATCATGGTCTTGGCCGCATTCGCCTTCATCTTGGCGACGACCTGCTCCAGCTCCTCGGGCTTTCTGAAACGCTCGTCGAACGTCGCTTCGGCGCTGTCGGGAATGATGTTGGCGCGCGATCCCGCCTTCAGCAAAGTGAGATTGGCGGTGATGCCATCGCCGGAGGTGGGAAAGCTGCTCCCCAGCGCATTGATCTGATGGATCAGCTCCATCAAGGCATTGCGCCCGTTCTGCGGCACCATGCCGGCATGGGCGGCGCGCCCCTCGACATGGATGACGACATCGCCCGCCCCCTTGCGCCACACCGTCAGCACATCGGGCGCATCGCCCGGCTCCATGTTGAATTCCACGTCACTCTCTTTGGCCAGCGCCTTAATGAGATTGGCGCAGCTGGGCGAGCCGCGTTCCTCGCTTGCGTCCAGCAGCACGGTGATGCTGGCGAAGTTCTTGAAATTCAGATCGTGCAGGATCTTGAGCGCGGTGAGCGCCGTGACGTCACCGGCTTTCTCGTCGCCCACGCCGGGGCCGTGCGCGCGATTGGCGCCGTCGATGCTGAAGGGCCGCCCTTTGACCGTGCCGGGACCGAACACGGTGTCGAAATGCGAGATGATCAGGATCTTGCCCTTGCCGGTGCCGTGGAACACCGCCACGACATTGTCGGGAAGGCCGGGGGCTTCGCTTTTCTCGGTGCGCACCGCCGCGCCCAGCGCTTTCAGCCGGCCCGCGAGAATGCCCGCCACCTTGTTGCCGCCCGCCACATCGCCGGTGCCGGAATCGACATTGACGATTTGTTTGAGGAGATCGAGCGCCCCCGCCTTGTTCGCTTGCACCGCCGCAAACACCTTCTCGTCCCGCTGGGCAGCGTGCGCGCCCGCCACCATCACCACCAACGCGGCGCACGCCATGAGTGCTGTCTTTTTCATGCTTTGTCCCCTGAACCTGCTCACACGCTCCGCGTGCCGTTCCTCACACTACAACGCCTTATGCGGCATCTTCAGCCCGTTTTTTTCGAATTGCAGCAGCTTGGCCGCGAAGGCGATTTTCCCCTGTGAATCCGATGTCGCGGTGATCAGTTCTTCGATGTCTTTGCGGGAAAGGTTGCCCTGGGGCGCGCGCCGCGCAATCGCATCGGCGACTTCCATCGCGACGTTCGCCGCCGTCAAGGCCTCCATGAAGGCGGAGAACACCGCATAGTCATAAACATATTCGCCCAGTTCGCTATGGGGCATGAGATCCAGCGCGCCGTTTTGCCTGGCGGTTTGCCAGGCGCCGTCCGGCGTCCTGCGGAAAAGCCATCCGTAATTCAGGCCCGTCACCGGCATGTTCGCCGACTGGCTGGCGCGAAGAATGTCCATATCTTTGGTGAGCGCGCCTTTCACCCTGGCAAATTCTTTTTCATTGAAGTCGGCGATCCGGCGGTTTTCATTCAGTTCGGCGCCGATTTCCCGCCGCGCGACGCTCAACTGATTCAGGTGGTGAACATATTCGACCGTCTGCTCCAGCCCGATGGCGATCAGCAATCCGATCGTGATGGTCGCGATGTGGATGAAAAAGTCTCTCCAGCCATGGATCGCCGCATGCGGCGGATGAACGTCCAACACCGGTTGCGCGCCCCCTTGCGCTTGTGGATTTGATATTTCGATTTCTGGAGATGTTTCCAATTCACGCCCCCGCCAAGCGCGACACCCCGGCCCCAACAGCCAGATTTCCTGGAATTCAGACATATCCCACCGGCGGGGGCAATGCGCGGCCCAGCCCATTGGCCGAATTCGATCTTTTTTCACCGCTGGACGGCGGGCTTTCGGCGCGCCCATGATGGGCCCCAGCGGGATTCAGACTTAAGGGGCATCCATGAAGCATGTTGTCGAAGGCACCACACGCAATCTGGCTATCGGCTTAAGTCTTGCGAGCCTTTTGTGGACGGCGACCGCCCACGCCCAGAGTCCCGCGCCGGACAAACCCGGCATCCGCGCCGTGACCGCCTTCGTCACCCTCGACAAGGACAATTACGCCGCGCGCATGGACGAAGCGGCAAAATTCTTCGCCGCCGCCAAGACGGCGCTCAACCAGGCCGGATTTCCTGGCGCGGGCGGCCGCATCACCACCCAGCCCTTCCCGCAATACATCAAGGGCATGAGCCGCGAGCAGGCGCTGGCCCTCATCGGCGCCATCAAGAAGGTGGCGGCCAACGATCATGTCGGCCTGAATTTCGGGCCCGCCATGATGAACGACAATGACGACACCGCCGCCGCCGACTTGCTTCCGGCAATCGTGGGCGACGGCGGCGCCAATGCCAACATCATCGTGGCCGACGACAAGGGCCTGCACTGGCGCGCCATCGCCGCGGCCGCGCACGCGGTCCATGA
>Ga0105240_10014035_pt1 | contig 10957 bp, 10 predicted proteins | sample KBSC54metaG_FD_80426 | JGI IMG/M metagenome (GOLD analysis project Ga0105240, IMG submission 80426) | Corn rhizosphere microbial communities from Kellogg Biological Station, Michigan, USA - KBS C5-4 metaG | ecosystem: Host-associated > Plants > Roots > Rhizosphere > Soil | place: Michigan, USA...
CGTCCGTCGCGATCCCGTCTGACGCGCACTGAGGATCGATCAATGCGCTTTCCCCATTTTTTCATCGAGCGACCGATCTTCGCGGCGGTGCTCGCGACATTGATAACCGTCGCGGGTATTGTCGCCTTTCCATCGTTGCCGGTGGGCCAATACCCGGAGGTAGCTCCGCCAACTGTCGTCGTCAGTGCTCGCTTTCCAGGTGCAACAGCTGAAACGATGGCCTCGACAGTCGCTGTTCCCCTCGAACAGCAGATTAATGGGGTCGAGCACATGCTCTACATGTCGACCTCCTCGGTCGGCGAAGGCTCGGTGACAATAACAATCACCTTCGCGCTTGGCACCGATGTCAATGAAGCGCAGGTACTGGTCCAAAATCGCGTTGATGAGGCGCTGCCGCGATTGCCCGACGAAACCAGGCAGATCGGGGTCACCGTTCGAAAGATCAGCCCGGACAACCTTGTGGGCTTCGCTTTCTATTCGCCCGACAACTCGCTCGATACCGACTTTATTTCGAACTATGTCACCCTGCAGATCAACGATCGCATCAAGCGCGTCCCAGGCATCGGGGATACGGTGCGCTTCGGCGGACGTGACTATGCGATGCGAATTTGGATCGACCCGGATCAGGCGGCGGTTCGAAATCTGACGGTCGATGAAATCGTTGCAGCAATTCGCGCTCAAAATGCCCAGGTCGCGGCCGGCATCATCGGACAGCCGCCCTACGGGACAAAGGCAAACGCCTATCAGCTTGGGGTGGACACCGAAGGGCGCCTCACGACCCCCGAGCAGTTCGGGAACATCATACTCAAGCGGCGTGCTGACGGCGGGCTCACCCGGCTGCGCGATGTGGCGAGAGTCCAGCTCGGCGCCCAGGACTACTCGACGAATGCGTTTTACAATGATCGTAACGCAATTGGCTTGGTCCTGAGGCAGCAACCTGGATCGAATGCGCTGGCAACCGCAGACCGGGCAAAGGCGCTGGTCGCCGAGTTATCGAAAGACTTTCCCCCAGGGATGTCATATGCCGTCGCAGACGACCCGCTCCGTTTCGTATCCGAATCCATTCGTGACGTTAAGCAGACGCTCTTCATCGCATTGCTGCTCGTCTCATCAATCGTCCTGCTCTTTCTGCAGAGTTGGAGAGCGGCGGTTGTGCCCTTGGTTGCCATCCCAATCTCGCTGACCGGCAGTTTCGCTACAATGGCTGCCTTCGGCTTCTCGCTGAATAGCCTTTCACTCTTTGGAATGGTGCTGGCGATCGGCATTGTCGTGGATGACGCGATCGTGGTGGTCGAAAACATCGAGCGACTCATTGCCACGGAAAATTTGTCACCGAAGGACGCAGCCCACAAGACGATGACTGAGGTGTCGGGCGCGCTTGTGGCTATCGCGCTCGTACTGTGCGGCGTCTTTGTGCCGACGGCATTCATACCAGGCCTATCGGGCGTGTTCTATAAGCAGTTCGCCATGACGATCGTCTCGGCGACCATGATTTCGGCTTTCATTTCGCTGACATTGTCGCCGGCACTCGCCGCATTGCTGTTGAAGCACCCGGACCAAAGGGTCGAGATCAAGCAGGGGTTGTTCGCCTATCCGAGCCGCTTTGCCAAATGGTTCAATCATCTATTTGACCACCTGTCGGTCCAATATGGCCGCCTTACAGGCAAACTTGTGCGGCGCCTTGTCATGCTGGCAGTGGTCTATGGGGTTCTCATATTGGCGACCGGCTGGCGCTTCTACGTTACGCCGCTGGGCTTTATTCCGGCGCAAGATCAGAACATGTTGCTCAACGCGGTCCAGTTGCCGCCCGGCTCATCGCTTCAGCGCACGACCCAAATTGCGCAGCAGGTTTCCGCGGCGTCGTTTACAGTTCCTGAAATCGATCACACGTTAACATTCGCTGGGTTCGATGGCGCGACCTTCACGAACGCCTCCAACGCTGCTCTCGTTCCGGTCTTCATGAAACCGCGGGGCGAGCGGGACGCGGGAGCGGACGAAATTGCAGGCAAGCTGCGCAAAGTGTTTTCCGGGATCACCGGGGCTAACGTATTCGTGATTTCGCCGCCGCCAGTGCGAAGCATTGGAACGACGGGCGGGTTCAAGATGGAGCTTGAGGACCGTGCGGGCTTTGGATACGCGGCCCTCGAAAAGGCAGCGCAGGATGTTGTTACCGAAGCGAATAAGAATCCGGCGTTGGCAGGGGTTTTCACGGCCTACAACACCGGGACCCCGCGTCTCCACGTATCGATTGATCGTGAGAAGGCTCAGCAGCTTGGCGTACCCGTGGACCACATATTCTCGACGCTAAGCACATATCTCGGCTCGGAATACATCAACGACTTCAACTACCTGGGCCGCACCTGGCAGGTGATTGCCCAGGCGGACACATCCTATCGGCAATCGGCCGCCGATATCGTTCAACTCAGGACGCGTTCAGTAGACGGAAAGATGGTGCCGCTAGGCGCGGTCGCGGATGTCCAAAAGCAGTCGGGCCCTTATCGCGTCGTCCGATACAACCTGTTTCCATCTGCGGAAATACAAGGAGATGTCTCGCCTGGTTACTCGTCCGGCGAGGCTTTAAGAGCCATGGAGGAGATCTCCCGCCGGGTTCTACCGAAGGGTATGGGCATCGAATGGACCGAACTGTCCTATCAGCAGACGCAAGCGGGCAACACCGGCATTTATGTGTTCGGGCTGGCCGTGCTCTTCGTCTTCCTTCTTCTCGCTGCCCAATATGAGAGCGTCGTTCTGCCGCTGGCAGTGATCCTGATCGTTCCCATGTGCCTGCTGGCTGCGATCCTCGGTGTCAACCTGCTGGGGATGGACAACAATGTCCTCACGCAAATCGGACTCGTGGTGCTGATAGGCCTGGCCGCGAAGAACGCGATCCTGATCGTCGAGTTCGCACGGCAGGGCGAAGCGGAAGGCCTAACCCATTGGGAGGCGGCAACGCGAGCGGCCCACCAACGTCTTCGGCCGATTTTGATGACGTCGATCGCTTTCATCCTCGGGGTTTTCCCGCTCGCTGTCGCGCATGGTGCCGGATCGGAGATGCGCCAAGCGCTCGGGGTCGCGGTGTTTTTCGGGATGATCGGGGTGACCTTTTTCGGCCTGATCTTCACGCCGAGCTTCTACGTCATCAATCGGATTATGGCGGATTGGATCGGGGAAAGGGTGAAGCACTTACGCGAGCGGTTTGCGAGACCTCCCGGTGCCGAGCCGGTCTCGCCGGCGGGAGAGCAAGCATGAGAAATGCGCGGATGCTCGCTATATCACTTGGCCTGGCCAGCGCGCTGCAATTGGGCGGCTGCGCGGTGGGGTCCGACTACAGGCCTCCTGAAACGCCTAAGGCAGTGAAGGAGCCGTTTCACGAGGCACCGGCCGCGGGCGTTAGCTCTGCTTCGCCGGCTTCTTCCAAGTGGTGGCAACTCTATTCAGACCCCACGCTGTCCCGCTTGATTGAGGACGCTTTCCGCTACAACACGGATATTCGCGTGGCGGTTGCAAATCTAAGAGCGGCGCGCGCGGAGCTTTCCGAGGCGAGGGCAGGGCGTTTGCCCACGACCGAGCTATCGGCTTCTTACTCCAGGAACCGGGTAGGGGCAGACCAGGTCGGACCGGCCGCAGGGTTCGCAGCAGGTTCGACTGGCGGCGCCGGCACTTCGGGGCCCGATCACCAGGACTTCGATCTCTTTCAGGCTGGGTTCGATGCGAGCTACGAGCTTGACGTGTTTGGGAGGGTTTCGCGGTCGATTGAGGCGGCGCGCGGCGACTCAGAAGAGGCACAGGCGGTGCTGGATGGCGTTAGAATTTCCATTGCCGCGCAAGTCGCCCAAAGTTATGCCGATGCCTGCGCCGCGGCAGTGCAAGCCGACGTGGCGCGTGAAACCGCTAGGTTGGTGGGCGATACCCGCGACCTGACACGACGGCTGATGGAAGCCGGGCGGGGCACCCAGCGGGACGTCGAACAGGCGAACGTCCTCCTAGAGCAATCGAACGCACAGGTGCCGGGCTTTGAGGGCGAGCGTCGGGCGCAGCTGTACGCCCTCGCGACGCTAACCGGAAGACCGCCCGCCGATATCGACGCCGAGGCGGCCGCGTGCCGATCTGTTCCGAAGGTTAAAGTGGAAATCCCGGTTGGTGAGGGCGGGTCGCTCTTGGCGCGGCGACCCGATGTCCGCGCAGCCGAACGTAAACTGGCTGCCGACACAGCTCGCATCGGCGTGGCGACGGCTTCACTCTTTCCCACCGTAACGCTGTTGGGGTCTGTGTCTCTGGGCGCACCCAAAGCCGGCGATATCGGCAAGGGGGCGTCTTTCGGCTATTCCTTTGGGCCGCTCATATCCTGGACATTCCCCAATTTCGCGGTAGCGAGTGCGAGGATCCGTGAGGCTCGTGCCGGGTCCGATGCGTCACTGGCGAGGTTTCAAGGCACCATCCTGACGGCTCTGCGCGAAACCGAACAGGCCTTAGCGCGCTATTCCGCAGCGCTAGGGCAGAATGCGGCACTCGCACGGGCGGCTGACTCGGCTCAAAGGGCCGCTGATCAGACGAAGCAACGGTTCGATCTAGGACGGGATAATTTTCTCGTCCTCCTCGTTGCCGAACAGAACAGAGCTGTGGCGCGGCAAGCATTGGCGCAATCCGATACCAAGGTCGCGGATCTGCAGGTGTCCCTCTTCAAAGCCCTCGGTGGCGGTTGGGAGAATGCGCCGCCTCCGGTGGACGTTCCACCGCTGCCCGTCCAGATCGGAAGTGCGAAGTAAATCGGCTTCCTTTTCCAAATATGAGGTGTTCTCATGACTTCGACTAAAGCACAGAGGCGAACAGGTTCCGAAGGCGAAATGGTCCCCAAAATCGGCGACAGGATGACGGAAAAATCGCCGCCACCACAAGAAGCGGCAATTCGGAAGTGGATCGGATCAGGGACGTCTACCTATTGGGCGGAGTTGCGCCGATGGATCGATAAACACTACCCAGCCGTGTTCGAGCCCGATTGGATCTACGGGGGCAAGAATCGCGGCTGGTCGCTGCGCTACAAAAAGACGAAAGCGTTCTGCACGCTGGTTCCAGAACATGGGCGGCTGTCGGTCATAATCGTTATGGGCGGCGCGGAACGGGAGAAATTCGAAGAACGGCGTTACGCGTGGCGTAAGTCGCTTGTCAAACTCTATGATGAAGCCAAAATATATATCGACGGAAAGTGGCTGACGATTGCCATCTCATCGGCAGCTGACCTACGGGATGTCACAGATCTCCTGGTTATGAAGCGCCCACCGGCGCTGCCCGACAAGTCCCCGGCGAGGACACCGCGCGGAGCGTCCGCCAAATAGACAGCAAGAGGCATATGCCGCCAGCGCAAGACCGGTGAAGAGTTGCTTTCGGTGTGGTGAGTGGCGGGACTCTATCAGAGCTCGTCGCTTTTGCCAGAAGCGCGGAGCGGTGCCGCCGTGGGAAGACGCCAGTGCGGCCGTGGAAAATGGCAGGTAAAGCCATTTGGGTGGCGTTGTAGGTAGTCCTGATGTTCTGGCTCAGCGGGCCAAAACTTGCCGGCTTTACTCACTTCAGTCATCACTATGCCGGGCCAAAGCCCTGATCGGTTCATCGCTTGAATCAGGTTCCGGGTGATACGCTCTTGGTAGAGCGATTGGAAAAAAACCGCTGACCGGTAAGTTGGGCCGACATCCGGCCCTTGTCGGTTCAGCGTTGTCGGGTCGTGGACCTGGAAAAAGACTTCGAGAATAGCCCGAAGAGAGGTTTGTCGTGGGTTGAACGTCACTTCAACTGTTTCCGCATGATCTCCCTTGGCGTGATACGTCGGATCACGCATCAGACCACCGCAGTAACCAACTCGCGTGTGAACCACGCCCGGTACATGTCGGAGAAGCTGCTGCAATCCCCAGAAGCTACCGCCGGCCAGCAAGACTTTGCTCTTGCGGCTCACGTTCTCGGTCCCCCAGTATGCTTACGTGATCGCTCGTCCAAGACCTGCTCTTCGGCAAGACGTTCGAGATACTCAGATTTGCTGGATGTTCGTGTGTCCGTAAGACGTTGCCAAACGTCCAAATCCGTTCGCCAAGTTCAGTCGGTCTCATCGGCACCGCCTGACGCCACCGTTTTTAAGTAGAGGATAGCGGGCATGGGCTCTCCTCGCCGCGGAAGCGGCAAATCTAAAAGTCCAGGATGCGTGCCCTTGGGTCCCGGCCGGCTTCTCGCACTGCCCACGTCCATGGGCCGGCGCTATAACGAACCTGTTATGGGTCCGAATGATGTATTCTAAGCGATCGCTAACTTTTGGGAGACTGCGCGATGTTCTCGGTGGTGTTTGAAGTAAAGCCGCGTGCGGGAAAGTCTGACGACTACCTCAGCAACGCGGCGATGTTGTGGTCCGAATTGGAGCGAATTGACGGCTTCATCGATAACCTCCGCTACAGGAGCCTCACCCGTGATGGCTGGATTCTCTCGCTATCGAACTGGAAAGATGAAAAGTCACTAGTTCGCTGGCGTACAAACGCCACACACCACGGTGTTCAAGCGCTCGGACGAAGTGAGATCTTCGAGGACTATCATCTGCGGGTCGGCCAAGTGGCAGCCGACAATCATGTCCCCATCGGATACGCGCTGGACGAACCGCGAACTGACCTGACAGAAGTCGGCGAAGGCTCTGTCATCACCATGATCAGCGCTAAGCGGCCACCGGAGTTCAAAAGCACCGACAACCCGGTCGACTGCTCGGAATTTCTGGGCTTGGACCCATACGCCGCGGATATGGTCTCCTGGGACGTTTTCGAGGCTGTCCTTACGCCTGGTGACCTCATCCTTATGATGACCTGGAAGGACGACGACGCTTCACTCAAATATGATGACGCGTTGGTCGAGCTCCCCAAAGGCTCGCGGACCCGCCGCATTCGTATTATCCGCGATTACGGAATGTCCGATCGTCGGGAAGCCCCGCAATATTTTCCCGCGGTACCATCACGTTGATGCTTTGAGGCCGTATATTTACTGCGATTACCGATCGCGGGCACCCCGAGACGGACACCGTGTTGCCAAGCGGCGATGAAGATCGGCGAGCTGCCGCCAATTCTGAGAAATGACCTTGAGCGTCTCGCGAACCTCGTCGGTTGGGGCCTCGTTCAGCCAACTTTCGACGGTTGTCGCGTTTTCCTCAAATTCAATAGCGCGTGCGCAGTGATCAGAAGCTGCTTCGCTTAGACCTCGCTGCTCCCGGTTCCCGCCCACTCTAGTCCCCAGCCGGCGGTGGCGAGTTGGCTGTCAAGTAGGCGATGATCAGCTTGCGCTGTGTCGGGTCGGAAATCTGGAAAAACATCCTGGCTCCGGGGGCCATAGCCTGTGGTCCCTGGAGCCATTGGTCTACGCGCGCAGGGGTCCAAGTGCCACCGAGCATTTTGATTGCGGGTGAGTAGTCGAAATCCGGCACGCTGGCCACTTTGCGCCCAATCACTCCCCGGTGCTTCGGTCCGATCCGGTTCTGATCGAGCGAATGGCAACCGCTGCATTTGCTGTCATAGAGCGTGTGCCCATCGGCCACGTCAGTATTTGGTTGTGCCCACGCGAGGCTAGGCATGAGCAACATCGCTGCAGCCATGCCGACGCGCTTCACAACTCGAATTAGGCTGAGCCGGCGCATCTTCTTAGCCGAATAAAAAGGCTTTGGCCGAGATCGGCGTCCCAGCGGCATTGTTCAGCGTGGTCCAGTGCACCGCCTCGTCGGCAGCGAGCTGAGTGAACATATGCGCCAGCTGGGGATCGCCAAGTGCGGCGACCTGGCCGGCGTAGGCGTTTGTGGCGCCCAATTCCAGCTTAGTCGCTAGCTGAACGACATCCCCCTGCGTCTTCAGCTTTTCCAGTTCGAGCTCTTTCACATATTCGGAATCAGACCTTGGCTCCACTGGTCTGCCGCCAGCCCGTCGGATCAGGTCGGTGAGGCCGTCGCGGTGCTGCTCATGATGACCCTTGAAGATCAGGGCCAGTTTTAGTGTGTCCGGTTGGAGCAGACCACTAGCGCCGGCGAGGCGGTAGGCAGCGATCCCTTCGTGCTCCAGCGCCAAAGCGCCCTGCATCACCTGAACGTCGCCGGACGGAGCGGCGGCTCGCGCGGCGCCCGTGATCGCAAGGGCGCCGGTCAGCAATCCCGCACCGATGATTAGTGAACGACGTTCTAGGTTATTGGGCGTTTCGCTACAGATCATCACGACTCTCCTGGTCAGCGTGCGGCGCGATCACCGCGCTCTCGGTCAGCAGGGTCGCGCGTGGCGGAGACCGTGGGAAATCCCGTTGAAGAATAGGTTTGATTACCGTCGGTGATCACCTCGCCATCCGACATAGATATCTATCTGTCATGATAACGATCACTAGGCGTTATGAACGGCCTGTTCTTTACCCACGTTATGCTCGGAGCCGAAATAACAGCTAGTCTGTTAGCTCAACCATTCCCAGAAATCATTTTGGACCTCGGTCGACAGGAGCCACTGTCCGTGGTGCGCATTACTGCAGAATTGTGAATTCGTGTTTTCCATTTGATAGGCAGAGCGGAGGCGAGCGATGTGGCGACCGTCTAGGCGTTACTTTGGCGCTGAGCAGTTGCATAGCCAGTAGAAAGATCGTGTCCGAGACTTGCTCCGCGGCGATGACTTATCCAGTTTCGCTTTTCTTGGGGTGCCGCTGAAGCACGGCAGATGATGCTCTAGAACCGCCTTCTTCTCAGTGAAGCGCCCACAATGCGAGGCCCTCAATGACCCGGTCGCTGGATAATGCAGGCGGCGCCCCATCTCCCAAGGCGCCCGGTCTCCTGGTCAGTCTTGGCCGGACGGACACCGCGCTCTATGCACCGTTGCGCGATTGGATGGCCGCTGCCGATATGTTCTCCAATGCGTTGGCAGTTGGTGCTCAGGCTCCGGAATTCTTTCTTCCCGACGAAAACGCCCGCCTCGTCGCGTTAAGTGATCTCTTGGGTAAGGAGCCGGTTGTTCTCCTATTTGTGCCGGGTGGTTGGTGTTCCTTCTGCATGAATAAGGTGCGCGCTCTAAGCGCGGCATTACGAGGACACGCGGTTAACCTGGTCATCATCACCCCTGAGACTGGCCCGCATCCGCTCAATATGAAGGCCCACTATCAGCTAGATTGCGTCGTCCTCGCGGATGTGGACTACGGTGTGGGACTATCGTTCGGACTGATCTTCTTGCTGCCTCCAGGCATCGTGGCCCAAATGAAGGCGTTGGGCCTTGATCTGGCGGCGTTGCATGGGTCGAGTAAACCGATGCTGCCGGCGCCTGCTGTCTATGTCGTGGCGCCGTCAGGCAAGGTTGTCATGGCCGAAGTGCAACTCGACTATATGTCAAGCGCGGACCCAGAGAAGGTACTGCAGGCTGTCATGTCGGCGTCGTAGAGGTCTACGCTATGCGTGGGCCGCGGCCGAGACGTCGACTGCAGCCACTGCGCCTTGCGCAGGAAACCGTGAGCGCCAATCGTAGACCCGCGCAATCTTTACCAGCGCTTCAAGGGCGGGACCGTATCGCCGGCCTGCGACCGCAAGCAATTGCACGTTGCGCATGATCGGGTCGCCAGCGATCGGGCGCGTTACAACCGATGAAATGTGCGGCGCGTGTTCGGGCCAGAGCATGAGCCCGAGACCGGCCGAGACGAGATATTGCAGGCGTGCGAGCTGATGGCCCTTATGGGCAATCTTGGATTTGGTGCGTGGGATTAGCGGAGTGGGCCAGAGGTGGCCGGGCCCCTCGCGCGCCCAAAACTCTATCCACTGCTCTTTTTCGAGAACGTCTGGGGGCACAGTCGCCAACTCCACCAGACGGGAATCTTGCGGCATGAGGACCAGAAAGCGCTCTACGAACAGCTGCCAGTGATCAATCCTGGCCGGCAGTTCGACGTGATCGTCGCCAGCAATTGCAACGTTGACATCGCCGTTCAACAGCATCTCCACAACGGTTTGTGGTTCGGCGTCGACCAGATCGACCTGAAGACCGGGAATAAATCGTGCAATCTCCGCGAGCGGAGCCTCGATGATCGATGCAGAGATGCAGGATCCGAGCGCGATCTTCAGCGGCGCAATCTTTTTCCTCTGAAATGCTTCGGCCGAGGCTCGAACGGCCTCCGCGGCCGCATAAGCTCGTTCGAGCATCGGCAGCACAAGTTTGCCAAGGTCGGTGAGCTGCGTAAGTTGCCTCTCCCGATGGATCAGCACACCGCCAAGTTCCTGTTCCAGCTTTTGCACGGCTTTGGTCAGAGCGGGTTGCGTCACGTTGCATTGCTCCGCCGCGCGCGTGAAGTTCAGCGAGCGGGCTAACGCCAGGAAATATCGGACCTGATGGAGTTCCATGGCGCCCCTCCTCAGCGGTGAACTAGGAGCGGAGTTGGACGATGGTTCGGATTGCGACGAGGTTCGGACATGGTCGATCAGCCCAGTTGACCGCTCGCACGGCAAAACCGCCTCCGTTACATCTCCCAGTGCGGCGCGGGCGGGCCGTTCGCAAGTCCCGACGGGGTTCGCGGAGTGCTCCGCGACGCCGAAAGGTTCGCAGCCTGTTGGATCCCCAAACAGGACCAGTTGGAAGTAATTTTAGGGTGCCGGTGACTTCGGCCCAAAAGCCCTCGCGTGAGGACTGTCATGTCCAGGGCGCGCCCGGTTTTTGGGCATTTTTTACCCAGGTAACGCCTTGAAACCGGCGGCGGAGCGCCGAATAGTGGCACCTCAAGTAGAGGCAATCTGAGCTATTCTAAGGGTGCCAGTGCTGCGCTCCTTAGATACGGACATATATGACCGCTACGTCGGATCCCTTTTTCGCGTTAGGCCTTCGTGTACCGCCACCAGGAGGGCGTCGGCGACGCAAAGCGCTACACGAGCAGATAAAGGCGGCCATCCTGGATGGCAGGCTCACGCCTGGCCTCCAACTGCCGGGAAGCCGCACGTTAGCCGATC
>Ga0105240_10014037_pt1 | contig 10957 bp, 9 predicted proteins | sample KBSC54metaG_FD_80426 | JGI IMG/M metagenome (GOLD analysis project Ga0105240, IMG submission 80426) | Corn rhizosphere microbial communities from Kellogg Biological Station, Michigan, USA - KBS C5-4 metaG | ecosystem: Host-associated > Plants > Roots > Rhizosphere > Soil | place: Michigan, USA...
GGCGGGCGTGCCCTTCTACTCGATCTCGGCCTCCGAGTTCATCGAGGCGATCGTCGGCGTCGGCGCGAGCCGGGTGCGCGACCTGTTCGCCCAGGCCAAGGCGACGGCGCCCGCCATCGTCTTCATCGACGAGCTCGACGCCATCGGCCGCTCCCGCGGCGGATCGGCCACGATCGGCGGCCACGATGAGCGCGAGCAGACGCTGAACCAGATCCTGACCGAGATGGACGGCTTCTCCGGCACCGAGGGCGTCATCGTGATCGCCTCGACGAACCGCCCCGAGGTGCTCGACCCGGCCCTCCTGCGGCCGGGCCGGTTCGACCGCCGGGTGACCGTGAACCCGCCCGACCAGGCCGGGCGGCGGCTGATCCTCGAGGTGCACACGCGAGGCGTGCCGCTGGCCGGCGACGTCGACCTCGATGCGCTCGCCTCGTCGACCCCGGGGATGGTGGGCGCCGACCTGCGAAACCTCGTGAACGAGGCGGCGCTGACGGCGGCGCGGCGGTCGCACGACCAGGTGCAGACGCCCGACTTCACCGACTCGCTCGAGCGGATCGTGCTCGGCGCCGAGCGGCGGATCGTGCTCTCCGCGGAGGAGCGCGAGCGCACCGCCTACCACGAGTCGGGGCACGCGCTGCTCGGGATGCTCCAGCCCGGCGCCGATCCGGTGCGCAAGATCTCGATCATCCCCCGCGGCCGCGCCCTCGGGGTGACGTTCCAGAGCCCGGCGGCCGACCGCTACGGCTACACCGCCGAGTATCTGCGCGGCCGCCTGGTCGGCGCGCTCGGCGGCAGGGCGGCGGAGCAGCTGATCTACGGCGACATGACGACGGGCGCCGAGTCGGACCTCGAGCAGGCGACCCGGATCGCCCGGCAGATGGCCGGGCGCTGGGGCATGTCGGAGCGGATCGGCCCCGTCTCGGTGCTGCCCGGCCCGAACGACGAGCCGACCCTCTTCCCCGGCGCCGGCGACGCGTCGGAGCGCACCCGCGAGCTCGTCGACGAGGAGGTGCGGCGGATCCTCGACGAGTGCGAGCGGGCGGCGCTCGCCCAGCTCGAGGCCCACCGCGACCAGCTCGAGGCGCTCGCCCGGGCGCTGCTCGAGCACGAGACGCTCGACGAGATCGACGCCTACCGGATCGCCGGCATCGCGCGGGCGCCGGCGCCCGACCCGGCGCCCACCGGCTGAATCTGCGCCGCCTGGCACCGGTTATTCACGGGCGTCGTAGCGCCAGAACGCCGGCAGGGCGAGCGCCGCGACGGCGACGCCGGCGATGCACAGCACCCCGCCGGAGACGATCGAGGCGCGCAGGCTGGCGAGCGAGGCGACCACGCCCGACTCGACGTTCCCGAGCAGCGGCCCGGTCGAGTAGCTGACCTGCTCGATCCCGGCCAGCCGGCCGCGCAGGTGGTCGGGGATCGTCTGGTTCCAGATCGTCGTGCGGAAGATGCCCGACACCATGTCCGCGCCGCCGGCGAGGACGAGGCCCGCCAGCGCCAGGCCAAGGCCCGGCGCGAGGCCGAAGACGACGATGCCCGCGCCCCACCCGGCGGCGGCGATGCAGACGGCGGCGCCGTGGCGGTGGACGTGGGCGGTCCACCCGCTCGTCACGGTCGCGATCAGCGACCCGGCCGCGGGTGCGGCGTACAGCAGGCCCAGCACGCCCGGCCCGCCGAGATGGGTCGCGGCGGCCGGGAAGAGCGCCATCGGCATGCCGAAGAACATGGCCACGATATCGACGATGTAGGTGCCCATCAGGTCCTGGCGGGACCCGGCGTAGCGCACGCCCTCGGCGATGCGGCGCAGGCTTGGCCGCTCGGCCTCCGGCGGGGGCGGCACCGCCCGCATCATGCGCAGGGCGGCGAGGGAGACGATGAAGGTGGCCGTGTCGACGGCATACGTCGGCGCCAGGCCGACGGTCGCGAGCAGCACGCCGCCCAGGGCCGGCCCGGCGATCCCGCCGAGCGTCATCCGAAACGACGTGAGCGCGCCTGCCGCAATCAGCTCGTCGCGCTCGACCAGCCGCGGGGTGAGCGCGTCGAGCGACGGCCGCTGGAGGCCGTCCAGCGTCGCCTGCACCACCGACACGGCGAACAGCACCCACAGGTGCGGGTGCGGGAGGAGGGCGTTCCCGACCAGCACCAGCGAGGCGGCGGCGAACGAGAGCTCGGTGAGCTGCATCATCCGGCGCCGGTCGAACGCGTCGGCCAGCGCGCCGCCGATGAACGCGGCGCACAGCAGCGGCACCAGCTCCGCCAGGCCCAGGAGGCCGACGACCAGCGACGAGCCGGTCAGGTGGTAGGCCTGGTAGGGCAGGGCGACGTAGGTGATCTCCGACCCGAAGAGCGACACGGCCTGGCCGACGAAGAGCAGGCGGAAGTCGCGCCGGCGCCGCAGCGGCCCGAAATCCATCGTGGCCAGCCCGAGCATCCGGCGCAGGCCGGACGGCGCGATGGGCGGGCCGGGCCCGAGCCGTTCGGCCTCGGCCTCGCGCGGGTCGCGCCCGGAGGCGCTCATCAAGCCGGGCGGCCCAGCAGCTCGCAGAAGCGGCCGACGCCGACGTTCCCGCCGGAGATGATCACGCCGACGCGGGCGCGGGCGGCCTCGATCCGCCCGGCCAGCAGGGCGGAGAACGCCGACGCCCCGCTGGGCTCGGCAACGAGCTTCATCCGGTCGAACAGGAACGCCATCCCGGCCAGGATCTCGGCGTCGGCGACGAGCTCGATCGCGTCGACCCGCCGCCGGTTCACCTCGAACGTGAGCCGGCCGGGGATGTCGGCCTGCTGGCCGTCCGCGATCGTGCGCGGCGTCTCGATCCGCACCCGCTCGCCGGCCTGAAGCGACCGGCGCGTGTCGTCGCCCGCCTCCGGCTCGACGCCGACGACGCGGATGTCGGGACGCAGCGCCTTGGCCGCCGTCGAGCAGCCGGCGATCAGGCCGCCGCCGCCGACCGGGACCAGCAGCAGGTCGAGGCCGGGCACCTCCGCCAGCAGCTCGAGCGCCGCCGTCCCCTGCCCGGCCATGACGTCGGGGTGCTCGTAGGGCGGCACGAGCTCGAGGCCCCGCTCCTCGGCCAGGGCGGCGCCGAGCGCCTCGCGGTCCTCGGTGTAGCGGTCGTACGTCACGACCTCGGCCCCGTAGCCCCGGGTCGCCTCCATCTTGGCGGGAGGCGTGTCGGCGGGCATCAGGATGGTGGCCGTCGAGCCGAGCATGCCGGCGGCGATCGCGACCGCCTGGGCGTGGTTGCCCGACGAGTAGGCGACGACGCCGCGGCGGCGAGCCTCCTCCGGCAGCGAGGAGATCAGGTTGTAGGCGCCGCGGAACTTGAATGCGCCGCCCCGCTGCAGGCACTCGGCCTTCACGTGGACGCTCGCGCCGGTGCGGGCGTCGAGGGTGCGCGACCGCAGCACCGGCGTGCGGTGGGCGACGCCTTCGAGGCGGGCGGCGGCGGCGTGGACGTCGTCGAGCGTGATCACGCGTAGTGCAGCCCCTCGGCGTCCTCGTCGACGGCCTGCTCGCAGGTGGGGCAGTACCAGCGCACCTCGAGCGGCGTGCCGCAGGCCGCGTGGCGGGCCGGCTCCTGGCCGCCGTGGCGCGCGCCCCACTCGCTCAGCAGGCGGACGGCGCCGGCCAGCTCGCGGCCGTCGTCGGTGAGCTCGTAGGTCGAGCGCGGCGGCCGGTGCGAGTAGGGCCGGGCGACCAGGAGCCCGCCCCGCTCGAGGCTGCGCAGGCGGTCGGTGAGGATGTTGGGCGCGATCCCGGGCAGCCGGTCGACCAGCTCGCCGAAACGGCGCGGCCCTTCGAGCAGCGCCTCGACGACCGGGAGCGTCCAGCGGTCGCCGACCAGGGCCATGGCCTCGGCGAGGGGCGACGCGGTCTGGGGGCCTTCCACGCGCCCATCGTATCGATGTTGCGGGCGCCGCCCTCGAGGAGTAACTTGCAGATTGCTATTCACTATGGAGGGAGCGCAGGGCATGGACGTGCTCGAGGAGCTGCAACAGGCGACGGCGACCGCCGCCGCGACGGCCGGGCCCGCGGTCGTCGGTCTCCGGTTCGGCTGGCGGCCGGCGTCGGGGGTCGTGATCGCGCAGGACCGGGTGCTCACCTGCGCCCACGCCGTCCGCCGCGACGAGGCCGCGATCAGCTTCGCCGACGGCCGCCGCGCGACCGGCCGGCCGGCGGCGATCGACGCCGCCGGCGACCTGGCCGTCATCGCCGTCGAGACCGGCGACGCCCCGGCGATCGAATGGCGCGACGGGCCGGCCGAGCTGGGGACGCCCGTCTTCGCGCTCGCCCGCCTCGGCGACGGGGCGCTGCGGGTCACCTCCGGCGCGGTGTCCGCCCTCGGCCGCTCGTTCCGGGGGCCGCGCGGCCGCCGCATCGCGGGATCGGTCGAGCATACCGCCGCGGTCGCCCGCGGCTCGGCCGGCGGGCCGCTGGTGGACGCGAGCGGCCGCCTCGTCGGCCTGAGCTCGGTCCGGCTCGACGGCGGGCTCGTGCTCGCCCTCACCGCCGACCCCGACCTGCGCGCGCGGGCCGAGGGGCTCGCCCGCGGCGAGGCGCCGGTGCGCCGCACGCTCGGCGTCGGCGTCGTCTCGAGCCGGGCCGCCCGGCGGATGCGCCGCGCCGTCGGCCTGCCCGAGCGCGCCGGCCTGCTCGTGCGCGAGGTGCAGCCCGGCGGCCCCGCGGCCGTCGCGGGCGTCGAGGCGGGCGACCTGATCGTCGCCGCTGCCGGCAGCCCGGTCGCCTCGATCGACGACCTGCACGCCGTCCTCGACGGCGCCGAGGACTCAGGGATCGCCCTGGCCCTCGTCCGCGGCGAGGTGGAGCGCGAGGTCGTCGTACGCACGGAGGAGGGCTGACGGTGGCGGACGCCGTCGTCCACGAGCTGCCGACCGACGACGAGGCGCTCGACGCCTACTCCCGCATCGTCACGACCGTGGCCGAGCGGCTGGCCCCCTCGGTCGCGAACCTGCGGGTGCGCCGGGCCCGCCGCGGCCGTGATGGCGTCGGCGGAGGCAGCGGCGTCGTCCTGCGCGAGGACGGCTTCCTGCTCACCTGCGCCCACGTCGTCGGCGCGGACGACGCCCGCGGCCGGGCCGCGTTCACCGACGGCGCCGAGCCGGCGTTCGAGGTGGTCGGCCGCGACCCGCTCACCGACCTCGCCCTGATCCGGGCCGACGCCGCCGGCCTCGTACCCGCCGAGATGGGGGAGGCGAGCCGCCTGCGCGTCGGCCAGCTGGTGGTCGCGATCGGAAACCCGCACGGCCTGGGCGGGACGGTCACCGCCGGCGTCGTCTCGGCGCTCGGCCGCTCGCTGCCGGCCCGCAGCGGCCGCACCCAGCGCTCGATCCCCGACGTGATCCAGACCGACGCCGCGCTCAATCCGGGCAACTCCGGGGGCGCGCTGGCCGACAGCCGCGGCCGCGTCGTCGGCATCAACACGGCCCTGGCCGGCGTCGGCCTCGGCCTGGCCGTGCCGATCAACGCCGCCACCCGCCGTATCGTCTCCGAGCTCATGACGACCGGCCGGGTGCGGCGCGCGTTCGTCGGCATCGCCGGCGGCGACCGGCCGCTCCCGCCCGCCGTCCGGGCGCAGGTGGGCCGGCCCTCCGGCGTCGAGGTGATCGGGGTCGATCCCGACGGGCCGGCCGCCGCCGCCGGCGTGCGGCCGGAGGATCTGATCGTGTCCGTCGACGCCCGTCCGGTCGAGCGGATGGACGACCTGCTGCGGCTGATGGTCGGCGATGCGGTGGGCGTCGCCGTGACGCTCGGCATCGTCCGGGCCGGGCGCCCGATCGAGATCGCCGTCGTGCCGGCCGAGCTCGCCGCCTGAGAACTGCGTAAGTTTTCACCCCGGAAGGCCGGATCCGGCCAGGCCGCCGCTATGGTGGGTGGCGGAAGGGGAGTAGCCCACCAATCTGCTGCGTCGTCAGGACGGCCCACCGGCCCGGCGCAGCCGGCCCTCGCGGGCGGGTGAGACCTTCGGTTTCGGAAAACCGAAGGAGGATCCATGACAGATTGGTGGCAGTGGGCGGCGCTGGCAGGCGCGGCGGCTGCGCTCCTTGCGCTCGACCTCGGGTGCTTTCGGCCCCGCTCGCTGCGGGCCGCCGCGGTCATCAGCGCGTGGTGGCTCGTCGCCGGCGTCGGCGTCGCCGGCATCGTCTGGGCCTGGCAGGGCCCCGGGCTGGCCGGCGAGTACCTGGCCGGCTACGCCATCGAGCGCAGCCTGTCACTCGACAACGTGTTCGTGTTCGTGGTCGCCCTGGCCGCGTTCGCCGTCCCGGCCGAGGTGCGGCCGTGGGCGGTGGCCTGGGCGATCGGCGCCGCGCTCGCCCTGCGGGCGGTGTTCATCCTGGCGGGGTCCACCATGCTCGGCGCGGCCGAGTGGACGGCCTATCTGTTCGCGGCGTTCCTGATCGTCACGGGCATCAAGCTCGTGAAGGGCGCGCCGTCGGCCGCCGATCCGGCCCAGGGCCCGCTCGTGCGGGCGGTCAGCCGGGTGATCCCCGCCGAGCCCGGCTACGACGGACGGCGGCTGCTCGTCCGCCGCGGGCGGCGGTTGTACGCCACGCCGTTGGTCGTCGTGCTGGTCGTGCTGGCCGCGACCGACGTCGCCTTCGCCGCCGACTCGATCCCGTCCATCTTCGCCGTCACTCGCGACCCGCTGATCGTGTTCGCGGCCAACGTGATGGCACTCGTGGGCCTGCCGTCGCTCGTCGTCCTGCTCGAGGGCATGCGCGACCGGTTCGCCCATCTCAACCTCGGCCTCGCCGCCGTGCTCGTCCTCACCGGGATCGAGATGGCGACGGCCGAGCTCTACCACCCGCCGGCCGCCGCGACGCTCATCGGCGTCGTGGTGCTGATCGGCGCATCGGTGCTCGCGTCCCCGCGCCCGTCCGGGCCGGCCGCGGCGCCGAGCCAACGCTCGAGGAGGAGCCATGCTGACCTGGTCTGACATCCGCGCGATCGACTCGATCTCCGACCCGCTCGGGGTCGTGTCGGTGTTCGTCGACCGCCCCGACCACGCCGCCGGACGGCTGGTGCGGGCGGTCACGCTCACGGGGGAGCTGCGCCGGCTGGAGCAGGAGGTGCACGGCGCGCCGCTCGCGGCGGCCTACCACGAGTGCCTGCCCCGGATCCGCCCGGCCCTGGCCCGGATGCTCGAGGGCAAGACGCCCGGGCGGGCACTGTTCGCGCCGCTCTCGACCGAGGAGGTGTTCGAGATCGGCGTCGGCCTGCCGGTGGGGGTCACCGCCGCGCTCGAGCAGACGGCATATGTGCGGCCGCTCGTCGCCGCGTTCGACGAGGGCCGCCCGGCCGGCGTGATGGTGGCAGGGGTCGCGTCGGTGCAGCTCTTCCAGTGGCAGATGGGCGCCGTCGAGGAGGTGGGCGAGTACCGCTTCGCCGGCGCGTCGGCCTCCTGGCGCCGGGGCGGAGCGCCGCTGGCCGCGGGCCTGGCCGGCGAGGTGCGCGACATCGCGGCCGAGCGGGCCTGGCGACGTGTGCTGGTCGCCGGCGACAGCACCCTCGCCCACACGCTGGCTCGGAGCGGCGCGCCGGATGGCTGCGAGGTGGCGATGGTCACGCGGGCGGTCGACGGCCTGCCGCCGCGCGGCCTGGCAGCGATGGTCGGCTCCGACCTCCATGCTGCCCAGCGCCGCTACGAGAGCCGCTTGGTCGTGCGAGTCCTGGACGCCGCCGTCTCGGATCGCAGCGCGGTGCTCGGGGCCGGCCGCACGCTCGAGGCGCTCGAGCGGAGGAGGGTCGATCACCTGCTGCTCGACGGCGAGCGCGACTACCGCTGGTCCGGCCCGCTTCGGGGGAGCGCGGACGGGTGGCCGCGGCGCGATCCGGCCGAGGCGCTGATCGAGCTCGCGCTGCACTCGGGCGCGGACATCACGCCGCTCGAGGGCGGGTCGCGATCGCTCCTCACCGAGAACGACGGCATCGCGGCGGTGCTGCGCGCATGACCTCGGCCGAGGCCCTGCTCGACAGCCTCGGCAACGGCCTGGGGTCGTGGTCGTACGCCGTCGTGGGCGTGCTCGCGTTCCTCGAGACGAGCGCGTTCGTCGGCCTGGTCGCGCCGGGCGAGCTGGCCGTCGTCCTGGGCGGCGTCCTGGCGGGCCGGGGGCAGATGCAGCTGCCCCTCCTGCTGGTCGTCGTCTGGGCGGCGGCCGTCGCCGGCGACGGCTGCGGGTTCCTGCTCGGCCGCAGCCTGGGGCGGCCGTTCCTCGACCGCCACGGCGGCCGGCTGGGCGCGACGCCGGCACGGCTCGAGCGGGTCGAGCGGTTCTTCGCCCGCCACGGCGCCAAGGCGATCGTCGTCGGCCGGTTCATCGGCGTGGTGCGGGCGATGGGGCCGTTCACGGCGGGCGCCTCGGGGATGCCGACCGGCCGGTTCGTCGCCGCCGACGTGGTCGGGGCGGGGCTGTGGGCGGCCACATTCACCGGCCTCGGCTACCTCTTCGCCGGCAGCGTCGGCGCGCTCGTCGACGCGCTGCACCAGGCCCAGCTCGGCGCGGGCATTGCGCTGGCGGCCGCGATCGTCGTCGCGGTCGTCGTGCGGAGGCGGCGGGTACGCGCTTGACAGCGAAGGTAGTGACTGCTAACTTCCCAACCGTGGCGACGCTGCGAAAGACGGACGGACGGACGGCGCGGATGCCCGCGGCCGAGCGGCGCGAGGCGATCCTCGAGGCCGCGATGATCGAGTTCGCCCGCGGGGGGCTGCACGGCACGGCGACCGAGGACATCGCCCGCCGCGCCGGCATCACCCAGCCCTACGTGTTCCGGCTCTTCGGGACGAAGAAGGCGCTCTACCTGGAGACGGTCGGGCGCTGCTTCGACCGCATCCGGCGCGAGTTCGATGCCGCCGCCGCGGCCGCCGAGCCCGGCGAGAAGCTCCAGGCGATGGCCAGGGCATACGGCCCGCTCCTGCTCGACCGCACGCTTCTGCTCGGGCAGATGCACAGCTACGCCGACTGCTCCGACTCCGATGTCCGCGCCCTCGTCAGCACGCGCTACGGCGAGCTGTGGGAGTGGGTCGAGCGCACCTCGGGCGCCTCCGCCGAGGACGTGCGCGACTTCTTCTCGAGGGGCATGCTCCTGAACGTGATCGCCTCGATCGACCTCCGCGGCCTGAGCGATCCCTGGGTCGCCGACTGCCTGGGTGACGTCGGGCTCCTCTGACCCCTTTTTTCGACCGTGAACTTCGTAAGCACTAACTACTAAGGGAGGAATGGAGAGTGACAACCGACCGCAACAGAACGCTCTGGACCTTCGTGATCACGAGCCTTGCGCTCTTCATGACGACGCTCGACAACCTCGTCGTGACGATGGCTCTTCCGACGATCCAGCGCGACCTGCACGCGTCCATCTCCGGCCTGGAATGGACCGTGAACGCCTACACGCTCACCTTCGCGGTGCTGCTGCTCATGGGCGCTGCGCTCGGTGACCGGTACGGCCGCAAGCGCATGTTCCTGATCGGGATGGCGATCTTCACCGCCGGCTCGGCAGCGGCCGCGCTGGCACCGTCGATCGGCGCGCTGATCGCGGCCCGCGCCCTGCAGGGCGTCGGCGGCGCGATCGTCACCCCGCTCACCCTGACACTCCTGACGGAGGCCGTTCCGCGCGAGCGCCGCGGCCTGGCGCTGGGCGCCTGGGGAGGCATCAGCGGCCTCGGCGTCGCGCTCGGCCCGCTGGTCGGCGGCGCCGTCGTCGAGGGCGTCTCCTGGCAGTGGATCTTCTGGCTCAACGTCCCGCTCGGCCTGGCCGTCCTGCCGATGGGGCTGGCGCGGCTGCGTGAGAGCCGCGGCCCGTCGCTGCGGCTCGACCTGCCCGGCGTGGCGATCGTGACCGCCGGCGCCTTCGGCGTCGTCTGGGGTCTCGTGCGAGCGAATTCGCAGGGATGGACGAGCCCGGAGATCGTTGCGTCGCTCGCCATCGGCGCGGCGCTCATGATCGCGTTCGTGCTCTGGGAGCTGCGGACGCGCGAGCCGATGCTGCCGATGCGCCTCTTCCGAAACCGGACGTTCTCTGCTGCCAACGGCGCGTCGCTGCTGATGTTCTTCGGGATGTTCGGGTCGATCTTCCTGCTCAGCCAGTACCTCCAGAACGTGCAGGGCTACTCGCCGCTCGAGGCCGGCGTGCGGACGCTGCCCTGGACGGGCATGCCGATGATCGTCGCCCCGATCGCGGGCGCGCTGACCGACCGCATCGGCGGGAAGGTGTTCCTGGTCGCCGGGCTGACGCTGCAGTCGATCGCGCTCGCCTGGATGGCGATCGTGATCTCGCCGACCCAGCCCTACATCGACATGGTGCTGCCGTTCGCGCTCGCCGGGATCGGTATGGGGCTCTTCTTCGCCCCGGTCGCGACCGTCGTCATGAGCTCCGTGCGACTGGTCGAGGCGGGCCAGGCCTCCGGCGCCAACAATGCCATCCGCGAGCTGGGCGGCGTCTTCGGGGTCGCGGTGCTGGCGTCGATCTTCGCCCACCAGGGCGGCTACGGATCGCCCGATCTCTTCACCGACGGCATCGTTCCGGCGCTGTGGGTCGGCGCCGCGGTCGTCGGCGCGGGCGTCGTGGCGGCCATGCTCCTTCCCGGCCGCGTCCGCGCCCGGGCCGAGGCGGCCGAGCTGGCTGCCGACGCGGAGCCCGTCGCAGCCTGATCCGATCGTGTGGGGCCGGCGTTCCTTCGGGGCGCCGGCCCCCGCCGTGCTCAGGGCACCGGCTGGACGTGGGTCACGAGCTCGCCGTTCGTGACCAGGTGGAGCGCGTAGGCCGGCGGCTCGTCGAGCACCCCGAGCGGGGCGCCCGGCCGCAGGTCGAGCCGGATCGCGACGTCGGCGCTCGGGCAGCTGAAGACGGTGCGCCCGCCGCAGGTCGAGTACATCGCCCGGTGCACGTGCCCGGCGATCACGCGCAGCACGTTCGGCGCCCGGTCGAGGAGGGCGGCGA
>Ga0105240_10014038_pt1 | contig 10956 bp, 10 predicted proteins | sample KBSC54metaG_FD_80426 | JGI IMG/M metagenome (GOLD analysis project Ga0105240, IMG submission 80426) | Corn rhizosphere microbial communities from Kellogg Biological Station, Michigan, USA - KBS C5-4 metaG | ecosystem: Host-associated > Plants > Roots > Rhizosphere > Soil | place: Michigan, USA...
CCACGGCGCATTCGAAGGCTCGCTCAATGTGTTCGCACCGGGCCCCTCGTTGCCCGCAGCAACGGCGATCACGATGCCGGCCGCGCGCGCCTGGTAGAACGCATACACATCGCTGCTGCGATCGGCCAGCAAGGTGTAGGGATCAACCGGGTCGCCGCCGATCGAGTAGTTGATAACGTCGACCTTGTCCACGATCGCCTGGTCGATCGCCTTGACCAGCCACGATTCGGCGCAGGTGCCGTCGCCCTGCGAAGCGTCGATCGGCTTCGCGTTGCACGCCTTGTACATGATCAGGTTCGCGTGCGGGGCGACGCCGGAAACGTTACGCGTCAGGTTCGCGGTCATGCCGTGCAGACTGGCTGAGATCGCATTGCCCGCTGCGATCGCCGACACATGGCTGCCATGACCTGCGACATCGATGCCTTTGCTGCCTTCGTTGCTGTAGTCGTAGATGCCGATCAACTTGGCGTTGCACGCAGCCTGTCCGCTCGCGCAGAGGCCGAGGTAAGCCGCTCGCGGGTTGGCGTGCGTGAAGCCGTCGCCGCCGGTCGCCGCGAACGAGGGATGGGTCGGGTTGATGCCGGTATCGATCACGCCGATCACCACGCCCTCGCCCTTGGTCGTCATGCCCGCTTGCCCCGACCACAACGCGTCGGCGCCGATCCATTGCGGGCCCGCGTCGGTGTGCACGCGCAGGATACGTTCGCGGTGCACTGCTACTACGCCGGGCAATACGGCGATCTTGTCCGCCTCGGCGCGGGTCAACTCGATCGCCATGCCGTTCGCTGCGTGTGTGTAAACCTGGGCCGGCACGAGCGGACGCGAAACCGCGCGGCTCGCCAGATTGATCACGCCATCGCGCGCCGCATCGAGTTGCGCGAGATAGGCGGCGCTCTGCGGCGCCGCAAGCGCATCGCGCATCGCCTGCCTGCCGCCGGCGGGCGCTTTGGCCCCGACCGACACGCGCTTTGCGGCGTTCTCTACCAGCGGCGCATCGCGCAGGGCGATCAGATAGACCGCGCGTTGCTGACTTGGATCGGACGCAGTAACGACTTGCGCGAACAGCAGCGTCACAAGGATCGCCGCGGCGAATCTCCCTTCGCGCCAAATGCGGTCAACCATGCCTGCCTCTCCAACCGTACGTTCTGCGCCGAGTCTAATGCGCGCCGTCTCCACGGGGAATGCTCTGCGCTGGCATCGCGCGCGCGAGGCCGCTAGCATGGCCGGCCTTGCCGTCCGCACAGACCATGTCCGCCATCGAGCTTGCCGATCCGACTCCCCTGCTTGCCGCACGCGGACTCGCGTATGCGCGCAACGAGGAGCCGATTTTCGGCCCGCTCGATTTCTCCCTTGCCGCGGGCGAGGTCGTGCTGATCGAGGGCGACAACGGCAGCGGCAAGACAACGCTGCTCAAGGTTCTGTCCGGCCTGCTCGAACCGACCGCTGGCGAAGTGCTGCTCAACGGCGTGCACTTGACCCTGGCGAAGCTCTCGCACCAGGTCGCGCTGCTCGGCCATCTGCCCGGCATGAAATTCGAGTTGACCACGCTGCAGAACCTGCGTTTCGCGGTCGGTCTCGGCGGCATCCGTCCCGGGATCACGCCGACGATCGCGTTGGCAAGCGTCGGCCTCGCCGGCTACGAAGAGCAGCCGCTGCGCCTGCTTTCCGCGGGGCAGAAGAAACGCGTCGCGCTCGCGCGCCTGCTGCTCGTGCCCGCGGCGTTGTGGCTGCTCGACGAGCCCTATGCGAATCTCGATCGCGAAGGCATCGAGCTCGTCAATCGCCTGCTCCTGATGCATGCGCAGCGCGGCGGCTCAGCGCTGATCACTTCGCACGGCGCATACGCGTATACGTCGGGAACACCGCGCAGGATTGCGCTGCGTGCACAGGCAACGGAACAAACCGTCCGCGAGGCACACGCATGAAGCCCGGCACCACTTCGGCGGCATGCGTTGCCCTGCTCAAGCGCGATCTCGCGCTGACCTGGCGCCGTCGCGGCGATGCATTCAATCCACTGCTGTTCGCGGTCATGGTGGTAGCGCTGTTCCCGTTCGCGCTCGGCCCCGATGCGCAGGTGCTCGAACGCATCGCTGCGGGCACGATCTTCGTCGCCGTGCTGCTCGCCGCGCTGCTCTCGCTCGACAGCCTGTTCCGCAGCGACCTCGACGACGGCTCGCTCGAACAACTCGTGCTCTCGCCGCATCCGCTCTCGCTGCTGCTCGCCTGCAAGATCGCGATCCACTGGCTGACCACGGCGCTGCCGCTGATCGTGATCGCACCGCTGCTCGCAACGCTGCTGCATCTGCCCGACAGCGTATTGCCGGTACTGCTCGCCGCACTCGCGCTGGCGACGCCGCTGCTCAGCCTGATCGGCGCGATCTGCGTCGCGCTGACCGTGGCCTTGCGCCGCTCCGGCATGCTGCTGACCCTGCTCGTGTTGCCGTTGATCGTGCCCGTGCTGATCTTCGGCGCAGGTGCATGCAATGCCGCGCAAGCCGGCCTGCCTTATGGCGCACCGCTGCTGTGGCTGGCCGCGTGGCTCGTATTGGCACTCGTGCTCGCGCCGCTGGCGACTGCCGCAGCACTGAAGATTTCATTGACGTAGCCGCGCCATGCCCACCGCCATCGAGGAATTCCGCGTTACCGGTCAACGGATCGATGTGCGCGAAATCATGGATCGCGGGGATCCGCTCGTATTGCGCGGCCTATGCGGCGACTGGCCGCTCGTCGCGCTGGCGCGGCAATCGGACACCGCCTTCGCCGAAGAGCTCGCACGTCACGACAACGGCACGCCGGTCGACGTGCTGCTGGTCGACTCGCAGGCAGATGGCAGGATCGGCTACAACGCGACGCTCGACGGCTTCAACTACGAGCATTTCCGCGTTTCGGTCACCGATGCGCTGAAGCGCCTGGCAAGCTATGCCAGGCAAGGAACTTCGCCGCGCGGCGTCGCCCTGCAGAGCGCGCTGCTGTCGCAATGCGTGCCCGGCCTCGTCGCCACGCACCGGCTGCCCTTTCTCGACGTATCGGTGCAACCGCGGCTATGGCTCGGCAACCAGGTGACGACGCCAGCGCATTTCGACAGCACGCACAACATCGCCGTCGTCGCCTGCGGCCGACGGCGCTTCACCTTGTTTCCTCCTGATCAGATCCACAATCTCTACGTTGGGCCGATCGATTTCGCCCCCACGGCGGCGGCGATCAGCCTGCCGCCTCTCGATGCATCCGACGATGCGCGCTGGCCGAGATTGCACGAAGCCCTCGATCACGCGAAAACCGCAGAACTCCATCCGGGCGATGCGATCTATATTCCGCCGGTGTGGTGGCACCACGTCGCCTCGCTCGAACGGCTCAACGCATTGGTTAATTTCTGGTGGTACACGGATGGTGTGACCGAACCCGGCCTGCACGCGCTGATGCATTGCCTGCTTGCGTTCAGATCGATGCCACCGACCGAGCGCGGCGCCTGGAAAACGCTGCTTGATCACTACGTGTTCGGCGAAGAAGACCCGGCCGCGCATATTCCAGCGGAACGTCGCGGCGTGCTCGGCACGCTGACGCCTGACTTGCTCGCAAGGCTGAAACTACTTGCGCGACCGAAATCCTGATGCATGAAGAGAAACGGCGGTGTGGTTGACGTAAAATCCCTCCCCGTCATTGCGTCTTTCGCGTCAATGACGGGCAAGAGCACAAAGATAAGTTGAATGCCGGCTTGCGCCGGCATGTTGAATTCTGTCGGATGAAAATGTCCCCACTCGTACTCTGGTTCCACAAGCTCGGCTCGCCGCCGTACTTCTACCGCCTCGCCGGGCGTTTCCTGCCGTGGCTGTACGCGATCGCGCTGGTCACCGGCGCAGTCGGGCTTTATGGCGGCCTCGCCGTCGCGCCGGCGGACTACCAGCAGGGCGATTCGTTCCGCATGATCTACGTGCACGTGCCCTGCGCGTGGATGAGCCTGTTTGTCTATGCCTTCATGGCGGCGAATTCGTTCGTCGCGCTGGTGTGGCGGATCAAGCTGTCGGAAACGCTGGCGATGGCGAGCGCACCGGTCGGCGCAGCGTTCACCTTCGTCACGCTCATCACCGGCTCGCTCTGGGGCAAGCCGATGTGGGGCACTTGGTGGACCTGGGATGCGCGCCTGACCAGCGAGCTTGTGCTGCTGTTCCTCTACCTCGGCGTGATCGGCCTCTACCACGCGATCGAGGATGCACGCCAGGCGGCACGCGCGGCGGCGTTCCTCGCCTTGATCGGCGTGGTCAACCTGCCGATCGTGCATTACTCGGTGGTGTGGTGGAACACGCTGCATCAAGGCCAGACCGTCAGCCTCATGGGCCAGTCGAAGATCTCCTCCAGCATGCTCTGGCCGCTGTTGACGATGGCTTTCGCCACCCACGTATACTTTTTCGCCAGCCTGCTCGCGCGCGCCCGCGCCGCGCTGCTCGCGCTCGAATCTGGCAAAGATTGGGTGCGCGCGATCGCCCTGGCACAACCTGGGCGCGAGGTATCCGCGCATGGCTGAGTTCCTCCACATGGGCGGCTACGGCGCCTACGTGTGGGCTGCCTACGCGGTGTTCGTCATCGTCCTGCTCGCGGATGCACTCACTCCGCTCTGGCAACGCCGCAATACGCTGCGCGAAATCGACGCCCGCCTGAGTCGCGAATCGAACCGGAAGTCGACGCCATGACCCCGACCCGCAAACGCCGCCTGATCGCGGTCGCCTTGATCCTGCTCGCCGTCGGCGTCGCCGCCGCGTTGACCGTGACCGCGCTGAGCCAGAACATGACTTACCTGTTCTCGCCGACCGAAACCCTGGCCGGCAAGGCGCCGGCGGGGGCGAGCTTCAAGCTCGGCGGCATCGTGCTCGAAAGCTCGATCAAGCGCGACCCGAATTCGCTGAAAGTCGATTTCATCGTCACCGACCGCTTCAAGCAGATTCCGGTCGAATACACCGGCATCCTGCCCGACCTGTTCCGCGAGGGCCAGAGCGTGATCGCCACCGGCAAGATGCAAGGTGATCGCTTTCTCGCGCGCGAAGTGCTGGCTAAGCACGACGAGAGCTATATGCCGAAGGAAGTCGCCGACGCGATTGCGAAAGCGAAAGCCGCGCACGCGGCTGAGACCAAGCCGTAGTCTCCCTGTTGTCATTCCAGCGGAAGCTGGAATGACAAACTTGTGTCAGCGGAAGCGATCCGTCGCGCTAATCAGTTCGTGCGTGATGCCCGGCTCGAGCGCCGAATGGCCTGCGTCGCCGACGATGCGCAGATCGGCCTCGGGCCAGGCGCGGTGCAGGTCCCATGCGCTGCGCATTGGGCAGACCACGTCGTAGCGGCCCTGGACGATTACCGCCGGTATCTTTTTCAACTTGCGCGCATTGAATAAAAGCTGGTCGTCACGTTCGAAAAAGCCGCCGTGGACAAAGTAGTGGCATTCGATGCGCGCGAAGGCAAGCGCGAACTGGTCGGCACCGGTCGAATTCACGTAGTCAGCGCTCTGGGCGAGGAAACTCGTCGAACCTTCCCAGATCGACCAGGCCTTGGCCGCGTCGAGCCGCACCTTCTCGTCGCTCGAGGTCAGGCGACGATAGTAGGCACTCATCAAATCGTGGCGTTCGACCGGCGGAATCGGCTCGAGATACTTCTCCCACGCGTCGGGATAGATCGCATCGCAGCCGTGCTGGTAGAACCATTCCAGTTCCCAACGGCGCAGCATGAAGATGCCGCGCAACACCAGTTCGGTGACGTGCTCCGGGTGCGTCTGTGCATAGGCGAGCGCGAGCGTCGAGCCCCACGAACCGCCGAACACCTGCCAGCGCTCGATGCCGAGATGCGTGCGCAACGTCTCGATGTCCTGCACGAGATGCCAGGTCGTGTTGTCGGTCAATTCCGCATGCGGCGTCGAGCGCCCACAGCCGCGTTGGTCGAACAGCACGATGCGATAGCGCTGCGGATCGAAGAAGCGCCGCGACTTCGCATTGCATCCCGCCCCCGGCCCGCCGTGCAGGAACACGACGGGCTTGCCCTGAGGATTGCCGCACTGTTCGTAGTAGATCGTGTGCAGCGGCGATACCGCCAGCATGCCGCTCGCGTAGGGCTCGATTTCGGGGTAAAGCGTGCGCGGCTCTGACATCGGTTCGGGTTTCCGGAAATGAGTAACAGTGCGCAAATTCCGCACATGGCAACGTGATCGGCTGCTTACCAGGCTGTTAACACCGCCGTGCTAAATTTGGCCCAGGGGCGGTCTGTGGTCGATGAAACTTCGGGCTGAAACGTTTTCATTTTAACGGGATTTCGCATGCGCCGCGCCTTGTCATTTTGTCTTTGCTTGCTTGTTTTATCGCTTCCGCTAAATCGCGCGCTGGCGGAGGGTGAGGCCGTCAATGGCTACCCGAACTGGGCCGAACGCGTGCTGCTCGAATGGATGAATCGCGCGCGCTCGGATCCGCAGGCCGATCTCGCCGCTTGCACCGTGACGAAAGGCGTCAGCAATTGCCAGGAATCTGCCTGCTACAGCTCGGCGGCAACGCCGCGCCATATCGATTTCAATCTCGAGCGTTCCGCGCGCTTCCACGGCGACCACATGCGGATCAACAACTATTTCGATCATCCTTCGGAATGCACACTTGTTGCCAACATCCCCGCCCTGTATCCGAACACGTGTGCGGGTGCGGCTTCGTGCTCATGCACCCAAGGTGTACTGACCAGCGACCAGAGCACCTGGACCGACCCGTTTTCGCGCATGCAGCTTTTCGGCGCCAGCGTGAACGGCGCTGGTGAAATCATCGCTGCGGGATATAGCGGTCCGAACGCCACGTTCTATGCCTGGCTGTACGAGCCGACCAGCACCGCCTCCTGCGGGTTCAACGAAGAAAATGGACACCGTTTCCTGCTGCTCTCGGACGGCTACGGACCCGCTGCGGGTGCCGGGTATACGAGCACGCAGGATTACGCCGTGATGGATTTCGCCGGCACGGCGGTGAACACCTACAAGATTCCATCCGGTTCGCACTACCCACGCCAGGCGGCAACGGTCGATGCATGGGCGAACTGGTACGACACTGCCGCACCGAGCAGCGCGAAGATCAATGTCGACGGCGTTTGCAGCGCGATGACGCTCGGTCGCGGCAGCTCGACCAACGGCGCCTGGCACGCAAGCGTCAACGGCGTCGGCAGCGGCTGCCATCGCTACCAGTTCGCGTTCAAGGACAGCGGCGGCAATACCGTGCTCTATCCTTCCAGTGGATCGCTCGGCATCGGCAACGGTAGCGCGACGTGCCCTGATTGGAGCACCAGCGCACTGCCGTCCTGCGACAACACGCCACCGCCAGCAACCAATCCATTCGTCGCACTGAACCCTGCACGCCTGCTCGATACGCGCGGCGACGCGCAGACCATCGACGGACAGTTCGCCGGCACCGGCATGGTCAACGGCGGCGGCCAAATCGACCTCGCCGTGCTCGGCCGCGGTGGCCTGCCGGCCGCGGGAGTCACCGCCGTCGTGTTGAATGTGACCGTGACCAATCCGACCGCACCCGGCTTCGTCACGGTCTGGCCGGGAGATGCGTCGCGTCCGTTCGCGTCCAACCTCAATTTCGTGCCTGGCGCGACCACGCCCAACCTGGTCATCGTCAAGGTTGGCGCCAACGGGCTGGTTTCGCTGTTCAACTCGGCCGGCCAAACCGATTTAATTGTCGACGTCACCGGCTACTTCGGCAGCACCTCGACCCTCACCGCGATGACACCGGCCCGCTTGCTCGACACGCGTTCCACCGGGACAACGATCGATGGGCAATACCAGGCCGGTGGGGCCTACGCCACTTTCGAGCGGCGCGATCTCGGCATATCCGGTCGCGCAGGCATGCCGGCGAACGGACTCGGCGCTGCGATCCTCAACGTCACCGCAACCGCACCGACGTCGTCCGGCTATCTGACGATCTGGCCGAGCACCAGCAGTCAGCCACCGACCTCGAACCTGAACTTCGTTCCCGGCCTGACCGTGCCGAACCTGGTGATCAGCAAGGTCGGAACCGACGGCAAGGTCGCCCTGTTCAATTCGGCCGGCCAGACCGATGTGATCGCCGATGTTGAGGGCTGGTTTCCGGCAAGCTCGGAGCTGACCGCGCTCGTGCCGGCACGACTGATGGACACGCGCCCTGGCTTCACGACCGTCGACGGCAGCTTCGCCGGCAAGGGCGCGCTGCCTGCTGGCACCAGCGTCGATTTGATCGTGCTCAATCGCGGTGGCGTGCCGGCGAGCGGCGTCGGCGCGGTCGCTCTGAACGTGACCGTCGCCGGCGCGACCGCCGCGGGCTATGTCACCGCCTGGCCGACCGGTTCGGGCCGGCCGCTCGCGTCGAACCTCAATTTCGTGCCGGGTCAGCTCGTCCCGAACATGGTGATCGCACGCGTCGGCACGGGCGGCAAAGTGTCGCTGTTCAATTCGTCCGGCAACACCCAACTGGTAGTCGACGTGGTCGGCTGGTTTGCGCAGTAGCGCCGCCAGCCTGGCCAGCGTCAGTCGAACAGCTTGCCGGGATTCATCAAGCCCAGCGGGTCGAACACACGGCGCACGCCGCGCATCAGCTCGATTTCGGCGGCACTGCGCGTGCCGGCCAGATACGGCTTCTTGACCAGGCCGATGCCGTGCTCGGCGGAGATGCTGCCGCCGTGGCGCGTTAGCACCTCGCTCAACAGCTTGGTCACGCGCTCGCACTGAGCGAGGAAATCGGCGTCGGCGAGTTCGGCCGGCTTGAGCACGTTGATATGCAGGTTGCCATCGCCGATGTGGCCGAACCAGACCACGTCGAATTGCGGATACTCGCGCGTCAGCAGCGACGACATTTCATCGAGGAAATCTGGCACCGCGGAAATGCGCACCGAGATGTCGTTTTTGTAGGGCTTGTGCGGCGCAAGACTCTCGGTGATGCCTTCGCGCAGGCGCCACAGCGCGGCGGCCTGCGCATCGCTCTGGCTCAGCACGCCATCGTTGACGAAGCCGTCGTTGAGGCATTGCTCGAACACCTCGAGCGCGGCCTGCTGCTGCGCTTCATCCGCCGCGTCGAACTCGGTGACGACGTAGTACGGCGACACCTCGTCGAAGGGTTTCTGCGCGCCGTGCGCGAGCACGTGGTGCAGCGCGCGGTCGGTGAAGAACTCGAACGCCGACAGGTTCAGGCGCTTGCGGCACGCCGCGAACACGTGCATCAGCGCAGCCATCTCCGGCACTGCGAACAGCATCACCTGCGAGGTAGGCGGCGGTTCGGTCAGGCGCAGAGTCGCCTCGACGACGAGGCCGAGCGTGCCCTCCGCGCCGATGACGAGCTGGCGCAAGTCGTAGCCCGACGAGTTCTTGATCAGGCCGCGATTCAGTTCGAGCAGTTCACCGTTCGCGGTGACGAGCTTGAGCCCCGCGATCCACTCGCGCGTATTGCCGTAGCGGACCACGCGGATGCCGCCGGCGTTGGTGGAAATGTTGCCGCCGATCGAACACGAACCGCGCGCGGCGAAGTCGACCGGATAGACCAGGCCGTGTTCCGCGGCAGCTCGGTGCACTGCTTCGAGCGCGATACCGGGTTGCACGGTCAGGGTGCGGTCGACTGCGTTGAAATCGAGCACGCGGTTCATACGCTCGAAGCTGACGACAAGCTCGCCGTTCGCCGCGACGGCCCCCCCTGACAGCCCGGTACGTCCGCCCGACGGCACGAGTGCGATGCGGCGCGCGCTTGCCCAGCGCGCGATCGCCTGCACTTCCTCGATCGAGGCCGGCAGCGCGATCGCGAGTGGCGCCGGCATCCAGCGCCGCGTCCAGTCGCGGCCATAGTGCTCGAGGTCCGCGATCGCGGTCAGCAGACGCAGCGTCGGAGCGGCCTGCGCGAGTTCGGTCAGAACGGTATCGGTCATTTTTCAGTCGATGGCTGCGGCGCGTCGGCCGTGGGCTTGAGATAGGTCGCCAAGGATAACCGCTGCATGCGCATCGCATCGACGGCAAGCTCGGCCATCAGCGCGGCACCGCGTGGCGAAAAGTGCGTGTTGTCCTCGATGCCGTTCGGGTAGTTCGGGTGCTCTCCCGGCTCGAGTTGCAGGAACAGCGCGCGCGATGGCTCCGCGCCAAGTCGGAGCAGCGCCGCGGCGGACAACCGCTGCATGTCGATCAGCTCAACGTGTTTTTGCGCGGCGACTTCACGCACGATACGCGGATATTCGCCGTGAGTATCGACAAGCGCGCCCGATGCAGCGAATTTGCGCCGGGCGACAGGCGTCAAGAGGATCGGCGTCGCCCTACGCGCACGCACCTTGTCGACGAAACTCGCGAGATTCGCCCGGTAGTCCGCCGGCGGCGTGTAGCGGTCGACCTTTTCCTTCGAGGCGTCGTTGTGGCCAAATTCGATCAGCACGAAGTCGCCGGGCCGCAGCGTATCAACGATAGCCTGCCAACGTCCTTCGGCGATGAACGTGCGAGTGCTGCGGCCGTTTTGTGCACGGTTGTCGATGCGTGCGCTCGCGCCGAAATACGCAGGCAGCGCTTCACCCCAGCCGGTTTCGGGGCGTTTGGCATCGAGCTTCGCGGCCAGGGTCGAATCGCCGGCGAGGTAGATCACGACCGGTTCGCCTGCGGACGCCTGCGCCATCGCCACGAGCAGGCAGCAAAACAGCAGTCGGCGCAGCAGCAGAAGCATTCCCCGGTATCCTCGCGTCCTCCGGCCATTTTTTTGGCGGCGACCGCATTCTAGCAAGGCCAGGACGTTGTGTCGCAGCGCAACACGGCAGGGAAATTTCTGGCATAGTTGGATGCTCCGCTCTTCCTCTGTCCCGTTGCCGCGATCCATGACCAAGACTTCGTTCCCCAAGCAAGACATCAAGGTGCTCCTGCTCGAAGGCGTCAGCCAGACCGCGCTCGACGCGTTCAAGGCAGCCGGTTACACGAACATCGAATTCCACAAGAAGTCGCTGTCGACGGAC
>Ga0105240_10014042_pt1 | contig 10954 bp, 3 predicted proteins | sample KBSC54metaG_FD_80426 | JGI IMG/M metagenome (GOLD analysis project Ga0105240, IMG submission 80426) | Corn rhizosphere microbial communities from Kellogg Biological Station, Michigan, USA - KBS C5-4 metaG | ecosystem: Host-associated > Plants > Roots > Rhizosphere > Soil | place: Michigan, USA...
GGCCTTGAGATAGCGAGGGAGATAATCGAGCCATGGACGCGGCGTCGACTCAATGAAATTGGGAGGCAGTAGCAAACCGAACTGCGCCTCGACGTCGGTTACCACATCAGCAAACGAGCCTGAACGTATCCCCTCAAGGGCGGCGCGCGCAGCACGCCACTCTTTCAGCGTCGACGTTACTATTGTAGCGAGCCGATCCGCGACCTCGCTCAACTGAGCGCAGCCCCCCTCAAGAGCGCTATCGAATTCCCGAGCGTTACGTGGCAAAGGTGCGTCCGCGGGAAAGAAGCACTCGCGAAACGCACGCTGCGTAAGAGCGTCCGCCAACGACTGCTGCAGCGTCAATCCGCGACTGAGCAAAACTAGCTCACGATCATCCGCCATCCTTTTGCTTACGTACTTCGCTTGCTGCGGCAACGACAGCATCGCCAATCGCACCACACCCGCACGCGAGATCGACTCAGCAGCAGGGGCGTTGCGCGCTTCAATCAACGCAACACCAGAGCCTCGATCCTCAACCGCAGGATAGACAACCAGGTGCAGCCTGTTACGCTCGACCTCGCGAGTCTCTGGCAGATCGCCGAAATCCCATTGACGATGTAAAGGCGCAGCAGCTTGGAGTGCGGCAGCCGTCTTGGTAGTGCCACCGACCGGACCCGCGCCGACAGCAGTCCCCCTACCAACGGCCCTGGCACCTGTAGCACCCGCACCTGCAGCGACTCTTGTACCAACGGCCTTGGCACCGGTAGCGCCCGCACCTGCAGTGACCCCTGTACCGACGGCTTTGGCACCGGTAGCACCCGCACCTGCAGTGACTCTTGTACCGGCGGCCTTGGCGTCGATAGCGCCCGCACCTGCAGTGGCCCCTTTAGCAACGGACTTCCCACCCGCACCCGCAGTGCTCACTGTGACAACGGCCCTCGCGTCGGCGGCACCCGCACTAGCAGCCCCGGCGCTAACACTGCCTCCGCCCACAGCATCTATACCGCTACCACTAACGAAGCCTGCCAACTTCCTCCTGATCGCCAGCAGATCGCGTCCCTCAGCCAACACCCCGTCATCCGCGTCCACGACACGAATATTCATGCGTAAGTGATCCGGCAGTGGCAGAGCCGCGAGCTCGGTCACACTTACGGCGGAGCCGACACGCTGCGTCACCCATTGCGCAAGCCACTCATAAAACGAGGGGAGACGCCCGAGACGCTCCACCTCGACTGACAGATCGTCGAGCGCCATCTTCGCGTAATCAGGCACCGGCACCAACAACTTACGCTGCGCCTTTGGAAGCGCACGGAAGACGGCAATGATCTTCTCCAACCGCAAACCCGGCACAAGCCACGCGATCTGCCCAGAATTAACCACATCAACCAACGGCTCCGGAACGATGAGCGTAACGCCATCGCCCGACTCCGACGGTTCGAACTTGTACTGCAGCGGCAGTTGATTGCCGCCAACCGGCAACTCATCCGGAAAAATGTCAGCGCCCGCCTCCGGCACCTCACGCTGCATGAGATCCGCACGCGACATGTACAAGAGCCGGGGATTACCGCGCTCCGCTTCGACACGCCAATGGTTGAATGCAGCGACCGAGTTCACACGCTCGGGAATTCGAGCGGCGTAGAAGTCGAACTGATGCTCCTCGTCAACAAGCACATCGCGACGGCGAATTTTCGCTTCCAGACCCTCAACCTCGGCACGCAAACGGCGATTGGCCTCGAGAAATTCACCTTCAACCGCCGCTGGAGATCGGCCATGTGAGGCGCGTGAGTTCCCCGACGCGCGCTCATCCGTCGCGATCATTGCAGATCGATCTGCCATTGCGGTATTTCTCTCCGAACCGGAGAGCGCATAGCTTTCTCGGCTCGAGCTACCCGACGTCCGCCCCCCGCGGCTTGAGCCGCCAGACGCCCGATTCCCTTGGTCCGAACCGCCGGGCGCGCGCTCTTTACCGCCGATGCCTCCGTGACCTCCGGTCATGGCTACCACCCCGTAATCGGCCCGCGATAACTTACGACTCTCTGACGCCTCGACCAGCGCCTCCCGAATGAAAATATCCCGCGCTTCCTTCGGCGCAATTGCGCCGTAGTTCACACGACGTCGGGCAGCGAGGGTAAGCCCATAGAGTGCGACGGACTCGTACGCAGAAACATAACCCCGTGCCTCCACCCAATGAGGCTCGCTGTAGCTGCGCTTCAACAGATGCGCACCCGCACCCTCGATCCAACCCGGATCGACGGCAGCGACCATGCGCGCATACAACCTCGTCGTCTCAACGAGGCTGCCAGCCACAATCCAACGCGGCGGTTTGGACGCAAGCGGCGTCCCCGGCGCAATCACGAATCGTAACCCACGCGGCCCGTTGTACTCGCGCTTCTCATCCAACTCACCGATCGAGCCCAAAAATCCAGTAAGGATTGCTTGATGCAGATCGGTATAGCTGGCCGCTACCTGATTGGGACGAAGTTTCAGTTCCGCGACACTCTGCGACAGCTGACTATGCAAATCCTGCCACTCGCGCATTCGCATAAACGACAGAAAGTGCTCGCGGCACCACTTACGCAGTTGATTGCGCGACAACGATGCAGCTTGCTCGTTGAACGTACGCCATACATTCAACACCGCGAGAAAGTCCGAGCGCGGATCCGCAAACAGCGCATGTTTCTCGCTCGCCTGTTGTTGGGCATCCGTGGGTCGCTCGCGCGGATCCTGTCCCTCTAGAAACGAGGCGACGATCAGCATTTCTGTGAGGCAGTGATGCCTGGAAGCGGCCAACAACATGCGTCCGAGCCGCGGATCGACCGGAATGCCGGCGATCTGCTGGCCCAGACTCGTCACGCGACGTTCGTCGTCCATCGCCTTGAGCTCCTGCAGGAGCCGTACCCCATCATTCACTAGCCGTGTATCGGGCGGATCGAGAAACGGAAAACTCTCAGGGTCGCCGAGCCCAAGAGTCGCCATACGCAGAATCACGCTCGCGAGATTCGTTCTCAACACTTCCGGCGGCGTGAAATCCTCGCGTTGGAGGAAGTCCTCCTCGGAATAAAGACGAATACAAATGCCTTCCGCCTCGCGACCACATCGACCCCTGCGTTGATCAGCGCTGGCTTGGGAGATGCGCTCGATCGGCAGTCGCTGCACCTTGCCACGTACGCTATAACGACTGATCCGGGCCAAGCCCGAATCGACGACGAAGCGAATGCCGGGCACAGTGAGAGAAGTCTCGGCGACGTTGGTCGCTAGAACGACACGCCGTTGCGTGTGGCGTTGGAAAATACGCTCCTGCTCGGCACCGGACAAACGCGCAAACAGCGGCAACACTTCAGTGTTAGGCAAGCGCGCACGCTCCAATGCATCTGCGGCCTCGCGGATGTGCTTCTCGCCCGGAAGGAACACCAGGACATCCCCGCGCGGCCCCCGAGCCAACCCTCCACTCCCAGGCGCATCGAGCTCGCGAACGGCTTCGACGATTCCCTCGGGAAGGGAAAGCTCCACAATGTCGTCATCATCGTCCGCTTGCTCGCTGTCGCGAACCCCAACCAGCGATCGATAGCGGACCTCAACTGGATAACTCCGCCCCGATACCTCAATCACCGGGACGGTTTGCCCCGCACTTCCGGCGAAGAAGGCGGCAAACCTCCCCGGATCGATGGTTGCCGATGTCACTATCAGCCGCAGGTCAGGACGCTGCGGTAGCAGTTGCTTGAGCACCCCCAGCAGGAGATCGATGTTAAGACTGCGCTCGTGCGCCTCATCAATAATCAGTGTGTCGTAGCGGCGCAGCTTGCGGTCGCTCTCAAGCTCCTTGAGAAGAATGCCGTCCGTCATCAACTTGATGCGGCAATTCGGGCCGGTCCGGTCGTTGAAGCGCACCTTATAGCCGATTGCGCCTCCAACGGTCGTGCCGGTCTCTTCAGCGATCCGATTCGCGAGCGCGCGTGCGGCGATCCGTCGCGGCTGGGTATGCCCAATCACGCCCGTCGTACCGCGCCCAGCTTCAATGCAGAGCTTGGGTAGCTGCGTCGACTTTCCTGAGCCTGTGGCCCCACAGAGCACAATCACCGGGTTGTGCCGAATCGCCTCAATAACCTCGGCCCGATGGGCCGTGATCGGCAGGGTGGGGTCATATTCGAGCTTGATGGGGCGCGCAGTCTCCTGTGGGACGTCCCGGGTTTCAACTTGCATCGAGGAATTGTACCCGCCCGTATTACGCGCCGCGGAGTCACCCAGAGCCGCTCCTGTAGCCTGGCAGTGCTCCAAAACGGGGCAAGCCGGCGCGCTAATGTATAATCCGCGCCGCTCGCGGGGTCGTGGCCCGAGGGGGATTTGAGTTGCAGACGGTTGCCGAGTTCGAGATCAAGTACTGCCAGTTTCTCGATGCAGAGGGAAACCTCGCGGCCACCGCTCCAGCGCTCGCCAGTGACGGCGACGAACTAATAAAAATGTACCGCTTCATGACGCTGGCGCGCATGTTCGACGCTAAAGCCGTCAATCTGCAGCGTACTGGAAAGCTAGGCACCTATGCTTCCTGCCTCGGGCATGAAGCCACCCACATCGGCGTCGCGGCGGCGATGCAAACGGATGATGTGCTAGCTCCCGTGTACCGGGAGTTCGGCTCCCAAATTTGGCGCGGCGTAAAGATGTCCCGGATTCTTCTCTATTGGGGGGGCGACGAGCGCGGCAGCGACTTCAACGCGGCTCGGCAAGACTTCCCCTGGTGCGTGCCAATCGCCTCGCAGATCCTCCACGGGGCCGGTGTCGCCATGGCGATGAAAATTCGTGGCGAAAAGCGCTGCTCAGTGACCTACATCGGCGATGGCGGTACCTCAGAAGGTGCCTTCTACGAGGGAATCAACCTAGCCGGCGCACGTGCCTTACCTGCGGTCTTTGTTATCGTCAACAACCGTTGGGCGATCTCAGTTCCTGTTGCAGATCAGACGGCAACGCAAACTCTCGCGCAAAAGGCCATTGCCGCGGGAATCCCGGGGATCCAGGTCGATGGCAACGATGTCATCGCCGTTCGCCATATTGTCGGCGAGGCTGCCGCCAGAGCCCGACGTGGCGAAGGACCTACAGTTGTCGAAGCGCTTACCTATCGCCTCAGCGATCACACGACCGCTGATGACGCGAGCCGCTACCGAGACCAAAACGAAGTGAGAGATGCCTGGAGCAAAGAGCCGCTATCGCGCCTGCGCACGCACCTTATCAAGCTGCGTGTTTGGGACGAAGCGCGCGAAGAAACGCTAAAGGCCGAGTGTGCTCGCGAGATAGAAGCGGCCATAGACGAATATGTGAGCTCTCCGAAACCATCAACCGACGCGATGTTCGATTACCTATTTGCGCGACCACCGAAGGCCCTGCTGGAGCAGCGCGACATCGCGCGCCGTTACGCGGGACATCACGAAGCCAATAGATCCGACACGGGTCGCCAACGCACGGATGGGCCAAGTTCTACCGCTCACTCGGGCGGCCGCTAGGTCAGCCGGCGCTCATGCCCAAAGTCACTATGATTGAAGCCATCAATCGCGCGCACGCGTGGGAGATGACGCGCGACCCGGCGGTGGTGGTGTTAGGTGAGGATGTCGGAGTCAACGGGGGCGTATTCCGCGCGACGGCAGGACTCCAGGAGCAATTCGGCAAAGATCGCGTCCAAGACACGCCTTTGGCTGAGGGCATGATCGCTGGAATGGCGCTGGGCATGGCCACACAAGGACTCAAGCCTGTGGCCGAGATCCAATTCATGGGTTTCCTCTATCCGGCGATGGACCAGATCGGCAACCACATGGCCCGCCTGCGTAACCGCACTCGAGGTCGCCTGACGTGCCCGGTGGTGATCCGCATGCCCCACGGCGGCGGCATACACGCGCCGGAACATCACTCAGAATGTCTCGAAGCGCTCTTGGCACATCACGCCGGTCTAAGAGTCGTGTGCCCGTCCTCGCCTGCGCGCGCCTACGGGCTGCTACTCGCGGCGATTCGCGACCCCGACCCGGTCATCTTTTTGGAACCGGCCCGGCTGTATCGACTGGTGAAACAAGAAGTCGCGGATGATGGCGAGGCGCTGCCGCTTGATGTCTGCTATCGATTACGCGAAGGCTCCGATGTCACAATCGTCACCTGGGGTGCGATGGTGACCGAAACCTTACGCGCTGCAGATGAAATGGAGGGTGCCGGAGTGAGTTGCGAGGTGCTCGACCTCGCCACTTTGTCCCCCATCGATCACGACTCGATTCTCGAGTCGGTCCTCAAAACCGGGCGGCTTGTCATTGTGCATGAAGCGCCGCGTAACTGCGGCATCGGCGCGGAAATCGCAGCGACCGTGGCCGAGCGCGGGCTTTACGACTTGCACGCCCCTATTAAAAGAGTAACGGGCTATGACACGATCATCCCGTTGTCCCGACTCGAGCATGACTACATCCCCAGTGCCGCGCGCATCACGGACGCCGTGCGCGAAACCCTTGCGGAATGACCCGCGCGAGCCGACGTACGGAGTGTAGATGACCACCTTTAACCTGCCGGATCTCGGCGAAGGTCTCGCCGAGGCGGAAATCGTCCGTTGGCATGTCAATGTCGGTGACGCTGTCACGGTCGATCAGCCGATGTTGGCGGTGGAGACCGCGAAAGCGGTTGTCGAGGTACCGGCGCCATTCTCGGGTATCGTCAAGGCGTTGCACGGGCGGCCGGGAGACATTGTTGCGACCGGCGCTCCTTTGATTGAGTTTGAAGGAGGGAACCGGGACGCCGGCACTGTCGTAGGCAACATGCCGACAAGCGACACCGAGCTGGTTGAAACAGTACGTGCCGCCCACCGGACGAATAACGTCAATGGCGGCGAGACGGGCTGCCCAAGTGGTGAGCGGCTGCGAGCTGCCCCCGCTGCACGCGCGCTTGCGAAAAGGTTAGGTGTTGACCTCGCGGCGATCAACGGCACCGGCCGCGGTGGCGTAATCGTCGTAGACGATGTGATCGCGCACTCTGCGAGAGCGCCATCCATCACGAGCATCGCAAACGGACCGCTCGCTAATACGAGCTCTTCGACTCCTCTTACCGGCGAAAAGCTTCGTGGTCTACGCCGTGCCATGTCACAAAGCATGGCACAAGCCCGTGACAATGTTACCAACTGCACTCTGTTCGACGACGCGGATCTGCACCACTGGCGCGACAACGAGGATTTCACAACTCGTCTGTTGAGAGCCATCGCCGCAGGTTGCCGGGCTGAGCCAGCGCTCAATGCATGGTTCGACGGCAGCGCACAGACCCGTCAGCTGTTGACCAAAGTCAACGTCGGCATAGCCGTCGATACACCCGATGGCCTCATCGTTCCCGTCATCCGCGACGTTGGCGGCCGTAGTGCCACCGAGCTTCGTCAGGAAGTCAACCGTCTCAAGCGGGCCGCACGCGATCGGACGGTAACACCAGACGACCTTCGCGATGTCACATTTATGCTTTCAAACTTTGGCATGATCGCAGGCCGATACGCGACTCCTGTCGTGGTGCCGCCGATGGTTGCCATCCTCGGTTCCGGACGCCTCAGCCGCGATGTAGTCGCGGTGAGCGGCGGCATCGAAGCGCATCTGCGGATGCCGCTATCGTTAACGTTCGACCACCGCTGTGTCACCGGCGGAGAGGCCGCCCGATTCCTGGCCGCCGCACTGCGTGACCTTGAAAAGGACAATTGAGTAATGCACGCGCAAGTCGCTTCCGATGACAACCGTCTCCTGCGCAGTATTCCCGCTGCGCGCGTCGCCTTGATTGAGCGTATCGCTCGTACCGTTACGCCTGACGGCAAGCGCAGCCGCGCGTTGGTAGATCTGCAACAACGCTTCGTGAAAGCTTATTTTCTCGGAGTCGGTGAGGAGGATCTAGCCGAGCGGACGCCCACGTTGCTCGCTCAGGCAGCGCTTGAACACTTCGAGTTCGGCGCGAAGCGCGCACCCGGACAAACCCTAGTCCGCGTGTTCAACCCGGACCCGGTGCGCGACGGCTTTGAATCACCGCACACACTGGTAATGACCGTAACGGAAGATACGCCCTTTCTGGTCGACTCATTAGGCATTGTGTTCGGCCGCGCGGAGCTCGCCGTCCACCTAATCGTTCATCCGGTGTTGGAAATGCGGCGCGACGGCCGTGGCCGCATTGTGTCAGTGGGCCCGAACGGAAACGGCAAGGGAAACGGCGCCCCACCCGCGCACGCCGAGTCGTGGCAGTTGTACGAAATCGATCGGCAAACCGACCCCGCGCAAATAGAGAAACTGCAACGTGAAATCGAAGCGACTCTGGCCGATGTCCGCGCTGCCGTCACAGACTGGGCGCCGATGCGCGAACGGGTACGCACAGTGGTCGCCGCGCTCGAAAACAATCCTCCACCGGTGCCCGCCGATGACGTTGCCGAGGCGCGCCACCTGCTCAATTGGATGGAAGCCCGACACTTCGTGTTTCTCGGCTATCGTCACTACTGCCTCGAACGGGGAGCGCAGGAAGACCGGCTCGTTCCGGATACCCACTCCGGCCTAGGCATCCTGCGTGATAGCAAACGTAACCGCAAGAAATCCGCAGGCATGGTGTTGCGAGGTGAGGTGCGCACACGCGCGCGCGAACCCGAGTTGCTGATCCTGACTAAAGCCAACTCAACGGCGACGGTTCATCGCGCAGAATACCTCGACTACATCGGGGTGAAGACTTTCGATGCCCGGGGCCGGGTCACCGGTGAGCACCGTTTCCTCGGCCTGTGGACCTCCACGGCCTATCACGGCAGCCCGCGAGACATCCCCGTGCTGCGCCGGAAAGTCGAGCGCGTGGTACAGCACTTCGGCCTCGACCCGCAGAGCCATGACGGCAAGGCCGTAATGAACGTCCTCGAGACTTACCCCCGGGACGAACTCTTCCAGGCGAGCGTCGATGACCTCATCCGTATAGCGCGCAGCGTCGTCAATTTATACGAGCGGCGGACGGTACGTCTCCTCGTACGACGCGACCCCTACAACCGCTTCTATTCGTGTCTCGTGTACGTGCCGCGCGACCGCTACAACACTGAAGTACGCCAGCGAATCGAGCAAATCGTGCTCGAAGGCTTCGAAGGCAAGAAAGTCGAAAGTAACGTACAGATCTCTGGCTCCAGCCATGCGCGCGTGCACGTGGTAGTCCGAACCGACCCCACCCAGCGATTGAAGGTGGATCTGGCCGCGCTTGAGGGTCGTATTGCCGAAGCGGCTCTAACATGGACCGACCGACTGCGAGAAATACTCGCCGAGCGTAAAGGTGAGGCCACGGGGCTGTTGCTGGCGACCCGTTATCGGCGCGCATTTCCGATCGCCTATGAAGAGGATGTGTTACCTGCCGACGCGCTCGAGGATCTCGCGGATCTCGAAGCTCTGCGCGAGCACCCGCAGGCGATGCGCCTGAAGCTACATCGTCCGGCGGCACAGCAGAAGCCCGAGCGCGTTCATCTGAAAATCATGAAGTTGGGCGATCCGGTGCCGATCTCGGATTTACTGCCCATGCTCGAGAACTTTGGCCTGCGAGTCATCTCCGAACGGCCCTATGAGCTGGCGTGGCCAGAAGGCGGCGTAGCGTGGATTCAGGACTTCGAACTTGAGCACCGCGAGCGCATCAACATCGACGACCACACCCTAGAGGCCAACTTCAAGGAAGCCTTCGGCGCCGCCTGGAGCGGCGAGGTCGAGAACGACGGCTTCAACCGTCTCCTATTCGGTGCGGGCCTCGACGTACGCGAGATCACGATACTGCGTGCTTATTGCCGCTACCTCCTGCAGACGGGCGTGCCGTTCAGTCAGGCTTACATGGAGCGTACGCTGGCGGCAAATGCACCCATCACGCGCTATCTTGTGCGGCTGTTCGAAACTCAATTCGATCCGTCGACGGCTGCCAAAGCCACCGGCACTACTGCCAAAGCGGTGGCCAAAGCCAACGAGCGCAACACTGAGAAGCTGGTAGCCCAAATCCGCGCCGGACTCGACAACGTCACCAGCCTCGACGAGGACCGGATCCTACGCGCCTATCTGAAACTCGTGCAGGCAACTCTGCGAACCAACTTCTATCAGCCGGACGCCGCGGGCAAGGCTAAGAGCTACGTCTCCTTCAAACTGGACCCCGGCAAGATCCCGGACCTGCCGCTGCCGCGCCCGAAGTTCGAGATCTTTGTGTATAGCCCCAGAGTCGAAGGCGTACACCTTAGAATGGGCTACGTAGCCCGCGGCGGCATCCGTTGGTCGGACCGGCGTGAGGACTTCCGCACTGAAATTTTGGGCCTCATGAAGGCACAGAACGTCAAGAACACTCTTATCGTGCCGGTGGGCGCCAAGGGTGGCTTCGTCGCTAAGCGACTGCCGACGGGCTCGCGCGAAGAGATCCAAGCGGAAGTCGTCTCCTGCTACCAGACGTTCATCCGCGGCCTGCTCGATCTGACCGACAACATTGTCGCTGGAAAGATCGCGCCGCCCTCGCGAGTGGTCCGCCTCGACAGCGATGATGCCTATCTCGTGGTTGCCGCCGACAAGGGTACGGCAACATTCTCCGACACCGCCAATGCAATCGCCATCGACTACGGATTTTGGCTCGGTGACGCCTTCGCCTCGGGCGGCTCGGCCGGCTATGACCATAAGAAGATGGCCATCACCGCACGCGGCGCGTGGGAGTGCGTCAAGCGTCACTTCCGCGAGATCGGCACCGACATTCAGAAGAGCGATTTCACGGTGGCCGGCATTGGTGACATGTCCGGGGACGTGTTTGGCAACGGTATGCTCCTATCACGTCACATCCGGCTGCAGGCAGCCTTCGATCACCGCCACATCTTCATCGATCCGGCACCGGATACTGCCGTGAGCTTCGCCGAGCGCTCGCGCCTCTTTAATCTGCCGCGCTCGAGTTGGGATGACTACGATCGAAAAAAGATCTCGCGCGGCGGCGGAGTATTTCCCCGCAGCGCGAAGTCCGTCCC
>Ga0105240_10014043_pt1 | contig 10954 bp, 14 predicted proteins | sample KBSC54metaG_FD_80426 | JGI IMG/M metagenome (GOLD analysis project Ga0105240, IMG submission 80426) | Corn rhizosphere microbial communities from Kellogg Biological Station, Michigan, USA - KBS C5-4 metaG | ecosystem: Host-associated > Plants > Roots > Rhizosphere > Soil | place: Michigan, USA...
GAAACTGCCGGTCCTGATCGCAACGAAGTAGCCGATGTAGCCGCCGAACAGATAGAGCGCGCCATGCGCCAGATTGACGATGCGCAACAGCCCGAAAATCAAGGTGAAGCCGCTGGCCACTACAAACAGCAGCGCTGCGAAGGTCAACCCGTTGAGAAGCTGAAAGATGCTCATCCCTGAAGTGTGCCTTACGGCGCCTTCGGTCCCACCGAAAGGTACCAGTCGAGGATCTGTTCACCAGTCATGAAAGCGACATCGGATTTCTTGCGGATGGTCTCGAAGATGCGTCGGAAATGTTTCAGGCGATGCGGCACGCCCATGATGTAGGGATGCACAACCAATGCCATGATACGGGCGGAATTTTCGGCGTCGCCATAAATCTGCTCGAACTGGTCAATGGCACGGTTGTAATATTCCGGCGCGGGGTGATGCTGGATCAGCATCATCGCGACGTCGTTGCATTCCTGGGTATAGGGCACGTTGACGATCGGCGTGGTGGTGGTCTTTAGCCACACCGGCTGGTCATCCAGCACCCAGTCGGCGACGTAGTCGTAGCCTTCCTGTTTGAGCAGGTCCGGCGTCTCCCAGGTTTCGGTGAGGCCCGGCCCGAGCCAGCCGCGCGGCCGCTTTCCGGTCGCGGCTTTAATGGCGTCGGCGGTCCTGCGAATATCTTCGCGCTCGTTCTCCACCTTCTGCATGTTGCGCTGGGTAAAGCCGTGGCCCATGAATTCCCAGTTGCGCAGTAATGCCGCCTCGACGATCGGCGGATAGGCAGCGAGCGCCGAGCCATTGATCGCGAGTACGCCGGGGATTTTGTAATCGTCGAACACCTGGAGCAGCCGCCAGAAACCGACGCGGTTGCCGTATTCATGCCAGGCCCAGTTCGGAATGTCCGGCGTCGGCGAGCCACCTGCGGGTGGCGTAAGCACCGTGCGTGGCATCGTCTGCCTGGCATCCCATTCCTCGACGTTGACGATCACCCACACCGCCATCCGCGCGCCGTTCGGCAATTTGAGCGGCGGGCGGGTCGCGATCGGCGAATAGGAGATGCGTTCGGTGGGCAGCATGGTCATGCCTCGGCTGGCGCGATGGTGATGGTGAGCGAAGGCAATCCATCGATCCGGGCGGCGATCACGTCGCCCGGCACGACGGGGCCGACGCCTGCCGGCGTACCGGTATAGATCAGGTCGCCGGCACCCAGCATGACCTGCTGCGACAATTGCGCGATCACCTCGGGCACGCTCCAGATCATCTGTCCGATGTCGCCACGCTGGCGCTCGATGCCATTCACCGAAAGCATAATGGCGCCGCCCCTGAAATGTCGCGCGTCCGGTGTCCTTGCGATCGGGCCGCAAGGCGCGGAGGCGTCGAAACTCTTTCCGACTTCCCATGGCAGGCGCAGATCGCGGGCGTCACGCTGGCGGTCGCGCCGCGTCAGGTCGACGCCGACGGCATAGCCCCAGACATGCTCGAGCGCCCGCCCGACCGGAATGTTGCGGCCGGGAAGCCCGAGCGCGACCACCAATTCCACCTCGAATTGGAAGTCCGCGGTGAATGGCGGATATGGCACCTGCGCGCCATCGGGGACCACGGCGTCCCGCGGCTTCTGGAAGAAGAACGGCGGATCGCGCTCGTCGGCTTCCTTCATCTCGCGGATATGATCGATGTAGTTGCGCCCGACGCAGTAAACCCGGCGCACCGGAAACATGCCACCGCCTGCGACCGGCAATGCGGTCTCGGCGATGCCGGGCAGCACGTGTTGCGCCGCGACGTTCACGCCTTCGCTCTCCCCTGCCCGGCGATCTGCCCGTTGTACCAATCGAGGATTTGTTCGCCGTTCCAGTGCACGACGCCTTCGAACCGGTTGACGTAATCGTAGATCGCTTCGAGGTATTTGATCCGAAACGGCTGACCGCTGATGTAGGGATGGACCGCGAGCGACAGGATTTTCGGCCGATCCTTGGCTTCCTCATAGAGCCGGTCGAAGCTGTCGATGGCGCGCTTCATCATGTGATCGCTCTCGTGATGCTGCACCAGCATCATCGGAATGTCGTTCAGTTCGACCGTGTAAGGCAGCGTCACCAGAGGTCCCTTGGCGGTGCGGATAGTTGACGGCTCGTCGTCATAGACCCAGTCGCCGATATATTTGACGCCGGCCTCGGCGAGATATTCCGGCGTTTCCAGCGTTTGCGTCAGGCCGGGTCCGAGCCAGCCGACCGGCCGCTTGCCGGTGAATTTTTCGATCACGCCCATCGCGCGCTCGATCATGGCCTTCTGGTCCGGCTCCTTGTGGATGGGCCCCTGCTCATAGGCGTGGCCCATGAATTCCCAGCCGGCGTCCCTGGCTTGCTGGGCGACGCGCGGATAGTCCTCGCAGACGCGCGCATTGATGGAAAGCGTCGGCGCAATGCCGAGCTTCTTGTAGAGATCGAAAAACCGCCAGACGCCGACGCGCATGCCGTATTCGTGCCAGCTCCAGTTCGGCACGTCCGGCAGCAGCGGAATGCCGGTGGGCGCCGGGAGCACCTGGCGGGCCATCGGCTTGCCGATGTCCCAGACTTCGAGATTGACGATGGTCCAGATTATGATCCGGGCGCCGCCCGGCAGTTTCATCGCCGGACGATCAACGATGGCGGAATAGTCGCAGCGCTCGCGCGGCAGCATGGAGCCGGTCATGGCGGGATACTCTTCGGTTGGGGATTCTAAAGCGTTACTCCGAGCTATGCTGGCGCGCGGCTAATCCGTCGAGCGCCATTATTGCGTCGGTCTTCATGACGAAACCAAAAGCCGTTTTGATGCAAGCGAGGCCCGCCGCATGCAATTCGGGCCCGTCCATGCTGTCGACGCAGTCCTCCACCACGATCACTGCGTAATCACGGACGTTGGCGGCGGTTGTGGTCGCCAGCACGCAGGAATTGGTGTTCACGCCGGTGATCAGCAGCGTATTGATGCCGTGCGAACGCAAGAGAAAATCGAGGTCGGTACCGAGAAAGCAATCGTAGCGCTTCTTGGTGTTAACGACGAAATCCCTGGGATCGAGCAGTTGCGGCATCACCGTGCAGCCGGGACCGCCAATAATATTGTGGCGCAGGACGTTCTTGCGGGTGGCGGCCGGATCCTCGGCACGGGTGCGCCAGAACGGATTGGCGCGGATTTCCTCGGCGTCGCGATAGGACGTCAGCTGATGGATGATTGGAATTCCGACGCTGCGGCACCAGTCAAACAAGCGCTTGTTGGCCGTGATGACCTTGGCGGCGACCTCCGGCAGGGTCGGCATCGTCGCCACCGCCATGTCGAGATGACCGCGGTGCAGATCGATGGCGACGACGGCAGCTTTCGGGTGATCGACGCCGATGCTTTTGGGGATGAGCTCGTTGGCTCTCCTGCTGGAGCTGGAACCTGCTGTCGCCATCGGATGCCTACTGTCTCGGCCGGAATTTGATGCCGCATGGTTTGCTGTCCGAACAGGCGAGTCAACAAAAATTACATACACTTTTGCTGCCTGCATATCATCTCGGCGCCAAGCCCAAATAAACCGACGCACAGATTGAGCAGTAACATATGGATTTGTGGCCAATTATATGCTGGGGTGATGGAGGCTTCGCCGTAAGTGTATTCACTCTATCGTCGCAAGGACGTGTGTTTTCGATGTCCGATTCATCCGCGCCGACCCTTCTCCAGCCAGCGATCGGATTGCGGGCCGGCAATCGCGCGCTGTCGGTGATGGACCAGATTCGGGAGGGCATTCTCGGCGGCTCGATCGGCGCCGGCGAGCGGCTCAACGAGGTCAGATTGAGCAAAACACTGACCGTGTCGCGCACGCCGGTGCGCGCCGCGCTGCAGGCGCTGGCGGGCGAAGGGCTGCTGGATTACGCGCCCAATCGGGGTTTCACGGTACGCGAGTTTCCGCTCAGCGCGATCGTCGATGCCTACGATATCCGCGCTGCGCTGGAAGGTGTCGCCGCCCGCTTCGCGGCGGAGCGCGGCCTCAGTCCGGAGGAAAAGGCCGTGATTCAGCGCAGCCTGCTGGCCGGCGACCGATTGCTGGAACGCGGCTCCTTCGAGGCCGGCGACCTCACGCGCTATCGCGACATCAATGGCGACTTCCACGACACGCTGCTTGCCGCCGCCCGCAACCGCATGCTCGCCGAAATGATCCGGATCTGCCACCACGTGCCGGTGTCGTCGAGCCGCAACATCGTGGCTTTCGAGCATCGCGACGTTCGCCGACGTCACGACGATCACCACCGGATTTATGAAGCCATCATCGGCCGGGAACCGTGGCGGGCGGAGATGTTGATGCGTGAGCACGTTGCCGGCGTGAAAGCATCGTTGGTCAAGTCACTGATGGAACGCGGCCGGGACAAATGAATCCGTCGTCGCTGTTGCCGCCCGTTGACCGATAACAGCCCAAAATCAGCGCGCTGGCCGCGTCATCCCATCTTCGCCGCGATTGCGCGTCGCGATTGCCACAATTCGCTGGCATCCGAACGGGATGAATCGTCACCTCCTGAACCTCAAATGGGCCTTTCTGTGCCTTGCCTGCGTGTCGCTGTCGGCTTGCGCCGGCAAAACCGCAGGCGAGCATCTGGCGGACATGCCGCAATGGATGGGCGGCGAGCCTGCCGGCGTGCCGCCGCGGCGCGGCACGCCCGAATACGATGCCTGGATGGCCGCGCGCGCCCAGGAAGCAGCGAGGCCGAAAGCCGAGCAGCCTCAGAAGACCGATCAGCTCAAATAGCCCGCCTCACCTCTCTCAAAGTCCGGTTTATCTGGCTGGCCGCGCACGGCGGCCAATGGCGCGGACGAAAGACACCCTGAAACTGACCGGCGCCCGATTCGGCACGAGCGAGCAGGCTGTGGAGACCTGCGAGAAAGATCAGGCTTTGCTCGATAAACTCGCCGCCGACCAAAGATTCGCTCTTGAAGTGCTTAAGGTCGATTCAACGCCGACCGTTTTCGTCAATGGCGAATGGCTCACAGGCGCGATGTCGGAACTGGAAGACAGGATCAAGCCGCTGCTGAAGAAGTAACGAAGGCCGGCTGGGTCGCTTTGCTCTTGCTCTGTACCGAGCCCCCGCCGATGATGGCGCCAAACAAACATATCCAGGGGAGACCGCGATGAAGCCCGGTTTGCGCATATTTTTCGCCGCCGCGTTGTTGCTGTCCGGCGTCGCGGCATCATTGGCGCAGGGATATCCGAACCGGCCGGTGCGCGTGGTGGTTGGTTTCCCTCCGGGCGGTCCGACCGACGTCATCGCGCGCATCGTAGCGCAGCGACTCTCCGAAAGTCTCGGCCAGCAGTTCTATGTCGAGAACATTGGCGGTGCGGGCGGCAACACCGCGGCCGGTCAGGTCGCGCGCGTGACCCCCGACGGCTACACCATCATGGCGATCAGCACCGGCTTCGTGGTGAATCCCAGTCTCTATGCCAAGGTGCCGTACGATCCGGTCAGAGACTTCTCTGCCGTTTCACTGGTCGCGGTTTCTCCAAACGTCGTGGTGGTCAACCCGTTGGTGCCGGCCAAGACGCTGCCGGAACTGGTGCAACTCATCCGGGATAATCCTGGCAAGTACAGTTTTGCCGGACCTGGCGTCGGCTCGACGCCACATCTCGGCGGCGAACTGTTTCGGCTGGCGTTCAAACTTGACCTGGTCCACGTCCCCTTCACAGGCGCTGCACCGGCGGTGCAGGCCACTATCGGCGGCCATACTCCGATCGCCTTCACGGCGCTGCCGTCCTCTCTTTCGGCAATACAGGCTGGGCAAGTGCGTGCGCTGGGCGTTGCGGCGACCGAACGGGCGGCCGGAATACCCGACGTGCCGACTTTTGCCGAACAGGGCGTGAAGGATCAGGAGGCCTATACGCTTACCGGCATCGTTGCTCCGGCAGGAACGCCGAAAGAGATCGTCGATCTGCTTTCTCGCGAGATCGCCAAGAGCGTTGCACGGCCGGACGTCAGTGAGCGCCTCGCCGTACTCGGCTTCAAGGGAATAGCCAATACACCCGAGGAGTTCGCGGCGCGTATCAAACTGGAGATAGAAAAGTGGGGCAAGGTGGTGCGCGATGCGAATCTAAGGATCGAGTAACCGCGCCTCTGTTGCCCCGCTACCGGTTCGGCTGGACGATCCTCACGGGGCCTCCACGAAGGTCAGGCCGATCCGGTTTTTCTGGATCCAGGCAATTCGGCATTCGTAGACCGTGGAATCGTCGGCCATCACCAGGCGAAAGGTCGGGGGTACGAAGGCCGGATTTTCAACATCGATGGCGGCGCCCTCGGGCGAGATATTGCGTACCATGCAGCTCATGACGGAACCGCCCGACGACACGTAGGCCGGTTGGTTGATTTCGGTCCGCGGGTACTTTCGCTTTTCTTCCATGGACTTTGGCCTTGATTCGCTGCTCGCGGAGCGATTCTACATAGCGGCAAACCTTAAATAATAATAGGCGCTGTCGCTCCTGTTCCGGGGACGCGGCGGGCGCGATCCCGTGGGACCAGTCGCGCGAACTTGTCAATCTCCGTGAGTGGGTCGGTTGCGCACCCGCTTTGCCAGGCGGCCTGCCGCGCGTGAATGCGCAGGTGACCCGCGTCGCGATGGGCTTCCGTTCGCCGTATCGAAAGATTGCTTTGCTGGCATTGCGGTGCGCAGGCGCGACGCGGCGGCAGACCCGGTTTCGCCGACGGCGCCGCTACTGCACCTTCGCGAGCTTTCTTCCGGCAGGGACAATCCGCGCCGCCTTCTTTCCCGTAGAATCGAACTGTTTGAGATAGGCGACGATATCGTCAATTTGCTTTGGATCTTTCAAGCCTGGAAAAGTCATTTTGGTACCGGGTATCTTGGCCCGCGGATCCTTGATGTATTCGCGGAAGGTTGCTTCATCCCAGGTGATTCCGGAATTCTTGTTCGCAGGAGAATAGCTGTAGCCTTCAATCGTCCCAGCCTTTCGCCCGAAGAGCCCGTTTAGCACCGGGCCGACTGCGTTCTTTGCATTCTCCCCTATGTGGTGACACGCCTTGCATTGGACGAAAATCTTCTCGCCCAAAGCAGCATCCTGGGCATATCCAGGGATGATTGCGAGGATTTCGGCTCCGAGCACGAGAATGAAACTGCGCATCCGATCACCTCCATAGCGGATAAGGAATATGCTCGCGCAAACCGCAGTGACTATTTTGCCAATTGGCTGCGTAGTAAAAAACGATGCAATCGTCCTGAAATATCCTTTTGCAAAACCAGGCCTGAAAAATCCGCGGCTCTTCACGAGCACACCTTTGTGCCGGCTAGTTCAGCGAGTTAATGATTTCCCGATAAGCCGCTTCGGGAAACGCTTTCAGTGTGCGCGTCCGGATGTTCCCCAGCATGCCCAGTTGTAGGTTGAAACGTGCCGCCACAGCGTCGTCGGGAGCCTCGTAGATCGCGACGATGTCATAGTCGCCCATGGTGAGGAAAAAGAATTTGAACTCGCCGCTCATTTCCTTGAGAGCTTTCTTGGCCGCGTCCAGACGACGTGGCGAGTCCTTCACTTTCAGCACACCCTGGTCGGTCCAATTTGCAAGCATGATATATGTGGTCATGGCCCTCCTCCTTCTGGTACGAGGCAATGGTATCTATGTCAGCGCCGCGAAAGATATGACCCGGATGAGGTGCGTGTAGTCGGATTCGAACACCATGATCGTCACAAATACCAACACCAAGACCGGCGGCAGCAGGATGGCATAGGTCAAGGCCAGCCGCTCCCAGGCCATGTGCATGAAGACGGCGACGATCAAGCCAGCCTTTAACACCATGAACAGCAGGATCAGCGACCATCTGAGATAGCCATGGAAGCCAAAGTAGTCGACGAGATAGGAGCAGGTGCTGAGGACGAACAACCATCCCCAGACCACGAGATAGAGCTTGATCGGGTGCTGCTGTCCCTCTGCGTGCGTGACTCCTGCTGCGCGCGCGTCATGCGCATGAATGCGCAACGAAGGTCGCTGTCCTTCTAGATGTACCGCTGCGTCTGCCATGCGCCTACCTCACCAAAGATAAAAAAAGGCAAAGATGAAAACCCACACAAGATCGACGAAGTGCCAGTACAGGCCCATGATTTCGACGATCTCGTAATGCCCCTTCCTGCTCGTGAAAAAGCCGCGCCGCTCGACATCGAAGTCTCCCCGCCAGACTTTTCGCGCGATGGCGATCAGGAAAATCACGCCGAACGTCACGTGAGTGCCGTGGAAGCCAGTGATCATGAAAAAGCTTGAACCAAACTGCGCCGCGCCCCAGGGGTTTTCCCAAGGCCGCACTCCTTCCATGATCAGCTTGGTCCATTCGAAGGCCTGCATTCCGACGAACGTTGCGCCTAATGCCGCTGTGACCAGCATCAAGACTGCGGTCTTGGCGCGATCACGGCGGTAACCGAAATTGACAGCCATCGCCATCGTCCCGCTGCTGCTGATCAAGACGAAGGTCATGATAGCGATCAGGATGAGGGGGATGTGTTGCCCCCCAATCGTGAGAGCGAATACCTCGCTCGGATTCGGCCACGGCACGGTCGTGGACATTCGCGCCGTCATGTACGAGAGCAGAAAACAGCTGAAGATGAAGGTGTCGCTCAGGAGGAAGATCCACATCATGGCCTTGCCCCAGGAGACATTCTTGAAAGCGCGCTGATCCGAGGACCAGTCGGCGGCGATGCCTCGCCAGCCTTCAATCCGTTCGAGCGATTCTCCGGCGTTGGTCAGCGCAGTCTCTGCCATCTGGTTTCCGCCCTTCCTAGTTGAGCAATTGGCGACAGATGTCGACGAAATCGTCCGTCCAGCCCGTCAGCAGACCAAGCAAGACCAGCCAGACCAGCAGCAGGAAATGCCAATAGGTAGCGCAGAGCTCCACGCTCAGGCGCAGCTGGGTCATCTCAGCGCCACGCCACACCTTGGCGGTCGTTCTGCCGACGGTCACCAGACCGCCCATCACATGCAGTCCGTGCGCCGCGGTGATCAGGTAGAAGAAGGAATTGGCTGGATTGGACGCCAGGAAATACCCCGCGACGTTCAGCTGTTGCCACGCCAACAGCTGCCCAACCAGGAATGTAACGGCGGACGCCGCCCCTACGAGCAGACCGAAGACTACACCGTCCATGTCGTTTCGGCGCGCGGCCATGTACCCCCATTGCAGCGCGACGCTGCTCAAGACCAGGACGCCCGTGTTAAACCACAACAGCCTGGGCACGGGCAGCGCCCGCCAGTCCACCGTGTTCATGCGCATGGAGTAAGCGCTGATGAAGAGTGCGAACAACGAGCCGGCGACAGCGAGAAACACTCCCAGTCCGATCTTCGCTGCCGGCAAGGTCACGGCGCCCGCGCTGGGGAAGTCACCGATCCCATCTTCTTCCAGCCAAGGTTTGGTTGTCAGCCGTTGCTGCGAGAGCCACCATCCGACGATGACCGCTATTACAGCCATGAACAGGATGATGGCGCTCACGGCGCAGCTCCCTGAACGCCCGGTGTCGCCCGCGGCTGATTCTGCGGAATGAAGTCCTGCGCAGCACCTGGCACGCTGTAGTCATACGCCCAGCGATAGACCACCGGGAGTTCCTTGCCCCAGTTGCCGTGCCCGGGCGGCGTCTGCGGCGTCTGCCACTCCAGTGTTGTCGCCCGCCATGGATTGCCACCGGAAGGCCTGCCCTTGAACAGGCTCCAGACAAGATTGAACAGGAACACCATCTGGGCGAAACCCACGGTCAACGCCACCACGGTGATGAAGGCATTCAGCGTATGCGCCGATGGCGGGATGAACGCCACTTCGCCGATGTCGTGATATCGGCGCGGAATTCCGAGCAGCCCAAGATAATGCATGGGAAAGAAGATCAGGTAGGCACCGAGGAACGTAACCCAGAAATGAAACTTGCCTAGCCAGTCATCCAGCATCCGCCCCGTGACCTTGGGGTACCAATGATAGATCGCCCCCAGCACAACCATGATTGGCGCCACGCCCATCACCATATGGAAATGCGCGACGACGAACATAGTATCCGAAAGCGGGACATCCACGACAACGTTGCCGAGGAAGAGGCCAGTGAGCCCGCCGTTCACGAACGTGATGATGAAGCCGAGGGCGAACAGCATCGGCACCGTGAGATGAATGTCGCCGCGCCACAGGGTTAGCACCCAGTTGTAGACCTTGATGGCGGTCGGGATCGCAATGATGAGCGTCGTGGTGGCGAAGAAGAACCCGAATTTCGGGTGCATGCCGCTCACATACATGTGGTGCGCCCATACGACGAAGCTTAGAGCGCCGATTCCCACGATGGCCCAGACCATCATGCGATAGCCGAAGATGTTCTTTCGTGCGTGGGTGCTGATCAGATCGGAAACGATGCCGAAGGCCGGCAAGGCGACGATGTAGACTTCGGGATGGCCGAAGAACCAGAAAAGGTGCTGGAACAGGATCGGGCTGCCACCGCCATACTTCATCTGCTGGCCCATCTCGACGAGGGCGGGCATGAAGAAGCTGGTTCCCAGGACACGGTCGAACAGCATCATCACCGAGGCAACGAACAGCGCCGGGAAGGCCAGCAGCGCCATGACGGTGGCCGTGAAAATGCCCCACACCGTCAAGGGCAAACGCATCAACGTCATGCCGCGTGTGCGCGCCTGCAGCACCGTCACCACATAATTCAGCCCGCCCATGGTGAAGCCGATGATGAACAGGATCAGCGAGACCAGCATGAGAATGATGCCCCAATCCTGCCCGGGGGTGCCGGAGAGAATCGCCTGCGGCGGGTACAGCGTCCAGCCGGCGCCGGTGGGCCCGCCAGGCACGAAAAAGGCCGAGGCCAGCACCAGGACTGCAAGCAGATAAGCCCAGTAGCTCAGCATGTTCACATAGGGGAACAGCATGTCCCGTGCGCCGACCATCAGCGGGATGAGGTAATTGCCGAAGCCTCCGAGGAACAATGCCGTGAGCAGGTAGA
>Ga0105240_10014044_pt1 | contig 10953 bp, 8 predicted proteins | sample KBSC54metaG_FD_80426 | JGI IMG/M metagenome (GOLD analysis project Ga0105240, IMG submission 80426) | Corn rhizosphere microbial communities from Kellogg Biological Station, Michigan, USA - KBS C5-4 metaG | ecosystem: Host-associated > Plants > Roots > Rhizosphere > Soil | place: Michigan, USA...
AAAAATCAGGAAGGCCGCCAATTCGAGCACTGCGGAAAGTGGTAGCAGCAAGCGCCAGTGCCACGCGTAAACATTGGCGGCCCAGCGAATCGTGACTCCGATGCTCCACATTGCCCAACATGCCCAAGCAGCATCAAATGCCGGCTTGGCTGCGCCGCGCAACTTCGGGATCGAGTAGAAGCCAATCCCAAGGATAAAACTTCCTATCCAGCCGAACACTTGCGCATGTCCGTGGGCCTGTAACCACGCAGGAGAAATGGACGCCACGCTTTCGCGCCCGCTGATCTGAAGCAGGTTCCATACTCCCAGGAAAGTACCCGGCAACAACATGAAAACAAGCCCCGAACTGATATAAGCCATGAGAAGACGCGATAGCGAGGCCTCACGCGCGCGGGCAGCGTCCATTATCTGTGCGGTCGAAAGCGAGGAACTCCCCCCCGCGGTAGCAGTTATCGCTGGTGCTTCCATTGAAATCGACATGACGACTCCCTTAATCAAGTGCGGCTGTCTCGGCAACCACGTACAGTCTCGATGATGGTTCAGGCGGCGGCAGTGACCTAAGTCACTAAGACAAAAAATTGGAAGAATAAGGGTTACTCAGAATTTACTCAGCACTTACTCAGACGAAGCTTGCTCGCGTTTTAAAGACGCCAGATCTTTCACGATGATCTTTCGACCATCTACTTCCAGGAACCCCTCGGCCTGGAGCCGGCTGAGATTGCGCGATACAAGTTCGCGCACGGTGCCTAATTCAGCCGCCAAGTCCTGATGAGTGTTGGTGAGTTCCACGCAAACACCCTCTTTTGAGGGCCTTCCGTTCACATGTGCTAAACGTAAAATGGCGGAAATCAATCGTTGCCTTACCGTCGTAAACGACAAATCCTCGATGATGCCGACCAGACGTCGCAGCCGTGAACCAACTATAGCGATCACTTTGAGTGCTACATCGGGGTGTTCGCGGCAAAAATTGTGGAAATCCCGGCGTGAGATAAAAAGTACCTCGGAATCCTCAAATGCGGATGCCGAAGCAGGGTAATTCCCGCCGTCAAATACCGGGAGTTCAGCGAAAGAACTTCCCGGCCCTTCCAAGGCCAGAATCTGTTCACGACCCGATGCCGACAACTTGAAAATACGAATTTTCCCGGAGGCCACCAGGAAGAGACCGGCACATGCGTCGCCTTCGCCAAATAATAGTTCTCCCCGTCGAAAGTGTTTCGAGTTTACGCGCGAAGCCAACCCGTGCATCTCTTGTTCCGTGAGCCCTGCAAAGAGTGGCGTTTTTCGCAGCACCGTTTCTACGTTGCCATTCCCCACTGCCCACCTCTCAACTGTAACCATATCCGAAAATGCCAACCCGGCAGAGCATTTGTTATCACAGCGAGAAGCGTGTCTAACCTTACACTCACAGGCACTCGTGTGACATCCTTGTAAAGACTAATCGTCGCGAAGACTGCATGAGCCGTTTAGTAACTCAAGTAGCAGAAACATAAGGACTTTGGTTTACGAACCAGCGCGCCACCTGAAGCGTTAATTCTTGTTCTCTTCGAAATTCAATCGGTGTTTCCGTTTTCCGTGTGACCGAAGTCACTGCCTCCCGGTCGACGCCCGCGCATACTCGGCCACGAATACGAAGAGCTTTTGCGCCGAGCGGCGCTTGAACAACAGAAGCTCAATACTAGATGGAGGCTGATTATGCCGCGAGGGAACAGATTCTCTGTTAGACGACTCGTACGGATGGCGGGCTGCGTTTTGCTATTGCGAAGTTTCTATTTCGTTGTCGCTTCCCAAGCCAGCCAATCGAGCAACGACCAGGACACGGCAGATCAGATCAAGGGTGAAGAAAACCTGACCCTGACGAGCGCACCAAAAGTCCCACCGCCCATCTCGCGCAACCACGCAACAAAAGTGATCGTCCATCTGGAAGTCACCGAAGTCGAAGGACGGCTTGCCGATGGCGTGGAGTACACGTTCTGGACGTATGGCGGAACAGTGCCGGGAAAATTTATTCGAGTGCGCGAAGGCGATCTTGTGGAATTCCATCTCGACAATCATCCCCACAACAAAATGCCGCACAATATAGATCTCCATGCGGTGATTGGTCCGGGAGGCGGAGCTGCGTCGTCCCTGACCGCTCCGGGACATAGTTCGGTATTTTCCTTTAAAGCCATTCACCCTGGTCTTTATGTATACCACTGCGGAACGGCGCCCGTGGTCATGCACGTTGCCAATGGGATGTATGGATTGATTTTAGTGGAACCCAAGGCTGGATTCCCGAAAGTCGATCATGAGTATTACGTGATGCAAGGGGAGTTCTACACCAAAGGCAAGAATGGCGACGTCGGTGAGCAGGTGTTCAGCATGGAAAAGGCCATCGATGAAAAACCGGAATACATCGTCTTCAACGGATCGGTGGGATCCATGCTCGGAAATACCGCTCTGGAGGCAAAGGCAGGCGAGACGGTTCGCCTGTTTGTGGGAAACGGCGGACCCAATCTCACTTCCTCATTTCACGTGATAGGAGAGGTATTCGATCGAGCCTGGCTAGGCGGAAATACCACGGCCATTGAAAGTAATCTGCAAACTGCGACGGTTGCGCCGGGCGGGTCTGTGATCGTGGAATTCAAGGTAAATGTGCCGGGCACTTTTGTCATGGTGGATCATGCGCTGGCCCGTGCATTTAATCGCGGCGCTCTTGCCCAACTGAAGGTCAGCGGAGAAGAGGACAAATCGATTTATTCCGGGAAAATACGGGACGAAGTATATCTACCGGAAGGCGCGGGAATCAAGACCGCCGAGGCACCGGGTCGCGGGGCGCCTCCCGCACGCTCCAGGGAAGAACGAATGGAACGAGGCGCAAGAGTCTACAAAACGAATTGCGCAGCCTGCCATCAAACGTCCGGTCAGGGCATACCGGGAGCTTTTCCGCCACTTGCGAAATCCGATTTCTTGAATGCCGACAAGATTCGAGTTATTGAAACCGTGCTGCAAGGCCGTCAGGGAAAATTGGTCGTTAACGGACAGGAATTCGACGGCGTAATGCCGGAATGGAATTTAGGCGACGAAGAGATCGCGAACCTTTTGACCTTCGTCTATAACAGTTGGGGCAACTCGGGCCAGGAAGTCTCGCCGGAAGAAGTAAAAACTCATCGAGTGAAAAAAGGAGGATCCCCTGAATAAGGGAACCATCCTCGTTGTGCTCTGCCTTCTCGCATCGGCAATTTGGGCCGGCGAGATGGCCGTGATTCCGGCCGGCACCCGCGTTCCATTTTTTACCGGGGCCGGCGGAGACAAGACTTTTAAGCGAGAGGCCGTTCCCGTGAAGACATTTCGGATGGACCGCTTTCCCGCAACCAGGGACGAATTCGCGCAATTCGTGAAGGCACACCCGCAATGGAGAAAGTCCAAGGTCAAGAGCTTGTACGCGGATGCGCATTATCTGGATGACTGGAAGGATGACATTCACTTCGGAAACGAAACCGGCGATGGCCAAATTCCGGTGACGCACGTTTCGTGGTTTGCCGCGCGGGCCTATTGCCAATCTCGAAGTAAAGAGCTTCCCACGACGGATCAATGGGAGTACGTGGCATATGACGGCGGCCGAGGCTCTTCAAGGAACCTGGATTGGTACGGTCAGCCCAATCCGGCGCATTTGCCCAAAGTGACCAGCGCCTCGACCAACGGCTTTGGAGTGTCAGGTTTGTACGGTCTGATTTGGGAGTGGACGCTCGATTTCAATAGCGCGATTCCAACCGACGATGATGGCAACGATCAGTTCTGCGGAAATGGAAGTCTGGGGGCCGCGGATTCCTCCGACTATGCGAGCTTTCTGCGGTACGCGTTCCGCAGCAGCCTGAAGGCAAACTTCACCACGGAAAACCTGGGCTTTCGATGCGTTCAGGAGATTCAGCCATGAAATACACTCTCCTGTTCACGATTTGCACGATCTGCCTGCTTGGCCCCATTCGAGTATCCGCTCAACAACGAGCGCAGAAAAATGCCGGCGTTGCGAACGAACGCAATTCTCTCAGTGAAAATTCGATCTACCAGTTGAACTCGCAGTGGACCGATCAGTATGACCGTGCGGCGACGCTCCAGCGATTTCAAGGCAAGCCGCTGGTATTGGCAATGATCTACACAAGCTGCAAGGATGCCTGCCCGATGATCGTCGTGGACATGCAAACAATTGAGAAGGCCCTGCCGGAAAAGGTTCGTGAACAAGTCCAGTTCGCTCTGATTTCTTTCAATCCTGAGCAGGATTCGCCCGAGCAACTGCGTCGCTTCCAGTCAACTCACGGGCTCGCTGCGAAACATTGGACATTATTAACCGGTTCGGAGAACTCGGTGCGAATGCTCGCTGCCGTTCTGGGCATCCATTACCAGAAGCTGCCGAGCGGGGAGTTTGCTCATTCCAGTGTTGTCACTGTTCTGGATTCCAAAGGGACGATCCAACAACAACAAACCGGCCTAAAAAAAGACCCGGGCGAGGTGGTCTCGGTAATCAGCAATCTCCTGAGCCCCACGAAATAAACGCACAGAGGGTCGGATATTCTCCGTTGGGCGCGTTAGTCCAACGGCAAAGGTGAACTATGCCCAAGAACCGAAAAATCAAATCAGCAGGTCCGCGGATTGCTTTTCTGACGGCACTGGCGATATGCGCTAGCCCGCTTTGGGGACAGCAGCAAGCTGTCACGAATCTTTCTTCCGCACTTCTGCCACCGGAGGGTAACGAGTCGAGTGCACGCGGTACCTTTCCCGGTGCTACTGCCGACGCCCCCGAAGCTAAGGCGGCCTCCGGCCCGAAACCACAACTCGCGCCAGCTACTCCCCATCGGATGGGCCTCTTCGACCTATCGATCAACTGGCGCGTGCGAGCCGAGGCTTGGGACTTTTTCCAGCCGTCGACCGGGCAAAACACTTACGCGTTCGAGCATTCCCTCCTGAAGATCGGCATTGGGCAGAAAAACGAGGCTTTCGATTGGCTCTTGGAGGGTGCGGCCGACGCGATTGTCGACTTGCCTGCCAGCGCCGCGCAACCGGGCCGCCCGGGCCAACTGGGACTGGGTGGCACGTATTTTGCGGCCAACGGGAACGAGCGCAACAATGTGAACGGGTTTGTAAAGCAGGCCTATATGGCGTTCAATCTTCCAAAAAAAGTTCGGCTGAAGATGGGCCGATTCACGTTTGCGGATGGCGCCGAGGTTCCGTATAAGGACAAGACTCTCGCCACGCTCGTGAATACTCGCGTTACGCAACGCCTAATTGGCGACTTTGGATTTTCCGCCGTGCAGCGCAGTTTCGACGGAGTGCAACTTGGAGTGAACTCCGGCGATAACAACTTTACGGTTTTCGGCGCGCGGCCGACACGCGGCGTATTCCAGAGCGACGGAATGGGCGAGTTGAACGTTGATATCTTTTATGGAGCATTCACGCATTCCCTCAACTCGAAGAAAAACGCCGGGTCTTTACGTATCTTTGCCCTGGGCTATATCGACGACCGAAACGTTCTGAAGACCGACAATCGCACCGTGGCCGGACGCACAGCGGACAATTTCAACATCCGCATTGCCACTTACGGTGCCGACTACGCCCATGTTGTGCACACGGATCATGCGGGCCAAATTAATTTTCTGTTGTGGGGAGTTTTACAGAGCGGCGGCTGGGGCACGCTAGCCCAGCGTGCGGAGGCATTTGTAGGCGAAGCGGGATGGCAGCCGAAAATTTCCGTAATCAATCCCTGGTTTAGCGCGGGTTATTCGTTTGGCAGCGGCGATTCTAATCCTAACGACAATACTCACCGGACCTTCTTTCAAGTGCTGCCCACGCCCCGTCCCTTCGACCGTTTCCCCTTTTACAACATGATGAACAACGAAGATTTTTACGGCTCGGCGATGTTCCGCCTGCCCCACGCCATTGCAGCACGTTCCGAACTTCACGCGTTGCGCCTGGCAAGCACCCAGGACCTTTGGTACGCCGGCGGAGGGGCCTTCCAGCCGCACTCGTTTGGATACACAGGACGAGCGAGCAACGGGAACCGCAGCCTGGCAAATGTCTGGGATGTCAGCGTCGATATACCGTTGCGCTACGGATTTAGCGTGACGACGTATTACGCGCACGCCTGGGGAAAAAGCCTCATAGCGAACATTTATCCTGCCGGCCGAAACGCGCAATTCGGCTATATAGAAACGAACTATCACTTTTAAGAAATACTTGAAATGTCCCAGATTAGCGTCAAGTTTAGTTATGTCCTGTCGATAAAGTAGGTGACTTCGCAAAAGGAACCAGGCGTGCCTATAACTTTAGACCAACAGACTTCGTGTTGTTCGATATCTCTCGAGAGAGAAATAAACATTAATAGCGCAGCAGAATTGAAAACCGTCGTGCTTCAGGCCCTGTTTTCCAGCGCGTATGCGGGACTTACAATACAAATCTTCCAATTAAAAAATATCAAGGAAACCGTGGCCGGCTGGACGTTTCCGCCACGATTCAGTATGTAAATTCCGCGTTCAGCAAGATGACCGGATACAGCGCCGCGGAATGGGCCGGAACACGCGATTGCTGAAATCGAATTCGCGGGGAAAGTGTGGCGCGGCGAGTTAATAAACCTGCGCAAGGATGGAACGCGCTATATCGAGGAGATGTCCATCACTCCCGTTCGTGACACCCACGAAACCATTGTCAATTTCATTGCGATTAAACGCGACGTCACGGAGCGGCGCGCCACCGAGTCCGCGTTGCAAAGCAGCGAAAAGAGCTTGGCCAATGTGCAACACATGGTTCCGATGGGAAGCTGGGAACTGGAATCCCAAACCGGAGAGCTTCGCGGGTCGCCCGGATATTTGCGTATTTTTGACATTATCCCGGAGGCGGGCGCCACGCCCTTTATGAAGGTGTTGGCCACCATGCTGGATGCGGATCGCGGTCGCGTCGAGCAGTCGTTGACTACCGCCCTTCAAAAGGGAGAGTCATTCGACATTGAGCATCGGATCGTAAGGCGTGACGGCTTGGTCCGCGTGGTGCGCAGCCGCGGCCAGGTAGTCGCTGTGGCAAGCTATGGAGAATGCCACATAGCGGTCAATGGGCGCGAAGCGATTGCTGCCTTCCAGGCTGCCCTGAAAAGCGGCCAGCGCTACAACCTGGTTTGCATGGACATCATGATGCCGGAGATGGACGGGCAAACCGCGGTAAAGCAAATTCGCGCATTGGAAGAGGGCGCCGGTATATTGTCCACGGACGGAGTAAAAATATTCATGACCACCGTCCTGGATAACGTAAAAAACGTGATGCCGTCCTTCCAATCGTTATGCGACGCGTACTTGTTTAAGCCGGTCGATACCCGCAAATTGCTCAATCATCTTGGGGAATTTCAACTGATCGAAAAAGTAGGCACAAAATAACGTCAGCCCGTCCAACGGCCGCTATTTCTTCTGAATGGGAAATCTCGTGACGACCGGCCGGCCAACTTTATAAACAAAAAGTTGAAATCGAATTCCCGGGGTATATCCTGTGCGAGGGGATGAAGATTTCATGAAAGCCAGTCGATGCATACTTTTGTTCGCGCTGTGCGCGATTTCTGTTCCGTTCAGCCAGGCCGACGAGGGGATGTGGCTGTTCAACCACCCTCCCAGCCAAATCCTCCTGGATCGCTATCATTTTCAGGCCTCGCCTGCCTGGCTGGAACACCTTCAGAAATCATCGGTGCGCTTCAACAATGGCGGATCTGGATCGTTCGTCTCACCGGACGGGCTGGTGATGACCAATCATCACGTGGGCGCCGACTGCCTGCAGAAAATCAGCACGAAAGAGAAAGATTACGTCGCCGGGGGCTTCGCCGCCGCCGGCAATGCGCAGGAATTGAAATGCGTGGACCTGGAATTGAATGTCCTGATGAGCATGGAGGATGTAACCGCGCGCGTCCTGAGCGCCGTCAAGCCCGGCATGGATGCGGCGGCAACCGAAACGGCCCATCGCGCCGCGATCAACGACATAGAGAAAGAATCCGCGGACAAGACCGGGCTGCGCAGCGACGTGGTGACACTTTACAATGGCGGCCAGTACCACTTGTACCGCTATAAGCGCTACACCGATGTGCGCCTGGTTTTCGCGCCGCAAAAAGCCATCGCCTTTTTCGGTGGCGATCCCGATAATTTTGAATACCCGCGCTACGATCTGGACATCTGCTTTTTTCGCGTTTACGAAAAAGATCAGCCCGCGCACGTCGATCATTACCTGAAGTGGAGCGAAGCCGGCGCCACCGAGGGAGATCTGGTGTTCGTTTCCGGACATCCGGGGCGTACCGAGCGTCTGGATACCGTCGCGCACCTGGAATACCAGCGCGACCTGGTGATGCCCGGAACGCTGAACCTGCTGCGCCGCCGCGAAATCCTGCTGCAAAACTATTCTTCACGCAGCCTGGAAAATCAACGACGCGCGGAGCGCGAACTTTTCGGCGTACAAAACAGCCGTAAAGCATATCTGGGCATGCTGGCTGGATTGCAGGATCCCGCCATTATGGAAAAGAAGGGCGCTTCTGAAAAAGCGCTGCGCGAAGCCGTGGATAAAGATCCAACTCTCGAAAAGGCCTACGGCGACGCCTGGAATCAGGTTGCCGCATCCCTGAAAAAGCTGATCCAGATTCGCGACGAATATAATTTGATTGGTATCGGTCCCTCCAAGCGCGCGCAAGCCTTCAGCAGCGATCTTTTTGATGTGGCCATAACGCTGGTGCGCCTGACGGAGGAATCTTCCAAACCCAATGCCGAGCGGCTGGGTGAATTTTCCGACGCGGGACTTCCTTCGCTGAAGCTGCACCTTTTTTCCGAGGCACCGATTTTTGACGACTTGGAAACGGCGAAACTGACTGACTCCCTGGGATTGCTGATGGAAACGCTGGGAGCGGAAAACGATTTGGTGAAAACCGTGCTCGCCGGCAAATCGCCGCGCGAACGCGCCGCTGAATTGATTCACCGCAGCAAGCTCAAAGACGTCGCCTACCGGAAGCAATTAGCCGAGGGAGGCGTGCAAGCGATCGACGCGTCGGACGACCCCATGATCCAGCTGGCCAGGCGGATTGACCCGGCATCCCGCCGGATTCGGCAGCAATTTGAGCAGCAAGTGGATGGGCCTCTGCGCGCGGCCTACGGCAAGATCGCCAACGCGCGATTCGCGGTTTACGGGTCCGCAATGTACCCGGACGCAACGTTTACCCTGCGATTGGCCTTCGGCCAGGTGAAGGGATACCAGCAGGAAACTCGTTCGATACCGTGGGACACCAATCTTGGAGACAGCTATCAGCATGCCGCCGATCATGGAAATCAGGCTCCGTTCGAGCTTCCCGCAGTCTGGCGGGAGCGCCAGGGGCGGATCAATCCCTCCACGCCGTTTAATTTTGTGAGCACCGCCGACATCATCGGAGGCAATTCCGGCAGTCCGGTGGTAAATCGTCAGGGCGAACTGGTGGGCATTATTTTCGACGGCAACATTGATTCCCTGGTGGCAGCCTACATTTATCCCGATCAAAACGCACGAGCCGTAGCTGTGCACTCCGCTGGAATTCTGGAGGCGCTGCGCAAGATTTATTCAGCCGACAGGCTGGTTTCCGAGCTGACAGGGAAAAACTAACTCGAAACTCCCGACGCAACGGCCCGACAAGAACAGACAAGGCCAAAGGACAGATCAAGATAGACGCGCGAGGCTATCTGAGATGCAAACGACGTTCGATTTCAAACGGCGGCACTACCAAAATTCCCGGCCACAAGACAATCGGCGGGTTTCTCCGGTACAATATCGCCTCGCACGACAACTGCTGGACGCGATGCAAAAGCGCTTGGACCACTGAAAAGCAAAGTCTAATTGAGCGGATCGGGGATGGTGCAATCGGTAGCACAGCGGCCTTTGAAGCCGTTAATCTTGGTTCGAGTCCAAGTCCCCGAGCCACACCACGAATTAATTCCGAATTCGGCGCAAAAGAACGACAAATCGTCGGCTCGTTTCACATTTGTTTCAGGCATTTGGTTCAAATTGATTTGATATAAGAGCTGTGACCTTGGACAGGTATCCTGGCTCGATCCCGGCCCAGGAACCATCTTTTTTTAGATGAAACCCACCGACATCGCGCTTGGAGCCATCTGGTACATCGTTTTTCTATTTTCCACCACCTGCCATGAGGCCTCGCACGCACTGGTCGCAAAGCTCGGGGGCGATCCCACGGCATTCGAAGGGGGCCAGGTCACCCTCAATCCCGTTCCTCACATCCGGCGCACGCCCTTCGGTATGGTGGTCATTCCGATTTTGTCGTTCGCGCTGGGGGGATGGATGATCGGCTGGGCCAACGCTCCCTACGATCCGGCGTGGCAGCAGCGGTATCCCCGCAGGTCTGGTTGGATGGCTTTGGCGGGCCCAGCGGCAAATTTTACACTCATGCTCCTCGCTGGGATCGTCATTCGCGCGGGAATTGGCTTAGGTCAGTTCCGCACGCCGGAGTTTATACAGAGCTATGCCGGCATAGTGACATCGACAAACTCGGCGGGTCCTACGTTCCTCACTACCGCCTTGAGCATCTTGTTTGTCTTGAATTTACTTTTGTTCGCCTTCAATTTGCTGCCCGTGCCGCCGCTGGATGGATACGCCGGGGTGATGGTCTTGATGCCGGAAACACTTGCGTTGCGTTATTTGGAATGGACGCGCAAGTCGGGAAATTTTGCGCTGATCGGCTTGCTGGTTGCATGGACGGTATTTGGTCGCGTTTTTCAACCTCTGTTCTCCTTCGCTTTACATGTTTTATATGCGGGAGTCGGCGTCCGCTAGGTTCCGCGCTACCGGGAATGGATAAATAATTGACAGTCCTAGGGTTGTAGTTATCCCACAGGCCTGTTTCCAGCCTGTTTCAAAAATGTGCAGATGTTCCAACGCGTACATGGGTGATTCTGGCTACGGCAGTTCATGCAATTGCTAACC
>Ga0105240_10014045_pt1 | contig 10953 bp, 12 predicted proteins | sample KBSC54metaG_FD_80426 | JGI IMG/M metagenome (GOLD analysis project Ga0105240, IMG submission 80426) | Corn rhizosphere microbial communities from Kellogg Biological Station, Michigan, USA - KBS C5-4 metaG | ecosystem: Host-associated > Plants > Roots > Rhizosphere > Soil | place: Michigan, USA...
AAAGATTACGAGCTCAGCATGAAGCTCAATGCCCAGGACCAGGACGCGAATTTCAACCACGAATTCGTAAAACGGCGGTTGGAGGAGCTCAAGCAACAGCAACAACAGCAGCAGCAACAAAAGTCCAACCAGGACAAGTCCGATCAAAAGCAGGACCAGGATCAGAAACAACAGCAGCAAAACGAGCAGAACGATTCCTCCAAAAAAGACCAAGAGCAAAAGCAAAAGCAAGGGCAGCAACAACCACCCGATAAGAAAGATTCCCAGCAGAAGCACCAGCAAAGCGCACAGCAAAAGCAGGATCAACAACAGCAACAAGCAGCCCGCCAAAAAGCTGAGGACGACGAAAAGAAGCAGGGGCAGGCCGCCCAGGCAAAAGGCGGACAGAAGGAGAAAGAGCAGGAGGATGCGGCCGCGGCCGCGGCGGGAGAAATGACGCCGGAACAGGCACAACAGTTATTGGATGAGCAAAAAGCCGAGGAGAAAATGCTCCCCGCCAAGCCGGAAGGAAAGCCATCCGAACCGAAGGGCCCGCTTAAGGATTGGTAGGGAAGGAGCGCGCCTACTCTGGCGGCTGCGGGGGTGAGGAACCACCGACTTGTCAATCAGCACAGGTGGCGTATGCTCGGACAAGTGAAAGGGAAACTGGCACTGCCACTGGCTTTAATGGTGGTTTTTGGGCTCTCGCGCATTCCCGGCATGCTGCCGCAGAATTTCAGCGCCGCTTATGCCCTGGCCTTCTGTGCCGGAGTTTATTTCACCGGGCGCTGGTCCTGGTGGCTACCGTTGGGCACGCTTCTGCTCACCGACATCGGTCTAAACCTCTATTACAAGTTCTACCTGGGCTGGCACGTTTTTGAACCCTCCGTCTTGAAGTACCAGCTCTTTAATTACCTTTCCTATGGGGCCCTGTTTTGGCTGGGACGAAGATTCAAGCCGCGCACTTCGTTCGTGGGTCTTCTGGGGGGCGGGATCCTGGGCGCGCTATTATTCTATTTGATCACCAACACGGCTTCGTGGCTGTTCAATCCGTTCGGAAATCCTGAGTACACCAGGACCCTGGTTGGGTGGCTCACCGCCTTGACCAAGGGCACGGCCGGTTGGCCCGAAACCTGGGAGTTCTTTCGCAATACGCTGATCAGCGGCGGCCTGTTCACCGGCCTGTTTGTCGGCGCGATGAAGATGACGGAGTCTGCGGAGTCGAAACGCGAGAAGGAAGCCGGGGAAAAGGCGGAAGAAGAACCCCAGAGCGGCGAGGCGGCGCCGGAAGAAGCGAAGGCGTGATGCGCATCGGCGTTATTTCCGATACGCACGACTATTTCGATCCAAAAATCACCGGGATCTTCCAGGGCGTCGACCATATCCTCCACGCTGGAGATATCGGCTTGCCCCGCATCCTGCTGCAACTGGAGCAGATCGCGCCAGTAACGGCCGTGCTCGGCAATACGGATGATGCCAGCTTTCGATATCCCTTAACGGAAGTGGTTCAACTCGGCTCCCACCATTTTTTGGTGCATCACATCGTTCAGCCGCACGCGCTCGGCGATGATCTCCGTCAGCGAATCGAGCGGGACCGGGCCGACGTGGTGGTGTTTGGACACACCCACAAGCCGTTCTGTGAGACGATCGAGCGGAAGCTCTTCTTCAATCCAGGGTACGCCGGCCGGTCGAGGTTCGGGCTGGAACGGACGGTAGCTATACTGCACTGCGATGATAGCCCGATCCAGGCGGAGTACGTAACCCTGTAGAAGGTCTTAAGTCCTCCCCTCGGGGGATTTCCAGTGCTCAGGCCACTCCGCTTCGGCTCAACGCGGTCTCGCGCATTTTCCGGAGATCCAACTTTCCGGTTCCCAGCAAGGCGAAAGCGTCCACATGGTAAAATTGATCCGCCCGGGGTTTCCAGAGGTTGGGCAGGTCGCATTGAGCGAACTTTTCGAGGCAACTTCTTAGCGCCTCATCCGGCAACTTGTGCAGGACAACCAGTCGCTCACCCTTCTTGTCGTCCGGGACGCCCGCAACCACAAAGGTTTGTTCGGTGGCGCCGGCCAACTCGTGCAGTTTCTCCTCGATCTTGATGTGGGGCACCATCTCGCCGCCGATCTTGCTGAAGCGGCTCAAGCGATCGGTGATCTGGAGAAATCCATCTTCGTCCATGGCCGCCACATCCCCGGTCACGTACCAGCCGTCGCGCAGCACCTCGGCGGTCCGTTCGGGACGCCCGAGATATCCCTGCATCACATTGGGACCGCAGACCAGCAGCAATCCGGGCTGCCCCACGGGCGCGACCGCGGAGGTGTCGGGATCGACAATGCGAACACACATGCCGGGGACGGGGTGCCCGATTTTGCCGCGTTTGGCGCCGACCTGGCGGAAGCCGGCCGAGCGAAAATCAGGGGTGCTGACCGCCACTGCGGGGGCACATTCCGTGCAACCGTAGCCCTCGAGGGGACGAATGCCAAAATGATCTTCAAACGCGGCCGCCAAACGGTCCGGGAGCTTTTCGGCACCGGTCATGACAATCCGCAGGCTGCCGAAATCCTCCGGGGAGCACGTGCGCATATAGAGCTGCAGGAAGGTGGGGGTCGCCAGCAGGAAAGTAAGCGCCTGATGGTTTACCAGCGGGCCAATCGCTTTTCCCTCCAAGGGGTTTGGATAAAACACCACGCGCACACCCGACACGACCGGCAGGCACAGCGTGCCGGTGAAGCCGAAGGAATGAAAGAACGGCAACAGCCCCAGCAGGCCGTCTTTCTGGTCGGGCCCGAACACCTGCTCCAATTGCTGAACATTGGAGCCGACGTTGAAGTGGCTGAGCATGACACCCTTGGGATCGCCGGTGCTGCCGCTCGAGAAAATCACCGTGGCCAAGTCATCCAGCTTCGCGGGGTGTTGGCTTCCCAGCCAGCGCTCCAGAAGCAGAGCTGGAAAAAGCCAGGCAACAATGCAGGCCGTGATCTTTTCTCCCAACCTCGGCCGGGCCGCAATGTCCTCCAAATAGACGGCGGGCACCGGCAGTTGCAGTTTTAGTTTCTCGAGGAAGGCTTTGGAAGTAACCACCGTCTGAATGTCACATTGGCGAATGCAGGACCCGACTGTCTCGGCGGAAACGGTATAGTTCAGGTTGACGGGGACTTTGCCCGAGAACCAGGCGGCGAAGTTCACCAGGGCCCCCGGAACCGAAGGGGGCAAAAGGAGACCCACCATTTTCTGGCCCTGCCAAGTCTTCCGGAGCCGACGGGCAAGGAATAGGGTTCGCACCAGGGCGGAGCCAAAGCTCAGCCGGGGGATTTGCGGGTCAGCCATGGCGGGCCGTAGCGGATGCCACCGCGCGATTCGGAGGAATGCACGCTGGAGCGGTTCCATCTGCTCGCGGCGATGTTTCCAAGCCTCGGCCATGAGTTCCTGCACGACTTGCCGGACCTGCAGCGGGGTGGCATCGTGCGGCAAAGGCGGTCCGAAGTTCACCGCCGCCGGGTAGGGTATGCGGCGGGGCAGCTTCCAAAGAAATCGCCCTTTCTGGAAACTGAAGATGCTCCCCCAAACACCGTCGAGCGCGACGGGGACGATGGGTGCCTCCAGGTCTTTCATGATTCGCTCGAACCCGCGCCGGAAGGGCAACATATGGCCGATCCTGGTAATTTGGCCTTCGGCGAAAATGCAGACCAATTCGCCCTGCCGGATGGCCTCGCTCGCCGTCCGGAGCGATTGCAGCATTTCTCGCGGCCGCAGTTCGGACGAGATGGGAATTGCCTGCATGAGCCGGGCGAGCGGTTTGATCCACCGCTGCTCATAAATTCCCTTGTACATGATGAACCGGACGGGGCGCTGCGTTGAAGCGGCCAACAGCAAAGCATCCACGAGCGAGAGATGGTTACACACCAGCAGGGCTCCGCCCTGTCGTGGAACATTGGTTTCACCCGTCACCCGCAGACGGTAGAGGGTGTGTGTGAGTGCCCATAGGAACGTACGCAGCACCCACCGGGAGAAGCGGCCCGGGGGGGTGGGACTACTGGAGGAGGTGGGCTGACCTGGCGTTGTCATCGCCTGGAAGGTAAGAGAGCCAGGCGCCTCACGCGAATCGATAAAATGATTTCCGCTATCAAATAAACTGAAGGTAGGCCGCGCGGCCGAGGCGACGCGCGCGAACTCAAACAAAGGTACGCCGGAGGGACCCCGAGGTACTCAGCGCGGGTGAGGCCCGCGCTTCGGACAGAAAAGGGGCTTAGCGCCGATCGCGGTAACCGCCGCCGCCGTCTCGACCTCCCGCCGGTCGTTCCTCGCGCGGCCGCGCTTCATTGACGGTCAAGGCGCGCCCTTGAAAGTCCTTCTGATGAAACATGGTGATTGCTTTAGTCGCGTCCTCCTGCGACCCCATTTCGACAAAGGCAAAACCCCGGGACCGCCCGGTAGCGCGGTCTTGCATGATGTTGACCGCGGAAACTGGACCAGCCTGTGTGAAGTAATCCTGCAGATCGTTCTCGGTTGTGGTGAACGGGAGGTTTCCAACGAATAGTCTAGCCGCCATATTGTTTTGAGTTGTACCCGCCGCCCAACAAAAAAGCCGTCTTCGAAGGTCTGACTAAACCCCTTGCTACAAAGCAAAGGCGATTCACGGTTATCATGCTATGCGGCTGAGTGGGGCGATTAAACCGAAATCCACGCCCGGACGCAAGCACAAAATTCAGGGTTTCAAGCGCTCCGGGAGGCCGGACGGCTCAATCGCTAACCCTTGAAGCGCGGAACTCGTCCTAAGGCGGGCTATTCAGTGACAGCACCCTGGTGAACTCTGGCCGCTCCGCGAAAAAATCCAGTCCCGCCTCGGCTTTTGCCACGCCGACGATCGCTGTTTGATATTGGCTACGATCTGCTTGGAACTTCCGGCGGCTCCGGGCTCGCGGTAGTCCTCTCGCTCGCCCCCCGTTCCTCCGCCCCCGCGATCAGCACGACGAACTCTCCCCGGATCGAACGCTGTTTGAGCTGAGCCAGGAGCGCGGCGGGTTTGCCGCGCAGAAACTCTTCGAATTTCTTCGTCAATTCCCGGGCCAGGACCACCAGGCGCTCGGGGAATACCTCGCTCAGTTCGACCAACAATTTTTCCACGCGGTAGGGTGATTCGTACAGGACCAAAGTCCCGGGGACAGCTGCGAGTTGCTCCAGCTTGCGGCGCCGCTGCCCAGATTTATGCGGCAAAAAGCCGATGAAGTGAAACTCTTCAGTGGAAAGCCCGCTCGCAGTGAGGGCGGCTACCAGGGCGCTGGCGCCGGGAACCGCTTCGACGCGGAAACCGGCCGCAATGGCAGCCTTGACCACTCGCTCGCCAGGGTCGCTAATGCCCGGGCTGCCCGCATCGGTGACGAGCGCGACCCGCTCCCCGACCCGCAATCGCTCGAGAATTTGCTCGCTCCGTTTGGCCTCGTTAAACTGAAAGTAGCTGATGAGCGGCTTCGAGATCCCATAGTGCCGCAGCAACTGCCCCGTGCGACGCGTATCTTCGGCCGCCACCAGGTCGCATTCCTTTAAGGTCCGCAAAGCCCGGAGGGTAATGTCCTCCAGGTTGCCGATCGGCGTAGCTACCAAGTACAGCGTGCTGGCGGTCAGCGGTGGCAGGTTTTCATTCATCTTTCCCGCCGGGCTTGGACGTCACTTGCTGATTCCCCTTTCGCTCGCCCTCACAAATTGGACCAGGTGCTGGACCTCGGGCAAGGGGGGCACTTCCTTGGCAATTCGCAGCAGCGAGTTAGGGATCGTCAAGCCCTCGCGAAATAGAATCTTGAATGCCTGGCGCAAAGCCGCCTGCGCTTCCTCGCTCACTCCATTTCGCTCGAGGCCCACCTTGTTGACGGTGCGCGTCTCGCCCGGGTTGCCATCGACCAGCATGAACGGCGGCACATCTTGCACCACTTTCGAACAACCACCGATGATTGACATTTTGCCGATCCGACAGAACTGGTGGATGGCGGCCAGTCCGCCGACGACGGCGTAATCTTCCACCACTACGTGACCGGCAAGCGTGGCCACGTTCGACATGATCACGTGGTTCGCCACCGAAACGTTGTGGGCGATATGCGAGTAGGCCAGGATATGATTATGCGACCCAACCCTCGTGACTTCGCCATCCCCGGTCGCGCTGTTGACCGTGATGCACTCCCGGAAGGTGTTGTGGTCGCCAATTTCGGTGCGGGTGATGCCTCCCTTCCATTTGAGATCCTGCGTCTGTAACCCGATGCTGGCGAATGGAAAGATCTCGTTACCTGCCCCTAAACGCGTGTGACCGTCAATAACCACGTGGCTATGGAGCCTGCACCCTTGGCCCAGGACCACGTGCTCGCCAATAACACAGTAGGGGCCAATTTCGCAATCGGGACCGAGCTCGGCCCGCGGATGCACGATGGCGGTGGGATGAATCATGGTTAGGGGTGGTGGCGTGGCCGGCCGTCGTCAATTGCGAGAAAAACTAATTGGGGAGTGGAGGAGAGCATGCCTTTAAAGCGCGCGTGCTGAGCGGCGATCGTCAGGTAGGCCGCAACATAAAAGTCACCTCCGCCTCGCTCACGATTTCCCCTTGCACTTTGCAGACGCCTTTCGCTTTGCCGATTTTGCCACGGATTTTAGTTAGCTCGACGTCGATGACCAAGACGTCTCCAGGCTGGACAGGCTTGCGCCATTTCACATCTTCGGCTGACATGAAATACGCGATTTGTCCGGAGTCCTCGGCACAGCGGAGCATGAGGATACCCGCCACCTGCGCGATCGCCTCCAGCTGTAAAACACCGGGCATGATGGGATGACCCGGAAAATGCCCCTGGAAGAAGGGTTCGTTAATCGTGACGTTCTTAACCCCGACGATCCGGTTGCCTTCGATTTGAATGATCCGATCCACCATGAGAAACGGATAGCGGTGGGGCAGGATCCGCATCACGCTCTCGATGTCCATGATGCCGCCGTCTTCGGATCCCCCGTCCGACGCGCCGTTCGGCTTGCCGCCTCCTTTGGCCGTGGGCGGTGGGGCGAACGTCTGCGGACGGCGCATTTGTGCCGTGATGCGCCGCACCAACTCGCAGTTGGCGGCATGGCTCGGTTTGACGGCAATCAGATGCCCATGCACCGGCCGCCCTAAAAGTGAGAGATCGCCCAGAATATCCAGCATCTTGTGCCGGACGAATTCCTCGGGGTACCGCAGCGGTTCCGTGGTGAGCACCGCGTCGTCGCGAATCACAACCGCGTTTTCCAGGCTGCCCCCTTTGATCAAACCGTTCTTGATGAGAAACTCGATCTCCTCATAAAAACAAAAAGTCCGGGCGTGCGAGAGTTCCTTCTCCCAGGTCTTCGTCGAAAGCTCGACGCTATAGAATTGGGTGAAGCGGCCTTGCCGGTCGGAACTGGTGCAACTGATTTTGAAAACGTCATCCGGGAACAGCATCATGACCGTCTCGCCCATTTCCAGCTCGATGGGCGTGGTGATCGCGAACGTTTCGCGGCCTTCGTCCTGGGCGATCACGCCCGCGCTGTGGATGAGCTTGCAATACTCGCGCGCGCTGCCATCGCCAATCGGCGGTTCATTGGAATCCAGTTCGACCACCGCGTTGTCGATTCCGAACCCGGCAAACGTGGCGAGCACGTGTTCCACGGTATGAATCCGGGTGTTGCCCTTGGCCAGCGTGGTGGAACGATTGTTCTCCACCACATTCTCGATGCGCGCGTCAATCTCGGGTTTCCCCTCCAAATCGACCCGCCGGAAACGGATCCCGGCGTTCGGCGGCGCGGGCAGGAAACTCATCGTGACCCGGTTGCCGCTGTGCAGTCCGACTCCAGAAAACGTCACGGGACGATTGATTGTTTGCTGCTGTAACACCACCGGTATCTAACAAGCCCTTCGGCCGTTGGCAAGACCGCACTCCCCTTCGGAACGTCGCCTTCGAATCCCGGGCACGATCCTAATCACGGCCGCCATCCACCTGCTCATCGGGGGCTCTGTCTCGCTTCTGTCCGCATCACACTCACCGGTTCCATTGCCGGTCGCAAACCTACCTCCGCCCATCATACCACAGGTAACATTGGGAGCGATCGCTCAGCACTCGACGGCCCGCCACGGCCGCTTTGAACATGAACCAGAGGTGATCCCTCGTTCGATAAAGGTGCAGCTTGCGCGCGGACGTGACCAGCGGATGCCGATGCAGAATGAGGAGCTTCTGCTTTCGTTGCCGGGCCAGCTTCTTGAGCTTCTGACTTAGATCGAGTTCTTCCGCCACAAAGAACTCCTCGCCGAACCCGCCCACGGCGCGGAAAGCTTGGGCTTCGCAAAAGATAAAGGAGCCCGCCAATAACCGAAAGCAGCGGCTGAGAACATTCCAGAGCCCCGCCACCCGCGCGCCCATCGAATTCTCCCCCTCAAAGCGGACCGTACAACCTCCCGCCACGTAGCGCTTGGATTTTATGGCTTCGACAACCTCACGAAACAGCTCGGGGCTTGGGTGCGAATCTGCATCCACAAAAATCAGCCAGTCACCCGAAGCCGCTTCCGCTCCCCGGTTGCGCGCGCGGCCGATCTGGTTAACCGGTTCGAACACCACCACGGCTCCGGCAGCTCGAGCCAAATCCGCCGTTCGATCCGTTGAGTTATTGTCACAAATAATGAGTTCGGCCTCCCAGCCTTCGCCCGTAAACACACCGAGATTCTTTTGCAGGCAATTCAGAGTTACGCCGATCAGCCGTTCCTCGTTAAAGGCCGGCACGATAACGGAAATTCGCACGCCCCCAATGTGGCTGATCCCCGATAGGATTCAACTAAACTGCCGACGATAGAGGGTCAAGCCGCTTGCTTCTGGCCCTGCGCTTTCCGCTTGGTTTTCGGCCTGGTCTCGAAGCCCTTGAGACTGCGCTCCAACATCTCCACCATGTCGACCACGTTGCCGGCCGGCTTCGCGGAAGGCGGCCGCCGGGATCCCGCCTTCTTGCCGGCCTTCAGCTTTTCCGCGATCACGTCCAATAACGCGGATTTGTAATCATCGCGATATTTATCGGGCTGCCAATCGGTGACCATCGAACCGATGAGGGACTTGGCCAGTTCCATCTCCTTCCGGTTGCCGCCGGCTTCAACAGGGGCCTTGATCACGGTCGCGTCCACAAGCTCATCGGAGAAGTGCAACAGTTCGAGGACTAGGAGCTGTCCTTGTGGTCGGAGGGCCGCGAGGTGCTGGCGCGAGCGGATCACGACTTTAGCAATGCCGACGACCGAAGTCTCAGCCATGGCATCGCGAAGCAGGGCGTAGGCGTGAGCTCCTTTTTTATCGGGCTCCACATAATAGGGCTTATCGAAAAAGAGCGGGTCAATTTCTTTCTGGGCCACAAACTCCATAATTTCGAGGCTCTGCACCCCGGGAGCGCGAGCCCGCTTGAAATCATCTTCCTCGAGGGGCACGAATGAACCCTTCTCGAACTCATATGCCCGGGCGGTTTCCGCGTAGGGCACCTCCTGGCCATCAGCTTCGGCCACACGTTTATAGTTGATCGGGCTAAGATCGGCTTTGCGCACCATTCGGAACTTCAGCTCATCCTTGCGCACCGCCGAATAGATCGCGACGGGGATCGAAACCAGACCGAAGCTGATGACTCCTTTCCAGATGGCCTGCATACAACCGCCAATCACGTCAATTTCGCCTCTCCCCGAGGAGTTCGCCGCGGGAACTTGTGCACAGGTCCAGGGTGCCGGGCGTAAGCCCTTCCAAGGCAACCCGCTGCTCTGCGGAGGATCGTGAACAACTGACGTTCACGCACCCCGCCAGGTGTTGTGTCCCCATTGGGAAATAATCTCTCTTGCGAGGCTCGGCTGATTGCGGCGAACAGAAGGATTGACTATATACGCCATTGGCGTATATTCGTCAGGTGATCTTTGTTGAGACGCCTGTTTTTTATCGACGGGTTCAGCAGTTGATGGACGACGATGACTATGCCGAGCTCCAGTTGGTGTTAGCGGCACGGCCCGATGCTGGGAAAGTCATCAAGGGTTCCGGGGGGATGAGGAAATTGCGTTGGGCGGGCAGCGGGCGGGGAAAGCGTGGAGGGTTGCGGGTGATTTATTATTGGTGGGTGGCCAAGGACAGGATTTCGATGCTGCTGGTCTACCCGAAGAATGAAATGGATGATCTGACGGCTGATCAGTTGAAGCAGTTGAAGAATCAAATGGTGCTATGAAGAAAGAGCTGTTCGAAGAATTGTTGGAAAGCGTGAAGCAGGCGAAAGCCATTGAGAAGGGCGAACTGAAGGCCGCGAGAGTGGTTCGGGTGAATGCAAGAGCCGATATAGTGCGGGTACGAGGTAGGCTTGGGTTGTCGCAGGCGAAGTTCGCGGCGATTTTAGGGATTAGCGCGGACACGCTGCAAAACTGGGAGCAAGGCAGGCGTTCGCCGACCGGACCGGCGAAGGTGTTGCTGAAGATCGCGGCAAAACATCCGGAGATATTGTTGGAGGTGGCGTGAGCCGCAAAATGAGCGAATAATTCGAAACTTTACAGACGCGGAAGGACTGGCGCAGCCGGGTTGGGGTATCACAGCGCAGTTCCTGGGCAAAAAACCTCGTTTCCCAACGACGGGAGACGCTCCAGCGTGGAGTGAGCCGGATGAGAATCGCCCAGGCCAACATCGCCCTGAAGGACGCGTTGCGTATCAAAAGCGCGGAGTTCTGGATGCAACTAGGACAGCCCATTCAGGCTCTGCTCGAACTGGAACACCTGCCCAAAAGGGCTCGCAAACATCCTTGGGCGCGGCAGACCTTTCTCATCGCCTTCCACATCGCCCGCCAATTCCACGAGCATCCCTTCTCCAATGCGGCCATGCCAGCAACGTTTGGCAGTCGACCCAGTGGTCCCTAACTCACGCCTGAGTCCCGGGTCCACGACCGGGCGTAGTTGATGTGGAATCCAAAATAAACGCGTCACCGCCCGGTTTTTTGAAGCGG
>Ga0105240_10014051_pt1 | contig 10950 bp, 7 predicted proteins | sample KBSC54metaG_FD_80426 | JGI IMG/M metagenome (GOLD analysis project Ga0105240, IMG submission 80426) | Corn rhizosphere microbial communities from Kellogg Biological Station, Michigan, USA - KBS C5-4 metaG | ecosystem: Host-associated > Plants > Roots > Rhizosphere > Soil | place: Michigan, USA...
AAGCGCGTGAGACACAATGTCTTCAAGACCACGCTGGATTTGCGCTCGCGCATGATCCGCTGCAGCGTCAGTATCGGCGTGGTCAATTATCCCAAGGATGCCCGGGACATGCGCGAGCTGCTCAGCCTGGCCGATCGCAAGATGTACCGGGACAAGGAGCTGCGGCGGGCTCCTGACGCTCCGGCCGGTGCCTGAGAGAATCTCGAGCGGTGCCTGAGAGAATCTCAAGGTTAATGAAGCAAATATCTGAAGAAGCTGGACTTTCCAAAAAATAATGTCAAAGTTAGGCCTGCATCACGTCGCGGCGAGCCGAAGCTGTGTCAGCTTGCCGACCTTAAGGTCCGGATTTAAGAGATAGTCAATGGCGTTCAACTCCCGCAAGCCGTCCCTGCCGCTGCGCACGGCGGCCGGCCTGCTCCTGGCCGTTTTGGCGCTGCATGCCACCGCGAAAGCCACCCATGATCCAAAACTCAAGTCGAGTTCGGTGCTGGTCATCGATCAGAGCGATTCGACGGTGCTGTATGCGCGGCACGCCGACGTGCCCATGCCCATCGCCTCCATCACCAAGCTCATGACCGCGCTGGTGGTGCTCGATGCGAAGCAGCCTCTGGATGAGCCGCTTCGAATCACGGCCGCGGACCACGATCTGCCGAAGGGCGGGGTTTCGCGGCTGAGCGTCGGCACCGTCCTCTCCCGCGGCGACCTGATGCACCTCGCGCTGATGTCCTCCGAAAACCACGCCGCGCATGCGCTCGGCAGCAACTACCCCGGCGGCATACCCGCGATGGTCGATGCCATGAACGCCAAGGCCGCGGCACTCGGCATGACGCGCTCGCATTTCGTCGATCCCACCGGTCTGTCGAGCCAGAATGTGGCAAGCCCGGCGGATCTGTCCAAACTCGTGATCGCCGCCACGCATAATTCGAGAATTCGCCAGTACTCGACCGACCGGCATTATTCGGTGAAGGTGCGGCGGCGCATGGTCGAGTTCCGCAACACCGACAATCTGGTGGCGAATCCGCATTGGAACATCGTCGTGCAGAAGACCGGCTACATCAACGAGGCAGGCAGATGCCTGGTGATGGCGGCGGTCATCGAAGGACGCTCCGTGGTCATCGTGCTGCTGGATTCGTTCGGCAAGTACACCCGCGTCGCCGACGCCCAACGAGTCAAGACGTGGATGGAAGCGCGTGCCAACGAGCGTGTTCAGGTATCCATGCGCTGACCCGCGCCATGCATGCACGCCTCCTCATTGCCGGCGGGTTCCTGTGGCTGGGGCTGCAATCCTACGCGGCCGCCGAACGATCCTTATCCGTCACGATTTATAACGATGACCTGGCGCTGGTGCAGGACCGGCGCGACATCGACCTCAAGGGCGGCCGCCAGCGCATCGAATTTCAAGACGTGTCGGCGCAAATCCGCCCGGAAACCGCATCGCTCACGGCCGGCGACATCAGCATCGTCGAGCAGAATTTCGATTTCGATCTGTTGACCCCCGCGAAGCTGATGGAAAAGGCGGTGGGCCACGAAGTGACCATCGTCCGCGTCAATCCGGCCACCGGCGCCGAAACCCGCGAACAAGCCGAAGTTCTCGCCACCAATGGCGGCGTGGTGCTCAAGATCGGGCAACGCATCGAAGTGCTGCGCGACGACGGCCTGCCGGTGCGGGTCATTTTCGACAAGGTGCCGGAGAACTTGCGCGCGCGCCCGACTCTGTCGGTCACCGTCATCGGCGCCCATGCGGGCACGCGGCCGGCCACCCTGAGCTACCTCACGCCGGGCCTCGGCTGGCGCGCGGATTATGTGGCGCTGTACGACGAGGGCAACGGGAAAATCGACGTGCAGGGCTGGGTGACCTTGAGCAATTCCAGCGGCGTGACCTATGACAATGCGCAAACCCTGCTGGTGGCCGGTTCGCCGGCCCAGATCGAGGGAGGCGTCAGGCAGCCCATGGTTTATCGCGGCCCGCAGCCGCGTGCGACCCTGCAGCAGGCCGGCACCGAGAGCGGCGACCGCGAGCGCTTGGGCGATTACTACCTGTATCCGCTGGCCGACCGCACCACCATCGCCAATTTGCAGACCAAGCAGGTGAGCTTCCTCGACGTTCACGGTGTGCCCGCCGAGCATGGCTATGAATTTCGCAACCGCTGGCTGGGAACCGCGGAAACGCCGCAAAGCGCCAGGAGCATTTACAGCTTTTCGACCAGCGCGCACGCCGGCTTGGGCGATCAGCTGCCCGCCGGCGTTCTGCGCTTCTATTTGCGCGACAAACGCGGCGATCCGCAGTTCATCGGCGAGAGCCGCATCGACCACACGCCCATGGGTTCGACCCTGTCGCTGGCGACCGGGGATGCCTTCGACGTGAAAGTACGCGCGGTGGTCGAGAAGCGCACCCGACTGAGCACTTTCGATTGGCGGTCCGACATGCGCTACGAGCTCAGCAATGCGCGGCCGCTGCCCGTGACCGTGAAGTTGCTTCAAGAAGGACTGTGGGGCGACGCGCGCATCACCGCCGAAAGCCGGAAGAGCACGCGGCGCAGCGCCGAAGCGGCCGAATGGACCGTGAGTGTGCCCGCCAACGGCAAGGCCACGGTCACGGCCAGCTTCGACACGCGATACTAGGCGGCGGCGATGCACGGGGCGAGCAAGCGCCGGGCCGGACTTCGCGTCGGCCATTCGCGATTCCGCGCGGTGCCGGCGTTGGTACTGGCGGTGGCCATCGGACCCAACTTTGCCCCGGGCCCGGCAATTGCCGATGCGCCGGCCGCTGCCGCCGTGCCGGTTGCCGCCGCTGCGCCAACCGCTGCCGGCGTGCCGGCCCTTGCCGCCGATACGGTGGCGGGGAGTCCCACCGCTTTGTCGCTGACCGTTTACCGCGCACCGGAGCGCAGCGCGGGCTCCATCGATCTCGATCGGCTGGGAGGTTTCGCCTTGATCAGCGAGACCCGCACCGTGCACCTGCTCGCGGGCGTGAACCGCGTGCGCTTCGAGGGGGTGGCGGATGGGATCGAACCGGCCAGCGCCATGGTCACGGGTTTGGACCAAGGCGTCATCGAGAAGAATCGCGAAGGCCGCGTGTTGAGTCCGGCGGCCCTGGTCGCGGCGGCCGTCGGCAGGTCCGTGACGCTGCTGCGAACCGAGAAAAGCGGCAAACTCACGCGAACGGCCGGAACCATTCGCTCGGACGCGCAAGGCGGGGTGGTGTTCGATACCGCGCAGGGCGTGGAGGCGCTGCGCTGCTCGGGTCTGCCCGAAACCTTCAGTTTCACCGGGGTCACCGACCTCGCGGCAACACCCACCCTCTCGGTGCGGGTGCGCAGCTCGCGGCCGGTCACGCGCACGGTGACGCTGGCGTATCTGGCCGGCGGTTTCGATTGGGCGGCCGATTACAGCGCGGGCCTCTCGGCCGACGGAAAGTCCATGGACTTAGGTGCCTGGGTCACGCTGGCCAACGGCAACGGCACAGGTTTCCCCGACGCGCACACGCAGGTGGTCGCCGGGCGGGTCAATCGCGAGAGCGGCGAGGTGGAGCCGCTCGATCGGGGCGGCCCCATTCTCGCGCAATGCTGGCCGCGGGGCTCGACCAGCGATCCGCCGCAATACCTGCAAATGGCGCGCGCGGCCGTGCAGGGAATCGGTCAAACCCGCGCCTTTAAGCTTATGATGCCCGCCTCGGCGCCGGCGCCGCTCGAAGAAGACATGGTCACTGCTGCGCACAGGGTGGAACAGGAAACGCTCGGCGATCTCAAGCTCTATCGCGTGCCCGAAGAGACCACCGTGGCCGCCCGCCAATCCAAGCAAGTGCGCCTGCTCGACCGATCGGCCATTCCCGTCAGTTTCGTGTATGGCGCGGACTTGGCGGCCGGCGAGGCGTCCCAGACGGCGGCGACCGCGCTGCTGCGGACCATGAATACCCGGGCGAATCACTTGGGGCTGCCTCTGCCATCGGGACGCATCGCGGTATTCTCCCTGCGGGACGGCCAGAGATTATTGCGCCATGAATCCGATCTGCACGATCTCGCGGTCGATGAGGAGGTGGAGATCGGCATGGGGGAAAGCCCCGACGTGCAGGTGGTTGCGGATAAGGACAGCGTGGCCGTCAGCAATGCGCGCGCGGCGGCCATTCAATTCGAACTGCGCCTGCGCCTGCCGCCGGGCGCTCGCATCGTCCGTGCCGATCACCCTGTGGGCGCCAAGAACGGACGGCCGATTTTCCGACTGTCGATTCCCGCGCGAAAGACAGTGACGGTGCGGTATCAAACTCGGGCGAAGGTGCGCTGAGTCCTCATGGCGCGAAACCGGCAAGCGCGGATCAAGAATTATTTTGCGGAGAACCGGCTGTTCGCGGTTCGCAGCATCGTCGCGGGCGTGATTGCCGCAGTGCTGCTCCTGACGGTTGCCGGCCGGCTGTTCTACCTCCAGGTGTTGCGGCATGATTATTATGCGACCCTGTCCCAGGGCAATCGCATCCGCACCGAGCCCATACCGCCCAGCCGCGGCTTGATCCTGGATCGTCACGGCGTGGTGCTCGCCGACAATCTGCCGGCCTATCAAATCGAACTGGTGCGCGAGCAGGTGGGCGACAAAAAGGCGCTCGATGCCACGCTTGCCATGCTGGTCAAGATCGGCCTGCTGCACAGCGAGGAAGTCGCCAATATCCGGCGCACCGTGCTGTTGCACAAGGTGTACGAGAGCGTGCCCATCAAGCTGCAATTGAACGAGGAGGAAATGGCGGTGTTCGCCGTGCATCGCTACCAGTTCTCGGGCGTCGACATCCATACGCGCCTCGCCCGGCACTACCCGTTCGGCGAATTGGCGGTGCACGCCATCGGCTACGTGAGCGCCATCAATGAACAGGACATGAAGCAAATCGACGTCGATGAGTACGCCGGCACCAGTCTCATCGGCAAGCTCGGCGTCGAAGCGGCCTACGAGAAGGAGTTGCACGGCAAGCGCGGATCCCGGGAAATTCTCGTGAATGCCGCCGGCAGACCCGTCGAGAAACAAGGCGAGTACGCACCGAAACTCGCCGTGCATCCTCCGGTCGCCGGCGATGACTTGATATTGGGGCTGGACGTGAACGTGCAGAAAGTGGCCGAGGAAGCGCTGGCCGGCAAGCGCGGCTCCGTCGTGGCGCTCGATCCGAAGACCGGCGACGTCATTGCGCTCGCCAGTACGCCCGGCTTCGATCCCAACAATTTCGTACGTGGGCTATCGGTTGCGGAGTACAACGCGCTGCAAAACGACATCGACAAGCCGCTGTTGAACCGCGCCCTGCGGGGGGCCTATCCACCCGGCTCCACGGTCAAGCCGCTGTACGCTCTGGCTGCCCAGAAATACAACATCATTTCGCCCTTGCAAACCCAGTACTGCCCCGGCTTCTTTCAGCTGCCGGGCAGCAGCAACAAATATCGCGACGACAAGAAGCATGGCAATCTGGATATGCGCCATGCCATCGCGGAATCCTGCGACGTGTATTTCTACAAGGTCGCGGAGAAGCTGGGCATCGACCGCATGCACGAATTCATGAGCGCATTCGGCTACGGCGCGCTGACCGGCATCGACATCCCGGGCGAGAAGCCCGGATTGTATGCGTCGCCCGAGTGGAAACGGCGGGTGTTCAAGCACAAGGCCGACCAGGTGTGGTTTCCCGGCGAGACCATCAGCATGGGCATCGGCCAGGGCCCGATCACCGTCACCCCGCTGCAGCAGGCGCATTTCGCCGCCGAGATTGCGGAGCAAGGCCGGATCATCGCGGTGCCGCGCATGGTGCAGGCCATCCGCGCCGCGGGTTCCACCGTGGTCAAGCCGCGCAGCCCCACACTCGAGAAGCCCATCGACATCGCGACCCCCGAGCAATGGCAGGTGGTCTACGACGGCATGGTGGGAGCCACCTCCATGCCGGGCGGCACCGCGGTCGCGGCCGCCGCGGGCGCGAAGTATAAAATCGCGGGCAAGACCGGCACCGCGCAGGTTTTCACCATCAAGCAAACCGAGAATACCCGCGCCAAGATCACCGAGGAGCGCAAGCGCGATCACGCCTGGTTCATCGCCTTTGCGCCCGCGGAGGACCCCAAGATCGCCGTCTCCATCCTGGTGGAGAACGGCGGCTTTGGCGCGGCGGCGGCGGCGCCCATTGCCCGCAAGGTACTCGATGCCTATTTGCTGGGGAATGAAGCGCCCGCGGAATCGCCCAAGGCCCTTCCTCAACACCCGGGCGCCGGCGCCCCGGCGACTTAGCGGCGGCCCAGCGACTTGAGGCTTCGCCGGTGCTGCTGCTTGAATTGAGCATGACAAAATAGCCTTGTTAAATAGCATATTTATTGATATATTCCAATGCTATTTAATCATTCACCGTGAACTTGGATGCTCATCAATCGCAGTGAGATCAAAGATTTGGATGCATGGTCGGCGCGTGCCACGCGCAAGCCGCTGGTGATTCGCGGGGCGCGTCAGGTCGGTAAATCGACTCTAGTGCGCCAATGGGCAGCGGGCGCTCAATTGACGTTGCTGGAAGTGAACTTTGAACGCAATCCCGAATTTCGGGATGCCTTTGTTACCAAAGTCCCCGCTCAAATTCTGACCACCCTGCAGCTCCTCACCGCGCAAGACATACGCGCCGGCACATCGCTGCTGTTTCTGGATGAAATTCAGTCCGCTCCCCAGGCGCTGGCGGCGCTGCGTTACTTCCATGAAGAAATGCCGCACCTGCACGTGATCGCGGCGGGCTCACTGTTGGAATTTGCACTGGCCGATGCGCAGTTCTCGATGCCGGTGGGCCGCGTGGAATACATGTACTTGGGGCCGGTTCGATTCGAGGACTATCTCGATGCCATGGGCCAATCGGCACTGGTGACCTGGCTGCAAAACATTTCGCTGCAAGACATTCGACGGCGCGCGATGGTAGGCGCCGTCCACGACAAACTCATGGCGTTGCTGCGGCAGTACTGGGTGGTGGGCGGGCTGCCGGAGGCGATCGCGAATTTTGCCGAGCACCAAAATTTCAAAGAGATCGGCCGGATACATCAGGGCATGGTCGCGACCTATCGCGATGACTTCGGCAAGTACAGCCATGGATCTCTCAAAGTCCGGGTGCAACTGACGTTCGACCAACTGCCGACGATGGTGGGACGAAAGTTCAAGTACGTGCAGATCAGCCGGGACTATCGGGCCGCCGAGCTGGCAGCGGCGCTGCAGCAGCTTTGTATGGCGGGGATCGCCTATAAAGTGCGGCACACCTCAGCAAACGGCCTGCCCTTGGGCGCGGAGGCGAACGAACACCTGTTCAAGATCTTGTACATGGATGTGGGACTCATGTGCACTGCTCTGCATTTGAGCTTGCTTGATCTGAGCAAGGACGATTTAAGCTTGGTGAATAATGGTGCCGTCGCCGAACAGTTCATCGGACAACATCTTCTCTACGCAGGCGCCCCCTATGAAACGCCGACGCTTCACTACTGGGTGCGTGAGGCGAGGAACGCCGCCGCCGAGATCGATTACGTCATTGCCCAGGGGCAACAGATCATTCCTGTGGAGATCAAGGCCGGGAAAACCGGCACACTGAGATCGCTGCAAGGTTTTCTGAGGGAAAAACATCGATCGTTTGCGCTGCGGTTCAATGCCGACTGGCCGAGCCTGGGTGTTACCGCGCTGCCGGGTGTGGGGGCGAAATCCGACTACGAGCTGCTGTCGCTGCCCATGTACCTGGTGGGGCAGACAAGGAGATTGCTGGCGTCTCATCCTGTCATTGAGAGCACCGGCGCCCCGGCGACTTAGCGCCGGCCCAGCGAGTAATCGATGGTGACGCCCACCTGGCGCGGATCGCCCAGCTGCAGGAAGGACTGATTGGGAAAGTTCGGAGGAATCAATCCGAAATAAAAACCCTGTTGAGCATAGCGGGCATCGAAGAGATTGCGCACCCACAGGCTGGTCGTCCACGAACCGCGTTGATAGCCTGCCCGGAGGTTCTCCAGGTTATAGGCGCGCGAAGCCTGCGCATCGCTGGTGTAGTAGTAGAAGCTGCCGAGCGCCGAGGCGTCCAGACGCGCGAACCAACCGGCCGGGGTGTGGTATTCCACGGCCGCGGACAACTTGTAGCCGGGTGCGAAGGGCTGGGCGCGCCCGTCCAACCCCAATCCGTCGAATACTCCGGTCACGCCGAGATAGCGCGTGCGCAGCAAGGAGGCACTGCCCGAGAGCTGCCAGCGGCTGTCCACGCGGTAAGCGGCCTCGCCTTCCAGCCCGTAGTTCTCGCCGTCGCTGGCGTTCTGCGTGTAGAACACATACGCCAGGGGATTGTTCTGCTGCAGCTGCTCGGATAAGTACACCTGCATGTGTTGACGCCGCATGTAGAACACGTCGGCCTGCAGCTGCAGCGGGTTCGTCGCCTGCGCATATTTGAAACCCGTCTCGACGCTCCACAGCGACTCGGGTCCAAAGCTGCGCTGTTCGGCGAGGATTTGCGAACCTATGTTGAAACCTCCGCCCTTGTAGCCGCGCGCCAGCGTGACGTACACGTGCTGCCCGTCGGCAGTGGTTCTATCCCAGGAGAGATTGCCGCCCATCATGTGATTGGTCTGTTTGGGGAAGGGCGACGCCACATCGGCGTCGTCGGCGTAGCGGGCATCGCGTTGCTCCAGGCGCAGGCCGGCCGAGACCACGGTTCGGGCGTCGAGATTCGCGTCCAGGGATCCGTACAGCGCCACGTTTGTCGCGCTGTACTTGCTGTCGAGGCCGCTTACACCGGCGCCGGAATATTGATCGTCGTAGGTGTAGGCAAGCGCATCGGCCTCGGTGAGACGCAGGGCATACACGCCGGCCAGCCAGCGAATGCGTTCGAACAAGGCTCGGGACGGGTCTCCGATCAGCCGCAGGTCTTCGGCAAGCGTGCGGCGCCTTCGATGGTCGCTTTGAAAATAATCGTAGGGTGCGTTTTGCCCCCACAGGGCATCATTGCCCCAGTCGCCGTCGAATGAATACAGGATGTTCGAATCGGCGGCGCTGGTCACGCTGCGCAGTTCTCCCACCTTGAGCGAATCCACCAGGCGCAGACTCAAACCATTGGACATTTGCGCATCGCGGCCGGGTTGGTTCGAGTAGGTGGTATAGGTGTTGTAGATCGACCACGCATCGTAGCCATTGTTGATATTGGCATGCATCAGGGCGAGATCCGCCCGCAAGTCGTCCGTGATCTGCCAGCGCAACTTGCCGCGCAGCACGCCCTCATCGTAGCCATCGGTGGCCTCACCGTTCAGGAAGGCATTGCGGCGGAAGCCGTCGCTCCGGTATTGCTGGGCCACCAATCGCCAGCCTGCGCTGCCGCCCGCAAATCCGTCGCCGACGGCGAGACTGGCAGCACGCGTGTCATAGTCGCCGGCCGTCACCTCGCTGTTCAGCTCGAAATCGCTGCCGGGATCGACGGTTCGCACGCTGATCAATCCGGCCAGCGCATTGGCGCCATAGGCCGCGCCCTGCGGCCCCCGCAGCACTTCGATTTGCCGGGTGTCGAACAGTGTTGCGGGCATGCCGACGCCGGAGAAATCGATGTCATCGATCAGAAAGCCGACGGAGGGATTCGGCGCGCCTTGATACTGCTCCACCTCGCCGATGCCGCGCAGCTGGAAAAAGCGCGGCCGCGAGGTGCCCGCGGCCCAGTTGAGGTCAGGCACCAGCCCCAGCACATCCTCGAAATGCTGGACGCCGGCGCCGCGCAAGGTGCTCTGGTCGAGCACCGTCACGCTCTGCGGCAGATCGGCCGCGCGCACCCCGCGCAGGCTCGCCGTGACGATGATTTCTTGCAGGCTGTCGTCGGCGGAAAACGCCGGGGCCGCCAACAAACAGCCAACTGCCAGCGACACGCGCCAGCCCATGGGAAATTTCATTCACCTGCTCCCTACGCCGGTACTAACCGGATCAGGTTCAACGGGTTCGTCGGTTCACCGACGTCTCAGGCCGTTTTGGCCACCCCAAGGTTCGAGATCGCAACTATCAACCAAGCCGCCGCGCTTTTCAAGCCCGGCCGCAGGTCATAAGGGCGCGGATCAAGCTCAGCCGCGAGCAAACCCGGCGCGGCCGGCGGCGTAGGGCTTCAATGCCCGAGGAGTTGGCGCACTGCTCCGATGAGTCCGCCCAGGATCAGAATGACGCTCGGCAGGAACGACAGGCCGAATCCGATCTCGCGTTTCGCCGGGTCCTTCACATACGAGGCGGCGAATAATTCCCGGCCCACCAGGTAAACCAGGCCCAGGGCGGCGGCGATCCAGGGATTGAAATAGTGACTGAATAAATACAAGCCGGGGACCAAGACGATCAGCTGTTCCAAGGTATTTTGCTGGACGCGAAAATGCCGCTCGAAAACCTCGTTTCCCGTGATCGCGGGAGCCTTGACTCCATAGCGGCCGCGGGCTCTGCCGACCCGAAACCCGAAGACTAGGTATTGCAGAAGTGCGAGCGCAGTCACAATGTCGACATAAGCCATGGATGTTCCCCCCGCGTTGATGGATTCTAGCACTGTGGCGCGGAGTGCTTTCCGGCAAGCTAGCGCATCCCAATCGAGAGGTTTCGAATCGCCATGGGCTTAGCCCGTAAATCCACCCGAAACGGCACTCGTGGCTACGCCCACCTGGTCGAGATCGACGTTCCCGTGGCCCGGGTCTGGCGCGCGCTCACCGATCCCGGCCTGATTCGCATCTGGTCCGGACAGGAGGCCGAAATCGACGCCCGCCAGGGCGGCTTCTACCGCCTGGGCAAGCGCAATGAGGGCGGCCGGGACGCGCACATCGACATTTTCGAGGTGAATCGGCGTCTGCGGCTGATTTATCTCAAGGGCGCGGACTGGCCGGCCGGCGACAGCGCCGTGGTCGACGATTTCCTATTGGATGTTCGCAAGGGCGAGGGCAGGACGTCGCTGCGGCTGCTCGGCTCCGGAGTCCCCGAGGCCGCCGAGTGGGA
>Ga0105240_10014055_pt1 | contig 10948 bp, 8 predicted proteins | sample KBSC54metaG_FD_80426 | JGI IMG/M metagenome (GOLD analysis project Ga0105240, IMG submission 80426) | Corn rhizosphere microbial communities from Kellogg Biological Station, Michigan, USA - KBS C5-4 metaG | ecosystem: Host-associated > Plants > Roots > Rhizosphere > Soil | place: Michigan, USA...
ACGTGCTCACCGAAGACCTCGACCACCGCCTGGGCGAAGCCGCCCGGCGCCGCGATTTCCTCGACCTGCCGCTGGAGACCCTGATCCGCGAGCTCAAGGCCGACATGGGCCTCAAGGGCCACCTGCGCCTGACCGCCTGTTCGGCGCCACTGCCGGATCCTGAGCCAGATCCGCCGCCTCGCAGCCGCGACCTGGTCCACGACGCAGCCCAACCGGACACCGGCTAACCCGCGAAGCGGGCTTCAAACCACGAAAGACACGAAAGACACGAAATCGCCTTTCCGGCAGGGCGCGGACGGGCCTGCCGCCCTTTCGTGTATTTCGTGTATTTCGTGGTTCAAAATCCGGCCCGGCTTTCGCCGGGATAACCGACCCTACGCCTGGCCGTAGAGGATCAGGCCGCTCAAGTCGGGCGTCTCGGGTTCGGACGCCACGATGCGGGGCTTGGCGCGGGTGCGGCGGACGCGGGCCTCGGCGCCGCGGAAGCGTTCGGGGACTTTCCTGTGAAGCCGGGTCATCGGCCTTGCTCCATGCTGACGCTGCGTAATGGCGACGCTGGCGACCCGGTTCCCGGCGATCAACCGATCTTGAGCCTGGCGAACACCATGCCGCCGCGCGGGTCGTCGCCATAGCTGGCGCGCAAGGCCGAGGGGACGAAGTCGAAGGCGTAGAGCGCGCCCAGGCCCAGCCGCACGTGGCTGGCGAGCGGCCAGTCGCGGATCGCGCCGGCCGAGACCTTGCCGACCGTGAACGCCGGGCCATGGCGCCCGGCGACGGCGGCGGCGAGCTCGTCGGTCTCCACCCGCTCGGCCCGGGCGAAGAGCGTCCAGGCCGCGCCCACCTTGAGCGCGCTTTCCAGCACCCAGGCGTCGAGGTCGACGCCCTGGCTCGAGCGCCGGCCCCAGGCCGCCGTGCTCGACCACCAGCCATCGGCGCCGAAGGGGACGGTGTAGATGGCGCTGGCCGACAGCTTCTCCTGGTTGACCCCCGGCTCGAGCTGCTCGGGGCTGATCTCGTGGGCCCAGGAGCCCTGCAGCGCCAGGTTCGCGGTGGGGTTCCAGGAGAGGCGCACGGCGGTGGAGTCGAGCGCGCCGGTCTCGATGTCGTAGCGGTGCTGGTCGGGCTCGCGGCCGTTGTAGCGCGAGGCCTCCAGCTTCCAGCCGCCGTGTGTCGCGCCCAGCGTCACCACCCCGAAGCTGATGTGGGTCGAATCCAGCCAGTGGTGGCTGATCGGCGCCTCGGGGGAGTCCATCACCGACAGGCGGTGCATGAAGGCGGGCGGGCCGAAGGCGGGCTCGCCCGGCAGGCCGGCGTAGACGAAGAGGCTGTCGGCGCCCGAGAGCCTGCGGCTGTAGGCGGCGGAGAGCTCCATGACCAGGTCGTGCGGGTGCTGGCGGTCGACGAGCGGCGTCTTGCCGTCCGCCGTCTCGCCGGTGGCCAGCAAGAGCGGATAGCCTTCCGGCCCCATCAGCGGCTCGGGGCTGATCATGGCGCGAAGCTGCAGGGTCCCGTCCGGCCCGGCCGGCCGCTGGGCCATGGCCATCAGCATGCCGCCGACGAAGCCCTTCTCGCCCCCGCGCGGCCCTTCCTGGCGGTCATAGACCGCGTTCACCAGGCCGTGCAGCATCACGGTCCAGGGCCCGCGCGCGATGTGCACGCCGTCGTGCGCCGAGGCGTCGGGCTGCCAGGCGGTGCCGGAGGCCTCGCGGCTCATGCCGTAGGGGCCGAGCGCGCCGCTCATCGGCCGGCTCATGTCCATGCCGGGCATGTCCATCCCGGGCATCGAGGCCATGTCGCGACCCGTTTGGCCGGAGGCCGCGGCCGGTTGCGGCGACTTGGCATGGTCCATGCCGGGCATGTCCTGCGCCCCGGCCGGGCCGGCGGTCAGCAGGGCGGCCGCGGCCACGAGCGCAAAGGTCATGGCGCGGGTTTAGCCCACCCGGCCCCGGCTCGCCTAGAGCCGGGGGCCCCGAACTTCCGTCGGGCAAGCGACTCCGTTAACCGTTTGCCGCTAGCCTGCGGCTCTCCCTTCTCGAAGAGCCCTCGTGTGTTCGCCGTCCTGACCTGCATCTTCGTGCAGCACGATTTGCGCCTGGTGGCGGTGGCCGCCCTGATCTGCATGATCGCCTCCTGCACGGCGTTCGGCTTCCACGGCCGGGGCCTGCGCGCCTCCGGCGGTCTCAGGTGGGCCTGGCAGGGCCTGAGCGGCCTGGTGGCGGGCTCCGGCGTCTGGGCCACCCATTTCCTGGCCATGCTGGCCTACCAGCCGACCCTGCGGATCGGCTACGACCTGGGGCTGACCGCAGCCTCCTTCGTCGTGGCGGTGCTGGGCATGGGCGTCGGCTTCTCCCTGCCCGCCCTGCGCGCCGACAAGGGGACCAACCTGATCGGCGGGGTGCTGGCCGGCTGCAGCATCGCGGTCATGCACTACACCGGCATCGCCGCCATCCGCACTCAGGCCGACGTGTCCTGGAGCCTGGTCTATGTCTGGGCCTCGATCCTGATCGCCGCGTTCGGCGGCATGGCCGCCTTCTGGGTGCGCCAGCGGGTCAGGGGCGCCTGGGCCTGGGCCCCGCCGGCGGTGGTCTTCGTGCTCGCCATCGTGGGCCTGCACTTCACCGCCATGACCGCGGTGACCCTGCTGCCCAACCCCTACCTGGCGATGCCTGCCGAGGTGATGGGCCGCGGCGGCCTGGCGATCGCCACGGGCGCGCTGGCGGCCTTCATCCTCCTGGCCGGCGCCAGCCTGATGCTCATGGAGCGCTTTGGCCGCCGCAACACCCTGGTCAGCCTGCGCCACGCGCTGAACGCCGTGCCCTCGGGCCTCGCCTTCTTCGACCACGCCGACCGCCTGCAGGTGTGGAACGGCGCCTATGCCGAGATCGCCGGCCAGCTCGGCGTGCCCCTCGAGGTGGGGACCCCACGCCGCGAGCTGATCGCCGCTGCGGCCTCCGCGGGCTGGTTCGCGCAGATGGAGGACGGCTTCGCCGAGGCCGCCGCCAGCCGCACCCGCCAGGGCGCAGCCGAGCTGCGCCTGCCGGACGGCCGCTGGCTGCGCCAGGAGGCCTTCGCCACCGACGACGGCGGCGGCGTGACCGTGCTCACCGACATCAGCGCCCAGAAGGCGACCACCGAGGCCATGGCCCAGGCGCGCGACGCCGCGGAGGCCGCCAACCGCGCCAAGACCCAGTTCCTGGCCAACATGAGCCACGAGATCCGCACGCCGCTGAATGGCGTGCTGGGCATCGCCGACGTGCTCACCCGCACGCGGCTTTCGGCCAAGCAGCGCGAGCTGGTGGGCGTGATCCGCCAGTCCGGCGCCCTGTTGAACGGCCTTCTGACCGACCTCCTCGACCTGGCCCGCGTGGAGGCCGGCGCGGCCGAGCTGCGTCCCGAGGCGGTCCGGCTCGACGAGCTCGTGGTCTCGGCCAAGGAGCTGTTCGCCGGCGCGGCGGCGGAAAAGGGCCTGGCGCTCGCCGCGGTGGTCGAGGTCGGGGCGGAGGCCGCGGTGCGCTGCGATCCGCAGCGGCTGCGCCAGGTGCTCGGCAACCTGCTCGACAACGCCATCAAGTTCACCGAGGCCGGCGAGGTGGCGATCGCCGCCGTGCGCCGCGGCGATCGGGTGGACTTCGAGGTCCGCGACACCGGCCCGGGCTTCGACGCCGCCGAGCGGGCGGAGCTCTTCCAGCGCTTCGGCCAGGCCGACGCCTCGGCGACCCGCAAGCACGGCGGGGCCGGGCTTGGCCTCGCCATCTGCGACGAATTCGTGCGCCTGATGGGCGGCGAGATCTCCTGCGACAGCAATCCCGGCCAAGGCTCGACCTTCCGCTTCTCGCTGACCCTGCCGCCCTGCGCCGAGCCGCCCCAAGCCGCGGCGGCCGAGGTGGCCGAGACGTCGGCCGGAGACGACTTCTCGGTGCTGATCGTCGACGACAACGCCGTGAACCGCCAGGTGATAGAGCTGATCCTCGACAGCGCCGGCATCGCCCACGCCTCGGCTCAGGACGGCCGCGAAGGCCTCGAAGCCATGCAGAGCGGCGGCTTCGACGCCGTCCTGATGGACATCCAGATGCCGGTGATGGACGGGCTGGAGGCCACCCGCCGCATCCGCGCCTGGGAGGAGGCCGCCGGCCGGCCCCGCGCGCCGATCGTCATCGTCTCGGCCAACTGCCTGAAGGAGCACGTCGACGCCGGCCGCGCCGCCGGGGCCGACGCCCACCTGAACAAGCCGATCTCCGCGCTGGAGCTGCTCTCGGCGCTCGACACCCAGATGGCGGCCGCGCGAAAGGCCGCCTAGCGTCCCGCGGGCGGGACCGGCTCGGCGGCGCGACAGCCGCGGGCTCGGCCGACGTCGAGCGCGGCGTCGGACCGGTCGTAGCCGGCGTCGTCCGGCGAGCGGCAGCGCGGGCCGCGCGGATCGGCCTCCGCGCCGCCCAGGAAGAGGCCAAGGCCGACGGACTGGCGCGTTCCGGCCCCATAGGGTCCGGCGTAGCCACGAACCAGCCGGTCGCCGAACCGCGTCTCGCCCGCCGCGATGCTGAGCGTCCCGGTCTTGCCGATCGGCAGGTCGCTGCGCACGAAGGCGCTGCGGTAGCCGCCGGTGCCCACCGCCACGTCGACGAAGCCATGCGCCTTGCGCGGCTCGTCGCCCGAGGTGACGCCGCTGGCCGCATCCCTGGGCAGGGCCGCGGCGGGCGAGGTCTTGAGGTAGGCGTCGATCTGGTCGGCGACGCTTTGGCCCGACGCCGAGGGCGCGCCGCTGGTCGCGGCTGGGGCGGTGGCGAGCGCCTCCGGTTCGGCGGCGAAGGCGCCGCCCGCGGCCGCCAGGCCGGCGAGGAGGACGATCAGGCGGGACGCGCGGGTCATGGTGTGACTATGGGCCTGCGCCTGTGCTGGAATAAGGCGGTCGCGCAATGTGGCCGCAACACTGCGGCGCGAGAACGCGCGCCTCGGGTGCGCGCGAGCCTTCGCCGCGGCCGGGCGGCGCGGGTGCGCGCCGACCAAGGACATCGCTTCAAGGGGACCCAATGATCGCCAAGAGTTTCGCCGCCCTGCTGATGCTCGGCTGTTCCGCCACCGCCGTCCTGGCGCAACCGGTCCCGACGGGCCCCGACCGTCCGTCCGCCGCGGGACGCGCCTCGCGCAGCACGCCCGACGAGCCGTCGACCGCGGGCCCGGTCATCGAGCGCCGCTCGGAACGCGCCGCCATCGCCAGCGAACGCAAGATCGGCGACTTCGACATCGCCACCGCCCCGGTGGTCGAGCAGGCCAAGAGCTCGCACCACACCGTGACCATCAATGGCCAGACCATCGGCTACACCGCGACCGCCGGCACGCTCACCCTGCGCTCCGACGACGGCAAGCCGATCGCCTCGATGTTCTACGTGGCCTACACCGCCGACGGCGGGCGCAACGCCAACCGCCCGGTGACCTTCAGCTACAACGGCGGTCCGGGCTCAGCCTCGCTCTTCGTGCACATGGGGCTGGCCGGCCCGATGCACGTGAACACCGACTCGCCGAACGCCACCCACGGACCTCCCTACAACATCACCGAGAACCCCTACTCGCTGCTCGACAAGTCGGACATGGTGTTCCTCGACGCCATCGGCGCCGGCTATTCGCGCCCGCTCGGCGACACCAAGGGCACGGAGTTCTGGGGCGTGGACCAGGACATCGACGCCTTCGCCCGGGGCATCCAGCGCTACGTGACCATCAACCACCGCTGGAACTCGCCGAAGTTCCTGTTCGGCGAGAGCTACGGCACCACCCGCTCGGCGGGCCTGGTCTATGCGCTGCAGCAGCGCGGGCTGCAGTTCAACGGCGTCCTCTTGCTCTCCTCGGTGCTGAACTACGGCGCTCACGATAGCGGCTTCGACCACAGCTACGTCAGCTACGTGCCGAGCTTCGCGGCGACCGCGGTCTACTGGAAGAAGTCGGCCACCCAGCCGGCGGACCTCAACGCCTACCTCCAAGAGGTCCGCGCCTGGGCCGCCGGCCCGTATCTGGCGGCGCTGACCAAGGGCTCCAACATCTCACAGGCCGAGTTCGACGCCACGGCGCGGCAGCTCTCGGCCTACATCGGCCTGCCCGTCGACTTCATCAAGCGGGCGAACCTGCGGGTCGACCTGTCGCGCTTCCGCACCGAGCTCCTGCGCGACCAGGGCCGGATCCTCGGCCGCTACGACACCCGCTTCACCGGCCTCAACGAGGACAACGCCGGCGAGAACCCGCAGTACGATCCCTCCGACACCGGCATCAACGGCGCCTATGTCGGCGCCCTGCACGACTGGCTGGAGCAGGGCTTGGGCTACACGACCGAGCTCAACTACTGGCCGTCGGGGCCCGGCATCAACCAGGCGTGGGATTGGCGCCATCGTCCGCCGGGCAGCGGCTTCGGCGGCGGCGGGCGCAAGGAGGCGGTGGCCAACACCGCCGCCGACATGGGGCTGGCCATGCGCGAAAACCCGCACCTGATGGTCTATTCGCTGAACGGCATCTACGACATGGCCACGCCGTTCTTCGGCACCGAGTACGACATCCAGCACCTCTATCTGGACCCGTCGATCCGCGGGAACGTGCGCTTCGGCTACTATCCGTCCGGGCACATGGTCTACCTGAACCAGGACGCCCTTAAGCAGATGAAGGCGGACGTCGCCCGGTTCTACGACGACGCGCTCGCCAAGCGCTAAGGCCTGAGCTTCGCCGCCGCGACCTTGGCTGAGCCCTTCAGCACAGGCGTGGCGGCGTCGGCGCCCACCGCCACCTGATAGGCCCCGCCGGCCAGCGCCCAGGCGTGCGCGCCCGCATCCCAGTCGGCGAGCATCCGGGGCCGCGCGACCAGCGTCACCCGGCGGCTCTCGCCCGGCTTGAGCGCGACCTTCGACCAGCCGAGCAGGCGCTGCTGGCGCCGGCGCGGGCCGGCGGTCAGGTAGAGCTGAGGCGTGTCGGTCCCCGCCCGGTCGCCGGTGTTGGTCACCGTCAGGCTGGCGGTCAGCGACTTGCCGCCCGTCACAGTCAGGCCCGAGTAGCGGAAGCGGGTGTAGGTCAGGCCGAAGCCGAACGGGTAGAGCGGCGCTTGGCCGGACCTGGCGTAGCCGCGGTACCCGACGTCGGAGCCTTCGGTGTAGCGCACCTCGAAGGGCTTCGGCTGCGGGGCCTTGGCGTCGGCCTCCACTAGGCCCTGGTCGGCGCCGGGCAGGACCGGCCGGGCGAGCTGCGCCTCGCCGGCCGGGAAGCTCACCGGCAGGCGGCCTTGCGGCTCGGCCTCGCCGAACAGCACGCGCGCGATGGCCTCGCCGCCCCGCGCGCCGGGATACCAGGCCTCGAGGATCGCCGCGGCGCGGTCGCGCCAGGGCATGGCCACGGGGCCCGCGGTCTCCAGCACGACCACCGTCCGCGGGTTGGCGGCGGCCACCGCGGCGATCAGCTCGTCCTGCTGGCCGTCGAGCTTCATGGCGATGTCCATGCCCTCGCTCGACCACTGGGTGGCGAAGACCACGGCCACGTCGGCGGCGCGGGCCGCCGCGGCGGCCGCGGCCAGGTCCACGCCGTCGGTGAAGCTGACCTTGCCCGCGCCGGCCCGCGCGCGGATCGCGGCCAAGGGCGGCGAGGAATGGAAGACCTGCCCGCCGCCCCAGGCCGGCGCGCCCTTCAGCTTGGGGAAGGTGACCGAGCCCGGCGGGATCACCTGGGAGGAGCCGGCGCCGGAGATCACGCCCACGTCGGCATGGCCGCCGATCACCGCGATGCGGCCGCCATGGGCGGCCAGCGGCAGCAGGCCCGGCGAGGTCTTGAGCAGCACGATCGCCTGCTCGGCGGCCTGCTGCGCCACCGCGCCGTCCGCCCGCGCATCGAACCCGCCGGGCGCCAGCGGATGGTCGACGACGCCGGTCGCAAACAGGCTGCGCAGGTAGCGCTTGGTCATCTGCCGCACGCGCGCGGCCGGGACCTCGCCAGAGGCCACCGCGGCCTTCAGCGGCTTGTCGAAATAGACCTGCTTGTCGAGCTGCTGGCCGCTCTCCTGGTCGAGCCCCGCCTTGGCGGCCGCCACGCCGTGCACCGCGCCCCAGTCGCTCATCACCCAGCCCGGCCAGCCCCAGTCGTCGCGCAGCACCTTGGTCAGCAGAAACGGGTTCTCGCAGGCGTAGGCCCCGTTGACCTTGTTGTAGGCGCACATCACCGAGCCCGGGCGTCCGGTCTCGACGGCGATCTCGAAGGCCAGGAGGTCGCTCTCGCGCAAGGCCGCCTCGTCGATCACCGCGTCCAGCACCATCCGGCCGGTCTCCTGGTCGTTGAGCGCGAAGTGCTTGGTGGTGGAGACGATGTGGTTCGACTGGATGCCGCGGATCGTGTGGCCGGCCAGGGTCCCGGCGAGCAGCGGGTCCTCGCCGAGGTATTCGAAGTTGCGGCCGTTGCGCGGGTCGCGGAACAGGTTCGCCCCGCCGGCCAAGAGCACGTTGAAGCCCTTCTGCCGCGCCTCCTTGCCGATCATGGCGCCGCTGGCGAAGGCGGTCTTCGGATCCCAGGTCGCGGCGAGCGCGAGACCGGAGGGCAGGGCGACCGCCTCGTCGTCCTTGCGGCCGGCGCTGGCGACGCCGAGGCTCGCGTCGCTCTCGGTCAGGTCGGGGATACCGAGGCGCGGGATGCCCGGCACATAGCCGGCCGACATCTGGACGCCCGGCGGGCGCTTGCCCATGAAGGTCGGGAACTGGCCGTGCAGCAGCCTGATCTGCTCGTCGAGCGTCATTTGCTTCAACACGAGCTCGGCGCGGGCGTCGGGACCGAGCTTGGGGTTCATCCACGGCCGCGCCGGGCTGGCCGCGAGCGCCGGAAGCGCCACCGCCAGCACCGCCGCGTCGACCCCGGTCATCAGCCCACGTCGCATGGTCCGTCCTCCCCGAAGCGCCCTGGCGGAGCAGTCCTAACCCATGGCCGGCCCGGCGCACAGCGCGGCCGCGATTACATCGTCACGCGAGGCTTGCGGCGCGGCCGCGAGAGGCACACCCTCACGGCAATAGGAATCGGGGAGGACATCCATGCGTCGCGTGATCCTGGCCGCCGGCCTGCTCGCCGTTCTCGGCCTTTCTGCCTGTGACTCGTCCAAGACCGACGACGTGGCGGCCGCCACGCCGCCGCCGCCCAAGGACCTGGCCCGCTCGCAGCAGATGTACCAGGGCCAGGAGATGGTCTCGAAGATCACTTCGGCCAGCATCAAGGTCGGCAAGCCGGGCGTCCTCGACGTCGTGGTCGACGGAAGCGTCGACGGCCCGGGCTACAAGAACGCCACCCTGCTGCCGCGCATCAACGCCTTCCCCCCGAAGGACGGCGTCTATGACGTGGACGTGGTGGCCGACAAGCCGGCCTCGGGCGGCGCTGGCGCCTCCACGCCGGTGGAGATCAAGACCGGCTGGTCTCCCTATCCCTCCGACCACCTGAAGGGCGTGAAGTTCTTCTCCAAGACCAATACGGTCGTGGCCATGCTGCCGCCCGGCTGAGCCGGGTCATGCGCCCCGAACGCGCGGCGAGCGCCCTTCGCGCCCGCCGCGGCCGCTGCTAGGCTCGCGCGTCCGCGTCCTTCGATCGCGGAGGACGAGAGGGGCTGCGTGGCGTCGGACGCCTACATCGCGTCGGAACGGAAGCTGGCGGCGGCGCATCAGGCGCTGCTGCACACCCGCGGCCTGCAGCTCGACTTCAAGGCCGCGCCGAAGCCGCCGCCGACGCCGGAGTGGCTGGAAGCGCTGTTCCGGTTCCTCAGCGCCTTCGGCCCGGTGATGCAGTTCCTGTTCTGGGGCGGCCTCGCCCTGGGCGCGGCGCTCATCGTCTGGTTCGTGGCGCGCGAGGTGGTGATGAGCCGACGGCGCGAAGCTCCGCCGGCGGCGCCCACGGACTGGCGCCCGGAGCCCGCGGCGGCCCGCGCCCTCTTGGAGGAGGCCGACCGCCTGGCCGCCGCCGGACGCTTCGGCGAGGCCATCCACATCCTCCTGTTCCGCAGCATCGAAGACCTGGCGGGGCGCAGACCCGGCCTGGTGCGCCCGGCCCTGACCAGCCGCGACATCGCCGGGCTGGACGCCATGCCGCCGCCGGCCCGCGGCGCCTTCGCCCGCATCGCCGAGCGGGTGGAGCGCAGCTTCTTCGGCGGGCGGGCGGCCGACGCCGAGGACTTCGCCCAAGCCCGCGGCGACTACGAGGCCTTCGCCTTCGCCGAGGGCTGGTTGTGAGCGGCGCCGAAGCCGCGGCCGATCCGGCGCCCGATCGCGCGCAGCCGTTCGCGCCCCGCACCATCCTCGCCCTGGTGCTGGTCGGCATCGTCTCCTTTGCGGGCCTGGCGGTGCTGGCGGCCTATGCGCCGGAGCTGCGCGGGGCGGCCGACCCGGGGGCGCACGCGCTCTCCTCCTCGGCGATCGGCTTCAAGGGCGCGACGGTGATGCTGAAGGCCGAAGGGAGCCCGGTCCTCGTCAGCCGCACGCCGCCCCACGGCCGGCCGCCCGGCGAGGGACTGACGGTGATCACCCCGCCGCAGGTCACCGACCTCAAGCCCTTCGCGCAGCATCCGGCCCTGCTGATCGTCATGCCCAAGTGGATCGTGACCGGCGATCCGCTGCACCCCGGCTACGTGCGCAAGTACGGCGCCGGCGATGACTCTTCCTACGCCACCGAGCTCCTCGCGCCCTTCGCCGAGAAGACCGAGCTGCAGCTCCGCAAGGCGGTGAGCAGGCCCGTGTTGCGCGGGACCGGCGTGCTGTTCGACGCGGCGACCTACCTGCCGCTGGGCGCCGTCGACCGCTTGCAGACCCTCTCCGGGCCGGGCTGGGCGCCGATGCTGGCAGACGAGCAGGGCGCCGCGGTGGTGGCGCGCTCCAAGGCCCATCCCAACGTCGTCGTGCTGGCCGATCCCGACCTCCTGAACAACCAAGGCCTGGCCCAGCTCGACAATGCGCGCGCCGGCATG
>Ga0105240_10014056_pt1 | contig 10948 bp, 11 predicted proteins | sample KBSC54metaG_FD_80426 | JGI IMG/M metagenome (GOLD analysis project Ga0105240, IMG submission 80426) | Corn rhizosphere microbial communities from Kellogg Biological Station, Michigan, USA - KBS C5-4 metaG | ecosystem: Host-associated > Plants > Roots > Rhizosphere > Soil | place: Michigan, USA...
CGTCTCGACGAACACGCCTGGCCCTTTTTCCGAGCCGCCGTTGGCGAGCTGGCCGAGCCCGGTCAGTTGCGCGCGCGTGCCGGCCGGCAGCGCCGCGGCGACCGTGCTGTTCACTTGCTCGGGGACCTTCGGAGCCCCGAACGTCTTCTCGACCGGCGTGAACACGATCGCGTAGGTCGAGCGACCGTCATTTGTCAGGAGGTGTGGGTCGTGCGTAGCGCCGTAGTCCACGATGCGCACGTTCGGGATCGAGGCGCGCGCCCGCGCGAATGCTTGGCTGACCTGCCCTTGCTCGGATGCGATTGAGCGGCCGGCGGGTGCCGTGACCACGACCACGGAGGACGGGCTTTCGCCGCCGTTGCCGTATTCGTGGGCGATCTTCTTGGCCGTCTCGTAGCCGGGCTGACCGGGCAAGGCGAAGTTGAAGGAGAGCCGTTTGGAGACGCTGCCGGCGCCCATGCCACCGGCCAGGAAGGCGAGGATCCACAGCGCGATCACTATGCGACGGTGCGCGAGCACCCAGCGCGCAAGGTGGGTGATCGTGCTGTCGGGAATCGGCGCGAGCCGATCGGACGTGGGTTGGCCGGTTGTCTTAGTCATCAGAACCTCCTGGGCGCATGCAAATCGTGCTTGCAAACCCCTTCAGGGACAGAATGATTTCAAGTTGAAATGATTTCTATCAGAAATAATTTACGGTTGTATAGTTATTGTGTAGATGGAGGGCATGCAACACAGGCGCTTCCCTGTCGCGGGTATAGACGATTCAGCGCCGCCAAAGTCATCGCAGCGCACGCAAGCGCCCGAACGAACCCCCGTAGAGGGAGTGTCGCTGCAGGTCCGCGACGCCGTGATGGCCGGCAGTCCAGCGCGATCGGTCGGCTTCACGTTGTCGAGTCTTGGCCACGCCGTCGCTCGCGAATTCCGGGCCGCACTCGCCCCTCTGCAGATGGAGCCGCGCGACTTCGCTCTGCTGCGAGCGATCGCGCCAGTCGAAGGGGCCTCCCAGCAGGCGATCGGTGAGCAGTTGCAGATTCCGGCGAGCCGGATGGTGGCGTTCGTGGACGCGCTGGAGCAGCGGGGCCTGATCGAGCGCCAGCCCAACCCCGACGACCGCCGCGCCCGAGCGCTGTACCTGACCGAAAAGGGTCACGTCCTGCTGGAAAACGCCTTCAAGCTCGCCAGCCAGTTCGAGAGTCAGTTGTGCGCCCAGCTCGACGAACCCGAGCGGGAGCGTCTGCTGGACGCGCTACAGCGCGTGGGCGCGCAGCTGGGCCTGGCCCCTGGAACCCACGCCGCGCACACCGACTAGCACGCCCAAACAGCGCCGCGACAGCGGCGGCTCCCCCCAATCAATTAAGCTCCCCGCGCCGATGTTCAGCAAGGTACTCGTAGCCAACCGCGGTGAGATCGCCGTGCGCATCTTCCGCGCGCTCGATGAGATGGGCATCGCCTCGGTGGCGGTCTACTCAGAGCTCGACCGCGACTCCCTGCATCCACAGCGCGCGCAGGAGGCCTACAACCTCGGTGATGGCCCGGCCGCCGAGAACTACCTGAACATCGAGAAGATCATCGACGCCGCCAAGCGCTCGGGCGCCGAGGCGATCCACCCGGGCTACGGCTTCCTGGCCGAGAACGCCCCCTTCGCCCAGGCCTGTGAGGACGCCGGCATCGTCTTCATCGGCCCGCCGCCAAGCGCGATCGAGGCGATGGGGTCGAAGACACGCGCTCGCGAGCTGATGAAGGCCGCGGGTGTGCCGATCGTGCCCGGGACGACCGAGCCGGTGGCGAGCGTGGCCGACGCGATGAAGATCGCCAAGGAGGAGATCGGCTTCCCGGTCGCCGTCAAGGCCGCAGGCGGCGGTGGCGGCAAGGGCTTTCGCGTCGCACTCAGCGAGGAGGAGCTCGAGGGAGCTTTTGAGGGATCGAGCCGCGAAGGCGAGAAGTTCTTCTCCGACCCGACCGTCTACCTGGAGCGCTACCTGCCCGACCCGCGCCACGTCGAGGTGCAGGTCCTCGCCGACCGCCACGGCAACGTCATCCACTTGGGCGAGCGCGACTGCTCGATCCAACGCCGCCATCAGAAGGTGATCGAGGAGTCCCCGGCGCCCGAATGGGTCGTCGACGAGGCGCTGCGCGCCCGCATCGGCGAGATCGGCGTCGAGGCCGCCCGCGCGGTCGGCTACGTCGGCGCGGGCACGATCGAGGGGCTGCTTGCTTCAAGCGATGGCGCTGAGGCGGGCGGGTCCGAGTACTTCTTCTTGGAGATGAACACGCGCGTGCAGGTCGAGCACTGCGTCACCGAGATGACCACGGGCGTCGACATCGTCAAGGAAGGCATCCGCGCGGCGGCAGGCGAGGAGCTGACGGTCGCCCAAGCGGATGTGCAGCTGCGCGGGCACGCGATCGAGTGCCGCATCAACGCCGAGGACGCTTCCAAGAGTTTCGCTCCCGCCCCCGGCAAGATCGGCGCCTACGCCGAGCCCAAAGGCCCGGGCGTGCGGGTGGACTCCGGCGTCGGCGCAGGCGGCGAAGTGTCGCCGATGTACGACCCGATGGTGGCCAAGCTGATCGTCTGGGACGCCGACCGCGCCCAGGCCACCCAGCGGATGCTGCGCGCGCTGCGCGAATATGAGATCGAGGGCCTGAAGACGCTGATCCCCTTCCATGAAGCGCTGCTGGCCACCGAGCAGTGGGCCAAAGGCGAGACCTGTCGCGACCTGCTTGAGGACAAGGCGTGGCTGAAGACGCTCGCCTTCGAGAAGGCGCCGAAGCCAGCCGATGACGAGGCGGAAGCGAAGGTCGAGCAGACCTACACCGTCGAGGTCTCCGGCCGTCGCTTCGACGTGAAGGTGCTCGGTGCTCCCTTTGCCGGCGGTGGAGCGGCGCTCAACGGCACGGCGGCGACCGCAAAGGCCCCGAAGCGCTCCGCGCGCTCCGGCGGCAAAGGCGGGGCAGGCGGCCCGGACACGCTGGAGTCGCCGCTGCAGGGAAACATGTGGAAGGTGCTGGTCAAACAGGGCGACACGGTCGCCGAGGGCCAGCTCCTGTGCATCATCGAGGCGATGAAGATGGAGAACGAGATCACCGCCCACAAGGCGGGCACGATCGCCGAGCTGCCGATCTCCGAGGGCGCCCCGATCGCGGCGGGCGCCCCGATCGCCACGATCACGAGCGAGACCGCAAGCGGCGAGAGCTGAAAGCCGGTACGGATTGGATGCGGCGAGCCGCCGCCCGACGGCCAACCCGAGCCTGAGAACACGAACCCAGGAGCGAGCATGTCAACAGTCGACTACACCGCTGTGGCGGCAGGCCTGAGCCAGGCGATCCCGTTCAACGTACACCTCGGTTTGCAGACCACCGCCGTCGCGCCCGACAGCGGCACCGTGCTGCTTCCCGATGACGAGAAACTGCGCAACCACGTCGGCTCCCAGCACGCCGGCGCCTTGTTTGCCGCCGCTGAGGCAGCTTCCGGCGCGGCGTTCGTGGGCGCGTTCCTGGACATCATGGGCGAGATCACGCCGCTGGCCGAATCGGCGCAGATCTCCTACAAGAAGCTCGCCAAGGGCGAGATCACGGCCACGGCCAGCTTTGGCGAGGACGCCGACGCGCTGAAGGCCAAGCTGCGTGAGGAGGGCCGCATCCGCTTCCCCGTCCAGGTCGAGATGACCGACGCGGCCGGCGCCGTCGTCGCCGAGATGACGGTCGATTGGTACGTGCGTCGCAACGACAGCTAGTGTTCCGATTTGGAAGTACGAGCGAGGTTCTCCGCGTGGATCACGCGCTGGACTTTGCTGCGCCGCCCCTCCGGTAGTTCGGCCTGCACGCCGTGCTGGGCTAGCGCCTGCAGGTAGTCCAGATCCTCCGCCAGCAGCGACAGCGCCCGCTCGGAGCCCAGCGACGCGCCGTGCCCGGGAACGATGAACTGTGCCTCAGCTACAAGCGGACGGAGGCGATCGAGCGTCGCCGCGTAGGCCTCGATCGAGCCACCATCGCCGAGCACCGGGATCTCTACCGGGGAGAGGTAGTCGCCGGCCACCAGCACGCCTGCCCACGGCGCCCAGATCGCCATCCCGTCGCTGGTGTGGCCTTCGGCCGGGTGCAGCGCCAGCTCGTGCGGGCCGATCTCGCAAGCACCGGGCGCGTCTAGTGCCTGCACCGAGCCGAGCGAAAGCGGCGCCGGGCGCACCAGGTAGTGCTGGTCGTCAAACGCACGCAGCTCACGCTGGGCCTCGCCGGGCGTGGCGCGCATCCGCTCCGCCGTCGAGGCCGCGCAGCCAAGCGTGGCCTCGGGGAACGCGAGGCGGCCGAGCAGGTGATCCCAGTCGGCATGGGTGGCAAGCAGGCCCGCCGGTTGCGGGAAGCGCGACTGCTCGATCACGGCCGGCAGCAGCTCCAGCTCGTCGGGCAGCACCGGCGAGTCGATCACGAACGCCTCATCCCCTCCGCGCACGATCGTGCAGGTCGTCTGCCAGATGCGGCTGGTGGCTACGAGGACGTCAGGATGCAGCGAGACGACGCGCATGAGCCTCAGCCGATCTCGATTGCTCTGCCCGGGCGGAGCGGGACGGCCGGCGCATCGGGACCGGCTAGGCGATTCCGAGCAGCTTGGCGGCCTCGCGCAGATTCGGCACTTCAGCGGTCGGCTTGCGCTGCGAGGACTCGAGCACCTGCTTGTTGCGATTGACCCAGATCACGGGAATACGCGCCTTCACGCAGGGTGAGACATCGGAATGGTGGCTGGCGGCGACGTGCACCCACCCCTTCTTGGAGCCCAGCCGCCGCGCGCACTCCACGAAGTGGGCCGGATCGGGCTTGTAGGAGCGCACCTGCTGAGCCGTGACGACCAGGTCGAAGTCCATCGGGATGTGCCGGCGGGTCTGCCCGAGCAGCTTGTCGTCGATGTTGGAGATCAGCCCGAGCTTGTGCTTCTTGGCCAGCTTGGTCAGCTGGGTCGGCGTCTCCTTGAACGGCTTCCAGCGCTGCACTGAGTCGGGCAGGAACCCCGAGCGCGACGGTTCGAGATCCCACTCCAGCCGCTTGGCGATCTCCATCACCGTGCGGCGCAGCACCTCGGCGTATAGCTCATAGGAGCCGGCCTCGATTTCCTGAGAGATCTCGTGGAACAGCGGGATCAGGACGCCTCGGTCGAGCTCGAATTTGTCGCGCTCGGCCTCGTTGGCGAACGCCTCCCAGATCCCGGTCTCCCAGTCGATCAGGGTCCCGTACACGTCGAAGGTGACGAATGAGATGTTCTTTGGAATCGGCACGGGCGGGCATTATGCCTCGACATCGCCTCGGCGCGCGCTGCGCCTGCCTTCGCTAGAGTGGCGCGCCGCGCTATGGACCTGCTCGAGTACCAAGGCAAGCAGCTGTTCGCCCGCCACGGCCTGGAGGTGTCGGCCGGCAGAGCGGTCACCACCGTCGACGATGCCGTCGCGGCGGCAAACGATGTCGGCTACCCCGTCGTAGTCAAGGCCCAGGTGTTGATCGGCGGCCGCGGCAAGGCCGGCGGCGTCAAGCTCGCCGCCGACGAATCCGAGGCCCGCGAGCACGCGCGAAACATCCTTGGCATGGACATCCGCGGCCACACCGTACGCACGCTCTGGATCGAGCACGCCAGCGACATCGCCACCGAGTACTACGCCTCCGTACTGCTCGACCGGTCCGCCAAGCAGCCGCTGGTCATCTTCAGCGTCGAGGGCGGCGTCGAGATCGAGCAGGTGGCCGAGGAGGCCCCGGACAAGCTGGTGCGCTACCACGTCGATGCGCTTGCAGGCCTTTTACGCGAGGAGGCTGTCGAGATAGCTAAGCAGGGCAAGGCAGACGAGGATGTGATCGACGGCGTCGCCGACGCGCTGGTGGCGCTGTACGAGGTGTGGTTGCAAGAGGATGCGACTTTGGCCGAGATCAACCCGTTGATCGTCACGCCGGAGCGCCAGGTCAAGGCCCTGGACGCCAAGGTCTCGCTTGACGGCAACGCGCTCTACCGCCATCCCGACAACCAGGATCTCTCCGACAGCGAGAACGAAGACCCGATCGAGCGGCGCGCCAAAGAACAGGGCGTGCAATACGTCGCGCTCGACGGCGACATCGGCATCCTCGGCAACGGCGCCGGTCTGGTCATGAGCACGCTCGACGTCGTCGCCCGGGCGGGCGGCGAGCCGGCCAACTTCCTCGACGCCGGCGGTGGCTCGGACGCGGGCAAGGTCAAGCAGGCGGTCGAGCTGATCCTCGCCAACGACAAAGTAAAGGCGGTCCTCTTCAACATCTTCGGCGGCATCACTCGCTGCGACGAGGTCGCCAAGGGCCTGATCGCGGCCTTCGGGGAGATCAAACCGACTGTGCCGTTCGTCGTCCGGCTGGACGGCACCAACGACGCGCAGGGGCGCGAACTGCTGCAAGAGGCCGCGCTGCCGAACGTGCACGCCGCCCGGACGATGAACGAGGCGGCCGAGAAGGTCGTCGCGCTGGCCGCCGCCCAGGGAGCGGGAGCGGCGGCATGAGCGCTCGCGACCGACGCTCATCTGGCGCGCGTGAGTGCGCGGCACAGCCAGGAGGGATGAGATGAGCGTCCTCGTGGACAACGACACGCGGCTGTGCGTGGCCGGCGTGACCGGCAAAGAGGGCTCCTTCCATACGCTCAACAACCGCCGCTACGGCACCAACGTCGTCGGCGGCGTCACCCCCGGCAAGGGCGGCCAGGACGTCGAGGGCATCCCGGTGTTCGACTCCTGGGGGCAGGCTGCGGCCGAGGCGCAGCCGAACACGGCGATGATCTTCGTGCCGCCGCGCTTCGCCGCCGACTCGATCCTCGAAGCTGCCCGCGCCGGCGTCGAGCTGGTGATCGCGATCACCGAGGGCATCCCCGCCCACGACGAGCTACGCGTCTACAACACGCTAAAGCGCGATCATTCCGGCACGCGCCTGGTCGGCCCCAACTGCCCGGGGATCCTCTCGCCCGGCAAGGCCAACGTCGGCATCATCCCGGCCTCCTTCTTCAAGGAGGGCAATGTCGGCGTCGTCTCGCGCTCGGGCACGCTCACCTACCAGATCGGCAACGAGATCGCCCAGGCGGGCTTCGGTTGCAGCTCGATCGTCGGCATTGGCGGCGATCCCGTGCCGGGCTCCTCGTTCGTGGACATCATCGAGCTGTTCCAGGAGGACTCGCAGACCGAGCTGATCGTGCTCTCCGGCGAGATCGGCGGCTCGGCCGAGGAGGAGGCCGCCGAGTACATCGCCGCCAACGTCAGCAAGCCGGTCGTGGCGTACATCGCCGGCTTCACCGCGCCGGAAGGCAAGCAGATGGGCCACGCGGGCGCGATCGTCTCCGGCTCGGCCGGCACCGCCGCCGCCAAGGCCGAGGCGCTCGAAGCCAAGGGCGTGCGCGTCGGGCGCACACCGACCGAAGTGGCCGAGATCGCCGTCGAAATCCTCGGCGGCGTTGCCGGCACCGCTCGCAGCTGAGCGTCTGAGCGCAATCGCGGCTAGGCTTAGGACCCATGGATCGAGAGGTCGCAAGGACACTCGGCGAGCTGGAGCTGAAGCTGCGTGAACTCGAGCGCGAGCTGACCTCGATCGGACGACGAGCAACCGAGCCGCCGCCACGAGCGCCGCTGCGGCCACAGCACCCTGCCGCGCCACCGCAACACGCCGCCTCGCCAACGGCCCCGGCACCTGGGCGCCTCGTCGACGAGGCGCTCGAGCGCCAGCCCGAGCGCCGCTACAGCATGGAGGCCCAGGAGACCGCCTTCGGCGAGATCCCGGCGACCAAGGACCAGCGCGACAGGATCGACCTGGCCGAGCTCGTCCGCTTCAAGCAGACGATGCAGGAGACGCTGCAGGGCCTGATCGGCGAGTACAGCCGACTGCTCTCCCTGCGCCCACCCTCCGGCGACTGACCAGCAGCCACGCGGTCGCGCACACCTTCGTCTGAGGCCGTCCTGCTTTACCCTTCCCTGCCAATGAGCACGATCTCCTTCGCCCGCGGCGCGCCATCGCTTGACATCGTCGATGTCGACGGGCTCAAGGACGCGGCCGTGCGCGCTTTCGAGAGCGACCCGGCCGGCACCACCGCCTACGGCACTTCGATCGGCTATCCGCGCCTGCGCTCCTGGATCGCCGACCGCCATGGCGTCGAGCCCGAGCGCGTGCTCGTCACCAACGGCTCGATGCAGGCCGACGCCTTCCTGTTCGAGCTCCTCGTGAAAGCCGGTGACGAGGCGATCGTCGAGCGACCCACCTACGACCGCACGCTGCTGTCGCTGCAAGCCCGCGGCGCCAAGCTGCACGCCGTCGAGCTGCAGCCCGACGGGATCGACACAGATGCTCTAGGCCGTCTACTCGCCGATGGCGCCAAACCGACGCTCGCGCACATCATCCCCAACTTCCAGAACCCAGCCGGCTACACGCTGTCGCTGGCAAAGCGCGAAGCACTGGTCGAGTTGGCGGCAGAGCATGGCTTTCCGATCTTCGAGGACGACCCTTACGTCGACCTGCGCTTCAGCGGCCAGATGCTTCCGCGGATGCTCGAGCTCGACCCGGAGCGCGTGGTGTACGCCTCCTCCTTCTCCAAGACGGTCTGTCCCGGCATCCGCGTCGGCTACCTGGTCGGGCCGGTCGAGCCGATCGCCCAGATCGCCAAGCTGGCCACGAACACGTACATCTCGCCGAGCATGGTCTCCGAGTCGATCGTGTACGAGTTCTGCGCATCCGGCGCGATCGAGCGATCGATCGAGAACGTCCGCACAGCGCTGGCCAAGCGCGCCAAGACGCTGGCCGAGGCGTTGCGCCGCGAGATCCCTGAGGCAGAGTTCGTCGAGCCGGAGGGCGGTTACTTCATGTGGGTCGCGCTGCCCGACGGCACCGATGTCGCTCGTCTATTCGAGCTGGCCGGTGAGATGGGCGTGGCCTTTGTGAAGGGCACCGACTTCCTGATCGAGGGCGGGGAGAACACACTGCGCCTGGCCTACTCGGGCGTCACCCCTGAGCAGATCGACGAGGGTGTCGGCCGCCTAGCCGAGGCCCTGCGCTCGCTCTAGCGCGGCTCGCTAGCGCCCGTAGCGCTGACCCAGCACCAACTGCTCAGGTAGCGCGGTACGCGGCGGCGGCGAGGGGTCGGCCTGGACCGAGACCGTCTCAGCCACGCTCGGGGTGAGCACGCAGCGCGAGCCGTCCAGCGCCTCAACGACGACCTGCTCGTCGTCGTGCTCGGCAAGTATGCCCTCCATGCCCGGCTCGATGCCCGAGGCCTTCAGGTAGCGCAACAGATCCTCGGCCTCGTTCTCGAAGCGCAGTACACGCACCTTCGCGCCGATCTGCACATCAGCGAGCGGCACACCCGCCAGCCGCGCGCCGGCGACGATCGGATGGCCGTGCGGACAGGTCTTGGCGTCGCCGATCGCGGCAAGCATGCGCGCCTCGAGCACCGGTGACATCGCGTGCTCCAGACGCTCGGCCTCCTCGTGCACCTCATCCCAGGGGATTCCGAGCACGTCGGTTAGGAACCGCTCTATCAGGCGATGGCGACGGACGACCGACTCGGCGTGCTCGACGCCGGAGCCGGTGAAGGAGATCGCCCGGTCGGCGCCGCGGGTGATGTAGCCGTCGCTTTCAAGGCGGCCCACCATCTCGTGAACGGTGGGAGCCGAGACCTGCATGGCGCGAGCGACGTTGGCGGCCGTCATCGGCAGCGACGCCTCGTGCAGCCAGAAGAGGATCTGCAGGTACTCCTCCTCGGCCGCCGTCGCGATGTTTGAACCCTCCTCGCTCATCGACTGAGCCTACCGGGCTCCTCTGGATCGCCCATTGGCCGACGAGCGCCCCGCGCTAGGTCAGCTCGCGAGTTGCTCGTAGGTGCACTCGCGCGGGGGCTTGTCATCGCGCCAGCGCCGAAGCTTGGCGCCATGGCGGATGCGGCCGGCGGAGACGTGGTCGAAGTCGATCTCGACCACCAGCTCCGGGCGCAGCGCCACCCACTCCAGGTTGCGATCGGCGCTCCAACGACTCGGATCGGCCGAACCGCGCTCTCCCGTCTCGTACGGCGCGAGCGTCTGCACGAGCTCGCGCTTGGCCTTTGCGGTCAGACCTGAGCAGTGGCCGACCACGCGCAGGTCCTCGCCGTCGTAGAGCGCCAGGATCAGTGCGCCGACCGTGTTCTGCACCTTGCCCGGGCGCCAGCCGACAACCACCGCATCGATCGTGCGCACGCGCTTGACCTTGACCATCCCCTTGCGCTCCCCAGGCAGGTAAGGCGCGGAGCGCTCCTTGGCGATCGCGCCCTCAGCCGTGCGCAGCCAGATGTCGGCCTCCTCGGCCGAGCCGACCGACCGCATCAGCTCGACCGGCGCCTGGGCGAACCCGTCCCCTTCAACCAGTCGCTCCAACGCTGCTCGGCGCTCGGAGAACGGGAACTCCAACAGCGAGTCGTCCTCGCGCGCGAGCAGGTCGAAGGCGACATACACGGCCGGCGTCTCGCGCGAGAGCAGCTCGATCCGTGAGGCGGCCGGATGAATGCGCTGGCCGATCGCATCGAAGTCCTCGCGCCCCTCGGCGTCACGCACGACGATCTCGCCGTCAAGCACGTAACGGCCGGGCGGAAACACGAGCTCGGGGAAGTAGCGGTGCAGTGGCCGCCCGTTGCGCGACTGCAGGAACACCTCCTCGCCGTCCACGAAGACGATGCAACGAAAGCCGTCGAGCTTGACCTCGTAGACGTAGTCCTCACCTTCGGGAAGAGCCTTGCGCGAAAGCGCGAGCTCGGGAGCAAGCGGCGGGGAGAACGGCAGAGTCACGCCGGCTCACCCTGACGAGCATCGGACCCGATCGCCGACCCGTGCGGCTGCCCGCGAAAGCAGACGCTCATCGCTGCTTGGCCCTGCTCGGCTGCACGCGGCGCGGCTCGCCGGTCTGCTTGCGGAAGTGCGGTGGCCACGGCGCGTCGCCGAGCCCC
>Ga0105240_10014058_pt1 | contig 10945 bp, 7 predicted proteins | sample KBSC54metaG_FD_80426 | JGI IMG/M metagenome (GOLD analysis project Ga0105240, IMG submission 80426) | Corn rhizosphere microbial communities from Kellogg Biological Station, Michigan, USA - KBS C5-4 metaG | ecosystem: Host-associated > Plants > Roots > Rhizosphere > Soil | place: Michigan, USA...
AAGGCGGGTGGAGTGGCCGCGTATATCGATGCAGAGCATGCGATGGATGCCGACTATGCCGGGAAGCTCGGCGCCGATATCGACCAGTTACTGATTTCACAACCGGATTCCGGTGAACAGGCGCTCGAGATCGCAGAAGCGCTCGTGCGCTCGAACGGAGTTGACGTGATCGTCGTCGATTCCGTGGCTGCATTGGTTCCGCGTGCAGAACTCGATGGAGAAATGGGTGACTCGTTACCCGGATTGCAGGCGCGCCTGATGTCGCAGGCACTGCGCAAACTCACGGCGATCGTTGCACAGTCAAACACCTGCTTCATCTTTATCAACCAGATTCGCGAAAAGATTGGCGTCATGTTCGGCAATCCAGAGACGACTACGGGCGGCCGTGCGCTCAAGTTTTATTCGTCTCTGCGACTCGACATCCGGCGCATCGGCGCGATCAAAGACGGCGATCGGGTCGTTGGCAATCGCACTAAAGTAAAGGTTGCAAAGAACAAAGTCGCACCACCGTTTCGCGAGTGTGAATTCGACATCATGTATGGCGAAGGTATTTCACGCGAAGGCGACTTGCTCGATCTCGCCACGACGCAGCGCGCGGTGGAGAAGAGCGGCGCCTGGTTCTCGTATAAAAGCGAGCGGCTGGGCCAGGGACGCGAGAACGCCAAACAGGCGCTGAAAGATAATCCCGAGGTTCTCCGCAAGATCGAAAGGGACGTGAAAGTGAAGTTGGGCCTTCCGGTTCGGGAAGAGCCCGCACCTGCGAAGGCTGCCTCAGCCTCAGACAAGAAGTAATTTAGGCCACAAAGAGGCACAAAAAGCACAATGATTTAGGGTATATTCATTGTGCTTTTGTGCTTCTTTGTGGCCACTGCTTTTATGTCATCGATCCTCATCAAAAACGGCACGCTCGTCACGATGGACGCCCGCGACTCCATCGTGCGAGGCGACATCCTCATCGACGATGGACGCATCGCCGGCATTGGCAGCACAGGTCCAACAGCCGACACCATTATCGACGCCACTGACTGCGCCGTAATTCCCGGCTTCAATCAAACACACATTCATCTCTGCCAGACGCTCTTTCGTGGCGCTGCTGATGATCTCGCGTTGATCGATTGGTTGAAACAACGCGTGTGGCCCATGGAGGCCGCGCATTCAGTCGAATCAATCGCAGCCTCTGCGCGTTTGGGTATCGCCGAACTCATCAAAGGCGGCACGACCTGCGCGCTCACGATGGAGACGGTGAACCACACCGCCGAGGTGTTCAAAGTCGTCGAGGAAACAGGATTTCGGGCTACTGTCGGCAAGTGCATGATGGACAAAGGCGACGAAGTCCCGGCCGCCTTGCAGGAACAGACCGAAAGTTCGCTCGATGAATCCCTTGCGCTGCTCGAAACGTGGCATGGTAAGGCGGATGGACGTATCAGGTACTGCTTTGCCCCACGCTTTGCGATTAGTTGCACGCGGGAGTTGTTGCAGAAAGTCGCGAGCCTTGCGCGAGCGCGGGGCGTGATGGTCCATACTCACGCATCGGAGAATCGAACTGAATGCGAGCTCGTCCAGGGAGAGAGTGGTCTGCGAAACATCGCGTATCTCGACAGTGTCGGATTAACCGGACGTCACGTTGCACTGGCCCACTGTGTTCATCTAAGCGTCGACGAGATCGACACACTCAAGACTACGGGTACAAACGTGGTCCATTGTCCTTCTTCGAATTTAAAGCTCGGTTCGGGAATAGCGCCGGTTGCGAAGCTGTTAGAAGAAGGAATTTCCGTATCGCTGGGTGCTGACGGCGCGGCTTGTAACAACCGGCTCGACATGTTTACTGAAATGCGAACGGCGGCATTGCTTCAAAAGGTCCTGCACGGACCGGAGGTGTTGCCCGCAAAACGCGTTCTGCGTATGGCCACGATCGATGGCGCGCGAGCGCTCGGTCTCGACGCAGATGTCGGCAGTCTCGAACCTGGCAAAAAAGCCGATCTCGCGGTCGTGAGATTGGGCCGATTACACAGCACTCCGGCTACTGACGTGGTTTCAGCTCTGGTCTATTCCTCGGAGATCGAGGACGTCGATACCGTGATTATTGATGGCAGAATGGTGCTGAGAGAGCGAAAGCTCTTGACGATCGACGAGGCTGCGACAATCGCTAGAGCGAACTCGGAAGCCCGGAATCTGATCGCTCGAGCCGGGATTTAAAAAAGCTGTGCCAGCTCGAAGGTAGCGACTGCGGGGGGCGCGATCGGCGGCCGAGCTGGCACTGGCGGGCACTATCAATTTTGCTTGGATGGCCGTCTTTTCAACTAGCTGACGTTTGGGCATCAGCGCCACCCGCAACGCATGGATTATACACCCCGCTTCAAATCCGTCAACGACTTTTTGTGACTAATCCGACAAAAATCTTTACATATTTTGGTTCGATAACTCACCCTTTTACCCGTCTGGGGTTGGCAAACCACCCATTGTGGAGTGCAGACGAACGGCCTTGATGCTATAGTGTTCGCGGCATTCCGGAGCGCCCAGGTTTCCGAGGTGTATCTTCGCACTCACAAGTCCGAATTGACCACGCTAAAAATCCTCAGGATAATCGGGGCCCTTCTCAAAATCTGCATTGTTTCGGCAAGGCGTTGAGGGTTGGATGGAAGATCGTTTTGACATATCGGCTGTCATAACCACCTATAACAGATCTGAAATGTTGGCTACGGCGCTCGAGGCTGTGCTGCGGCAGAAAACCGAAGGTGTACGCTACGAAGTCGTCGTTGTCGATAACAATTCAACCGATAACACCCGTGCGACGATTGAATCGTTTATCGCTGCCGGACATACCAATCTCCGCTACGTTTTTGAACCCAGGCAGGGCATCGCACACGGACGTAACGCAGGTGTCGCCGCCGCACGGGCAGACATCATCGCGTTCACGGATGATGATGTAGTCGTTACGGAAAACTGGATAGCGATCATCAAACACGCGTTTGATGAGAACCCGGGAATACAGTACGTCGGAGGAAAGATCCTCCCACACTGGACCGAGCCTCCGCCGCGATGGCTTACGGTCGACCACTGGTGGCCACTGGCTCTTCTCGATCGTGGCGATAAGCGTTTTTACGTCAATGCCGCGAATCATCTTTGTCTGCCTACTGCGAACGCTGCATTTCATCGCGAAGTCTTCTCACAAATCGGCCTGTTCGCTCCTGAATTCTCCGGGCGTGAGGATCACGAATTAGTCATACGGCTGTTGCAGGCAGGTGGGCAGGGATTGTACGAACCGGCTTTGGTGGTTATGGCAAGCGTTCAACCCGAACGCTTGCTCAAGTCGTACCATCATCGCTGGAACACTACGACTGGGAAGTTCAACGCTTTAATGCAGCTCGACGAGAAGTTATCCGGTGGTAGGTTGAAGAGAGAACAATCGAATGGCGTGAGGTTGTTTGGTGTACCAGGTTTTATATATCGCCAGTTCGTGACCGAGAGTCTGGGTTGGGTTAGGCAGAGCGTATCCGGTGACGACAGCAGCAAAGTGCAGCACGAGAACCGCCTGTGTTATCTCGCTGGATATGTAAGTAAGAGCTATGAGATCAAGACCGCCCAAAAGGGCTATTCGACTCTTGGCGACATCACGTCATTCGTAAAAGCAGTCTTTGCCAGAGTCATGCGAAAGCAGGAGTCCTACCAAAAATAATCAGCCCACCTCAGTTCCGGAAGTTGCAATCCTCTGGCGCAACTCTATTTCCATAAGTTGAAAAAACTCACCGATGAGTTTGGCCCACCTCCTTCCAAATCCGCTTGCGTTATTTCAAAAATGTGCGTAAGGTGTGTCGGCTTTATCACGTCATCACAAAGCCGATCTCCACGGAGGCCTCATGCTCTCGCCCAATACAAGTGCAATAACGTCCCAAGTGACGTCGGATTACAGAGTTAACAACTACCTGATGGCGTGGGCCCACACGCTGCTCAATACAACCCTTTCTCCTTTAGACCCGAAGCCCGATTGGTTCGACGGCGTCGCCTCCGAACTCACGGCGACGAAAAAGAAGACGGATGACTGGCTGAATAAAGATTTCCCGGACATCGCGGCCACGCTTCCGCAGACGCTAATCAGTTATGCGAACCTGTTCGACTCTGCTGCTGACGAACTGGTGCCGCTTGTCGTCGGGAAAAATCCGACCGGCAACGATCGCGCCGCGGTCGCCGAGTTGCTCGAGGCCTTGCACGCGGCTGCGGTTATGCATCAATTCCGAGTGCGCGGCTTGCAGAGGAAGGTCGTCGATTTCGCCACGCTCGCGCAGGAGTCGTCGAAGAAAATGGCGGAACACGCCAAAGAGGTGAAGAAGACCATCGGCGCTGCTGACAAGGAGTTGCTGGCTTTGCAGGGCCGCATCGCGGAATTGCAGCAACGACTCGGCATCACGACCACCGAAGCCAAGCACTCGATGACCGGGGCCGCGATGACGGGGGCTTCCATCACGATGACTATGCTCGCCTTCTCGGTGGGCGCCGTAGCATTAACAAACATCGGACTGGCCGGAGCCATCATCGGTATCGGCATCAACGCTGCGAAACAAGCGGCCGAGAGCAAGGAAGTCCTCGCGCTGATCCGCGAGATCGGCGAGTTACGGCTGAAGCTCAGCGCACAGCAGTTTCAGATCGCCGCGCTGGAAACAATCGCCTCCTCCTTCGAGAACCTTTCTGACGTCTGCGTCGAGGCGCTCACGAGCATGGAGGGAACGGTCCATCACTGGGACGACATCGTCAGCAACCTCGCTGCCGCGCAGGAGTCGGTCGCGCAACCGGCGGTCGATCTCACTCGCATCAACGCGTTCAAGGAACTTCCGGCGGCCGCGAAGAGTTGGGCCACCATTGCAGAACGCGCTCGTAAGATCCAGGGCTCAGTGATGAAGGTCGCCGACACAATCGTGGTGGGAAGCGCAGCATGACGGCCAGCGGATCACTAACAGCTGAGCCGGAGTCTCTCGGGTTTGACGTGGCTCCAATGGCGGCAGCAGTGCGAACCATTGTCGAGACCAGAGATCCCATAATGAATTACATAAAAGCGGCCCGCGCCATTCCCATGGGCGAACAGCCAATTGTGGTTGATGGGAGCGTCGGGTCGTATTACGACGTGCTCGCAAAGAAACCCGCATTCAAGAGCGCACTGTACCAGGCGATCCAGCGTGCGAACGGCCTTGCTGATAACATGTCGACCCTACACTCCTGGGCCACGGGAAATGCAGTGCTGATCATCGGGAACATAAATCCCCCTCTTGAGATCGTGCGCTCAATCCTTGCCGCCGTCCCCTCAGGTGGCACTATTAATCCGGCCGACCTGCCGCGAATCCGCGAGCAGATGCAGATGGCTAGCATGTACGTGATGCTGCTCAGGATGGCCATGAAGCAGATCACTACTGGTATCACTGATTTCCTTACCCACTTCATAATCGACCACGACACGTTCGCCGCTGGGCCGCTCGAGCTTGGCAGAATGAGGGAGGAAGTCGGCAGGCAGATCAGCGAGGACGCGATGCCGTTAGTTCTAAATCCATTTTATGAGGGGATCGGCAAGGCGATGCTCCAGGTCGGCAGGGTCTTCCTCGCCGCGATCGATCTCCTCGCTCAGGTTCTAGTCAACTCACGCACAGGACATGAGGCCATGAACGGCGCTGCTTCGGCGCTTGGTACGGCTGCCGCTACCGCCTGGACCAAGTATGACGCGGCCGCCACAGCGGTTTATGCCTCAGATTCCGCCACCATGAGCGTGACCCTGCGCAAGCTCCAATTGACCACGGCGATCGAGTCGTGGAAGCAGTGGGCCGAATTCTTCTCAAAATCAAACCTCTGACCCCGAAAGGAAATGAACTCATGACTGCACTCGCTCTCGTTTCGACCGACGACCACGACGTCTCAGTTAACACTGATGCGGCTAAGTCCGTTATGGCCGACCACCTCGACAGTCTTTCTGTAGTTACCTCTTACGCACATGCCCTCGGAAATACAGTCATCAATCCTGTCAGCACGCCTCCCGAGTCCTGGTTCGGGCCGCTGAATGACAACCTTCAGGAGGCCAAAAAACACGCGCTCGTATGGATCAGCGATATCGCGCCGAAGGTCGGCTCGGAAATTCCCCAGACGATCATCAACTACAACAACATCTTCATGGCCGCGTCGGACGAAATCCTGGGCATCATCGGGACCAAGTCGACGCTGACTAACGACGAAAAGAAGCAAGTCATTGAACTGATCGAAGCCGTGCTGGAAGTGCTAAACGGGCAGAAACAGAAAGTCGATGACATCAAGGGAAAGCTCGTCACATTGTCCACGCAATTTACCAGCGACCACGATAAGCTCGTGAACGGTAAGGACAGCGCCGCGAAGGCGGTCCAGTTAGCCGAACAAGAGCAGTTGGCGATTGAGAATAAGATTGCAGAACTACAGACCGAACTCGCTGATGCGCGCGCGAAAGTCACTGTCTCCGGCATCGGTCTTGGAGCCAGCATCTTTCTCGCGGTGGCGGCATTCGCTCTTGCCGTCGCCACAGGTGGCGCGGGTGCGTTGATTGTTGCCGGAGCAGTCGGCGTAATCGGCGTGGGGACCGCAGCAACGTTCACGGGCATCTTCACTGCAAAGATCAGCAGTCTGATAGAGGAGATCTCTGCGAAGCAGAGAGCGCTCGAAGATAAGAAGAAGCAGGTCACCGCTCTCAAGGGTTTGGAAGAAACTATGAAAAGCCTGCAGACCAACAATGAGGCCGCGAAGGTCGCATTGACCAACATCTCCACGATGTGGAGCACTCTCAATGGGAAGCTCGAATCGGTGTTAACGGATCTGAAGGCAGCACAAGGCGACGCGATCGGGGTTGCGATACGGCGCATGAACCTCAACGCCGCGCGCAAAAATTGGACCGATACTGCAGATTGGGCTCAGAAGATCCAGGACCTCGCGTCGGGGACGAAGGTGCAGGGAGTGCTGCAGCACCAAAGTCTGGTGAACGCGTTCTAACTTCACCCGCACTTAGACACGAACCACTTGCGCGAACGCCGCGAACGTTGACTCACGAATGTTCGCGTTGTTCGCGCGAGTACTGTGATCGCAGCGAAGATCCTGGGAAGAAACAGTTCTCTTCATAGCCGTGATAGTTTCATATCGTCTTCGGCCTCATTCCATTCGATCACACCGACAGAAATGTTCAAAGCTTCCCGCTTATGTGGCCAAGTCAGTTATGTGGCGCTCAGCTTTTCGAGGCAACTCTCAGCAACAAACCAGCGAACCGAACGCCACATAAGTTCAAAGCTCAGAGCGTAGGCAAGAACGTCGGGCTCTTCTCCTCCTTGCATCGGCTTGACCGTTTGGTCTCCTCTTACTTCACAAGTTGCAAGTGCCTTGGCTCTCTCATCTCCAGATCGGTTTCACCGTAGATTAAGTGGTATCAATCGACACGCGGTCCAGGTAGGCTCGGACGGTATTGATATCTAATCCGGCACGCAGAAGATGTGTGGCGGTTGTGTGGGCCTGTTCCGCATGCGGAATAGTAATCACTCGTTCGCGACCATTTGTTGGGGGACGGCTACGACATTCGCGATTCAGGAGTTACCGGGAAACAAAAGACGTGAAAACGACATGATCTATAGCTAGGCTTTGCCCTAAAAGTCCGAATATTTCTCTTCTCTGTGCAGCCTCTGTGTTCTCTGTGTCTCTGTGGTTGATGAATTCCGGGCAAAAATACACCACAGAGACACAGAGAACACAGAGGCTGCACAGAGAAATCTCAGAACCAGGACTTTTGAGGCAAAGCTCCACAGCTACGTACTCACTCGCGGCGGGTGGCAGGAGCTCGTCTGACTACTTGTAACTGAGAATCATATGCGAATAAAACTCCGACTCCAGTAGATTCTGATGTGAAGTCAGTGAAACAGGAACAGTTACGCTAACTTTCGTCTAGCTTGTTATGCGGAACGTAAGTGGCGGCGGGATTCTATTAGGAAACCAGATATACAAGTTGGGCGGGAGAGCGATGCCTGAAGAAAGACTCCCGCGTGGTGCAGAGCAAAAGGTCGTTGACCGCAACACCGAAACCCAATGATCATTCAGAATGCAAGTGCAGTACTGGATACAGTCTTAGGAGGTACCAAATGGGAGAAGTTGAACTCAATTTCGTGGACAGTATGTGGGCCGATGACACAAAGCTGACAGCTGCGAAAAACGTCCACAGCGCTACCGACGTGAACTCAGTGAGAGATCTTGTGGACAATATCCTCAAGGGCTTGCCGCCAGGTGACTGCATCAAGAGTGTGAATTACTTTGGTCACGGATCGCCAGGGTACATCAATGTGGGCGGTGGACGGTACGAGAACCAAAACGCGAATGCAACCAAGAACATCAGCATGCACAATCGCGATGTCTGGGAATCTCAGTTCGCGCGTTTGAAATGTTTGTTCTGCCCGGATAAGGGTACATTCAATTTCTGGGCCTGTGGAGCTGGAGCAGATCTTGCCGGCGCGCGACTTCTTCACCTAATCATGGAGCAGATCCAATGCGCGGTAGTGAGTGCGCCTATTGGGCCCACGTCTTTCCTCAAGATGGGTGAGACCCAGCGAGCGATACCTGGGGAGTCACGCTTCCCAGACCCCAAACCAAACCAGCTCGGGAACCCTGACCGGTGGCCGCCGTATGTGCCTTCAATCGCTGGTGGACCAACGGTGTTTGGCGGGACGGGATGGAGTGAACTGATTGCCGTCAGCGCCTCGGATGTACTTGCAGCACGGTACGCTCCTGTCCTGAATGGCGCGTTTCCTGAGCACGAAGGTGAATCGCTCACCCCCGATCCGATGGCATGCCTCCGATGTGCTCTTGAGGAGCCCCGGCTCGCAGAGCTATCCTACGATCTCCTAAGTGTAGGCGGAACGCTCCGGCTTCAGATCGCAACAGATGGCGGTCCGCAATGGCTCCCACCAGGTGCGATTCTCGGTGGTGGCGCACTTTATGCGCCATTTGGAGCGGACACTTCGGTCGTCTACATCCTTCCGCGGTCCCTTCAGCGCGTGCTCAACGGCTTGCACGATCGCGAATTGGCACGCAGCGCGCAGTTAAATGACAAGGACACGTCTTATGAAGATGAGTGATCATGAAGTTCTGCGATTCTAGCCGGTACCGCCCAACAAAGGGCTTGTTGCCGAGAAACATGCGCGTACCTGCCCGCTCCGAATCACTAGCCTTCGAGGATTATCGTGAGCATTTGGACGTTTGAGGAATCGCTTCTGGCCGACGAGTCTACCCTGGGCTTGTGGTGGAATCGGGATTCGCTCCGCCTCCCGATTGTGCCCCTTTTGTAGTCCCGAATTGACCTTGCTAGGACAGGAATACGCAGGAGCAATGTACGACTGGGCTTCCAAGAAAGTCCGTGCCTGTCAGGCTTGCGGCTGGTGGAACCTGGAAGCCTACAGCTCGGGAAATACTCCCGTCCTCGGAGCAAACTTCGACTGCGAGTATAGTAAGAAGCACTACGCTCATGGCACGAAGCTGGCGCGGCAACATATCGCTCGAACCAGCGGCACAGCGCGGGAACTTTGAAGATTCTTGAACCGCAGCGCGCGAACGCCGCGAAGGTTGGCTAACGAATGTTCGCGTATTGTACGCGCGAGGATTTTTGAATGTTTTTGGCTATCTGTAAGTTATTGAAATTAATGGTGGCCAGGACGGAATCGAACCGCCGGCCTTTTCAGGCCGCGTACCGAATTGCTTGAAGTGGTTTGAAATCAACGGATCCCACTAATGTACAAGAGTTTGGACTGTTTGCGGCTCTTCGCTGTTCGCGTATTGTTCGCGCCACGATTCTACAAACTAAAGGACGAATCATATGGTGGAAGAGTGAACCACCCTCCGATGCGAGTTCGGGACCAATCTCGGGCCTTTAACTCGAACAATGATTTTCTCTGCCGACTTTTGAGATCCAGGATTAGTTTCTCACTCAATCAAACTTTAGAGTCGCGATGTTAGAGCTCCTAGAACAATCGGTTTCGCCCATTCGGGAGTCGAAGCCAACTCACAAACGTTTAGTAACTTTCCGCGATTCAAATGAACAATCAATCTGGGCTCAGGAGTGGCACCTGTATGTGGATCGGCCTCTACACTATTGTCATACACCCGAAGCTCTGTGAGCTTGCTCATGAGTTGGATTAGATTGAGAAGGCTCCGTGCGTATCGGTGACGAATTCTTTCCTCAGGAATATCGTGCCCACCTCTCTTGACACGCGCATGCACGCGCGCTATGTGCAGCTCGGCGTTAGTGAGACCGACATACCAGATGCGCACCTCGATTCCCGCCTCCATGGCCTTTTCCAGAAGCGCCGGGATCGTTCTTCCGCCAAGGGTGGTCTCAAAAGCATAGTCAAGGCGTTCGTTGATCGCCCTCTCAAGCAAGCGTCTGCCCTCGTCCCACGCTGCACTCTGTGATTCCTCGAGTGTGATACCAGGATTCGCAACGCGTATTAGCTCCGCTGCCTCATCGGGGTTGAAGTATTCGACACCTTCTTCGATAAGCATTGCGCCAGCGATGCTACTTTTGCCCGCGCCGTTAGTGCCGGCAAGCACATAAATGTGCGGTGTCTGCGCCTTCTTAGGCACGCTTGCGAGCAGTTGCGACTACGGATTTACCTGGTTTTTTGTCGGCCGCATTTGACGGAGAGGCTATGGCACGTTTGCGAGCAGCAGCAACTGCAGCCTTCCCAAGCTGCTTGTTGTCCGCACGGAAGGCCGCTGCCATGCCACGCCGCGCTTTGGGGGACTGCATGCGTTCGAGGAGAGTATCGAACTGCTCCGTCAAAGTATTGAGTTTCGCCTGAGGAGCTTCTTGAAGAGTCTGGAAATGATCAATAGAAATCAGGACTGCCCGTGGCGAGTCGTGCTTAGTGATCAGGACAGTCGTCCCCTGGATCGCCTGCTCGAGCAAACGTCCAAA
>Ga0105240_10014061_pt1 | contig 10943 bp, 9 predicted proteins | sample KBSC54metaG_FD_80426 | JGI IMG/M metagenome (GOLD analysis project Ga0105240, IMG submission 80426) | Corn rhizosphere microbial communities from Kellogg Biological Station, Michigan, USA - KBS C5-4 metaG | ecosystem: Host-associated > Plants > Roots > Rhizosphere > Soil | place: Michigan, USA...
GGTCTCGCAGATTCTGCGCAATCTCATTTCCAACGCCATCAAGTTCACGGAACAGGGGGAGGTGCGCGTCTACGCCGAGGTCTGTGGCGATGGCCGTCTGGTGCGCTTCGGCGTCGATGACACGGGCATCGGCATCAGTCCCGAAGATCAGGTGCGGATCTTCGATGAGTTCACACAGGTCCCCAGTCACCTGCAGAACCGTGTGAAAGGGACCGGTCTCGGCCTGCCGCTGTGCCGCCGGCTCGCGCACCTGCTGGGCGGGGATGTCCAGGTACAGAGCGAGCTGGGTGTGGGCTCGAAGTTCACGGCGACCGTGCCGATGCACTATGTCGAGCCGAGCAAAGTCTCCGAAGGCGCTCGCGAGCAGGAGCTGGAGACCGGACTCGCGCCGGTGCTGTTCGTCGAGGACGACCTCGAGACCCGCTTCCTGTTCGAGAAATACCTGCGCAACTCGACGTACCAGGCGGTGGGCGTCGGCACCCTGCGCGAGGCGCGCGAGGTGATGCGTCGCATCCGGCCCCAGGCCATCGTGCTGGATATTCTGCTGCGGGGCGAGGACTCCTGGCGCTATCTCAGCGAGCTCAAGACCGACCCGGCCACCGCCAACATCCCCGTGCTGGTGCTCACTTCCGTGAATGACGAGCGCAAGGGTCTGGCCCTGGGCGCCGACGGGTACTGCCTCAAGCCCGTGAGCAGCGCTGCCCTGCTGGAGCGGCTGGATGCTCTCACCGGCAGGCGTGTCCTGATCATCGACGATGATCCGGCCTCACGCTATCTCATCCAGAAACTGCTGACCGGGCGGCATACCTGTGTGATCGAAGCCTCCGACGGGCGCAGCGGCCTGATCGCCGCGCGGCGCAGCCGCCCGGCCATGATCTTCCTGGATCTGATGCTCCCCGACGTCGGCGGCGAGCAGATTCTGGAGGCCCTGCGGACCGACGGCGATCTGCAGTCGGTGCCCGTGGCGGTCGTGACCTCGCGCTTGCTGTCACCGGCGCAGCGCGCAGCGCTCGAAGCCCGGGCACAGGCAGTACTGCAGAAGAGCGACCTGAACTTCGAGAGCACCCGCGCGTTTCTCGCCGCAAACGGAATGTGAGGCATGAGCGCCCACACGCTGATCGTCAACGTCGATGACAGCCCGCAGCTGCGGTATGCGAAGACACGCATCCTGCAGAGGGCCGGCTATGAGGTCGTGGAAGCCGGCACGGGCGGGGAGGCTTTGAAGTTCGTGCGCGAGATGATGCCACAGCTGGTCCTGTGTGATGTCGCGCTGCCGGACATGAGCGGTGTCGATGTCTGCCGCCGCATCAAGAACGATCCGGCCACCGGCTCGATCCCCGTCATTCAGATCTCGGCCACCTTCGTCTCCGAGCAGGATGAGAAGGAGGGCCTCAAGGGCGGCGCCGACATCTACCTGACCGAGCCTCTGGAGCCCAAGGAGCTCGAGACGGTCGTCAGCGTGCTGCTGAGACTGCGGCGCACGGAGGCGGAGGCGCTCGACAAAGAGCGCGCGGCGCGTGCCCAGGCCGAGGAAGCGACGCGTCTGAAAGACGAATTCCTGGCGACCCTTTCGCACGAGCTGCGCACTCCGATGAACATCATCATCGGCTGGGCGCACCTGCTGCGCGCGGGGCCGCTGAACGAGCAGCAGAAGCTGCGCGCCGCCGAATCCATCGAGCGCGCGGCCCGCTCGCAGGCACAGCTCATCGAGGATCTCCTGGATGTGTCGCGCATCGTCACCGGTAAGTTCCGCCTGAAGATGCAGGATGTCGACATCGGAGCGGTGCTGCGCATGGCGGTAGAGAGCCTGCGACTGGGTGCTCACGGGAAGCAGGTGGTATTGACGCTGTCCCAGCCCGAGACTCCCGCCGTGGTGCGGGGCGATGCCGACCGGTTGCAACAGGTGTTCTGGAATCTCCTCTCGAACGCCGTCAAGTTCACACCCGCGGGAGGCTGCGTCGACGCTCAGCTCGAGCAGGCCGGTGACTACGTACGGATCAGGGTCACGGATACCGGCATCGGTATTGCGCGTGAGTTCCTGCCATTTGTGTTCGACCGCTTCCGTCAGGCAGATAGCACCAGCACGCGGCAGCACACTGGAATGGGGCTCGGACTGGCTATCGTGCGTCACGTCATCGAGCTGCACGGCGGCAAAGTTCAAGCCGACAGCCCGGGCGAGAACCTGGGCTCCACGTTTATCGTCACCCTGCCGATGAGGGCGGCGGCACCGACCGACCCGGCAAACGGGTTCGCGGAGGAGGAGTCGGAGCCGGACGCCGCCGGCACCCGCGTGCTGCTGATCGAGGATGATCCCGACGCTCGCGAGGTGGCGGTCGCCGGGCTGGAGAGGGCAGGATTCGAGATGCGCTCGGCGGGATCGGCGCGCGAAGCGCTGGCGATTCTGGAAGGCTGGAAGCCGGACGTGGTGGTCTCGGACATCGGCATGCCGGGCATGGACGGATACGAGTTCATCCGCGAGCTGCGCTCCCGGGCTCCGGAGAGGGGCGGACATGTCGCCGCTCTGGCCCTGACCGCCTTCGCCCGTCTCGAGGACGTGGCCCGCGCGCGCGCCAACGGCTACGACGGGCATATCTCCAAGCCGGTCAATCCGAAGGAGCTGGCGATGACCATCGTCGAGCTGCGGCGCCGGATAGGCCCGACGGCCACGCACTAGGTCACTGCCGATCACCCCGGCCCCCTTCTTTTCGCCGGCGTGCCGTCCCGGCGGGGGGTACCGATCTGCTACCCTGCGCACGTGTCGACGACATCCGATCTGGGCGTTTCCGCCCCCCCTCTCTGGCGACGCTACTTCGAGCTGACCAAGCCGAAAGTGGTAGCGCTGATCGTCTTTACGGCGATCGTGGGCACGCTGCTCGCCAGCCCGGGCGTACCGCCCCTGGATGCGCTGGTTTGGGGAAATCTGGGCATCGCGCTCGCCTCGGCGTGCGCGGCGACCATCAATCACGTCCTCGACCGTCGCATCGATGAGCAGATGGCGCGCACCCGCGGCCGGCCCTTGCCGACGGGGACGCTGACCGAGCGGAAGGCGCTCGTGTTCGCGGCCGTGCTCGGCGTGACGGCGATGGCCATCCTGTCGTTCCTGGTCAATCGGCTCACGGCGGTGTTGACGTTCATTTCGCTGATTGGCTATGCGGTGATCTACACCGTCTGGCTCAAACGCGCCACGTCCCAGAACATCGTCATCGGCGGCGCGGCCGGCGCGGCCCCGCCGGTGCTCGGATGGGCGGCTGTCACCAACACCATCGATCCCAACGCCCTGGTGTTGTTCCTGATCATTTTCATCTGGACGCCCCCGCACTTCTGGGCTCTAGCCATCGCACGCCGCGATGACTACGCACGCGCGGGTATTCCGATGCTGCCGGTTACACATGGGGTCGAGTTCACGCGCCTGCACGTTCTCCTTTACACGGTGCTGCTGACGCTGGTGACCCTCCTTCCCTTCCTGACGCGAATGAGCGGCATCATCTACCTCGCCGTCGCGTTGGTTCTGAATGCCGTATTCGTCTACTACGCGCTCGCGATGAAAATCACGGCACGGCAGGAGTTACCGATGCGCGTATTCCGGTTCTCCATCACCTATCTGATGTGGCTGTTCGCCGCCTTGCTGGTCGACCACTATCTGCCGACGACTCAAAACCTCGTTGCTTGAGCCCGAGCCGCCGGCATGGGGCCGGGGCGCGTGTCGGAACCGCCGCGATCGCCGCTCCCGCGAGACTTCCTGGTCACTGGGAGCGCGTCAGGGCCAGTTGCCACGAAGTGAGGAGCCGGTCTTCCAGCAGCAGCAATCCCGAAGACCGATAGTGGGTGGCGTCCAGCTGCTCCAGATGCTCCGCGCCGTGATAGCCGGAGGAGCCGCCGCCGTAGACGGAGAAAATGCAGCTCCCGACCACCGAGAAAGTGCCGCTGAGCTTGCCGAGGGAGGCGTTCTCGGCATCCCACTTGAGCGTCTGGTTGCCGAGGGCACCCGGGTTCCCGGTGGCGATGGAGTAGGCGTTGACGAACTCGATCGTGGGCGAGCCGAGCACTTTCACGGTGCCCGAGAGCAGCCAGCACTCGCTCTTGTGAGTGATGTCGGTGCGCCCGAGAGCCGCCAGCGCCTCACCGTCGGCGCGCCAGAACGTGCCCTCGGCTGTCCAGACTCCCGGCTCGAACAGAAACGTATGCTTCATGCTCCACGCTCCTGTGTGCGGCGCGCGAACAGGTGGTCCCCCACGAACGGGTTCGTGCGCCGCTCGGCGCCGAACGTCGACAGTGGACCATGTCCCGGCAAGAACCGCACATCATCTCCCAGCGGAAAGAGATTCTCGCGTATCGAGCGAATCAACGTGGCGTGATCGCCACCTGGAAAGTCCGTCCGGCCGATGGAGCCCTTGAAGAGCACATCGCCGACGATGGCGAAGCGAGCGGGCTCGTTGAAAAAAATGACGTGGCCGGGCGTATGCCCCGGGCAGTGCCGCACCTGCAGGGTGAGCTCGCCCAGCTGAACCTGGTCGCCTTGACCGAGCCAGCGCGTGGGCTCGAAGGGCTCGGCGGGCTCGAACGCGAACACGCGCGCCTGCTCGCCGAGCGCCTCGATCCAGAACCGATCGCCTGGGTGCGGGCCTTCGATGGGCAGGCCGCGGCGCCGCGCCAGCTCGCCTGTAGCGCCCGCATGGTCGATATGCGCGTGCGTGAGCAGAATTTTGCGCAGCTCGAGCTTATTCGCGGCCACGACGTCCAACACCCTGTCCAGGTCGCCGCCCGGATCGACGATCGCCGCCGCCCGTGTGCGATCACACCAGATCACGGAGCAGTTCTGCTGGAAAGGGGTGACCGGAACGACCTGAAGCTGCATCGAGCCTCCGTGACGTGCGCTTGAGCTAGCCCATTATGGCGCGCCGGGGAATTTCCGGGTACGTTGCCGGAGCGCAACGGCGGAGACGATTGTCATGTTGATCGAGCGGATCTGGCCCGGAAACGACTATCGCAACTTTCACTACCTGCTCGCGTGCCCCGAGACGGGCGAAGCGCTGGCCGTGGATCCGCTGGACTGGCAGCGCTGCCTGCAGGTGGCGCGCTCCAAGGGGTGGACGATCACCCAGATCCTGAACACTCACGAGCATCTGGACCACACGGGCGGGAATTCCGGGCTCATCGAGGCGACACGCGCGCGCCTCCTGGCTCACGCAGGCGCGGCGACACGTATTGGCGGCGTCGACCGCGGGTTGAGCAAGGGCGACGTCATCCGCGTCGGCCGCACGGTCGAGCTCGAATGCCTCGATACGCCTGGTCACACGCTGTCGCATATCTGCCTGTTATCGCACACCGAGCAGCCAGCGCTCTTCAGCGGGGATACATTGTTCAATGCCGGCGCTGGAAATTGTCATAGCGGCAAGGTAGAGCTGCTGTACGAAAGCTTCAGTGCGCAGCTCGCGCGACTGCCGGACACCACGCGGCTATTTCCCGGACACGAATACCTCACCCGCAACCTGGAATTCACGCTGGATCGCGAGCCCGATAACTCCGCGGCGCAGGCGCTGCTGGCCGAGGCCAAATCCCGCAACGGCGGAGAGGCTCCGGTCACGACCCTGGGGCAGGAGAAACAGGTCAATACGTTCTTCCGCCTGAGCAGCCCTATGGTGATCGCACAGCTGCGGGCTGCCTTTCCGCAGATCGGGGAGCAGCCCGATGCGCGGACGGTTTTCCTGAAGCTGCGCGAGCTCCGCAACAGCTGGTAGGCTGCGTTTTCAGCCGTTCCTCGCAAGAGACCTCCAGACCATGCGCAGCCGATCCCGCCTCTGTCTACCGGCCCTCCCCCCGTCCGCCCGTGGCAGCCTGGTCCTGGCGGTCAGTCTCTTCGTGGCAGCACCCGCCGCATGGTCGCTGGGAGACGCGCCCGCAACCATCCCGAAGTCGGCCACGAGCGCCGGCCCAGGCGGCCCCGGTGCCGCCGCCCCGACGCCGGATATACAGGCAAAAGTCCTTTACAACGAGGGGATCGACGTGCTGCGCAGGGCGGACAACGCCGCCGCCCGTGCCGACGGCGCGGATGACGCCCGCACCCTGTATTCAGTCGCGCTCGGCAAATTTCAGCGCGCCGTCCGGCTCGATCCGAAAATGCACCAGGCCTGGAACTACCTCGGTTACTCGCATCGCAAGCTCGGCGACTACGACGCCTCTCTGGAGGCTTACGAGCAGGCGCTGGCACTTCGCCCCGGGTATCCGGAAGCCATCGAATACCGGGCGGAAGCCTACCTCGCCCTGAAGCGGTTCAAGGACGCCGAGCAGGCGTACCTGGATCTGTTCGGCACCAACCGGGCGATCGCCGACAAGCTGCTGGACGCGATGAAGGGTTGGATTGCGGCGCAACACTCCGCAGCAGCGACCGCGGATGCGACCGCCGTCAGCGATCTCGACAAGTGGGTGCAGGAGCGTAGTCAGATCGCGGCACAGACAGCCGGCTTGACGCGCGACGGCACCGCTGCGAGCTGGCGCTGACCGGAGCTCGCGGCGCGTGAGTGCGCCATGACCGCCGACGCGCCTCCTCCTGCCTATGTCTGGCATCTGCCGCGCGGCTTTCCAACACCCTTCGTGCCGCCGGGCAACCCGATGTCGGATGCCAAGGTAGCGCTGGGTAAGCGCCTGTTCTTCGAGCCGCGGCTGTCGGTCACCGGAAAGTACAGCTGCGCCAGCTGCCACGATCCGGCGCGCTCCTTTACCGACGGCCGTCCGGTTGCGATCGGCGCGACGGGTGGCGCGCTGCCACGGGGCGCCATGGCGCTGGTCAACGTCGCGTACAACGTGAGTTTCGGCTGGACCGAGCCGCAGTTGAGCTCACTCGAGTTGCAGATGCTCGAGCCGCTGTTGAACCGGCATCCGGTGGAGCTCGGCATGGCAGGGCGCCAGTCGGCGGTCAACCGAACGCTCGCCGCGGATCCCGCATACGCGACGGCCTTCGGGGCCGTGTTTCCGGATGAGGGCCCGCCGGTCACGTTCGATCACCTGGTCAAGGCCATCGCGGCTTTCGAGCGTACCCTGATCAGCGGCAACTCACCCTTCGATCGCTATGTGTTCGGCGGGCAGCACGACGCGTTGTCGCCCGAGGCCAAGCAGGGGATGGCGTTGTTCTTCTCACCGCGCGCCGGCTGCTCGCAGTGCCACACCGGGTTCAACTTCTCCGGCAACTGGCGCGATTCCGACGGGCCGACCGGCGAGGCCTCGTTTGCCAACAACGGAGCCAGCCGGCAGCCGATGCGGGTACCCACGTTGCGCAACATCGCACTCACGGCGCCGTACATGCACGATGGGCGCTTCCCGACTCTGGAGGCGGTCGTGGATCACTACGCACAAATGGCGGAAAAAGCACGCGCCGCCGGCGCGGACGGTGCCGGCATCGACCCTCGCCTGCGCACGTTCGATCTCACTCAGCCGGAGAGGGCGGAGCTCGTCGCCTTTCTGAAGAGCCTCACTGACACGTCGTTCGTGGAGGCCAACAGCCGTCGGCTGGGGCCAACGAAACGCGCGCGCTGACGCCGGGCGATGTGGCCGCGTGACACGGCCGCGCGGCTCAGGCCGGTCGGTAGGTAATCGGGATGTGCCGCGGCTCGGCGGCGACGCGGGCCAGCCAGGCTCTCACTTCGGGGTACGGTGTCAGATCGAGCGTTGCCTCGTCAGCAACGTGGGTGTAGGCGTACAGCGCGATGTCTGCAATCGTGTAGCGTCCTCCTGCGAAGTACGCATTGCTCCGCAGGTGCGTGTTCATGACTGCGAGCGCCGCCCGCCCGCGCGTGAGCCTGTCGGGAAGCTCGGCTCTGCGGGGGGAGTCCGCAGGCAGATGGCGAAGGATGAAGCGAGGAGTCGCAACGTAAGGCTCGTGGCTGTATTGCTCGAAGAACATCCACTGCAACGTCTGGGCACGGGCGAGGCGGTCTTCAGGAATGTACCGGCTGCCTTCCGCCAGGTACCAGAGGATCGCGTTGGACTCCGCCAGGCATCCCCCGCCTTCGAGCTCGAGCGCCGGAATGCGGCCATTGGGGTTCCTGGCCAGGAATTCGGGGGTGCGCGTGGCGCCCTGCAGGATATCCAGCTCCTGCCAGCGGTAAGGACGGTCGAGGAGGCTCAGCAGCAGGCGGATCTTGTAGCCATTGCCGGAATCCAGGTAGTCGTAGAGGGTGGGCATGGAGGGCAGTGTAGCGGGCCCCCGAGGGCCGTTGGGAGGGCAAAGATTAACGATTGGCAAGAAAACCTTAACACGCCGCGAATGGGGTAACCTCCGCGCAGGCACGACCCAAGGTCACACTCGCGCATGTACTCAGCCTTCTACCGCCGTACGTTTGCGATCGCGACATTCCTGATCGTGAGCTATCTGCTCCTGGAGGTCCTGCGGCCGCTGGCAGGACCGCTCGGCTGGGCTGCCGTGCTCGCTTTTCTCCTGACGCCCGTACAAGTCCGCCTCAAGCGCCGGCTGAAGGGGCGCGGCTCGCTGTCAGCGGGCATTCTGACGGGCCTGACACCTTTCTTCGTGATCGCGCCGCTGGCCATCGTCGGCATCGTGTTCGCGCGCCAGGTAGCTTCTTTGATCATGTGGCTGCGAGGACGCACCGTCCTGCCGTTCCCCGCGATACTGGAGCGGATGGAGAGTTATCCGGTCATCGGCGGCCCGGTGCACTGGATGCGCGAGAACTCAACGGTGTCAGCCGATCAGGTGCAGAGCTGGCTCACCGATGGGATCCAGTCCCTGTTGAAGTCCGCGGCCACGGCGAGCGGCACGTTCGCGCTCGGCGTCCTGGGCTCTCTGGTGGGCTTCTTCATGACGATCTTTCTGCTGTTCTTCCTGCTGCGCGACGGCCGGATGATGCTCGAGCGCCTGGCGCGCCTGGTTCCGATGGAGCCGGACCGGCGCAAGGAGTTGCTCTCCTATCTCGCCAACGTGACGCTCGCGGTCGTATTCGGCTCGGTCGCCACGGCGCTCATACAGGGAGTACTCGCCGGGGTGGGTTTTGCCATCGTGGGCCTTCCCTCTCCCGTTGTATTCGCCGTGCTCGCGACCATCGCGGCTTTCCTGCCGGCAGGCTCGGCCATCGTGCTGGTCCCTGCAGTGCTGTATCTGATGGTCGGAGGGCGCTGGGGCGCCGCGATTTTCCTGGCTGTCTGGAGTGCGGGTGTAGGCGTCGCGGACAACTTCCTGCGCCCCTTTCTCACCTCCCAGCGAGCGGAGGTGTCGACCCTGGCGGTGTTCATCGGCGCCATCGGCGGCGCGTCCGCTTTTGGCATCCTCGGCCTGGTCATCGGGCCGGTGCTGCTGGGGTTCGTCGTGGCTCTCGTCCGCTTCGCCGAAGAGGTGGTGACGGGGCGCCGGCAGGCACTCGCCGGAGGCGCTCGGGAGGAGGCGGCCGAGGCTCTGAAGAAAGCCGACGAGGTCGCCGGCGCGAAGGGACCGGCGCGCTGAACGGGGCCCGGAGCGCAAGGTACAATGCGCCCCCCATGGACCTGTCCCCCCTTCTGGATCCCCTCAACGAGGCGCAACGCGAGGCGGTCACGGCCCCGCTCGCCCCGGTGCTGGTGCTGGCCGGTGCGGGAAGCGGCAAGACGCGGGTGCTCACGCATCGAATCGCCTGGCTGATCCAGGCCCAGGAGATCTCGCCGCACAGTGTTCTGGCGGTGACGTTCACGAACAAGGCGGCCGGAGAGATGCGGGGGCGGATCGAGGCGCTGCTGGGCATCCCCGGGAGCTCGCTCTGGATCGGCACCTTCCACGGCCTTGCGCACCGGCTGCTGCGGCTGCACTGGCGCGAAGCCGGCCTGGTCCAGGGCTTCCAGATCATGGACTCGGAAGACCAGCAGCGCCTGATCAAGAAGCTGATCAAGGCTCGCGACCTGGACGAGGGCCGCTGGGTGCCGCGCGAGGTCCAGTGGTTCATCAACTCGAACAAGGACGAAGGGCGGCGACCGGGACGGCTCAAGGACAACGATGACCCGACGCGCCGTCAGCTCATCCAGCTTTACGTGGACTATGAAGAGGCCTGCGCACGCACCGGCGTAGTGGACTTCGCCGAGCTGCTGTTGCGCGCCTACGAGCTCTGGCGGGACAACACCACCTTGCTCGCGCACTATCGGCGCCGCTTCCGCCACGTGCTGGTCGACGAGTTTCAGGACACCAACGCCATCCAGTATGCGTGGCTGAGGTTGCTCGCCACGAATTCACCCGCAGACGGCACCGTGACGATCCCCTTCGTTGTCGGCGACGACGACCAGTCCATATATCGGTGGAGAGGAGCACGCGTGGAGAATCTCCACCAGTTCCGGCGTGACTACCCCGACACCCGGCTGTTCAGGCTCGAGCAGAACTACCGCTCGACGGGCTCCATTCTCGCGGCGGCCAACGGCCTGATCGCGAACAACACCGGTCGGCTCGGCAAGAACCTGTGGACCAGCGGCGAACGCGGCGACCCGATTCGCCTGTACGCAGCGTTCAACGAGCGCGACGAGGCGGAATTCGTCGCCCACCGGATTCGCGATTGGGTGCACCACGGGGGTAGCCGCCGGGACATCGCGATCCTGTACCGCTCCAACGCGCAGTCCCGAGTCTTCGAGGAAGTCTTCATCTCAGGCCGCATTCCGTACAAAGTCTATGGCGGCCTGCGATTCTTCGAGCGAGCCGAGATCAAGGACGCCCTGGCGTATCTGCGCCTGATCTCCAACCGCAAGGATGACCCGTCGTTCGAGCGGGTGATCAATCTGCCCACGCGCGGCATCGGCGCGAAAAGCCTCGACGTGATTCGTGATCGGGCCAAGGGTGCCGGCTGCGCGCTGTGGGATGCGGCGGGCTCGTGCGTTGGTGACGAGCTCGGACCGAAGGCATCGACCGCGGTCTACGGGTTCATGTCGCTCGTCGAGCGCCTGGCCCGCGAGATCGTGGGACTGCCGCTGCATGAGCAGGTGGA
>Ga0105240_10014063_pt1 | contig 10943 bp, 7 predicted proteins | sample KBSC54metaG_FD_80426 | JGI IMG/M metagenome (GOLD analysis project Ga0105240, IMG submission 80426) | Corn rhizosphere microbial communities from Kellogg Biological Station, Michigan, USA - KBS C5-4 metaG | ecosystem: Host-associated > Plants > Roots > Rhizosphere > Soil | place: Michigan, USA...
AATCCGCTTGCCCGAGAGAATCGACAATCACCACCGCCTGCAATCCCGTCAGCAGGAAAATCACGCCTTCGATCAGGTAGACCACCAGATCCCAGACGAAGAACCCCTGCAGGCGCGTGGCGGGCGAGATGAAGCGGGGACCGTTATAGCTGACGAAAAGGCCCGCCGTGACCGCCGCTAGCACGCCCGACCCACCCAGGCTTTCGGGTACCCAGAAGGCGGCGTAGGGCGTCAGCATCGCCAGCACGATTTCCACCCGTGGCTCATGTGCATGGCGGCGCAGAAGCAGCGCGACATATCCCACCGCCATGCCCCAGAGGATTTCTCCGATCACGATGGCGGCGAAGCTGCCCACGGCCAGGCCGGGAGAAAATGCGCCGCCTTGCACCACGGCAGTGACGGCAAAGCTGAACAGGATCAGTGCGGTCGCATCATTGACCAGGCCTTCGCCCTCCAGGATGGTGAGAACTCGGTTCGGAACGGGGAAGCGCTTGGCGATGGCCATCGGCGCCACCGCATCCGGCGGCGCCACGATGGCGCCCAGGACAAATCCCACCGCCCAAGTGAGGTCCAGAAGATAGCGCGCCACCACAGCGACCGAGGCGGCGGTGAACAGCACGCAACCCACCGCGAGCAGCAGGATGGGCCTCAGATGGGCGCGAAAGCCTTTCCAGCTCATCCCCACGCCGGCCGAATAAAGCAGCGGTGGCAAAAGCAGGGTGAGAACAAGGTCCGGACGCAACGCGATGCGCGGCACCCCGGGAATGAAACCGATCCCCAGGCCCACCAGAACCAGGAAAATGGAGGGCGGAAGATTGGTGCGCCGGGCCGCCACGGCTGCCAGAGCGGTGACAGCAACCAGGGCGAAGCCGATGGGAAGCGCGGGCAGTATCACAAAAAAATCCCCTCCACGGCCGTCGGGCCGGAAGGGGAGACTAGAGCAAAATCGCCATCAGGGGCGATCTTGCTCCAACTTTTCTTTCGTCGCTATTGCTGCGCGACCTGCTTGCGCAAGGACGCGATGTCCTTGGCCGTCAGGCTGGCGCCCTTGGCGCCGAACCGGGCGGTGACATAGTTGGCTACATCGGCGATCTCGTCGTCGGAATAGGACGTACCGAAGGCCGGCATGAAGATCTTGCCGTTCACCGTGGTGCGGTCCACGCCGGCAATGATGGTCTGCGCCACATTGGTGGCGGACGGATCATTGACGGCCCTTGCGCCGGTCAAGGTGGCGTATTTGCTGACCGGGCTGACACCCGTCCAGTCATGGCAGCTGGCGCAGGCGCCCGCAAAGATCTTCTCGCCGCGGGAATCCAGGCCCGCCGTCACGCCTTCGCGGTGCGAGACCGGCGCGGGCGTATTCACGGTGCGGGGCAGATCGCTGGCCAAGGCCGGAACGCTGCGCAGATAAACCACCAGGGCCCGGATATCGCCCGCCGTCAGGTAGGTAAGACTGTTGTCAGAAGCTTCACCCATCGGGCCGCCCGCCCCGCCATGGCCATCGGCATGGCCGGTGGACAGGAATGTCGCGATGTCATTGTCGCTCCAGGTCCCAAGGCCGCTCTGCTGGTCGGCGGTGATGTTGTAGGCGCGCCAGCCGGCGGTCAGTGCACCGGCATATTTCTTCCGGTTGTTGATCGCAAAGGCCAGGTTGCGGGGAGTATGGCATTCGCTGCAATGGCCCATCGCTTCGGCCAGATACGCGCCGCGATTCCATTCGGCGCTTTGCGCGGTGTTGGGGCGGAAACGTTCATCGGCATTATAGAATGCGTTCCAGATGCCCATCAGGCTGCGATTGTTGAAGGGCCAGGCGAGCTTGTTCTCCTTGGCCGGCGCGTGCACGGCGGGCAGGCTGAAAAGATAGGCCTTGATCGCCAGTGCGTCCGCCTCGGTCATGTAGGTGTAGGAGGTGTAGGACATGGCCGGATAGAGATTCTGGCCGTCGGCGCGCTTGCCCTTATGCAAGGCGGCCAGGAATTGGGCGTCGGTGTAATTGCCGATGCCGGTTTCCTTGTCCGGGGTGATGTTGGTCGAATAGATCATGCCGATATTCGGCAGGTTGAAGGCAAGGCCGCCGGCGAAAGGCTGGCCGCCATTCTTCGCGGTGTGGCAGGCCACGCAATCTGCCGCATGGGTGAGATATTCGCCCCGCTTGATGAGATCGGCATTCGCCATTTCCTTGGGAGCGCCGGTGGGATTGGCGTCCTTATAGTCCGCCAGCGCCACGGTTGAGCCGCTGGCAAAAGCTGTCGGGCCCGGAATCATCACCATCCAGGCGCCAAAACCCGCCGCGATGACGGCTATGACCGCAATCGCGATACCGAAATTTTTCTTGCTCATGCGATTTTCCTGCTCGCCAGAAGAGTACGGTCGATGGGAAGTCTGTGAATGCGTACGCCGGTCGCCGCGAAGACGGCATTGACCAGCGAAGGCGGTCCTGCCGAGCAGCCCGGCTCGCCGATGCCGCCTGGATCCTCGGTGCTGGACACCACATGGACGTCGATGCTGGGCGCTTCGTTGATGCGCATCATGCGATAGTCGTTGAAATTGCGCTGCTGCACGCGCCCATTCTTCAGCGTGATGTCGCCATACAGCGCGGCCGTCATGCCGAACAGTATGCCGCCCTGGACCTGGGCGGCGATGGTGTCGGGATTGACGGTGCGCCCGGCATCCACCACCGAGGTAATCCGGCGCACATTGATCTTGCCCATTTCGTTCACGTCCACTTCCGTGACCGTGGCGATGTAGGAGCCGAAGGCATGCTGGGCGCAGACGCCGCGTCCCATCCGGGCGGGAAGGGCCTTGCCCCACCCGGACCGTTCGGCCGCAATCTGCAGGATGGCTTTCAGGCGCGGTTCGTTGCCCAGATGGGCGAGGCGGAACGCCACCGGATCCTTGCCCGCCTTTTTGGCGAGGTCGTCCATCATGCTTTCGATGGCGAAGACCGCATTGTTAGGCCCGACGCCGCGCCACCAGCCCAGATTGAGCACCTTGGGCTCTGTCTGGACATATTCGATCCGCTGATTGGCAATGGCGTAGGGATTGTTGACCGCGCCTTCCACGGCATCGCCGTCGATGCCGTCCTTGAGCGGCTTTCCACCTGTGATCGCGGCGATCACCGATCCGCCGGCGATACGGTGGGTCCAGCCATCGATCTTGCCATCTTTGGTGAGGCTGGCCGACATCGCGTTGCGATAGGCGGGACGATACATGTCCTGCTGGATGTCTTCCTCGCGGGTCCAGATCACTTTGACCGGGCCGTCCACCTTCTGCGCGACGCGGACGGATTTGGTCACCATGTCGGTGGCGAGCCTGCGGCCGAAACCGCCGCCAAGCATGAAATTGTGGAAGGTGACTTTCTCGGATGCGATGCCCAGCGCGTCGGCAGCCGCCTTGACGGTTGCGGTCTGCACCTGGCTGCCGCCCCACAATTCGCAGGCGCCATCCTTCACATGCACGGTGAAGTTCTGCGGCTCCATCGGCGCATGCGCCAGGAAGGGCATCTCATAGGCCGCATCGAAACGGTCGCCCTTGAGGGATTTTTCGACATCGCCTTCTTCCTTGGCGATGGCGCCTTTCTGCTGCGTGCCTTTTTCCAGATCCCGCCACACATCGGCGGAATTGATCTTGGCGTTTTCGCCGTCATTCCAGGTGATGGTGAGCGCATCCAGGCCTTTCTTGGCGGCCCAGAAATTGGGTCCTACCACGGCCACCAGATCGTCCAGCGCGACCAGCTGCAGGCCGGGCATGGCTTTGAGCTTGCTGTCATCGACATGGGCGACCTTGCCGCCCACCACGGGCGCGGCGGCGATGGCGGCGACCTTCAGGCCTTCCATCCGCACATCGATGCCATATTGCGCCTTGCCGTTGACCTTGTCGGGCGTGTCCAAGCGCTTGACCGGCTTGCCGATATATTTGAGGTCCTTGTCGGCCTTGAGCTTCACCTCTTGCGGTGCGGGCAGTTTGGCCGCGCGCGGCGCCAGTTCGCCATAGGACAGCTTGCGCCCGCCATGAGCGTCGTCGATCACCTGGCCATTTTCCGTGCGCAGGGAGGCAGGGCTCACGCTCCATTGCTGGGCGGCGGCCTGGACCATCATGGCGCGGCCCGAAGCGCCTACCTGGCGCAGGGCCGTATAGAAACCACGGATCGACGTGGAGCCGCCGGTCGATTGGCGGCGCCCGCGCGGGCTGGCGTACAGCGCGTCGCTGGGCGGCGCGGGAAGCGGCGTCACATTGGCCAGATCCACGTCCAGCTCATCCGCCAGAAGCTGGGAGAGCGAGGTGTAGACGCCCTGGCCCATTTCTTCCTGCGGAATCTGGAACGACACCTTGCCGTCACGCGCGATGGCGATGAAGGCGTTGGGGTTGAGGACATATTTCTTGGGCGCGGGCGCCTGGGCGAGCGCCCCGCCCACCTGGAAACCCAGCATCAGGCCGCCGCCTGCGGCGGTGCCCACTTGCAGGAACTTGCGCCGCGACAGTCCGGCAGTGCCGGATTTCGAAGACATCGACATCAACAGATCCTTTAGGCCGATTTGGCGGCGTTCTTGATGGCCTGACGGATGCGCACATAGGTGCCGCAGCGGCAGATATTGCCCGCCATCGCGGCATCGATATCCGAATCGTCCGGATTGGGCGTGCGGTTGAGCAGGGCGGTCGCCGACATGATCTGGCCGGACTGACAATAGCCGCATTGCACGACCTCGATGTCGAGCCAGGCTTTCTGGATCTTGGCGCCGTTGGGCGTGTCGCCGATCGCTTCGATGGTGGTGATGGCCCGGTTGCCGATGGCGCCGACCGGCAATGCAGGAGCGCACCGCCTTGCCGTCCACATGCACGGTGCAGGCGCCGCATTGGGCGATGCCACAGCCGAACTTGGTGCCGGTAAGCCCGACGATATCGCGCAGCGCCCAGAGCAACGGCATGTCGTCCGGTGCGTCGATTGTATGAGGCTGACCGTTGATCTGAAGCGTGACCATCGCTTTCACTCCGCTAGATTGTTCGGGGCTGGGGGCGTGATATATGATTGGTTATAACGCCTTCTCCCGCCTGGGATTTTAAGTCATTCCGGGTTCCGGCGCAAAGACTCCATGGTCAAATGCGCGAACTGACAGTTTCTCCGCTTGTCAGCATTGGAAGGACGTTTTTGACTGCAACTTCCTCAAGGATGGCGAGCATGACGCACAAAATTCACGATATCGGCGTGGCGGCCCGGATCGGCACCTATAGCGACGCGGTCGAAGCGGCGCCGAATCAACGTTGGCTCTTCACCTCGGGAACGCCGGGCATGGATGCGGTGGGCGAATTGCCGGGCGATATCACCGCCCAGGCGGAGCTGGCCTGGGGGCATATCCTGACCATGCTGGACCGTGCCGGGATGGCGGTGGGCGATCTGGTCAAGATCACCCAATATCTGACGCGGGCGGAAGACATTCCCGCCTATGCCAAGATGCGGGCCCGGATGCTGGGCGACGCGCGCCCCGCCTCGATGATGATGGTGGTCGCGGCCTTGCCCCGCCCGGAATTCCTGCTGGAAATCGAAGCCGTCGCGGCGCGGGCTTGAAACGCCTCAGGCGAAATCGGAAATCCGCTGCCCCTTTGCCGCAAGCTGTTCCAGCAGCGGCGCGGGCGTGTACCCGTACTTTTTGAGGTCCGCGATCACCACGTCCAGACCAATGCTGTCCGCATAGAACATCGGGCCGCCCCGATAGGCGGGCCAGCCATAGCCATAAAGCCAAACGATATCGATATCGGAGGCGCGGCTGGCCTTGCCCTCCATCAATATCTTGGCCCCTTCATCGATCATGGGCAGAAGCAACCGCTCGCGGATTTCATCCTCGCGGATGGCGCGTGGCGTGACATTCTTTTTGGCGCGGAAATCTTCGATGAGTTTTTCGGCGACAGACGAGGGCGACGCCTTGCGCCCCGTGTCATAGTCGTAGAACCCGGCCTTGGTCTTCTGACCGCGCCGTCCGGCTTCGCAGAAGACGTCCCGCAAAGTTTCGCCATGCGATGTGGCTGCGTTCCAGCCCAGGTCCAGCCCGGCCAGATCGGCCATGGCGAAAGGGCCCATGGGAAAGCCGAAGCCGGTCAGCACCTTGTCGACCGTATAGGGCGAGGCGCCTTCCAGCACCAACCGGTTGGCCGCGTCCTGCCGCTGGGACAGAATCCGGTTTCCGATGAATCCGTGGGCGTTTCCCGCCAATACGCCCACCTTGCCGACGCCCTTGGCCAGCTTCATCGCCGTGGCCAGAACCGTGTCGGCGGTCTTGGCGCCCCGCACGATTTCCAGCAGCTTCATAACGGGCGCCGGCGAGAAGAAATGCAGCCCCAGGACATGATCCGGGCGGGACGTCACGGCGGCGATCTCGTCGATATTCAGATAGGAGGTGTTGCTGGCCAGGATGGCGCCGGGCCTGGCGATTTTTTCCAGCCGCGTGAAGACACCCTTCTTCACATCCATATTCTCGAACACCGCTTCCACGATCAGATCGCGGTCGGCGAGGTCTTCCAGCGCCAGGGTGCCCGTGATGCGGGCGAAACGCGCACGCGCCTCATCCTCCGTGATACGGCCGCGCTTGACGCTGCTTTCATAATTGCTTTTCACCGCGTCCAGTCCGCGCGCCAGTGCCGCGGCATCGGTTTCCACGATCGTCACCGGCAAGCCGGCATTGGCGAAGACCGTGGCGATGCCCCCGCCCATCAACCCCGCGCCGATCACGCCCACTTTGGCGATGGGCAAAATTGGCGTGTCGTCGGCCATGCCCGGAATTTTTCCAGCCTTGCGTTCGGCGAAGAAGGCATAGCGTTGCGCTTTGCTCTGCAAGGAATCCTTGCAGGCGAGGAAGACGCGACTTTCGAAATCCAGCGCCTGATCGAACGGCATGGTGGTGGCGGCTTCGACGCATTTGACCACTTCGCCGGGCGCTTCGAACCCACGGAAATTGTGGCTGTTGCGGAAATCCGAAAATATCTGCGGCGAAACGCCGGTGACTTTTTCGTCGCGATCACGGGTGCGGCGAATGCCTTTGCCGTCCGCCAGCAATTGCCGGGTGAACGCCAGTGCACCGTCCTTCAATTCCTGTTCCGGCATCAGCGCGTCCAGCAATCCCAGCACCAGGCTTTCGGCCGCCGAAATCGGCTTGCCGTCCGTCACCATCTCCAAGGCTTTTTCAATCCCGATCAGGCGCGGCAGCCGCTGCGTGCCGCCTCCGCCGGGAACAAGACCGAGCGCGACTTCCGGCTGCCCCAGCTTTGCCGACGGCACCGCCACCCGGTAATGACCGCACATTGCCGTTTCCAACCCGCCACCCAGCGCCGTGCCATGGATCGCCACCATGATGGGTTTCCTGGCCGCATCCATCGCATTGTGAACATCGCGCAGGCTGGCGCCGGCCAGATTCTTGTCGAATTCGGAAATGTCGGCGCCCGCGATGAAGGTGCGGCCGGCGCAAATCAATAGTGTCGCCTGGACAGCGCTATCGGCTTCCGCTTCGCGCAGTGCCGCGATCAGGCCTTCGCGCATCGCTTCCGACAGCGCATTGACCGGCGGGTTGTTCAAGGTGATGACGGCGACCGCGCCGTCGCGGTCCAGATCGGTGACAGGATTGATCGCGGTCATTCCTTCTCCTGCTGGAAAGCTTGCAGTCCCGTCTGGGCCCGCCCCAGAATCAGTGCGTGCACGTCATGCGTGCCTTCATAGGTGTTGACCGCTTCCAGATTCATCATGTGCCGGATCACCGGGTAAGCGTCGGAGACGCCATTGGCGCCCAGCATGTCGCGGGCTTCGCGGGCGATGGTGAGCGCCTTGCCGCAATTGTTGCGCTTCATCATGGAAATGAGCGGCGGAGAGGCGGTGCCGTCCTCCATCATGCGTCCCATCCTGAGCGCGCCGTTCAGCCCTAAGGCGATTTCGGTCTGCATGTCGGCCAGTTTTTTCTGCACCAGCTGGTTGGCGGCGAGCGGGCGGCCGAACTGCTTGCGGTCCAAGGTGTAATCGCGGGCCGCGTGCCAGCAATCTTCCGCCGCGCCCATCGCGCCCCAGGCAATGCCGAAGCGGGCGCGGTTCAGGCAGGAGAAAGGTCCGGACAATCCTGAAGCGCCTGGCAGCAGGGCGTCTTCCGCCACATGCACATCCTCCAGCACGATCTCGCCGGTGACGCTGGCGCGCAGTGAGAATTTTCCATCGATGCGGGGCGTGGAGAAACCCTGGGTGTCACGCTCGACCACAAAGCCCCGGATCTTGCCGTCCAGCTTGGCCCAGACCACCGCGATATCGGCGACCGGGGAATTGGTGATCCACATCTTTGCGCCATTCAGGCGATAACCCGTACCGTCCTTGACCGCGCGGGTGACCATGCCGCCGGGATCGGAACCGTGATCCGGCTCGGTGAGGCCGAAACAGCCGATGATGTCGCCGCGCGCCAGGGCCGGGAGATACTTCTTCTTCTGTGCATCGTTGCCGAACTGGAAGATCGGATGCATCACCAGCGAGCTCTGCACGCTCATGGCGGAGCGGTAGCCGGAATCCACCCGTTCCATCTCCCGTGCCACCAGCCCGTAACAGGTGTAGGAGAGGCCGCTACCGCCAAACTCTTCAGGCAAGGTCATGCCCAGAAATCCCATATCGCCCATCTCGCGCATGATGGCGGGATCGAAGATTTCGTCCCGGAACGCATCGCGCACCCGGGGCGCCAGATTTTCCGTCGCATAGTCGCGGGCCGACCTGGCTACCATGCGCTCGTCTTCGCCAAGGCTTCGCTCCAGGCCGAACGGATCGGTCCAGTCGAATTCCGTCTTGTCCAGATCGCTCATCTGCGGGCCTTCGATCTTGCGGCTTTCGCCGGTTTGGAATTGGCGGCGGGCTTGGCCGCCGGGAATGTCCTGGCGATGAAATCTTCCATGTCGGCAAGCGCCTTGACGTTGGCGGCGGAATCCGGTGTGCCGTCTTTGCTGAAATCCTGTCCCAGGCCCGGATAAATGAGAATATCCGTTGGGACATGCTGGTCGCGCAGCGCATCGCTGAGCTTCTGCGACTGGTCCGGCGGCACGCTTGCATCGGCCGATCCATGCTGGATCAGAAAAGGCGGGGTGAGGGAGCTTATATAAGAGTGGGGGCTCGCGGCGCGCACCAGGCCGGGCGCGCAATCCGCGGTTTCGCAGCCCAGATAGGCGCCCAGGCGGGTGGGCGCGCCCGGCTCGGATGGGTGGGCGCCGCCGGTTTCCCAGCTCGCCAGGTCGGCCGGCCCATACCAGTCGATCACCCCTTGCACGCAATCCGACGCCAGGGTCGTTTTGGATTTGGCATCCGCGGCCGGTTCGAGCGCAGCGACGCCGCAACTTGTGCCGACCATGGCGGCGATCTGGCCGCCCGCTTCGGCGCCCCAGACCATCATCCGGGTGGCGTCGATATTATAGTCGACGGCATGCCCGCGCAGCCAGCGCACGGCGGATTTCACGTCCTGTATCGGCGCCGGAAAATGCGCTTCGCCCGACAGGCGGTAATTCACGCTTGCCACCACAATGCCTTTGGCCGCAAGCGCGGCGAGGGTGGACGGAAAATCGGCGAAACCGGCAAGGTGCCGCGCATCGCCTGTCGCCCAGTTGCCGCCATGGACAAATATAATGGCAGGCCGGGGCGCCGGTTGTGCCTTGGATGGCACCTGGTAGAGGTCCAAGGTCAGGGGCCGAAAGCCGTCCATCGCGGCATAGACAAGATCGCGATGCATCACCACGCCGCCGGGAAAGGCGACAGTCTGATTTATGTCCGGCTGCTTGTCCGCCGCGGTCGCCGGCACAAGCGCGGCGATTGCAAACAGCACGCCCAGAAGGCTCCTTCGCAACATCGTCCTTAGGTCCGTTTTCGCACCCCGAACGTGTCATGCGCCCTGGTCCGTTGCAACGCCGGACCGCAACGGGACATGGCAACGTCGGGGTCGCTGGCGCGTTACGAATGGACGGGATTCCCGTCCATTCCGGCAGTCATTTGACAATGCGGTTTTCAAAATCCCGACCAGCGCTTTTCCGCGGCTTGCTTCTGACCCTGCTTTTCCTGGCGGCATTCGCTCTGCGGGACCAGACGGCGAGGGCCGAGCCACCAGCCAATAGTCTGCAAACGATCGCCAGTGTGCAGCAGGGCGCCGGGCCCGCGCATAATCTGGCGGAAAGGAACGAGGCTGGCAAAGACAAGGTGGCCGGCAATGGATCTTCCGGCAGCGGCAAGTCCGAGGGTTTGTTGATCGCCGAAATCGTGCTGCTGCTCCTCACCGGCCGGATTCTGGGCGAAGGGATGCAGCGCCTGGGGCAGCCGGCGCTGATGGGCAATCTTCTGGCCGGCCTGGTTTTGGGACCGTCGCTGTTCGGTGCGCTCTGGCCCGAGGCGCAGAAACTCATCTTCCCATCCGATCCGGCGCAGAAGGCCTTGATCGACGGCCTGTCCCAGGCCGGCATCCTGTTCCTGCTGCTGCTGACGGGCATGGAAACCGACGTCAAGCTGGTGGGAAAAATGAAAGGCGCGGCGGTTGCGATCTCGCTGGCGGGCATCATCGTTCCTTTTGCCTGCGGCTTTGCGCTGGGCGAATTCCTGCCCGATACCTTGATGCCGGAGATGCCCGGCGGCCGCCTGGTGCCGGCTTTGTTTCTGGGCACGGCGCTTTCGATCTCCTCGATCAAGATCGTGGCGATGGTGGTGCGCGAAATGCATTTCATGCGGCGCAATTTAGGGCAGGTGATTGTATCCACCGCCATCATGGAGGATACGATCGGCTGGGTGATCATCGCCATCACCTTCGGCATCGCCGGGGCGGGCCGGGTGGACGCGCTGGATCTGGCCAAGACGGTGGGCGGCGTGGCCTTGTTCATGGCTTTCTGTTTCACTATCGGCCGCTGGCTGGTCTTTTCCGCCATCCGCTGGGTCAATGACAATTTCCGCGGCGATTTTCCCG
>Ga0105240_10014064_pt1 | contig 10943 bp, 9 predicted proteins | sample KBSC54metaG_FD_80426 | JGI IMG/M metagenome (GOLD analysis project Ga0105240, IMG submission 80426) | Corn rhizosphere microbial communities from Kellogg Biological Station, Michigan, USA - KBS C5-4 metaG | ecosystem: Host-associated > Plants > Roots > Rhizosphere > Soil | place: Michigan, USA...
ATCCGGAGCAGCGGACGATCCTGGTCGCGCACGACCTCTCGCCGGCGGACATGATCCGCTACAAGAAGCACGCATTCGCCGCGTTCCTCACCGACCTCGGCGGCGCGACGTCGCATACGGCGATCGTCGCCAAGAGCCTCAACATTCCCGCCGTCGTCGCGCTGCATAACGGGCGCGGGCTGATCCGCGAAGGCGAATGGCTGATCGTCGATGGCCTGCGCAGCGTCGTCATCGTCAACCCCGACAAGCCGGTGCTGGCCGAATACCGGCTGAAGCAGGAGGAGTTCGAGCTCGAGCGGCAGAAGCTGAAGCGGCTGAAGACGAAACGGGCGACGACGCTCGACGGGCAACTGGTCGAGCTGCATGCGAACATCGAGCTGCCGACCGACCTGCGCGACGTCCTCGACAGCGGCGCATCGGGCGTCGGTCTCTTCCGCAGCGAATTCCTGTTCCTCAATCGCCAGGGACTCCCGAGCGAGGACGAGCAGTTCGAGGCGTATCGCTCAGTCGCCGTCGGGATGGCGGGGCGGCCGGTCGTCGTCCGCACCTTCGACCTGGGCGCCGACAAGCACATGGAGGGAATCTCGGCCGGACTCGATCGCGTCGCGATGAACCCGGCCCTGGGCTTGCGCGCGGTGCGCTTCTGCCTGTCGGAGCCGCGCCTCTTCGTCACGCAGCTCCGCGCAATCCTGCGCGCGTCGCACTACGGCAAGGTCAAGATACTGATCCCGATGCTGTGCAACGTGTACGAGCTGACGCAGGCGCTGCAGCTGATCGAGCGCGCGAAGGAGAGCCTGCGGGTCGAGCACACGAAGTTCGACGACAACATCGAAGTCGGCGGGATGATAGAGATCCCGGCCGCGGCGCTGTCGATCGGCGCGTTCGCCGAGCGGCTCGATTTCCTGTCGGTGGGCACCAACGACCTGATCCAGTACACGCTGGCGATCGATCGCGCCGACGACGCGGTCGCGCATCTGTACGACCCGCTGCATCCGGCGGTGCTGCGCCTGCTCGCGATGGCGATCAGGGGCGCGACGAAGGCCGGCAAGCCGATCGCGGTCTGCGGCGAAATGGCCGGCGAGATTGCGTTCACGCGGATCCTGCTGGGTCTCGGGCTGCGCGAATTCTCGATGCATCCGAACCATCTGCTCGAGGTGAAGCAGCGGGTGCTGACGAGCGACGTGCCCCCGCTGGAGATACTGGCGAACAAGATGCTGAAGACCGACGACCCGGACAGGCTCGCGTCGTACGTGCAGAGGTTGCGGGCATAGCGGCGCCAGAGCCGTGGGTCATTCCGGCGCAGTCCGGAATCCATCACTGATACGCCACTGGATCCCGGCTTTCGCCGGGATGACGGAGGTGCTAGACTTCCATTCGCGCCGATTTGACGATCAGCTTGCGGGCGCATGACAAATACGGCTAAAGCGGTGATTCCAATGGAAGCCCGGTTAGCCGATTGCTGATCGGGCTTTTTCATTGCGACTCTCGAAAGAATGACTTCCAGTCCGGGTTCCGTCGGCATCGTGCAGGCGCAGAAGATGCGCTTCGACGAACCGTTGCCGCTGCAGTGCGGCCGCTCGATCGCCGGCTACGAGCTGGTCTACGAGACCTATGGAACGCTCAACGCCGAGCGCTCGAACGCGATCCTGATCTGCCATGCGCTGAACGCGTCGCATCACGTCGCCGGCCAGGCGTCCGACGTGCCGGAGAACATCGGCTGGTGGGACAACATGATCGGCCCCGGCAAGCCGGTCGACACCAACCGGTTCTTCGTCATCGGCGTCAACAACCTCGGCAGCTGCTTCGGCTCGACCGGCCCTACGTCGATCGATCCGGCGACCGGCGCCGCCTATGGCGCATCGTTCCCGCTGGTGACCGTCGAGGACTGGGTCGATGCGCAGGCGCGCCTGGCCGACGGGCTCGGCATCGAACGCTTCGCCGCGATCATGGGCGGCAGCCTCGGCGGAATGCAGGCGCTCTGCTGGACCTTCCGCTATCCGGAACGGGTGCGCCATGCGCTGGTGATCGCCGCGGCGCCTAACCTGTCCGCGCAGAACATCGCGTTCAACGAAGTCGCGCGACAGGCGATTCTCACCGATCCCGAATTCTTCGAAGGCAACTTCATCGCACATGGGGTCAAGCCGATCCGCGGGCTGCGCGTCGCGCGGATGATCGGCCACATCACGTACATCAGCGACGAGCAGATGGCCGAGAAATTCGGCCGGCAGACGCGGCCCGACACCAAGTTCTCGTTCGCCCCCGAATTCCAGATCGAGTCGTACCTGCAATACCAGGCGGACAAGTTCTCGCAGTACTTCGATGCGAACACGTACCTGCGGATCACGAAGGCGCTCGACTATTTCGACCCGGCGCTCTCCACCGGCGGCGACCTCGCCCGCGCGCTGTCGGCGGCGACCGCGAAGTTCCTGGTGATCTCGTTCACGACCGACTGGCGCTTCTCGCCCGCCCGCTCGCGCGAGATCGTGCAGGCGCTGCTCGACAACGGGTCGGACGTGAGCTACGCCGAAATCACCGCGCCGCACGGCCACGACGCTTTCCTGCTCGACGATCCGCGGTACCACGCGGTCGTCAACGCCTACCTGGACCGGGTCGCCGCGGAGCGCGCGCGATGAACCGCAGGGAGCATTCGATCATCGAAGGCTGGGTCGGCCGCGGCAACCGCGTGCTCGACCTCGGCTGCGGCGACGGCGAGCTGCTCGGAAATCTTGTCGCGAACCGCGAAGTGCGCGGCTACGGGATCGACATCGCCGACGACAACGTGATCGCCTGCGTCAAGCGCGGCGTCAACGTGATCCAGAGCGACCTCGAATCGGGACTCGCGGGCTTCGGCGATCACTCGTTCGACACGGTGATCCTGTCGCAGACGCTGCAGCAGATCCATCGCGTCGAGACGATCATCAACGAGATGCTGCGCGTCGGGCGCGAGGTCATCGTGACGTTCCCGAACTTCGCCTACTGGCGCCATCGCGTGCAGCTGGGCGTCCGCGGCACGATGCCGGTGTCGAAGACGCTGCCCTACGAGTGGTACAACACGCCGAACGTGCGGATGTTCACCGTCCGCGAGTTCGACCGCTTCTGTGCCGCACGCGGGATCACGATCGTCGACCGCGAAGTGTCGAGCGGCGAGCGAAAGGTGACGTTTGCGCCGAATCTCCTCGGGCAGCTCGCTTTCTACCGGATCCGGAACAACCGGTCCGGCTGACGGCGCCGGAGTTCGTGCGATGATCCGGCGGTTCCCGCCCGAGCCCTCATGTGACGTCTCAACGCATCACCTGGCAGACCTTCGCCAACCGGAGGATGCTGATCTGCATCTTCATCGGCTTCTCGTCGGGCTTGCCGCTGTTCATCCTGATCAACCTGCTCGGCGCATGGCTGCGCTCCGAAGGCGTCGACCTGAAGAGCATCGGCCTCTTCGCGCTGATCCAGTTTCCGTACACGTGGAAATTCGTCTGGTCGCCGCTGATGGACCGCTTCGCGCTGGGACGCCTGGGCCGGCGCCGCGGCTGGATGCTGCTGACCCAGGTGCTCCTGCTGGGGGCTGTCGCGATGTTCGGATGGTTCGATCCGCGTCACGACCTGTGGACGATCGCCGGGCTCGCCGCGCTGGTCGCGTTCTTCAGCGCCAGCCAGGACATCGTGCTCGACGCGTACCGGCGCGAGATCCTGTCCGACGAAGAGCAGGGGCTCGGCACCGCGATCCATGTCAACGCATACAAGCTCGCGGGGCTCGTCCCCGGATCGCTGTCGCTGATTCTCTCGGACTACCTGCCGTGGTCGATGGTATTCATCGTCACCGCGCTGTTCATGCTCCCGGGAATCGTGACGACACTGGTCGTCGACGAGCCGCCGCTGTATGGCGCGCCGCCGAAGACGCTCAACGATGCGGTCGTGCTGCCGTTTCGCGAGTTCGTCCGCCGCTCGGGCTGGAATCACGCGCTGCTCGTGCTGTCGTTCATCTTCCTCTACAAGCTCGGCGACAGCATGGCGACGGCGCTGGCGACGCCGTTCTACCTCGATCTCGGCTTCAAGCGGACCGAGATCGGACTGATCGCGAAGAATGCCGGGCTTTGGCTCAACGTCGCCGGCGGACTCGCCGGCGGCGTGTGGCTGATCAAGCTCGGGATCAACCGCGGGCTGTGGGTGTTCGGGCTGATCCAGGCGGTGGTCGTCTTGGGCTTCGCATGGCTCGCGCAGGCGGGGGCGGACAAGCTGGTGCTGGCGATCGTGATCGGCGCCGAGGCGTTCGGCGTCGGCCTGGGCACCGCGGCATTCACCGCGTACATCGCGCGCAGCACCGATCCGCGCTACACGGCGACACAGTTCGCGCTCTTCACCAGCCTGGCATCGGTGCCGCGCACCTTCGCAAACGCGGCGACCGGGTATATTGTTGCGCAGACGGGATGGTTCTGGTTTTTCATCCTGTGCACGGTGCTGGCGATTCCCGGCCTGCTGCTGCTGCCGAAGGTCGCGCCATGGAACGAATCGGAGCCGGCACGCGTCGAACCGCGACCGAATTGAGGTAGAAGCATGCGAACGTCGAAACTGCTGTGGCTGTCAGCCGCGCTCCTGATGAGCGGGTGCGCCGCGGTCGACCCCTACAACCTGCTCGCGCGCAACACGCGCGATGCCAACGCCGATTTCCAGGTCAACGTGCTCGGCCAGTGGGGGCGCGAAGCAGCGTTCGACTTCGTCTGGAACACGATCGACCAGAATTATGTCGACCCGAAGTTCAACGGGATCGACTGGAAATCGACCGCAGTGAGCTATCGTCCGCTGGCGATGGGCGCGCGCAACGACGACGAGTTCTGGAATGTGCTCAACCGGATGACCGGCGAACTGCGCGACTCGCATACGCGCGTCGAGCCGCCCAACCTCGTCGCGCTCCGCCGCCGCCAGGAAGCCATTTCACTCGGCATCGACATCGACCGCGTCGAAGGCAGGATCGTCGTCGTCTACGTCGCCGGCGATTCGGACGCGTGGTGGGCGGGGGTGCGCCCGGGGATGGAAGTCACGAAGATCGACGGCTTCCCGGCGGAAGAGCGCTATGCGCCGGTGCTGGCGGCCGAACGCGAGCAATCGACGCTGCGGGCGAAGGAGAAGCGTGCCTTCCGGACGCTGTTGATGGGCGATCCCGATACGAAGGTCGCGTTCGAGTTCGGCCGGCCCGACGGCTCGAAGTTCGAAGCGACGCTGTCGCGGAAGATCGTGCATTCGGCTCCGTTCGCGCGCGCCCGCCGGCTGCCCTCCGGCTTCGCCTACATCCGGTTCACCAGCTTCTCGGGCTCGCTGCTTGGCCGTGTCCTGCAGGGCATCGAGGACAACAGGTCGGCCCCGGGCCTGATCATCGACCTGCGCAACAACGGCGGCGGCTCCGCGTTCATGGTCGAGTCGATCGCCAACGAGCTGCTGAGCGAAAAGACGGATGTCGGCACCATCGTCACCCGCACCGGCCAGCCGGTGACGCTGTTCGGATTCCCGGTCGAGAAGCTGAAGCGCACGCTCGAAGGCTCGTCATCCGCCTATGACAAGCCGGTCGTGGTCCTCGTCAACGCGGGCAGCGCGAGCGCCAGCGAGCTGCTGGCCGGTTGGTTCCAGGACATCGGCCGGGTCAAGGTCGTCGGGCAGCGCAGCTGCGGCTGTCTGCAGGGCTTCCTCGGCTACGCGACGGTGCCGGGCGGCGCGGAGCTCGCGTATTCGGAGATCGGGATGGTCTCGTCGAAGGGACACCGTTTCGAGCGCGAAGGGGTGATTCCCGATGTCGAAGTGCCGATCACCCTCGAAGATCTGCGGATGAATCGCGATCGCACGCTCGAATCTGCCGAGGCGTTGCTGCGTAAGAATATGCAGGCCCTGGCGACCAAGCGCTGACCAATTCAATCAGGAGCCAGCATGGAAAAAGTCCACAAGAGCGCCGCCGAATGGAAGGCCCAGCTCACGCCGGAACAGTTTCACGTCACGCGCGAGCATGGAACCGAGCGCGCGTTCACCGGCGAAACCTGGGATGAAAAGCGGCCCGGGATGTACAACTGCGTCTGCTGCGGCCTGCCGCTCTTCGACGCGAAGACCAAGTTCGATTCCGGCACCGGCTGGCCGTCGTTCTGGGCGCCGGTCAACGACGAGAACGTCGCCACAAAGGAAGACCGCAAGTTCTTCATGCGCCGCACCGAAGTGCTGTGCGGCCGCTGCGACGCGCACCTGGGCCACGTATTCGAAGACGGCCCGCAGCCGACCGGCCAGCGGTTCTGCATGAACTCGGCCGCCCTGAAGTTCGACCCGCAGAAATAATCGGGGACAGACCACGTTTTTCCGGAAATAGGGGACAGACCACGTTTTCCGGAAAAACGTGGTCTGTCCCTGTTTTTGGCTGCTGCTTTTCAGCCGGCCTTGCGCTGGGCGTCGAGCTCCGCGCTGATCCACAGCCAGTCTTCCTCCAGCGTCGCGATCCGCGATGCGACTTCGCCCTGGCGGCGCACGCGTTCCGGCAGAAGCGCGCGATTCTCTTCGGCGTAGGCTTCGGTCGAAGCGAGCCACGCGTCCAGCTCGGTGATTTCGCGCTGCAGCGGCGCGAGCTCGCGCTCGATCGCGGCGATCTTCTTCTCGAACGGCCGCCGCGCATCGGCCAGGCGTTGCCGCGCCTCGGCCTCGACCCGCTTCTGCACCTTGCGATCGGGCGCCGCGGCTGATCCGGCATCGCCATCACCCGGTTGTTCCTGCGCGATCTCCCGCCGGCGCCGGCCGAGCACCCAATCGCGATAGTCGTCGAGGTCGCCGTCGAACGGGCCAAGCGTCCCGCCATCGACCAGCCACAGTTGGTCGACCGATGCCCGCAGCAGGTGCCGATCGTGGGCGATGACGACCAGCGCCCCTTCGAACTCGAGCAGCGCTTCGGTCAGCGCCTCGCGCATCTCGATGTCGAGGTGATTGGTCGGCTCGTCGAGCAGCAGCAGGTTGGGCCGCCGATAGACGATCAGCGCCAGCGCGAGCCGCGCCTTTTCGCCACCGGAGAATGGCGCGATCGAACTGTCGGCCTGCTTGCCGCGAAAATCGAAGCCGCCGAGGAAATTGCGCAGGTCCTGCTCGCGCGCCGACGGATCGATCCGGCGCAGGTGCCACAGCGGGGAGTGCTCGAGACGGAGCTGCTCGACCTGGTGCTGCGCGAAGTAGCCGATCGCGAGTCCCTGGCCGGTGTGCACCTCGCCCGACAGAGGCAGAAGCTCGCCGCGCAACAGTTTCAGCAGCGTCGACTTGCCCGCGCCGTTGGGTCCCAGCAGGCCGATCCGCTCGCCAGGCAGCAGCGACCAGTCGAGGTCGCGCAGCACCGCGCGCCCGTCGTAGCCGACCGCGACGTGGTCGAGCCGGAACAGCTGCCGCGGCGCGCGTTCGGGCCTGGGGAACGTGAACGTGAACGGCGAATCGAGATGCGCCTTCGCGACGACATCCATCCGCTCCAGCATCTTGATCCGGCTCTGCGCCTGCTTCGCCTTGGTCGGCTTGGTGCGGAAGCGGTCGATGAAGCTCTGCAGGTGCGCGATCCGCTTCTGCTGGTTCGCGTACATCGACTGCTGCAGCGCCAGCTGCTCGGCACGCTGCACTTCGAACCGCGCGTAATTGCCGGTGTACACGCGGAGCTTGCGCGCGTCGAAATGCGCGATCGTCCCCACGGTGGCGTCGAGGAAGTCGCGATCGTGCGTGATCAGCAGCAGCGTGCCCGGATATTTCTTCAGCCAGTCTTCGAGCCACAACACTGCGTCGAGGTCGAGATGGTTGGTCGGCTCGTCCAGCAGCAGCAGGTCGGACCGGCACATCAGCGCCTGCGCCAGGTTGAGCCGCATCCGCCAGCCGCCCGAGAATTCGTCGACCGGTCGCGCCTGCTGATCGGATGCGAAGCCGAGTCCGTGCAGCAGCATCGACGCGCGCGCCGATGCGGCATGGCCGCCGATCGCGGTGTAGCGTTCGTGCAACTCGGCGAGCGCTTCGCCCGGCGTCGCGTGATCGGCCTCGGCTGCAGTGAGCGCGGCCTCGGTCTGCCGCAATTCGACGTCGCCATCCTGCACGAAGTCGAGCGCCGAGCGGTCGGTCGCGGGCGTTTCCTGCGCGACATAAGCGATCACCCACCGCGGCGGCAGCTCCACGGTTCCCGCATCGGCGTGAAGCTCGTTGCGCAACAGCGCGAAGAGACTCGACTTCCCGCAGCCATTGGCCCCGACCAGCCCGACCTTGTGCCCGGGCGACATCGTCAGCGACGCCTGGTCGAGGAGCACCTTGTCGCCACGGCGAAGGGTTACGTTATTGATCCGAAGCATGTAGGTTTGGCAGAAAACTCAAAAACAGGGACAGACCACGTTTTTCGGGAAAACGTGGTCTGTCCCCGATTTCCGGAAAAACGTGGTCTGTCCCTGTTTTTAGAGGTCGTAGTCGTAGTCGACGATCAGCGGGGCATGATCGCTGAACCGCTTGTCCTTGTAGATCGACGTCGCGCGGGCGGCGGCGGCCAGTTTCGGGGTCGCGATGTGATAATCGATCCGCCAGCCGATGTTCTTCGCCCACGATTCGCCGCGATTGCTCCAGAACGTGTACTGGTCCGGCCGCGGGTCGAGCCGCCGGAACACGTCGACATAGCCAAGCTTGTCGAACGTGTTGGTCATCCAGGCGCGCTCTTCGGGCAGGAACCCGGAATTCTTCTGGTTGCTGCGCCAGTTCTTGAGGTCGATGTTCTGGTGCGCGATGTTCCAGTCGCCGCACAGCAGCACTTCCCGCCGCGCCCGGCGGAGCTTCCTCAGGTGCTGCTCGAACGATTCGAGGAAACGGAACTTGGACTCCTGCCGGTGCGGACCGGACGACCCCGACGGCTGGTAGACGCTGATGATCGACAGCTTGCCGAAATCCGCCTGCAGGTAGCGCCCCTCCGGATCGAACTCCGGATGGCCGAATCCCATCTTGACCTTGTCGGGCGCGCGCTTCGAGTAGATCGCGACGCCGCTGTAGCCCTTCTTTGCCGCCGGGTGGAAGTGCGCGACGCTGTCCTGCGGGCTGCGCATCGACTTCGGGATGTCTTCCTGGTTGGCCTTGATCTCCTGGATGCACAGCACGTCCCACGGACCGGCGTGCTTCTTCAGCCAGCGCGACAACCCCTTGGTTTCCGCGGCGCGAATGCCGTTGACGTTGAGCGAGATGACGCGCATTTCCGACCAGGAAAAATGAAAGGCGAGAGGTTATCACGCCGGTCGTCGGACGCCATGCCAAGGTCATAGGCGAAAACGTGGCGGCACGCTACAATTTCCCCATGGATACCGCCGTTCCGGATTTCCGCCAGGCTTTTCTCGACTTCTCGCTGAAGCAGGGCGTGCTCAAGTTCGGCTCGTTCATGACCAAGTCCGGCCGCAACACGCCGTACTTCTTCAATTCCGGCCTGTTCAACACCGGCGAGTCGCTGCGCCGGCTGGGCGATTACTACGCGCAGGCGATCCTGGCGAGCGGGATCGCGTACGACCAGTTGTTCGGACCGGCATACAAGGGGATTCCGCTGGTGGCGGCCACCGCGGTCGCGCTCGCGGCGAAGGGACGCGACGTCCCCTGGAGCTTCAATCGCAAGGAAGCAAAGGATCATGGGGAAGGTGGAACCATCGTCGGCGCGCCGCTCGCGGGCCGCGTGCTGATCGTCGACGATGTGATCACCGACGGAGGTGCCAAGCGCGAGGCGATCGACCTGATCAGCGCGAACGGGGCCACGCCGGCCGCGGTGCTGATTGCGCTCGACCGCCAGGAGCGCGGGCGCGGCGGGCAGTCGCCGGTGCAGGAGATCGAGCGCGATTACGGGATACCGGTGATCGCCATCGCCACGCTTGCCGATCTGCTCGCGTACATGCGGGGGAGGCCAGGTCTCTCCGGGCATCTTTCCGGCATCGAGGCGTACCGGGAGGCGTATGGCATCAGCTAGATTCAACCGTCCGGGGTTGGCAGTCGTCGGATCGTTCTGCGCGGTGCTCGTCGCGGGCGCGCCCGCGAACGGCGAAACGTACAAGGTGACCGACGAGCGAGGCCACGTCCAATACACCGATCGCGTGCCTGCCGAGTCCGTCAACCGCGGAATGATCCAGTTGAGCAAGCAGGGGATGACGAAGAAGGTCGTCGACCCGGCGCTGACTCCCGAGCAGCGGAAGATCGAGGAAGAGAAAGAGGAACGCAAGCGCCAGGAAAGACTCGCCACCGCCCGGGTTCGCGCGCAGGAAAACGCGCTGCTTTCATCGTACACATCGGAAAGCGACATCGACGTGGCCAAGCGCCGCAACCTCGCGCTGGTCGGTGCCGGGATCCTGAGCGCCGAAGCGCGGATCAAGGCATTGCAGAAGCGCTCGGATGCGCTGGAAAAGGAAAAGCTGTTTTACGAGAAAAAACCGGTCCCCGAAAAGCTCAAGCGCGAGATCGCATCGGTTGCCGCCGAGATCCCGAAGCAGTACGAGCTGATCGCGCAGAAAAACATGGAAGCGCTGACCGTCGAGCAAAAGTACGCGCAGCAGAAAGAGCGCTATCGCGAGCTCAAGGCGCAGATGGCCAGGGAAACGCCGAAGCTGCAGTAGCGAAGACGCGCGCGCCGGTCATGCCCGGCGCCGACTTCGATCCGTCTGCTCGCCGCGGAATCAGCCCGTGGCCGGCCACCGCTCAACCTCAGCCGCCGAGCTTCTTCCGCAGCAGCTCGTTCACCTGGGCGGGGTTCGCTTTTCCCTGCGTGGCCTTCATCACCTGGCCGACCAATGAGTTGAATGCCTTCTGCTTGCCGGATTTGTAGTCGGCAACCTGGCTCGCGTTCGCGGCGAGGACCTCGTCGACGATCTTCTCGATCGCGCCGGAATCGGAGATCTGCTGCAGGCCGCGGCTGGCGATGATCTGGTCGACGTCGGCGGCAATCGGCGGCGACGCGGCGG
>Ga0105240_10014068_pt1 | contig 10942 bp, 7 predicted proteins | sample KBSC54metaG_FD_80426 | JGI IMG/M metagenome (GOLD analysis project Ga0105240, IMG submission 80426) | Corn rhizosphere microbial communities from Kellogg Biological Station, Michigan, USA - KBS C5-4 metaG | ecosystem: Host-associated > Plants > Roots > Rhizosphere > Soil | place: Michigan, USA...
CCATGCGGTATGCCCGTCGACGTCGTGGTTACAACATGCAGATTCTGAACGTTGCGCGTGTTAATGCTATCGAGCGGGCTGAACCGCGTGTTTCCGTAATCACCCGCAGGCATGGTCCATTGGCCGCTGGCCAAAGGCGCGACTAGCTGAATATTGGGCCGCGAGCCAGGAACGGTGATGGGCCCCGTGGCGGGTTGGGCGGCTATGATCTCCATCGCCGCGCTTTGCGCGATCAAAACAAGAATGAGCTTGGGTAGATAAATTCTCATGATTCCTTCAGCGAAGCGTATATAGATATGCGGCTACGTCATGGGCCTCGTATTCAGTCAACCCCAGCGTCGGCATTGCGGTGCCCGGTTCGACGGCCTTGGGGTCTCGTATCCACCGAATCAGGTTTTCCGGGGAATTCGGCAGTTCGCCCGCAATCATCGTCCTGCGGCTGAAAAACATCAGGGGCGGACCCACGACGCCTCGCGCCGCGTGGATCCCCGGGATCGTGTGACAGGAGCCGCAGCCGTAAGACAGGATTAGCTGCTTCCCACGCCCTGTATTGCCGTCCATACGAACCTCATAATTGCTGGTTTGCTTCCCGCCCAGGCAGCTTGTAAGAAGGCAACAAGCCCCCAACGAAAAACCCGCAATCCAACCGTAGTGCCTTTTCATCGCGCCCTTAGGCATATTTGGATCACGAAGAGCGGCAGGCAGAACCATAGCATTCCGAAACCCAAAGTGAAGCTCATAAACAGACCTGCGAGGGCGACGAACTCCGTACGTTCCTTTCCTTCGGCTCGAAGCAGCGCCCTCCGATCAGAAAACTTCTTCCAATTCCGATAGGAACTGACCCCGGCCATCACTGCGAGGCCGATTAAAACGAATGTGATAACGAAATACAAAACGCGCACGTTTGGCGAATTGCTGGATCCGCCGAATAAGTCCTGGTGAAGGCATGCCCGCCAGGTTATGAGAATGTCGCCTACGCCGAGAGCGATCCATGCCAGGGATGACCCGGCGACTCCGAACCAACCCTGATCATCCGGCGGCGCAGTGTCACGAATTGTGAGGTCGATCGGCATGTTTATTCAAACTTGCATGTTGGGCACGAGGTATAGAAGAACAACGATAAAGATCCAGACAAGGTCGACAAAGTGCCAATACAGCGACACAGTGTGGTAGGGGCGATACGGGGGTGCAACTTTTGGACCATATCTCGGGAGCGCCGCTACATACCCGAGTAGGAGAATGCCGACCACAAGGTGGGCCGCATGGAAACTGGTGATCGTGTAGAAAATCGATCCATACGAATCGCTGAACGGAGTCAGAGTTTTCCAATGATCTCTGTATTCGTAGGACTGCAGCACGATGAAGACAAGTCCGATTAGCGCAGTGACTGAGATGGCAATGCGGGCCTGCCCATATCGCGCGCGTTTTAATTGTTCTTCTCCCCAATGAAGGATGAAACTACTAGCCAGGAGCACGGCGAGCATGATTAAAGCGAGATGCATCTTCGGAGGCTCATCGACCGGCCACCGAGTTTTGTTGCTGCCGAGGTAGTAATAGCTCGCGAACAAACAAACGAAAAGAGAAAACTCGGTTGCGATGACCGTGTACATTCCATAAATGCCACGCCGATTCTCAACCGGCCATTGGCGTGTCGCCTCGCCGTGGTGCGATGGCACATAGACGGTAGAACTCACAATTCACCTTTCATAGGACGCGGCCACATCCATATCCCAAAAATTACGAACGTGACAACAAGGCCGGCCAGGGCGGCCCATATCATTTGAAAGACCACAAATAGAAAACAGATGAACAAGGCGACTGACGAAAGCAAAGGAAGCAGGGTGTTATCCGGCATCGTGGCAACTGAGAACGGTTGCGCATCCAGCCAGGTGGTAGTGAGGGTCAGGCGAGCCTCATCCAGCAAACGATCATCGTGGGGATCCTCTTCCTCTTCATGGTCATCCCACAGAGGATGGCGGGACACCACGGTCGGAATGTGCACGGTGCCATAGGGTTTTGGTGGAGAATCGGTCTCCCACTCCAGGCCGTCCGAATTCCAGGGATTCTTTCCCGCGTGCGGGCCGTTCTGCAAGCTGAGAATGAGATTGACAATGCTGATCAGGATCCCGATGCCAAGTACGAAAGCTCCCCAGGTCATGACCTGGTTCAGGGACTCAAGGCCAAGTTCCGGGGGATAGGTATAGATACGACGCGGCATGCCAAGCAGACCAACGATATGCATCGGGAAAAAGCCCACATTGAATCCGATGAACATCACCCAGAAACTCCATTTGCCAAGCCGCTCATTCATCATCCGGCCAGTCATTTTCGGAAGCCAGTAGTAGAATCCCGCGAACACCGGAAATAGGTTGGAGCCGATGAGCACGTAATGAATGTGCGCAACTACGTAATAGGTGCTGTGCGCTTGCCAGTCCACCGGAATGATACCCGTGAAGACTCCGCTGAGGCCGCCGATCACCAGAAGAGCGACGGACCCAAGCGCGAAATACATTGAGGCGGTGGGGACTGGACGACCCTTCCAAAGCGTCGCCACCCAGGCAAAAACCGTCACCGTGGTGAACAACGAGATGGTCATGCTGCCCGCGCTAAAGAAACTCATGGTTAGATCTGACATGCCCACGGTGAACATATGGTGCAGCCAGACGCTAAACCCGACCAAACCCGTAAGAATGGTTGAAACCGCGACATACGGGTATCCCACGATCGGCCGCCGGGAAAAGACGGGAATGATCAGCGAAATCATCCCTGTCGCCGGTAGAAAAATGATGTAGACCCAGGGATGCCCGAAGAACCAGAAAAGTTGCTGCCATAGGGTCGGATTCCCGCCGCCCGCTATATCGAAGAAATGCGTCCCCCATCGGCGATCGAGTTCGAGAGCAACGCAGGCGACCGTCAGGGCCGGTAGCGCGAAAAGAATGACTAAGGAAATTGTCAGCGTACTGTAAAGAAATAGAGGCATCCGGCTAATCGCCATGCCGGGTGCTCTGAGGCGCAGAATGGTGACGATAAAGTTCGTCGCGCCCCCGGTCGTAGAAATCGTGAGAAGAATAAGTGAGACCGCGTAGAAGTCCATGCCCAGGCCAGGAGAATAGCGGACATCCGTGTAAGGGACGTACGAAAACCATCCCGCGTGCGGGGCCTGACCGAGAAGGGGTCCGACGTATAGAAGAATTCCCGAAAATAGATATGTCCAATATGTAAATGCGTTTAAACGCGGAAACGCCATATCGCGGGCGCCGATCATGAGCGGCACCAGATAAACGGAGAACCCCGAGAGAATGGGCGCGGCATACCAGAAGATCATGGTGATGCCATGCATCGAGAAGATCTGGTCGTACATCTCGGGTGTGAGAAAGGTTTGCTCGGGCCGCGCAAGCTGAATGCGCATCAGTAGCGCTTCAATGCCACCGATTAGAAGGAAACAAAACGCCGTGACTAAGTAACGGATGCCCAGGTCCTTGTGATCGACGGTCGCAAGCCAGCCGTAGGTGTTGTGCGGTCTCTCCCACAATTGGAGCAGCCGCCGCTCAACCGTTATCGTAACTGTCTCTGTGGGTTCCACTTCTGAAGCCGTAACATCCGTAGACTCGTGGCAGGTTGTATTGTTACTACAGCCTCGGCATGATCTGCTATTTTGGAAGCATTTTCGCTTCGCTACCCGAACTTGCTTCCTTCTCGAACATCGTGATGGTTTTCTGATGATCATCGACCATCATCTTGGCGAACTCCTTATCGAAATCCGCGCCCGCTTTCTTAGCAATGGGCATCAATGACGCGATCTTTGGATCGTCGGCGGGCAGCTGGACGCTCTTCGTCTTGGCTAATGCAATCAGTTCCTGATTGGCTTTCGCGTGGTCATTGACGAGGCGCTGCGCAAAACTTTTGACCTTGGGGTTCGTCCCACGCTCGATCCCCATCTGAGCTACATGGACCTCGGTCGTCCCGCCCTTGGCGGCATCCATCATGAATTGGCGATCCTGTGCGTTTAGGCTCTGCGCGCGCGCGGTATGACTAAAAAGCAACGCTGTGCCCACAAGCAGTAAAACTCTTTGATGCGGGAACATTCGTGGATACCTCATCTATTAGAGCCAGCTCGACGGCCTCTGTTTCCGATCTTGCCCTGGGGGAAACAACGGAACCTCCAAGCATCTAAGTTTGATCCCAGCCAAAACCCCCGTCGCTTTCTATCCGATATCATCCAGAAAGTTGGAGCAAGAAGGCCTTCAAACTCGCCGAAAGAGTTCCTCTGATGAACGAGAATCCTTACGCGGCAAGGGCTGCGAAGCTTCTACCAGCAATACGAGCGACCGGGGAGCGATGAGATAGAGCCTTCGGCTTCTACGGGCGTTTGCGAAAGCGGGCTGTCCCGTATCGAGGCAGACTATCCAGCTTTTCCCTGCTGCCAGATTGGGAAGCAAGAAACGAATCGGTTCGTGATGAGGATTACACAGAATGACAAACGTATCGTCCAGGATAGGTTCCCCCACGGCATTCACGTCGTCGAGAGTACGGCCATTCAGCAGCATACCGACGCAGCAAATCCACCCTGCGTGCCATTCTTCTTGGCTCATCTCCTTTCCGTCTGGCCGCAACCACAGAATGTCCCCTTCTACGCCCCCGTTCACCTTGCGATCTGGTGCCTCTGGATCGATCCGGCGGTCCTGGAAGAACTTGCGGCGATGCAGATTCGGATGATTCTTCCGAAGCTCGATTAAATCGCGCGTGAATGCAAGAAGATTGCGCCCCTTGGCATCCAATTCCCAATCAAACCAGCTCGTTTCATTATCTTGGGCGTAGGCGTTGTTGTTCCCGTGCTGCGTGCGGCCTATTTCGTCGCCGCCGCATATCATGGGAACGCCTTGGGATAACAGGAGCGTCGCGAGGAAATTTCGCTTTTGGCGTTCTCTGAGCTCCGGAATCGCCGGATCGTCAGAAGGTCCTTCTGCCCCACAGTTCCAGGAATGGTTGTCGTTCGTGCCGTCTCGATTATCTTCCAGATTGGCGTCATTGTGCTTTTCGTTGTAGCTAACCAAATCCTGGAGGGTGAATCCGTCGTGCGCGGTGATGAAGTTAATACTGGCGGTGGGATGGCGGCTATCGCGTTGGTATAAGTCACTGCTGCCGGTGAGCCGATAACCAAGTTCCGCAAGTTGCCCGTCATCGCCCTTCCAGTAGCGGCGAACCACATCGCGATAACGCCCATTCCACTCCGCCCAGAGTGCCGGAAATTTGCCGACTTGGTATCCCCCTTCGCCAACATCCCAGGGTTCAGCGATCAGCTTGACTTGAGAGATCACCGGGTCCTGATTGATGATGTCAAAGAACGCGGAAAGGCGATCCACGGCGTGTAATTCGCGGGCGAGGGCCGAGGCAAGATCGAATCGAAACCCATCTACATGCATCTCCAGAATCCAATAGCGGAGGCTGTCCATGATGAGTTTCAATACCTGTGGATGACGCACGTTCAGCGTGTTGCCGGTTCCCGTATAGTCCATGTAAAATCGCGGCTGGTCCGCGACTAAGCGATAGTAGGTTCGATTGTCGACTCCGCGAAAACTGAGTGTGGGGCCTAAATGGTTGCCCTCGGCCGTATGGTTGTAAACCACGTCCAGGATTACTTCGATGCCCGCCCGGTGCAGGCCCCTCACCATAGCTTTGAATTCCCCGACCTGTTGCCCGCTATCGCCGCTGCTCGAATACCGGGCTTCAGGGGCGAAGAAATTGATGGTGTTGTAGCCCCAGTAATTGCGAAGACCCCGATCGAGCAGGTGTTTGTCATCCAGAAAAGCATGCACAGGCATTAGTTCCACAGCGGTGATGCCAAGATTCTTGAAATAATTGATGAGGGCTGGATGAATGAGCGCCGCGTAAGATCCGCGCAATTCCTCTGGTATTTGCGGATGGCGAGCAGTCAGACCCTTCACATGGACCTCGTAAAGGACGGAATCGTGCAGCGCCGTAAGAGGCGGCCTGTCGTTTCCCCAATCGAACGTTGAGATGGTGACCACGCCCTTAGGTATGGCTGTAGCGTCATCGTGCTCATTTGGCCGTAGATCTTCATCCGGGTTCCCCAGTTCATACCCAAAGACCGGAGCCTTCCAATTTACGGAACCTGCCAGGGCTTTGGCATAGGGATCTATGACAAGCTTTGCGGGGTTGAAACGAAGGCCACGTTCCGGGTCGTAGGGCCCATATATACGAAAGCCGTAGTATTGCCCCGGCAAAATGTCAGGCACATAACAGTGCCAGATATGTCCGGTCGATTCGCGAATCGTGATTGTTGTGCGAGCTTCGGAGTTGGGATCGTCGAAAAGACATAGCTCCACACCTGTCGCGTCTTCGCTGTAAATTGAGAAATTGACTCCCGTACCATCCCAAGTGGCGCCCTGAGGATAAGGCTTGCCGGGGAGAATTGCCCTAGGCATTTAAATTTTAGTTAGAAGTACATCGGGCCGCTAGCCTTGGCGCGCCCGCAACCGCTCTTCCGCGTGAAACCAATCTTCGCTGGCGGAGATAAGCCAAGGCAGCTCTTTCGGTTAGGTTCCTGCCCATGCACCCTGTGCTCCTCCCCAGTAAGAGACCCAGAGATCGAATTCGTTTCGAAGTAGGTCCGAAACGAATCGCAAGCCGATGGTCTCTGCCCAAAGGAACCCTATGCCGGCCGCTTCGCGAGTGCCACTTGCTACTTATAGGCTTCAGTTGCGGCCGGAATTCGGTTTTGCTGCTGCTGGTGAAGTGATCGATTATCTGCGCGACCTAGGGATTTCCCATGTCTACTGCTCCCCCTATTTGCAGGCGGCGCCAGGCAGCATGCATGGATACGATATCGTCGACTACCATCAGGTCAGCGGGGAGTTGGGTGGAGAAGAGGGCCGCAAAGAGTTTGTTAAAAAGCTATCCGTAGCGGGCCTGGGCCAAGTGCTGGATATCGTGCCAAATCACATGGCCATCACCGGTCACCACAACCGCTGGTGGTGGGACACCCTGGAGAATGGCGAAGCCAGCCGCTATGCCCCGTATTTCGATATCGAATGGAACGCTCCGGAAGAGCGTTTACGCCACAAGATCCTGTTACCAGTTCTCGGCGATCACTATGGCCGGATTCTGGCGGCCGGTGAAATAAGCCTTGCTCGGCAGGACGGTAACTTTATCGTTCGTTATCACGAGCACACGTTCCCGGTGGCGCCCGAATCAATCGCGGGACTGCTTTCCAAAGCGGCGGACCGTGAAAGATCCAGCCGGCTCGGCTTTCTAGCCGATTCTCTGGCTCGCATGCAGCGATCCTCGGATGAGGGCTGGGATAAAGGCTGGCAAGCACTTCTCATCCACGATCGGAACAAACGGATCACATCCGAACTACTTTCGCGGCTGTGCAACGAGGAGCCTTCGGTCGCGGCGCGTATTGACGAAGTCCTGGAGGACGCCAATCATGACGTCGACGAATTGGACGCCGTGCTGTCCCGGCAGAGCTACCGACTATCGCGCTGGCGAACCGCGGAAAGCGAACTCGTGTATCGACGGTTTTTCGATATCAACTCGCTTGTTGGGATTCGCGCGGAAGACGAGCGCGTATTCGAAGATACGCATCAGCTAATCTTGGATTGGCTCCGACGCGGAGAGCTGGACGGTCTGCGGGTGGATCATCCGGACGGATTACGGGATCCTGGACAATACTTCGAGAGGCTGCTGGCAGCTGCTCCCGGATCCTGGATCGTTGCGGAAAAAATTCTGGCGCCAGGGGAGTCTCTTCCAAAAGCCTGGAACATCGCGGGAACTACTGGCTACGATTTCCTCAATCTCGCCGGTGGAGTGTTCGTCGACCAGCGAGGAGAGGCGGCGATGAATGAGCTCTATAGACAGTTTACCCAGGCTCCCGTGGATTTTAGTCTTGTGGCCCGCGACGCAAAGGTTCAAGTTCTACGCGAGATTTTGGGAAGCGATATCAACCGCTTGACCGCGCTATTCGTCGATATTTGTGAACGCAATCGCGATTATCGCGACTATACGCGCCATGAGATCCACGAAGCCATTCGGGAGATCGTTGCGTCCTTCCCGGTGTACCGTACCTATATCAGTTCGGAAACAGGCAAGATCGCAGAATCAGACGTTCGATATATCGGCTACGCAATCTCCGCAGCCAAGGCCGCGCATCCTGATCTTGAGGAACGCCTCTTCGACTTTCTGGGTGACGTTTTATTGTTACGCATTCCGGGCAAGCAGGAACAAGAGTTCGTCATGAGATTTCAGCAGGTCACGGCTGCCGCGATGGCTAAAGGGGTTGAAGATACAGCGTTCTATCGTTACGCCCGCCTTATATCGCTCAATGAGGTCGGTGCGGATCCTAGCCGGTTCGGCGTGGCCGTCGATGACTTTCACAAATGGTGCGCGGATACCCAAGCGAACTTTCCTTCAACGCTTCTCTCAACTTCCACGCACGATACCAAACGAAGCGAAGACGTGCGAATACGCATCACTTTACTATCCGAAAATCCCGCAGGGTGGGCGGAAGCCGTGAATCGGTGGGCGGCTGCGAATGCGCGTTATCGTACCGGCGAATTCCCAGATCGTAAGACCGAATATTTTCTGTATCAAACGTTAGTCGGTACCTGGCCGATCTCAAAAGAACGGCTGAGTGAATATATGAGGAAAGCGGTCCGGGAGGCGAAAGAGCATACGTCCTGGATCACTCCCGTCCCGCTCTATGAAGCAGCCTTGGAACAGTTTTGCGAATCCCTGTTGAGTGATCCAGTATTCACGGCCGATCTGGAACAGTTCATTTCTCAGACGACTGCGGCCGCACATGTTACCTCTCTTTCTTTAACTCTTCTCAAGCTGACGGCTCCCGGGATCCCCGATATCTACCAAGGAACCGAATTGTGGGACCTGAGTTTGGTCGATCCCGATAATAGGCGCCCTGTAAATTACGAAGTTCGCCGGAAGCAGCTCGTGGAGCTTGACGATCTGGGTCCGGAGGAAATCTTGACGCGTTCCGGAGAGGGCCTTCCGAAGTTATGGGTAATCCGACAATCACTGCGAACAAGGTGTGGCCACTTGCGGGACTTCGGACCGCAAAGCAGCTACACTCCGCTCTGGCCTACAGGGGCAAAGGCATCTCATATGGTTTCATTTCTCCGGGGCGAGAATGTGATCACGATCGCGCCACGCTTGCTTCTGACTTTGGGTGATTGGGATGGCACACTGCTCGAGATCCCGGAAGGCGTGTGGAAGAATCAATTCACCGGAGAAGTTATCAGCGAGGGGAAACTCGAGGTCGCCTCGCTGATCAAGCGTTTCCCGGTAGCCCTTCTGACGAAAGAATCCGCAACGTGAGTGATTTCAAGGTCTGGGCGCCTGGAGCACAGAAAGTCAATCTGGTTCTGGACTCGGGATCAGACCTCAGCGCCTCCTCTTCGAATCGTCTCCAACTAAATCGCAGCGAAGGCGGATGGTGGGATCTTAGCCTGTCCGGGGAGGACGAGAGGGATTACGCATTTTCGATAGACGGCGGCAAGCTGCTCCCCGATCCGCGTTCCGCCTGGCAACCCTACGGCATTCACGGCCCATCACGCACGTTGGACCATTCCAAGTTCGTTTGGCATGATCGACGATGGCAACCGCCTCCTTTGCCGTCTGCAATTCTCTATGAGCTGCATATCGGAACCTTTACGCAGGAGGGTACTTTCGAAAGCGCAATCCCCAATCTTGAACATCTCGTTCGACTCGGTATCACGCACGTCGAGCTCATGCCGGTGGCGGAGTTCCCTGGCACCCGTGGCTGGGGTTATGACGGGGTCGACTTGTTCTCACCTCATCATGGACACGGAGGACCCGAAGGCCTCAAGCGATTCGTTGATGCGTGCCACTCCAAAGGCTTGGCGGTATTGTTGGATGTCGTTTACAACCACCTGGGCCCGGACGGAAATTACTTGGGTTGCTTCGGCCCATACTTCACCGACAAATACAGCACACCTTGGGGGAAAGCACTGAATCTGGATGGTCCGGGAAGCAAGGAAGTGCGCCGTTTTTTCTGTGACAATGCGCGGATGTGGCTGCGGGACTACCACTTCGATGGCCTTCGTCTGGATGCAGTTCACGCCATCTACGATTCTTCCGCCATTCATTTTTTAGAACAGCTCGCCGCGGAGATTGAAGAACTCGGGATTGAGACCGGACGCCACTTCGACTTGATCGCCGAGAACGATTGGAACGATCCGCGAGTGGTAACCTCCGTGGAGGCCGGTGGTTACGGTTTTGACGCGCAATGGAATGATGATTTTCACCACGCGCTACATACGGTGCTCACCGGCGAACATCTTGGATATTATTCAGACTTTGGCAAGTTAGAAGATCTCGCTGCAGCCTTGAGAAATGTGTACGTTTACGGCGGTCGGGAGTCTAAATATCGGCAGCGGATTCAGGGCCGGCCAGTTCTAGGTTTGCCAGCGCATCGCTTCGTCGGGTTCCTGCAGAACCACGACCAAGTTGGAAATCGAGCTAAGGGCGAGCGCTCCAGCCATCTTCTCAATACCCGACAGCTCAAAATCGGAGCAGCGTTGATTCTCTGTTCGCCCTTTCTTCCGTTGCTGTTTCAAGGGGAGGAATATGGGGCGTCCACGCCATTTTTGTATTTCACCGACCATGGTGATCCGGAACTTGCCGCGGCAGTCTCAAAAGGCCGTCGCGAGGAGTTTGCCTCCTTTGGATGGAAATCGGATGACATCCCCGACCCCCAGCAAGAATCTTCTTTTACGTCCTCGAAGTTGGATTGGAACGAATTGGGGCAGCCGCCCCACGAGGAACTATTGGATTGGCACCGCAGCTTGATTTCGTTAAGAAGATCCACGCCCGCCCTGCAGCAGGGCTCGCTCGACCATCTAAGCGTCGAGTTCAGCGAGCGCGATTCGTGGCTGAGCCTCTATCG
>Ga0105240_10014073_pt1 | contig 10935 bp, 10 predicted proteins | sample KBSC54metaG_FD_80426 | JGI IMG/M metagenome (GOLD analysis project Ga0105240, IMG submission 80426) | Corn rhizosphere microbial communities from Kellogg Biological Station, Michigan, USA - KBS C5-4 metaG | ecosystem: Host-associated > Plants > Roots > Rhizosphere > Soil | place: Michigan, USA...
CAACTCGCCGAGCCAGACCGGCAGCATCGACAGCGCATCGCTGACGAAGGGATAGAGCCGGTCGATCAGGCGCTCATGGTTGAGCCGCAGCCGCCCGGAATCGTCGGCAACGGTCCACAGCAGGATGAAGAACAGCCGCACCTCGCGGCTTACGCGCGACAGGCTGGGCGTGCGGGGGAAGTACGGGTCGATGGTGCGGATGCGGGGCATTGTCGGAACTCATGCGTTTTGCGGACCGGCTCGACCGGATGGCCCGAGCAATCGGTCGAAGTATATTGCGATATTAGCAATCAAATGTCAACATGTGATTGCGATATACGCACCACGAGCCACGAGCCACGCTTGGCGGTTGGACTCTCGCCGCAGATAAACTAGACTAACTCGACTTAGTCCAATCCGGGAGGCACAGCGCCGTGAAATCCGTGAACATCCACGAGGCCAAGACCCACCTCTCCAAGCTCGTGGCGAAGGCGGCGAAGGGCGAGCCTTTCGTGATCGCCAAGGCGGGCAAGCCGCTCGTCAAGGTGGTGGCCCTGGACTCGCCGTCACCGGGCGAAGCGCGTCGGCTGGGCTTCCTCGCCAAGCGGCTGAAGGTGCCGGACGATTTCGACCGCATGGGCGAGGAAGAGATCGGCCGCCTGTTCGGCAAGACGCCGTGAAACTCCTGCTCGATACCCATGTGCTGCTGTGGGCTGCCGGCCAGACCGGGAAGCTCTCGCGCAAGACGAGAACCCTGCTGGGCGACCCGGACAATGCATTGGCCTTCAGCGCCGCCAGCCTGTGGGAGATCTGCATCAAGCAAAGCCTGGGGCGCGCCGACTTCCAGGTCGATGCGCGCCAGCTCCGGCGCGGGTTGCTGGACAACGGCTACAGCGAACTCGCGGTGACGGGCGCCCACGCGCTCGCGCTCGACGATCTGCCGCCGCTGCACCAGGACCCCTTCGACCGGATGCTGCTGGCACAGGCGCGCGTCGAGGGCATCACGCTGTTGACGGCGGACGCGCAGGTCCTGCGCTATTCCGGCCCGGTGATGAAAGCGTAGCGATCCCGACATTTTCGAGCACGGAGACCACGACATGACCCCCTCCAATTGGCGCACCCGCGCCGGCACCCTCTTCACCTGCGAGAAGCAGCCGGCCCACGGGCGGCGCGGCATGGCCTCGTCGAATCATCCGCTGGCGTCGGCGGCCGGGCTGGAGATGCTGGCGGGCGGCGGCAACGCCGTCGACGCCGCCGTGGCCATGCAGTTCGCGCTCACCGTCGTCGAGCCGATGATGGTCGGGCTGATCGGCGGCACGACCTGCCACATCCGCCTCAGCGACGGCAGCCACCGCATCGTCGACGGCATGAGCGCCGCCCCGCTGGCCGGCCGGCCCGACATGTATCGCCCGGTCGTGGGCGCGGCGCCGGAGAACTTCGCCGTCGAGGGGCGCGAGAACGAGGTCGGGCCGAAGGCCGTGGCGGCGCCGGGCTCTCTGCTGGCCTGGACGCATGCGCTGCGCAAGTACGGCACGATGTCGTTGGCCGACGTCATGCAGCCTGCGATCCGCCACGCCGCGCGCGGCTTTGCCGTCACGCCCTATCTCAGCGACTGCATCGAGAGCGCCGCGCCCGACCTGCTGGGCGATCCGTTCGCCGCCGACCGCCTGCTGCCCGACGGCACGCCGCTCAAGCCGGGCGAACGGCTGGTCCAGGGCGACTATGCCGAGGCGCTCGAGCTGATCGCCCGGACCGGCGAAGGCGCGCTGCACGGCGGGCCGCTGGGCGACCGGCTGGTCGAGTGCATGGAGCGGACCGGCGGGTTCCTCTCGCGTCGCGACCTCGTCGAGTACAAGGTGACCGAGCGCGCGCCGATCCGCGGGACCTATCGCGGCTGGGAGCTGGTCGGCCCGCCGCCGCCCGCCGCCTCGGGCGTGCACATCACCCAGATGCTGAACATCCTCGAGGGCTACGACGTGGCCGCGATGGGCTACGGCACGGTCGACATGCTGCACCTGCTGGCCGAGGTGCTGAAGATCGCCTTCGCCGACCGCGCCGCCGCCAGCGGCGACCCGGCCTTCGTGAAGGTGCCGGTCGAGCGGCTGACCTCCAAGGCGTACGCCGACGAGCGCCGCGCCGGCATCGACAGGACGAAGGCCAGGCGCTGGACCAGCGGCATCACCGGCCGCGAGGGCGCCGACACCACGCACCTCACCGTGGCCGACGGCATGGGCAACGTCGTCTGCACCACGCAGACCATCAACAGCCTGTTCGGCGCGCGCTTCATCGTGCCGGGCACCGGCATGGTGCCCAACGACTACATGGGCACCTTCGATCCCCGGCCCGGCCATGCGCTGTCGATCGCGCCGGGCAAGCGGGTGACCACCTCGATGTCGCCGTTCATGGCGCTGCGCGACGGCCGGATTCACTATGCGCTGGGCCTGCCCGGCGGCCGCAAGATCTTCCCCTCGGTCCTCCAGGCGCTGGTCAACCTGATCGACCACGGCATGAGCCTGCAGGAGGCCGTCGAGGCGCCGCGCCTGTGGACCGAGGGCCCGGTGCTGGAGGTCGAGCACGGCTTCGGCGAGGACGTCCGCACGGGCCTCGAGGCGCGCGGCCATGTTTTGCAGCGCATGCCGACGGTGGCCGGCGGCATGAACGCCATCCAGTTCCACGCCGACGGCAGCATGACCGGCGCGGCGTGCTGGCGCGCCGACGGCTCGGCCGCGGCGCTGGGCGGCGGATTGGCGCGCGCCGGCGTGAGGTTCGTGCTGCCGCGGTGAGCCCCTCGCCTGAGGCACCCCCTCCGTCGGCGATTACGCCGACACCTCCCCCGAGACGGGGGAGGCAAGATTCTTGATCCCTCCCCCGTCTCGGGTTGGCGTTTTGGTCGCGTCGCGACCAAAAGCGCCTGGGTGGCGCGGTAATCCGCGACGGAGGGGGTGCCGCGCGGCGGCCCTCTCCGATTTTCAGCGGTCGCGCAGCTTGGGGTCGATGGCGTCGCGCAGTGCGTCGCCGAACAGGCTGAAGCCGAACACGGTGAGCGCGATGGCGAGGCCGGGGAAGACGGCGATCCACGGCGCGGTCGAGGCATATTCCTCCGCCCCGCCCTGCAGCATCAGGCCCCACGACGGCACCGGCTCCTGCACGCCGAGGCCGAGGTAGGACAGCGACGCCTCGGCCAGGATCGCCTGGCCGACGAAGGCGGTCAGCATGATCAGGAACGGCGCCACCACGTTGGGCACCATGTGGCGCAGGATGATGCGGGCATGGCTGAAGCCGCAGGTCCGCGCCGCGTCGACATAGGGCACCTCGCGGATCGACAAAGCGCTGGCCCGCACCACGCGCGCGCAGCGCGGGATCAGCGGCACGGTGATCGCCATGATCACGTTCTGCACGCCGGTGCCGAAGATGGCGACCACGGCCAGCGCCATGATGATCAGCGGGAACGCCATCAGGATGTCCATGACGCGCTGCAGGACGAGATCGGCCAGGCCGCCGAAATAGGCGCTGCCGACGCCGAGCACGAGGCCGGTGAAGCCGCCGACGAAGGCCGAGACGAAGCCGATGATGAGCGCGGTACGCGCGCCGTAGATGATGCGCGACAGCAGGTCCCGGCCGAACTGGTCGGTGCCCAGCCAGTGCGCCAGGCTGGGCGGCTCGGTCATGGCGGCGAAGTCGTTGGACGTGGGGTTGTAGGGCGCGATCCACTCGGCCGAGAGGCCGGCGATGGCGGCCACGATCACCACCACCAGGCCGAAGGTGCCGAGCGGCTGGCGGCGGGCGAAGGTCAGCGTCTTGTCCCACCAGGTGCGGCGGCGGACGCCCGATTCGTGCAGTGCGGGATCGGCCAGGACGGTCATGCCAGCATCTCCCTCAACCGAAGCGGATGCGCGGATCGAGCCATGCATACAGCACGTCGACCACGAGGTTGGTGATCACGAAGACGACGACGGTCAGCATGACCAGCGCCTGGGTGAGCGTGTAGTCCTGGTTCTGGACGGCCTGTACGAACAGCCGGCCGATGCCGTTGAGGTTGAACACCTGCTCGGTAACGACGAGGCCGCCGATCAGGAAGGCGAACTCGATGCCGATCAGGGTCACCACCGGCAGCATGGCGTTCTTGAGCGCGTGGCGGTTGACGATGAGCTGCTCGAGCAGGCCCTTGGCGCGCGCGGTGCGGATGTAGTCCTCGCGCAGCACCTCGAGCATGGCCGAGCGCGTCATGCGCATGGTGACCGCCGAATAGCGGTAGCCGATGGTGATCGCCGGCAGGATCACGATCGACAGGTTGTGCAGCGGATCGACCCACAGCGGCACGTAGTCGATCGGCGGCATCCACGGCGCGCCGGTGGTGAGCTGCGAGATCTCGAGCACGAACAGGATCGACATGATGCCGAGCCAGAACGACGGCGTGGCGATGCCGGCGATCGCCACGGTGCGCACGATATGGTCGAGCCAGCTGTTCTGGCGCAGCGCCGAGATCGTGCCGAGCGGGATGGCGATCGACACCGCCACCAGCGTGGACAGGACGGCGATCTCCAGCGACACCGGCAGCCGCGTGCCGATCTCCAGGGTGACCGGCTTGCCCGACCACATCGAGATGCCGAAGTCGCCGCGGGCGAAGCCGGCGATGAAGTCGATGAACTGCAGGAACAGCGAGCGGTCGAGGCCGAGCTGGGCGTGGCAGATGGCGACGGCCTTGGGATCGACCATGCCGCCGCCGCCGCCCAGGCGCACGACGCAGATGTCGCCGGGGATCAGGCGCATGAGGATGAACACCAGCGCCGCCGCCCCGATCAACGTCGGGACGGCGAGCAACAGGCGGTTCAGGATGTAGCGGTACATGCGCGCGGCGCTTCCCTTTTCCCGGCCCCTCGTCGGTCTACGCTACTTGTCGAGCCAGACGTTGGCCAGGTTGAGGTTGAGGTAATGGCTCGGGCTGATCTTCCAGCCCTTGAGGTACGATCGCTGGACGAGAATGCGGTTCCACCACGGCGTCATGATGGTGTCGACCTGGGTGTCGAGGGCATAGACCTCGAGGGCGCGCATCTTGACCCGCTGCTGGGCGGGATCGGTCTCGTGCAGCATGGCGTTGTAGAGTTCGATCATCTTGGCGTCCTCGTAGCCGCCGTAGTTCTCGGGGTAGACCGAGCGCGGCAGGACCTTGGCGACGTCGAGCACCGGATTGACGATGTTCTGGCAGTTGAACTCGACGGCGACGTCGAACGTGCCGTGGCGCAGCGCGTCGTAGAACGGGCCGGTCGGCAGCACCTTCTGGGTGGCGTGCACGCCGATCTTGCTCCACTCGTCGATCGCCCAGGTGCCGACGAACTTGTAGGGCTGGTCGACGTTGCGGTTCATCAGCTCGAACTTGAGCCCCTCGGCGCCGGCCTCCTTGAGCAGCTTGCGGGCCTCGGCGCGCGACTTCTCGATGTCCGGCCAATGGCCGGCCATCTTCTCCAGCTCCGCCTTGGTCGCCGCCAGCGGCGAGCCCGGGAACACCAGGCCGCCCACGGTGTGGACCGTGGCGATCTTGGACAGCGCCGGGGCGCCCTTCCACTGGTCGATCGCCAGCGCCAGCGCCCTGCGCACGCGCACGTCGTCGAACGGCTTTTTCTTCTGGTTGGGCGTGAGCAGGTTGACGCAGTTCCAGTCGCTGGTCTGGACCGTGACCTTGTTGCCCAGCTCCTTGACCAGCTCGTCGCGCGCCGACGGCGGCATGCCGCGGAACTCGGTGGCGGCGCGGTCGGAGCGGATGGCGTCGACGCGGACCGACTGCTTGGCCGCGAAGATGGCGTTGAAGCCGTCGAGGTAGGGCTGGCCCTTGTGATAGTAGTCGGGATTGCGCACGCCCTTCATCGACTGGCCGATTTCGTAGGACACGAACTTGAACGGTCCCGATCCCATGATGTTCTTCTCGAACCAGTGCGGGTCCTTCTCGAGCTGGGCCTTCGGGTAGATGTAGGCGAAGGGATCGGCCAGTGCCGGCACGAAGGCCGAGGTGGCGAACTTCAGCTTGAAGATCACGGTCTCGGGATCGGGGTTCTCGACCTTGTCGACCATCACCATGTAGCTCTCGCGGGCGCTCGAGACGCCCTTGGGCGGATGGATGATGTACTCCCAGTTCGTGGCCACGTCGGCGGCGGTGAGCGGCGTGCCGTCATGGAACTTCACGCCCGTGCGGATCTTGAAGGTGTAGGTCTTGCCGTCGTCGGTCGGCTTCGGCATCTCGGTGCAGAGATCGCAGACGAAGTCGGTGGTCGACGAGGGGTTGTCGGGGTTGACGGCGATCAGGGTGCTGTAGAACGGCGCCGTGGCATGGAGCGTGGCGAAGGTGTTCTCCTTGTGCCCGTCGAGGCTGGGCGGCGCGTCGGCCGGGATCATGTAGGTGAGCGTGCCGCCGTGCTTGGGCGTCTCGGCCAGCGCCGGCGTCACCGCCAAAGCCGTCACCATCGTCGTTGCCAGCGCCGTCGCCAGCCATCCGTTTCGCTTCGTCATACTCGGTTCTCCCTCGAAATCGTCGTTTCTTCCCGGTCCGTCCGTCTCAACTCACTTCGCTGCACGCCACCCAATGCCCGGGCCTGAGCTCGCGCAGCTCCGGCCGCGTCCGCTTGCATCCGTCGACCGCGACCGGGCAGCGCGGATGGAACACGCAGCCGCCCGGCGGGTTGATCGGGCTCGGCACCTCGCCGCGCACCGGCTGGAAGACGCGGCCGGCCTCGACCGTCGGGTCGGGGATCGGCACCGCGCCGAGCAGCGCGCGCGTGTAGGGATGCAGGGGATTGTCGAACAGCTCGTCGCAGGCGGCCAACTCGACGATGCGGCCGAGGTACATGACCGCGACCCTCTGGCAGAGATGGCGCACCACCGACAGGTCGTGGGCGATGAACAAATAGGTGAGGCCGAAGCGCTCGCGCAAATCCTCCAGCAGGTTGATCACCTGGGCCTGGATCGACACGTCGAGCGCCGACACCGCCTCGTCGCAGACGATGAACTCGGGCTCGAGCGCGAGCGCGCGCGCGATGCCGACCCGCTGGCGCTGGCCGCCCGACATCTCGTGCGGGTAGCGGTCGGCGAAGTTGGGATCGAGGCCGCAGATCGACAGCAGCTCGCGCACGCGCGCGACCCGCTCGGTGGCGTCGGGCACCAGCCCGTGCACCGCGATCGGCTCGCCGATGATGTCGCCCACCTTCATGCGCGGGTTGAGCGAGCTGTAGGGGTCCTGGAAGATCACCTGGATGCGCCGGCGCAACGCGCGGCGTCCGGCGGGCGGCAGCGTGTTGATGTCGACGCCGTCGTACAGGATCTCGCCGCCGGTCGGCCGCTCGAGCTGCAGGATGCAGCGGCCGGTCGTGGTCTTGCCGCAGCCGCTCTCGCCCACCAGGCCCAGCGTCTCGCCGCGCTTGAGGCTGAAGTCGACGCCGTCGACGGCCTTCACCTCGCCGATCTGGCGGCGCATCAGCACACCCTCGGAGATCGGGAAGTGCATGCGCAGTCCCTTGACCTCGAGCAAGGGGCGAGCGTCCAGCGACCGGACAGGACGCGTGTCGACGGCGGCGACGCTCATGCGACGGCCTGATTTGCGGCCGGGTTCGCCGCCGGGTTCGCGGCCAGCGCGGCGCCGATCTCGTCGCGGCGGAAGCAGGCCGACAGGTGGCCGCGGGCGCCGGCCTCCTCGAGCGGCGGCCGTGCCGTGGCGCAGGCCGCAATCGCGAAGCGGCAGCGCGGACGGAAGGCGCAGCCGGCGTCGAGGCGCGTGAGGTCGGGCGGCTGGCCCTCGACCGGATCGAGCCGCGCCTGGCGCGGCCGGTCGAGCCGCGGCACCGAGCGCAGCAGCGCCATCGTGTAGGGATGGCGCGGGTCGTGATAGACCTCGGCCGCCGGGCCGCTCTCGACGAGGCGGCCGGCATACATGACGTTCACCCGCTGGGCATAGCGCGCCACGACGCCGAGATTGTGCGTGATGATGATCAGCGCCACGTTCAGCCGGCGCGTCAGACCGGTCATCAGCTCGAGGATCTGCGCCTGGATGGTGACGTCGAGCGCCGTTGTCGGCTCGTCGGCGATGATCAGGCGCGGCTCGCAGGTCAGCGCGACGGCGATCATGATGCGCTGGCGCATGCCGCCCGAGAGCTGGTGCGGATACTGCTTGAGGCGCCGCTCGGCGTCGGAGATGCCGACCAGGCCCAGCAGCTCGACCGCGCGCCGTTCCGCCGTGGCGCGGTCGGCGCCGCGATGCTGCTCCAGCGTCTCGGTGATCTGGCGGCCGATGGTCAGCACCGGATTGAGCGAGGTCATCGGCTCCTGGAAGACCATGCCGATCTCGCCGCCGCGCACTTCGCGCATCTCTTCCGCCGACAGGCCCAGCAGGTCGCGGCCGCCGAACAGCACCTGGCCCTCGGTGATGCGGCCCGGCGGATCGGGAATCAGGCGCAGGATCGACATCGCGCCGACGGACTTGCCGGAGCCGCTCTCGCCCACGATGGCGACCGTTTCTCCGGGATCGACGGTGTAGGACACGCCATCGACGGCGCGTACCACTCCCGCACCGGTCCGGAATTCGGTGTGCAGATTCCTCACATCGAGGAGTGCCGACATAGGCCCTCGCGCGTTCCCTGTTCCCACATCATCGCCCTTATGGATGGGCGTATTGCAGTCACTGTAACCTTAACCGGACGAGAAGACGAGACAATGCGAGCGATACATGGGGTCACGTAGACGCAGGTGCGGATCCCGTCTGCCGGAATGACGAGCCGCCGGTAATTTTCTTGCGCAGGCACCGTCGCGGCGTCCATTGTGACGGGCGACGTCACTTATATAGTCACTTATATAGAAGACGATCGTATAGAAGACGATCGCCCGCGAGGACGACATGCCGGCACGCGAGCGTCACCTGAAGATCCGCAACGACGAACTCCATTTCACCGCCTACGGCGAGGAAACCGGCGGCGCGTATCTTCTCCTGGAGCTGCGCATCGTGCCGGGCGGCGGGCCGCCCACGCATCTTCATCGCCACGACGCCGAATCCTTCGTCGTTCTCGAGGGCAGCTTCCGCATCCGGCAAGGCGACGTCGTGCGCGACGTCGGTCCGGGCGCCTTCATCTACGGCGCACCGGGCGTGCCGCACGGCTTCACCAACATCGGCACCGGCGTCGGCCGCCTGCTGGTGATCGACGCGCCGCCCAAGATCGAGGGCTATTTCCGGGCGCTGGCGGCGCACTGCGCGGCCGATACCCTGAGCGCCGAGGTCCAGCGCGATCTCTACCGGCAATACGGCATGGAGTGGGTCGGCCCGAACGTCGGCGCCCTGACATAACAGCATCGTCATTACGGCCCCGCCAGGCGGTCGGCTAGAGTCCGCTCTCCACGCCCGGGAGGACGCCGCATGGACATGACGCAGGACTGGATCGACCAGCGTGTCTACGATCTCTACGACGAATATTGCCACGGCCGCATCGATCGCCGGGGGTTCCTGAAGCAGGCCGCGGTCGTGGCCGGGGGCCTGGCGATGGCGCAGGCGCTGATGCCGCGCTACGCCGAGGCGCAGACGATCTCCTTCACCGACGCGCGCATCAAGGCGCATTACGTCAACTACCCCTCGCCCGGCGGCAACTCCGGCACGATGCGCGGCTATCTCGTGCAGCCGACCGGCGCCGGCTCCTTCCCTTCGGTGCTGGTGATCCACGAGAACCGCGGCCTCAATCCCTACATCGAGGACGTGGCGCGCCGCTTCGCCGCCGAGGGCTTCCTGGCGCTGGCGCCCGACGGGCTGTTTCCGGTCGGCGGCTATCCCGGCAACGACGACGACGGCCGCGACCTGCAGGCCAGGCTCGACCAGGGCAAGCTGCGCACCGACATGCTGAACAGCGCGCGCTTCCTCAAGGCGCACGCGCTGTCGTCGGGCAAGCTCGCGGTCACCGGCTTCTGCTGGGGCGGCGGCACGACCAACTTCCTCGCCGTCTCGCTGGGCGCCGACCTCAAGGCCGCGGCGCCCTACTACGGCGCGGCGCCGGTGACCGACGCGGTCAAGGACATCAAGGCGGCGATGCTGATCCACTACGCCGAGAACGACGAACGCATCGACAGCCTGTGGCCGGCCTACGAAACCGCCCTCAAGGCCAGCGGCACGACGTACGAGATGCACAAATATCCCGGCACGCAACACGGCTTCCACAACAACTCCACGCCGCGCTACCAGGAAGCGGCGGCCAAGCTCTCGTGGGAGCGCACCGTGGCGTGGTTCAAGAAGAACACCGCCTGAGGGCAAGATCTCAGACTCGAGGGAGCGCGCCACTCCAGTGGCGCTCAGGCATGATGCGCCACTGGAGTGGCGCGCTCCTCCGACTTTGAAGGAAGCGTGGCTGCCACCGCGCGGCAGGCTAGTGTCGGGGGTATATGCAGGATTCATTCGTCGACCGGGCCGGTGACTGGACCGAGGTGCCGCGCCGCATCCGCCGCGGCGAGCGGCTGGCCGAGCCGTGGGAGAGCCGGTTCGGCGCGCTCCGGCACACGCCGGGCGCGCGCGCCATGGCCGTGGGCCAGATCGGCCAGTCGCTCGACGGCCGCATCGCCACGCTCTCGGGCCACTCACAGTACGTCAATGGCGCCGAGGGGCTGGCCCACCTCCATCGCCTGCGCGCGATCGTCGACGCCGTCATCGTCGGCGCCGGCACGGTGCGCGCCGACGATCCGCAGCTCACCGTGCGCGCGGTCACCGGCCCCAGTCCGGCGCGCGTCGTCATCGACCCGCGCGGCAGCCTGCCCGCCGCGGCGCGCGCCTTCGCCGACGACGGCGTGCGCCGGCTGGTGATCACGCGGCAGGATACGATCCGAAAGCACGCCGACGGCGTGGAGGTCATTGCGCTGGCCGATACGGAGGGCGTGATCGCGCCGGCCGCCATCCTCGTGGCCCTCGCCCGGCGCGGCCTCCATCGCGTGCTGATCGAGGGCGGC
>Ga0105240_10014075_pt1 | contig 10933 bp, 9 predicted proteins | sample KBSC54metaG_FD_80426 | JGI IMG/M metagenome (GOLD analysis project Ga0105240, IMG submission 80426) | Corn rhizosphere microbial communities from Kellogg Biological Station, Michigan, USA - KBS C5-4 metaG | ecosystem: Host-associated > Plants > Roots > Rhizosphere > Soil | place: Michigan, USA...
CGTGATCGGTGCCCTGTGTGCCGTTGATGCGCGCGGTGCGGCCGAATTCGGTGGCGACCACGATCACCGTGTCGCGCCAGCGCGCGCCGAGCCCGTTCTCGAATTCCGCCAGCGCGCCGTCGAGGCCCGACAGCAACTGCGCCAACCGGCCCACCGCGCCGCCTTCCTTGGCGTGGGTATCCCAGCCGTCGAAGGCGAGCGCCGCGATCCGCGGGCCGTCGTCAGCCGCCATCAATTTGGCGGCGCCGCGCGCCACCAGCCGCATCGCGCCGGCATTGTTGGTGCCCGGCTTCGGTCTCGTGCCGGTGCCCTGCGCGGTCTTGTCAAGCTTTAACCCTTGCGACAATGCTGAGGCCAGCGCGGGATCGCGATGATGGTAAAGCTCGACAAGGCGCATCGCGGTATCGTCGTCGGCTTGCGGCAACGCGACCGGCGCCCAGCCGACAGTCGGCGCCGCGCCGCGCAACACCAGCGGCGTGGTCGGACCGATGGCGAGGCCGCTCATCACGCTCTCGCCCCTCGGCAACGCTTCCAGCGCGCGGTTGAGCCAGCCGGATTGCACCCGGCCCGGACCTGCAAAACCGCTTTCGAGCACATCCTGTCCGTCGAAATGCGAACGGTCGCGATACGGCGTCGACACCGCATGGATCACGGCGGCGTGTTTTTCCTCGTACATCCGCGCGAATTCCGGCATCGAGGGATGCAGCGCGAAAAAGGAATCCAGCATCAGCGCCGCGTGCGGGCCATCTGATGTCAGCGCGATCGAACCATGCAGGCCGGCATAGTCGGGGTCGCCAACCGGCGCCACGGTTGCGAGGCCGTCGAGCGCGCCGCGCAGAATAACGACGATCAGCCGAGGGTCACGTCCGTCGGCGGCGCGCGCGAATTTCGGCAGGTATGCCCAGGCGGCGAACGAGGCGCCGCCGAGCAACAGCGCGCGGCGCGATGTTGCCGATGATGTCGGGCTTTCGCAGCAATCCATCGTCATCTCCTCTGCAATTCCGGCGACATCAATAAAAGCGCCAGCGCCTGCTGCCGCGATTCCGCGCGTTCGATGGTGTTCCGCGTTTCCGGCGATGCCGCATCGGCCGCGGCAAGCTCCAGCAGATCGCGGGGGTCGATATTACCGGCGAGACGCGAGGCAATTTGCGCCGAGATGTCCAGCCGCAGCTTCATCCCCTCGGGCGCGGCCCATGCGGCGTTGGTGTCGGGAAATCCGTTCGGCCCGGCCGGAGACCACAGCGGCTGGCCCAACAGATTGAGACCGCCGAGATATTGGCCGGGATCATCAGGAATTCGCGCCAGCAAGCGGCCGGCCGCCACCAGGAATTCGTAGGGACTGCGCAGCTTGGTCCGCGGCGCCTGCCAGGCCTCGTCGGAATCCAGCAGCGCTGTTGCCAGCGCCCCGAGGTCGCCGTCGGATCTGCGGAACACCTCCTGCAGCCGCGCCACCAGGGCGGGCGGCGGATCGTCGGCCACGAAGTGCCGCGCGAATTTGGTGGCGATGAATTTCGCGGTGGAGGGATGGCGCGCGATATCCGCCAGCGCCGCCTCGCCCTGCGCGATGCCGTTGTTCTCGTAAACCTTGCCGAGCAGCCGCTGCGCGCCCGGCTGATGCGCATTGGCGTTGAACACGAAGCTGCCGGGCGCTCCCAGTTGTCCCTGCCGTCCGGCAAAGGTCCAGCCGGTGATGATGCGCGCCAGCGAAGTCACATCGTCCTGCGAATAGCCGCCGCCGACCCCGAGCGTATGCAGCTCCATGATTTCGCGCGCCAGATTTTCGTTCAAGCCCCGCTTGCGGTTTTGTCCGGCGCGGGAGTCCGGGCCGAGCGATTGCTGATTGTCGAGAAAGAACAGCATCGCCGGATGCTGCTCGACCGCCTTCAGCATATCGCCGAAGCGTCCGAGCACATGGGGGCGGATCGCCTCGCGCTCGAACGAGCCGGCCCAGATCCGCGCCAGTTCGCCCTTGCTGGCGGAGATACAAAAATGGTTCGACCAGAACACCACCAGCCGCTCGAGGAATCCGCAATCGGCCATCACAGCGCGTTGCAGCCGCGCCAGCGCCTCGGTGCGATAGGTTTTCTGAATGACGTTGAGCGGCTTCGGCGCGTTGGACTGCATCGCTGCACTGGGCTGCATCGCTTCGGCCGGAGCCATCGCCGCGCTGGCGCTGCCGGTTTCCGGCGCCTGCATCGCCGGCGCTTTTCCCGAGATATCCATGGCGACGCTGTTGAGCGAAAGGCTGTGCTTTTGCGTCCTGGCGTCGGCCGGTGGTCGGGGCGGCGTGGCCTCTGACGCCGGCGCGCCCGATTTCGCGGCCGCCTCGCGCGCCTGCTTGACCTCTGCCTGATACGCGAACACCGCAGTTGCCAATGCCGGCGTCGATAACAAGCCGGGCACCTCGAGCAGGGCGCCGTTGGGGCGGCTAAGCTCGGCTTTGACAAAGCCGCGCGGATCGGACGCCGCATTGACGAAATCGCTCGCCGCGGCGCCGCGCGCGCCAAATCCGAAGCGATTGAGCGCGACAAGGGCTCCGTGCGAATCGCGGGCCATCGGATTTTTCCTTTGCGCTTTCCTTGGGCTGCGCTGCGCGTATATTGGCTCAGTGGATCATAATGCCGTTCGACATGAACCCGAGATGAAAAACACCCTCAGGATCCGGTTCGATTGATGACGAATCGATTGGAAAATCCGGCCTCACGCCGGCTAGCTTGTTCCGGTTGCGGAACGGAATTCACCTGCAGCCTGGCGGGGCCGTGCTGGTGCGCCGAGGAAACCGCCCGGCTGCCGATGCCACTCGATGGCAGCGATTGCCTGTGCCGGAATTGCTTGCGGAAGGCGGCGGCCGCTGGCGCCGATGATGTCACCGCGTCGCCTTAGCTGGCCCAGACCGTATCCTCCGTCCATCCCAGCTCTGCAAACTCCGTTGCGCGCAGCGGCGCCTCTCCCGCGGAGAAGAACTCGTCGAGCTGCGGCGGGTGGACTTCGGTAGCGCTCAACATCGCGTGCGCCTGACCCCGATGATGAATCTGATGCTGAAACAGGTGAAGCAGCAGCCGATCGATCCGCTCGCGTTGAATGCGGTCACCGCGGTGGATGTCCACGACGCGATTGAGATCCGCCATGCCCAGGCGCTCGACGACGGCAATCAATCGCCGGTCCATCTCCCACTGTGCTTCTCGGAGCATGATTGCAGTTTCGCAAGGCTCGGGGTCTGCCCAGGCTGCCGGCCCAAGCGTGCCGCCCTCCATGGCGTCCACGTAAAACAGATCGATAATCAGGATGTGATTGAGCGTGGCGCGCAGGCTTGGAAAGAAACCGGTGCGCGGCGCCGCGAAATCAGCCTGCGACAGCCGTAAACAGGCCGCGAGCAGACGATGGTTGGCCCAGCCATTGTTGTAGGCCATGGCACGGTAAGGAAGGACAGCATCCATCGGCACCCTCCACAGTCGAAATCACTCGAAGTTCTCCGCGGGGCCCGCAACATATCCCGGCGATTTCCGCGCCATGCCGTCGAAGGCGTCGAGCAGTCGTTCGCGCCAGGCATGGACCGGATCGTCCCCGGTCAGCAATTTGAATGGGCTGACCACGCGCGCCCACTGGAATGGCCCGAACACGATCTAGTCGGCATAGTTCGGCGCATCACCGCCGAGGCAGGCTTGATAGCGCGTCAATTTCACGTCGTCATTGCCGGACTTGATCCGGCAATCCATCATTTTCAAAGAAGATGGATACGCGGGTAAAGCCCTCGTATGACGAGTTGAATTAGCCCAGATGTTTACTTCACCACCGCCGCGGTCTGCCCGAACAACAGCTTGCGCTCCTCCTCGGTGCGGATCGCCGGCTGGCCGTAATTGGGATTGACCTCCTTGGCCTTGGCGTAGGCGCGCACCGTCGCCGGCCGTTCGCGAATGGTCTCGAGCCAGCGCTTCAGATGCGGGAAGTCGTCGATGTTCTGGCTCTGGTTCTTGTACGGCACGACCCATGGATAGCTCGCCATGTCCGCGATCGAATAATCGCCGGCGATGAATTCGCGATCTTTGAGACGCTTGTTGAGCACGCCGTAGAGCCGGTTGGTTTCGTTCACATAGCGGTCGATGGCGTATTTGATTTTCTCCTGGGCGTAGTTCGAGAAATGATGGTTCTGCCCCGCCATCGGCCCGAGGTTGCCCATCTGCCAGAACGTCCACTGAATCGTGTCGTAACGGCCGTAGATGTCGGCGGGCAGGAATTTGCCGGTCTTCTCGGCGAGATACAGCAGCATCGCGCCGGATTCGAAGATCGAGATCGGCTTGCCGCCGCCCTTCGGCTCGTGATCGACCATTGCAGGGATCCGGTTGTTCGGCGCGACCGCCAGGAACTCCGGCTTGAACTGATCGCCCTTGCCGATGTTGACCGGGAAAATCTTGTATTTCAGCCCGGTCTCTTCGAGAAACATCGTGATCTTGTGGCCGTTCGGCGTGGTCCAGTAATGCAGGTCGATCATGGCACGTTCCTAGAGTGATGGAATTGCGGGCATCGCGAAATGGATGCGGATGCATGAATGTCGCCATTACCCAAGGCCGAGTCAATGGCGTTGGCATCGAGGCGCGCGAAAGTGATGACACGCAATTGCCGGGGATCGCGAGCGTTAGCCCAGTCGACCGTGCTCACGCAGGAATTGTTCGCCGTCCGCGGTGACCGCTACCCTGACGCCTGTTCCCGCCACCTGCTCGCGCGCGACGTAGCCGCGATCGACCGCGTCCTCCCAGATCGTCAGCCGCGGGCAGGATGTGCGCCAGGTCTCGATCACCTCGGAATAAAGCCGCGGCTCCCGGGCGATCCATTCGACAAGATCGAGCACCAGCGGGTCTGTCGTGTCGACCATCGGCTTGCTCCTCTCAAAAGGCAAAAGCATTGCTGCGCGCCAGCAGCAGCCAGCTTCCATAAAGAATGTAATATCCGGCCACCGTCGTGATCAGTCGCCCCGCCCAGGTGCGAAACTGCAGGTCGGTCATGGCTTCGAGGAAGCGCCGCGCCAGCGTCGTGCCGGTCATCGACGCGGCGACCGCGACCATCGCGAGAACCGGATCGAGCGTGGCGGCCTGATCGATGATGCCGCCGAAGTAGATCAGCTTGACGAAATGACTGGCCACCTGGCAGGTGGCCTTGGTCGCGACGATGCCGCGGCGATCGAATTTTCCGCCGAGAAAGAAAGTATCCATCAGCGGCCCGGAGACGCCGGTCATCAGCATCAGCCCCATGCAGAGGGAGCCATAGAAGGTGCCCTGCCAGATGCTGTCGGGATTGGGCTTCAAGCCAGGCGGCGTCAGCCGCGCCATGAACGGCGTCGCCCCCAGCAAAAGCAAGGCTATCGGCTTGTCCGGCACATAGCGGGTGATCGACCACGCGCCAAGCGCGACCCCGCATCCGATCAGATAGATCGAAACCGGCCGCCATCGGATGTGGCTCCGCCACAAAAAGGCGCGCCAGCCATTGGAGGCCATCTGTGTGATAGCGTGCAGCACCATCGCCGAGGGCAGCGGCAGGATGGTCAGCAGCACGCCGATCAGGATCAGGCCGCCGGCCATGCCGAACAGGCCGGACAGGAACGCTGTCGCGACCATCAGCAGGCCAAGTGCGGCAATCAGAATCGGCGTCATTCGAATCTCCGCCGCTATTTCTGCCTTGCTTGGACAGGGCGCGCAAACTGAGTTATCTTGGCCTGGCATCAGTTTTCCTGAGGGTGGCATGCGGCGGCTGCTGTTTCTCAACGGCATCAAGGCGTTCGAGGCCGCGGCGCGAAGCGGAAGCTTCAGTGCCGCCGGGGCCGAGCTCAACGTGTCGGCGGCGGCGATCAGCCGGATGGTGCATCTTCTGGAGCAGCGGCTCGGCGTCGCCCTGTTCGAGCGCAAGGCGAACCGGCTGGCGATGACGGCGGCAGGGCGCGCCTACCAGAACGGGCTGACGCCGATCTTCGATGCGCTGGCAAGCCTGACCGCGCAGGTGACGGCGCCCTCCAGCGTCCGGGTGCTGACCGTCGGCGTCGGCCCGACCTTTGCGATGCGCTGGCTGATTCCGCGGCTGGCGGATTTTCGGAAAGTGGAGCCCGACATCGACGTGCGGATCACCACCGGCGGCGCGGCGGCGCCTTTCGGCGACGACTGGAGCTGCGGCATCAAACTCGGCGATGGCGAATGGCCGGGCCTCGTGGCCGAGCCGTTGTTCGCCGCCGATCTGTTGCCGGTATGCGCGCCGCGGCTGGCGGCGAAGTTGAAACGCCCCGGCGACCTCCGCGGGCCGGGCCTGCTGCGCGTCGCGCACGCGTCGGAGGACTGGCCGTTGTGGCTGAAAGCCGCCGGCAGCGCGCGGGTAACCGCGCGCGGACCGCAGTTTCAATTTTACGGCCAGGCACTGCAAGCCGCCGCCGACGGCCTGGGCGTTGCGATGGGCATCCGGCCCTACATCGACGACGACCTCACCGCCGGCCGGCTGGTCGCGCCCTTTGCACTGACGGTGCCGAAGGGCATGCGCTGGTATCTGGTCTATCGCAGCTTCCAGACCGAGCAGCGCGATTTCGTCGCGTTCCGGCGCTGGATTATCCGCGCCGCGGCCGGACCGGCCGGTCGCAATGCTCGCCGATAGCTCGAAATCCCTGGATTCGTCTTAAGGTTGTAGTACGCTTGCATTATACTTTGCTCGAAATTTTGACAACCGGAGTAAATTGCCATGCCAAGAGCGGCTCGTACCCGACTTCCGCAACCAGTTTTCCACGAACCAATTTTTGGCGAGGACGGGTCGCTTCCTGACCCGACCGGATTTTCAACGACGCATCCGAGCGACACCGCGTTGTACCGACAGATCGGAGACCTGGCGAAAAAAGATGTCGTCGCTGTTCCGAAATCGCGGATCGGTGACGACAAGATGTTCGACCTGGCGGAAGCCTATGGAAGTCACGGTCCGCAGATCGTCAAAAAGATCACCGGCGCCGGCAAGATCATCTTTCACGCGCTCGGCGATTCCGGGGCTTCAAACTCCGGCAAATATCCCAACGAACTGCGCGTCGCCGATCAGGTGACCGTCGATAGCGCATCGTCGTCGGAAGACGACCGCGCAGCATTCCTCTTTCATCTCGGCGATGTCGTCTACAATTTCGGCGAGGCGCAATATTACTACGACCAGTTCTACGAACCCTTCCGCAACTATCCAGCCCCGATATTCGCGATTCCGGGCAATCACGATTCATTCGTGGTTCCCGGCACCAAGGCAGGACAGACGCCGCTGGAAACATTCCAGCGGAATTTCTGTTCCCAGCAGAATGTCATTACGCCTGAGGCGGGTTCGCTGCATCGAACGGCGATGACCCAGCCGGGCGTCTATTTCACGCTGGAGGCGCCGTTTGTCCGGATTATCGGGCTGTTCAGCAACGCGCTGGAAGATCCGGGCGTGATTTCGAATTTCAGCAAGAAGTGGCCGAAGGTATCCAATGTGCAGACCGATTTTCTTCGGGCGCAACTGAAGCGAATCAAGCAGGAGAAATATGCCGGCGCCGTCCTGCTCGCCACGCACCACCCGCCGTATAGCTACTCGCCTCCGGCCAAGTCAGGCGGCACCGGCGGCAATCATGGCTGCAGCACCGTCATGCTCCAGCAGATCGATGCTATCTGTCATGAGGAAGGCGTTTACCCGCACGCATTCCTGTCGGCTCATGCCCATAACTACCAGCGTTACACACGCATCATCGACTTCAGCGGCAAGGAAATCGACGTTGCCTTTATCGTTTGCGGCGACGGCGGCCATAACGTCAATACGCTGGTCAGGTCGCAGAAGGGAAAGCCCGCCGTGGAGCCGCACCCCGGCGCCGATGTTAGATATCTCGAAGGCAAAAACGGCGTCGCGAAGGTGAAACATCTCATCCTCGCCAAGTATGACGACCACAATTACGGCTACCTGCGCATTCACGTGGACAAGCAATACCTCAAGATCGGCTTCCATCAGGTGGGCGTGCGGTCGCTGGCGCAATCGCGCTATGATATGGTCACCGTCAGACTGGCGGATCGCCACATGGTTGCGAACTAGGGCTTGTCGTTGGACGTTTTATTTCCGATGGCGCTGGCCACGGCGGCGGATTTCGTCGATCCTCCGCCTCATGCCGGTTGAGCACGTCCAGACACTCGTCATTGGCGGCGGCCAGGCCGGGCTGGCGATGAGCCACCGGCTCAAGCAGCGCGGCCTCGCGCATCTCGTGCTCGAGCGGCACCGGATCGCCGAACGCTGGCGCAGCGAACGCTGGGATGGCCTGCGGTTTCAATTTCCCAACTGGTCGGTGACCCTGCCGGATTTCCCGTTTCCTCACGCCGACCCCGACGGCTTCGCGACCAGCCGCGAGATTGCGGATTACATCACCGCCTATGCCGCCTTCATCGCAGCCCCGATTCGCTGCGGCGTATCGGTAACAACCTTACGACGCGGCGATGGCGGCTCCGGCTTCGTTGCCGAAACCTCCGACGGCCCGATCGAGGCTGACAATGTCGTCGTCGCCACCGGTCCCTACCAGCGCGCCGTGACGCCGGCCTTGCTGGGCGACGACGCCGATGTCTTTCAGCTGCACGCCAACCGCTATTTGAACCCGGACCAGCTGCCGCCGGGCGCGGTGCTGGTGGTCGGCTCCGGCGCTTCCGGCGCGCAAATTACCGAAGCGCTGGTTCGCACCGGCCGCCGCGTCTATCTCTCGGTCGGGCAGCATCGCCGCATGCCGCGCCGCTATCGCGGACGCGATCTGATCTGGTGGCTGGGCGCCATGGGCCTGCTGCAAACGCCGACCGAACAACGCGGACCTCACCGGTCGCTGCCGCTGATCACCGGCGCCTTCGGGGGAAACACCATCGATTTTCGCCAGTTCGCCTCCCTTGGCGTGACGCTGCTGGGCCGCGCAAAGGCGGCGCACCGCGGCGTCATCGAGTTCGCCGCCGATCTCGCCGACAAAGTGGCGTACGGCGATGCCTCCTACACCATCTTCCTTGACATGATGGATGCCCATGTCGAGCGCCACGGCCTGAACATGCCGGAAGATCTCGCTGCACGTGCGGTACTGCCGGACCCGCTTTGCCTGACAAAACCTCTGCGGCGGCTTGAGCTTCGTGCCGAAGGCATCGGCGCGGTGATCTGGGCCACCGGTTATGGCTTCGACTGCGGCTGGATTGACCTTCCGGTGCTGAATACACGCGGGGAACCGGTTCACCGCCGCGGCATCACCGAGGTGCCGGGGCTGTATTTTCTTGGCCTGCAATGGTTATCCAAATTGAACTCTTCGTTGTTGTCCGGGGTCGGCGACGACGCCGCCGATCTCGCCGAGCACATCGCCATCAGGGGTTGATTGCCGGGGGATTTCGGACAAGCTTCCGACACCCGTTTGCCGCCTTCAGGGCATGAAAAATAGGCCGGGGTAAAAATAGGCCGGGGTATGTGAACGAGTTCACACTGCTTTTTACGGGCTCATGTTTCTCTAAGACTGGGGAAACAGCGGGAGCCGAGACATGCAGTGCGATTATGACGGCTTTAAAATCGAGCCTTTCGAGGCTGGAAGAGGCTTGTGGCATGCCCGGATCCGGCGGGCGGATCTGAAGCCGGTGATCATCGATGGCGTGTCGTTTTCGACCCTCGAAGTCGGCTTTGCCTGGTCTGATCCGGATACCGCCATCGCGGACGCAAAAACCCAAATCGAACACCTCAAGCTCAAACGATATGCGACAGCCGGGCAGATGTCGCAGGCGGAACAATCGGCGGCCTGACCCGATCTAGAAATGGCCGGTATCCCATGCGCGAATTTGAGACCAGTCCGAACCAGCCGCGTTCCGCCACGGTGCGGTCCAACTGTCCGCAGTGCGACGCGGATCTGGTGATCCTGCGCGTCATCCCGGGAAAGTCGGGATCCGAATATTGGACGCTAAGATGCATCGGGTGCGGCGGGATTCATCTGGATATCGTCAAACCCTCGTCGCCGTCGCCTTCAACCAAAGCGCTCGCCTAACTCTTGAATGCATCGTCGATGGCTGCTTGCGCTTCCCGCTGGATCTGCCGTAGGTGGGTTTGGCTGCGAAAACTCTCCGCATAGATCTTGTAGACATCTTCGGTGCCCGAGGGCCGCGCGGCAAACCATCCGCTATCGGCGATGACCTTGATCCCGCCGAACGGTTGACCGTTTCCGGGTGCTGCGGTGAGCGTCGCTCGAACCGCCTCGCCCACCAATTCCGCCATCGCGAGCTTTTGCGGCGAAAGCGCCTTGAGCAGATTCTTCTGTGCAGGGGTCGCGGGCGCGTCGATCCGTTCGTAAAACGGCACGCCCAGTTCGCCGGTCAGGCTTTCGAACAATTGGCTGGGGTCGCGCCGGGTTCGCGCGGTCATCTCCGCCGCCAACAGCCCCAGAATGATGCCGTCCTTGTCGGTGGTCCACACCGATCCGTCCCGCCGCAGGAACGAGGCGCCGGCGCTTTCCTCGCCGGCTAGTCCGAACGACCCGTCACCGAGGCCATCCACGAACCATTTGAACCCGACGGGGGTTTCGACCAGCCTGCGGCCGAGCTTGTTGGCGACGCGATCGATGATCGCACTGCTAACGATGGTCTTGCCCACCGCGCTGTTGCTGCCCCATTGCGGACGATGCTCGAACAAATAGGCAATGGCGGCGGCCAGGTAATGGTTCGGATTCATCAGCCCGCTCGAGCGCGTCACGATGCCATGCCGGTCGGCGTCGGTGTCGTTGGCAAAGGCGACGTCGAACTTGTCGCGCATGCCGATCAGCCGCGCCATCGCATAAGGCGACGAGCAGTCCATCCGGATTTTTCCGTCCCAATCCAGCGTCATGAACCGAAACGTCGGATCGACCGCATCGCTGACGATTGTCGCGGCGAGGCGATAACGCTCGATGATGGGCTGCCAGTAGTGTACCGCC
>Ga0105240_10014078_pt1 | contig 10931 bp, 11 predicted proteins | sample KBSC54metaG_FD_80426 | JGI IMG/M metagenome (GOLD analysis project Ga0105240, IMG submission 80426) | Corn rhizosphere microbial communities from Kellogg Biological Station, Michigan, USA - KBS C5-4 metaG | ecosystem: Host-associated > Plants > Roots > Rhizosphere > Soil | place: Michigan, USA...
CCCTGCGCGGTCGGCGCGTTGAATTCACCCATGAACGGATAGCGGCCGGGGGCAAGCGGCCCGATGAAGATCGTCGCCTTCGACGCGCCGGGAATCACCTTCTCGCGGTTCAGCGCATGGCTGTCGAACTCTTCCGGTGCGGCATCCTCGTTCTGGACGACCAGCTTCACTTTGGTATTGGCCGGGATCCGGATTTCCGCGGGCACAAACCGGTGCCCGCGGATCGTCAGCGCGAATTCGGGCTCGTCGGCGGCCAGGGCGCCACCGGCGGCTACGAGGCATGCAATCAATACGAGGCGAGTTATCACCTTTTGCTCCGTGATTTGCGGGAATGCAGATGATAACCATTCGCATTAGCGTCTGGCAAGCCGATTCGCCGCGAAGACCTTGCTTCGCGTGGAAAGCGCAGCATTTGTGCCGATAAACCCCACCCATTACAATCGGAGCCGTGGGCGAATCGGTGAACCTCACGCACCATTTCCTGATCGCCATGCCGGCGATGGCGGACCCTCACTTCGCCAACGCGCTGACATACGTCTGCGAGCACAATCGCGAAGGCGCGCTCGGCATCGTCGTCAACAAGCCGATCGACATGACGCTCTCGGCGCTGTTCGAGCAGATCGAGATACCGCTCGCCGACCGCGCATTGTGCGAAGCGCCGGTGCATTTCGGCGGGCCGGTGCAACTCGATCGCGGCTTCGTGCTGCATCGGCCGCTCGGCAACTGGCAGTCGACGCTGGCCATCCACGACGGCCTCGGCCTCACGACGTCGAAGGACGTGCTGGAAGCGGCTGGCCGGGGCGAAGGCCCGAAGGACATGTTCGTGTCGCTCGGCTACGCCGGCTGGCAGGCAGGGCAGCTCGAGGAAGAGCTCGCGCAGAACGCGTGGCTTACCGTCGAGGCCGATCCCGACGTGATGTTCGATTTGCCGGCCGAGCGCCGGCTGCCTGCCGCGGTGCGCCTGCTCGGCATCGACATCTCGCGGCTTTCCGATACCGCCGGTCACGGGTGAGCAGCGCGTGCGGAAATGTCCGGACGCGACGGTGCTCGCGTTCGATTTCGGCACGCGGCGCATCGGTGTCGCCGTCGGCAATACGTTGACGCGCGCCGCGCATCCGTTGCAGACGATCGACGCCGCGAATGCCCATACCCGATCGGCAGCGATCGCCGCCCTGGTCGATGAATGGCGTCCACAGCGGCTCGTCGTCGGCTTGCCCGTGCACGCCGACGGCGCCGAGCACGCGATGACGGCGCGCGCGCGCGCGTTCGCGCTAGCGCTCGAGCGGCGGTTCGCGCTGCCGGTGACGCTTGCCGACGAGCGTTACACGAGCGAGCTTGCGAAGCAGGCGCTCTCGACGTCCGGCCGCGGCGCGCGCGCCGACCGGAATCTGCGCGACCAGCTTGCTGCGCAAATGATCCTGCAAGCGTGGCTCGACGGGCAGCATGACGCCTGACGGCCATTTGCCCGACGCGGAAGCGGCGCTCGATGCCCTGGTCGAGCGCATGCGCGGCGCGGTCGCGCACGATGCGGCGCTCGTCGGCATCTACTCGGGCGGTGCGTGGATCGCGGAGCGGCTCGCCGCGCGGCTTCCCGGCGCGCATCCGCTCGGCTTCATCGACGTGTCGTATTACCGCGACGACTACGCGCTGTCGGGACTGAAGCCGAACACGCGGCGCACCGCGCTCCCGTTCGACGTCTCCGGTGCCTCCATCGTGCTCGTCGACGACGTACTGTACACGGGGCGCAGTGTCCGCGCCGCGATCAACGAGCTGTTCGATTTCGGCCGTCCCGAGCGCATCGAGCTTGCCGTGCTCGTCGACCGCGGCGGCCGCGAGTTGCCCATCGAGGCGACCTACACCGGCGTGCGGCTCGCAGTCGCGCGCGATCGCTCGATCGTCCTGTCGCGCGATTCCGGCGGGGCGCTGTCGCTTTGCGTCGAGCCGGCGGGCGTCGTCGGATAGGCCGCCATGACGCGAAACCCGCAGCTCACCGCGAACGGCGAGCTCACGCATCTCCTGACGCTCGAAGGGCTGCCGGCCGCGATCGTCACGCACATCCTCGACACGGCGGAGCCGTTCGTCTCGATCGCCGAGCGCGAAGTGAAGAAAGTGCCGCTGCTGCGCGGCAAGGCAATGTTCAATCTGTTCTTCGAGAACTCGACGCGCACGCGCACGACGTTCGAGATCGCCGCCAAGCGGCTGTCGGCCGACGTGATCAATCTCAACATCGGCGCGTCGTCGACGACGAAGGGGGAGACGCTGCTCGACACCGTCGACAACCTGTGCGCGAGGAATGCAGACCTCTTCGTCGTGCGGCACTCGCAGTCCGGCGCGCCGCACCTCATCGCCGCGCACCTGACCGCCAAGGGGCGCTCGCACGTGCACGTCGTCAACGCGGGCGACGGCCGGCACGCGCATCCGACGCAGGGGCTGCTCGACCTCTACACGATCCGGCATTACAAGAAGGACTTTCGCGCACTGACCGTGGCGATCGTCGGCGACGTGCTGCACTCGCGTGTCGCCCGTTCGCTGATTCACGGCCTCACGACGATGCAGGTTCCGCGCGTGCGCGTCATCGCGCCGCGCACGCTGTTGCCGACGAAGGTCGAATCGCTCGGCGTCGAGGTTTTCAACGACATGCGCGAGGGCTTGAGCGGCTGCGACGTCATCGTGATGCTGCGCCTGCAGAACGAGCGGATGAAAGGCGCGCTGCTGCCCTCGGCCGGCGAGTATTTCAAGCATTACGGCCTGACCGGTGACAAGCTGGCGCTTGCCAGGCCCGACGCGATCGTCATGCATCCGGGACCGATGAATCGCGGCGTCGAGATCGAGTCGCCGGTCGCTGACGGCGCGCGTTCGGTGATCCTGCCGCAGGTCACGTTCGGCATCGCGGTCCGCATGGCGGTGCTCTCGATCGTCTCGGCGAATTGAGCGCGCCATGAAGCTCGAAATCCGCAATGGCCGGCTGATCGATCCGGCGCGGGCGCTCGATCGCGCAGCGTCGCTCTTCATCGATGCGGAAATGATCGCGAGTGTCGGCGAAGCGCCGCGCGACTGGAGGCCCGACCGGGTGGTCGATGCCGCCGGTTGCATCGTGTGTCCGGGACTCGTCGATCTCGCCGCGCGGCTGCGCGAGCCGGGTTTCGAGTACAAGGCGACGCTCGAATCGGAGCTCGCCGCGGCGGCGGCCGGCGGCGTCACCAGCCTTTCGTGCCCGCCCGACACCGATCCGCCGCTCGACGAGCCCGGCCTCGTCGAGATGCTGAAGCACCGCGCACGGCAGATCGGCCAGGCGCGTGTCTATCCGGTCGGCGCGCTCACCGTCGGTCTCGCCGGCGCGACGTTGACCGAGATGGGCGAGCTCGCCGAAGCCGGCTGCGTCGCGTTCTCGCAGGCAGATGTGCCGTTGCACGATACGCTGATGCTGCTGCGCGCATTGCAATACGCCGGAACGTTCGGCCACCGCGTCTGGCTGCGCCCGCAGGATCACCATCTCGCGTTTGGCGGCGTCGCGCACGACGGCGAGGTGGCGACGCGCCTCGGCCTGCCGGCGATTCCGGTCGCCGCCGAAACGATCGCGCTGGCCAAGATCTTCGGACTCGTCCGCGAGACGGGGGTCGGCGTGCATTTGTGCCGGTTGTCGTCGGCGGACGGTGTGGCGATGGTGCGCGGCGCGAAGCAGGAGGGGCTGCCGATCACCTGCGACGTGGGCGTGCATCATCTGCATCTGTGTGACGTCGACATCGGCTGGTTCGACGCGCAGGCGAACCTGATGCCGCCGCTGCGAGGCACGCGCGACCGCGACGCGTTGCGCGGCGCGGTGATCGACGGCACGATCGATGCGATCTGCTCCGATCATGCGCCGGTCGACGACGACGGCAAGCAGATGCCGTTCGCCGAGGCCGAGCCGGGTGCGACGGGACTCGAGCTGCTGCTGCCGCTGACGCTCAAATGGGCGAACGAGCTCAAGGTGCCGCTCGTCGATGCGCTCGCGCGCATCACGACGGGGCCGGCCGCAATACTCGGCGCAGCACCGGCGTCGCTCGCGAAGGGCAGCGCCGCCGACGTCTGCGTGTTCGATCCGGCGGCGGCATGGACGGTTTGCGCCGACGCCCTGAGAAGTCAGGGCAAGAACACGCCGTTTCTGGGGCTCGAAGTCGCCGGCAAGGTGCGCGCGACGCTGCTCGCGGGACGCGTGGTGCACGAAGCCTGACGAAAACCGGGCGTGCGTCGCGACTAACGTCCGTTCTTCGAAGTGCGGCCCATCGTGTAGAACTCGTCGTTCGGCCGCATCGCGATCAGGTTCGCCATCCGGTTCGACAGCGCGAAGAACGCCGCGATCGCGCCGATGTCCCAGATGTCCTCGTCCGAAAAACCGTGCTCGCGCAGCGCCGCGAAATCGGCATCCTCGATTTCGACGCTGCGAAGCGCGACCTTCATCGCGAACGCCAGCATCGCCTTCTGGCGCGCCGTGATGTCGGCCTTGCGGTAATTGACGGCCACCTGATCGGCGACGAGCGGATGCTTCGCGTAGATGCGCAGGATCGCGCCGTGCGCGACGATGCAATACAGGCAATCGTTGGCGCCCGACGTCGCAACGACGATCATCTCGCGCTCCGCCTTCGAGAGGCCGCCTTCCTTCAGCATCAAGGCGTCGTGATAGGCGAAGAACGCGCGGAACTCGTCGGGCCGGTGCGCGAGCGTGATGAAGACGTTCGGAACGAATCCGGCCTTTTCCTGCACCTCGAGGATGCGCGCGCGAATGTCGTCGGGCAGGTCGGCGAGCTGCGGAACCGGATAGCGGCTGATCGAGGGTTCTGAAGTCATGCGAACGAGTCTGCCAGCAGGAAGGCGGCTATGCGGTCGTGGTGAAGCCGACGGCGTGCACGTGAACCGGCTGGTCAAATCCCTTGAGCGGAATGTGGCCGACGTCCGTGAACGGCAGCGCCTTGCCGATGCACAGTTCGGCGACCGCGTTCGACACCAGGATCTGTTCGGGTTCGGCATGCGCGCACAGCCGCGCCGCGAGCTGCACCGTCGAGCCGAAAAGATCATCGTGATGCTCGATCGGCTCGCCCGCAGCCACGCCCACGCGCACCTTGAGCGGCTGCTCGGGATGCGCGCTTCGATGCTGCGCCAGGCTTTGATGGACGTTGATCCCGCAACGAATCGCCGCAGCGGCCGAAACGAAGACGGCCATTATGCCGTCGCCGGTGTGCTTTATCTCGCGCCCGCTCGTCGCGCCGAGCGACGTGCGCACGATCCGGTCGTGCACCTGCAGCATGGCGAGTGCGATCTCGTCGCCGAGGCGCTGCGTCATGTTGGTCGAGCCCACGATGTCGGTGAACAGGACCGTGCGCGTCCCCGGGTCGCGCCCGGCGTTTCCGGGAAGGAGGGCTGCACCCGCGTTGTCGCTCTCGGCCGCGCCCATGAACGCGTCGGCAAGATCCGGCGTCACCTTCAGGATTCGCGCGGCCGCCAGGCCGTGGGCCTCGCGGTGCACGGCGTCGGCGGCTTTCGCGCTCGGCGCCGTACACAGGCAGTAGATCTTTCCCTGCTTCTGGTTCAGCCAGTATTTGACGTACTCGACGCCGTGCTTCGCCTGGATACGCACGTCTTCGAGGTGCGCCTTCGCGACGTCTTCCGGCGTGACGCCGGGCACGTCGTGGATATCCATGTACATCGGCATCGGCGTCTCCCCATCGAGAATGCGTAGCCTATAGCAAACGCCGGCAGCGGCCAACGCGCGGGCGACGGGCGTCGCGGCGCTTCATGGTCTCTCGTGCGACAATGCCCGACGTGTCGTCCGGCGTGCCGCCGCGGGTTGAAGTGGTCATCGAGATTCCGCGCGGCAGTTTCGTGAAGCGCGGGTCCACCGGCCACGTCGACTTCATCTCGCCGTTGCCGTGCCCGTTCAACTACGGATCGGTGCCCGATCTCGTGGGACTCGAAGGCGATCTGCTCGACGCGCTGGTCCTGGGACCGCGTCTTCGTCTCGGTACGCGCACCACGGTCGCAGCGTGGGGTGCGGTGACGTTGACGGACCGCGGGATGGCCGACGACAAGCTCGTTTGCAGCGACAAGCCGCTGCGCGCGTCGCAACGTCGGGACGTCCTGCGATTTTTTCGCTTCTACGCGCGATGCAAGGGCGTTCTGAATGCGTGGCGCGGACGCCCGGGCCGTAACGCCTGCGAAGGCTGGTGCGAAGCTGACGCGGCCATCGCGCGTGCCCGCCCGCGCGACGCGACGTGGGTCGGCCCGCAGGTCGAATTCTAGCCGCCTTCGCTCGTCGCGGATCGCGCCGGACGCGGGCGCGGCTCGCATGCGGGTCAGGGCGTCGGCGGAACGTAACCCGCGGGCATTTCGGCGCCCGTGCCGAAGAAGTGCTTCTCCATCTGCTCGGCGAGCCACTTTCGCGCGCGCGCATCGGCGAGCGACAGGCGATTCTCGTTGACGAGCATCGTCTGGTGCTTCAGCCACTGCGCCCACGCTTCCTTCGACACGTTCTCGTAGATGCGCTTGCCGAGCTCGCCGGGATACGGGGGGAAATCGAGTCCTTCCGCTTCGCGTCCCAATTTCACGCACTTCACCATTCTTGCCATCGTCATTCCTTTGGCTGACCGCTACAGATTCCTGACGTACACCAGCGACTTGCGCTGGTAATTGTAGAGCGCCTGCTTCTCGTGCGGCAGGTCGGCGACCGAGCCGGTGCGATAGCCGCGCTCGACGAACCAGTGCGCCGTCTTCGTCGTCAGCACGAAGAGCGCGGTCAGCTTGAGCTTGCGCGCCCGCTGCTCGATCTCGTTCATCAATGCCTCGCCGTACCCTTCGCGCCGGAAGTCGGGATGAACGGCGAGCGCTGCCAGCTCGCCCACGCGCTCGCCCGGAAACGCGTACAGCGCGGCGCAGCCGATGATGTGATTGTCGTACTCGGCGACGACGAAGCGCTCGATTTCGCTTTCCAGGCGCTCGCGCGAGCGCCTGACCAGCACGCCTTGCTCCTCGAGCGGCTCGATGATCGACAGAATCCCGCCGACATCGTCGATCGTCGCGGTGCGCATGTGCGCGAGCGCGGTCGAGGCGATCATCGTGCCGACACCGTCGCGCGTGAACAACTCGAGCAGCAGCGCGCCGTCGTGATGGCGGCTGATCAGGTGCGCCCGCTTGACGCCGTTGTTGCAGGCGCGAATCGCGGCGGGCAGGTAGACGCGAATGTCGGGCGGCAGGCGGTCGGGACGCGCGAGCAGCTTTTCCGCGTCCGTCGTCGAAAGATCGGACAGCAATTGCCTCCGCGCGTTGCGCACGCCGTCGGCGTCGGTGAGGAAGATCAGCTTCGTCGCGTCGGTGCGCACCGCGCATTGCGTGGCGACCTCCTCGACGGTCAGGTTGAAGATCTCGCCGGTGGGCGAGTAACCGGTCGGCGAGATCAGGACGATGTCGCCGTCGTCGAGGCGTTGCCGGATCGCCTCGGTGTCGATGCGGCGCACTTCGCCGGAAAGCTGCATGTCGACGCCGTCGACGACGCCCATCGGCTTCGCCGTCAGGTAATTGCCGCTCGACACGCGGTTGCGCGCGCCGGCCATCGGCGAGTTCGCAAGACCGAGCGACAGCAACGCCTCGATGCGTGCGCGCACCTGGCCGGCGGCCTCGAGCACGCAGTCCATCGCATCGTTGTCGGTGATCCGCACGCCGTTCGCGTAGCGGCTCGGAATGTTCTGCGCGTCGAGGATCGCCTCGACCTGCGGGCGGCAGCCGTGCGCGACGATGAGCTGGATGCCGAGACTGTGCAGCAGATTGAGGTCGTGCACGACGCCGAGGAACGAATCGTCGGCGACGACTTCACCGCCGAAAGCGATGACGAACGTCTTGCCGCGAAACGCGTGCACGTACGGCGCCGCCGCGCGGATCCAGTGCACGAACGAGCGCATCGTGGCCGAATTGACCGGCGGCGTTTCGTCGGGCGCGCGGGGCATTTACGAAACCGTATTCATGGGCGGCGCGATTATAGCGTTCACCCCCGCGGCTTATAATTGCGGCTCCGTGAGCTCGCCGCTTCTCGCCAATCTCAATCCGGAGCAGCTCGCCGCCGTCACGCTGCCGCACACGTCCGCGCTGATTCTCGCCGGCGCCGGCAGCGGCAAGACGCGCGTCCTGACCACGCGCATCGCGTGGCTCCTTGCGACCGGTCAGGCATCTCCGCTGTCGATCCTGGGCGTCACGTTCACCAACAAGGCGGCGAAGGAGATGCTGACGCGCCTTGCCGCACTGACGCCGATGAACCTGCGCGGCATGTGGATCGGCACGTTCCACGGATTGTGCAACCGGATGCTGCGGATGCATTACCGCGACGCGCGCCTGCCGCAGCTCTTCCAGATCCTCGACACGCAGGACCAGCTTTCGCTGATCAAGCGGATGTACCGCGCGCACGGCATCGACGACGAGCGCTATCCGCCGCGCGAGCTGCAATGGTTTATCGCGGCGGCCAAGGAAGAGGGAAGGCGGCCGAACGCCGTCGAGGCCGGTGACGACGTTGCGCGCCGCCAGGTCGAGCATTACGCGCTGTACGAGGCGATGTGCCAGCGCGAAGGCGTCGTCGACTTCGCCGAGCTGCTGTTGCGCTGTTACGAGCTGCTTGCGGAGCACGACGTGATTCGCGAGCATTACCGGCGCCGCTTTTCGCATTTGCTCGTCGACGAGTTCCAGGACACGAACATCCTGCAGTACAAGTGGCTGCAGCAACTCGCCGGGCCGAGCGCCGCGGTGTTCGGCGTGGGCGACGACGACCAGTCGATCTATGCGTTTCGCGGCGCGAACGTCGCGAACATGCAGCATTTCGCGCGCGATTTCGCGCGCGCCGACGCGCCGGTGCGGCTCATCAAGCTCGAGCAGAATTACCGTTCGCACGGTCATATCCTCGATGCGGCCAACGCGCTGATCAGGAACAACGCGTCGCGTCTCGGCAAGAATCTCTGGACGAGCGAGGAGCGGGGCGAGCCGGTTCGCGTGTTCAACGCGCCGAGCGATCTCGACGAGGCGGCGTTCATCGTGGACGTCGTCAAGGGTCTCGTCGACGAAGGGCTGGCGCTCGACCAGATGGCGCTGCTCTACCGGAGCAACGCGCAATCGCGCGTGCTCGAGCATGCGCTCTTCAATGCGGCGCTGCCGTACCGCGTCTACGGCGGCATGCGGTTCTTCGAGCGCGCCGAGATCAAGCACGCACTCTCGTACCTGCGGCTGCTGGCGGAGCCGGGCGACGACGGCGCGTTCCTGCGCGTCGTCAATTTTCCGCCGCGCGGGATCGGTGCGCGAACGCTCGAGCAATTGCAGGATTTCGCGCGCGCGCAAGGGACGTCGCTCTGGCAGGCGACGTGTGCCGGGACGCTGAAGGGCAAGGCCGCGACAGCGCTCGCGGCGTTCGTGCGCCTGATCGAAGACGCGCGCGAGGCGACGCGCGCGCTGCCGCTTTCCGAGACGGTGGCGCACATCATCGAGGCATCCGGGCTCCTCGCGCATTACCGCCAGGAGAAGGAAGGCTCCGAGCGGGTCGAGAACCTCGAGGAGCTCGTCAGCGCCGCGCAGAACTTCGTGCGCGAAGCGGACCTCGCCGTCGATGCGCCGATCAGGGATCAGGTATCGGGTATCAGGGATCAGGCAGCGGGCGCTGAAGGATCGGTCGAGCAGGCCGAGAACGTTGCCGTCGAGGGCGCGACGGATCCGCTGACGGCGTTTCTCGCGCACGCGGCGCTCGAGGCCGGCGAAACGCAGGCGGCCGAAGGGCGCGCGGCGTTGCAGCTCATGACCATTCATTCGGCAAAGGGACTGGAGTTTCACACGGTGTTCGTCACCGGCCTCGAGGAGGGTCTTTTTCCGCACGAGAACAGCGCGAACGAAGTGACGGGCATCGAGGAAGAGCGGCGGCTGATGTACGTGGCGGTGACGCGTGCGCGGCGCCGGCTGTATCTGTCGCTCGCGCAAAGCCGGATGCTGCACGGTCGATGGCGCCCCGGAATCGCTTCGCGGTTCATCGACGAGATCCCCGGCGAGTTGCTGCAATGGTTGTCCCCGCGAGAGCGGCGACCGGCGTACGACATCGATCGTTCGGACTGGGGTACCGCGCTGCGAGCGCCGGCGGCAGCATCGAGTGTCGGCGGCCCGCTGGCGACACCGCCGCCGCCCGGGTGGCGCATCGGTCAGAGCGTTCGTCACCCGAAGTTCGGTCTCGGCATCATCATCGAAGCCGAGGGCCGCGGAAGCGACGCGCGCGTACAGGTGAATTTCCGCGACGCCGGCGTCAAGTGGCTGGCACTCGATTACGCGCGTCTCGAGGCCGCGTGAATCGGTGTCGGAGGTGTAATTATTCGCCGAGACCGACACGACGTCGGGCGCCGAATTAATTAATAATTACACCTCCGACACCGATGTCTCTGACACCGATGTCTCGCCGGCGTGGAATACGTCGCGATAGCTCACGTAATCCGAGACGTGCAGCGTCGCAACGAAGAACGCGATATACGGCAGCACCAGCACTGCGGCAAGCGTCGCATTGAGCGGCGCCGGAACCAGCAGGGCGAGTGTTGCGGTCATGAGCGTCGGCACGATCGCGCCCATGATGAAAACGCCGATCGCGTAGCGCACGGCCGGCCGCCAGTTCGCGAGCGCCGCGCGAAAGCTGGCGCGAAGGGCTGCCCCCAGCCGCGCGTCCTGGAACACGACGAGCGCGGGCGCCCACCAGAGCGCCATCAGTGTAGGCAATGCGCACAGCGCTCCGAACAGCATCGCGAGTTGCACGCGCGGCATGCCGAGTGTGGCCTGCACATGCCGCGCGGCCGCCGCGGGATCGGCATCGCCCGCTGGTGCCGCGCCGTACAGCATGTCGAGCAGTTGCCCGCCGTCGATCAATGTCGTCGCGCCGAGCGCCACCGATATGCCGA
>Ga0105240_10014081_pt1 | contig 10929 bp, 8 predicted proteins | sample KBSC54metaG_FD_80426 | JGI IMG/M metagenome (GOLD analysis project Ga0105240, IMG submission 80426) | Corn rhizosphere microbial communities from Kellogg Biological Station, Michigan, USA - KBS C5-4 metaG | ecosystem: Host-associated > Plants > Roots > Rhizosphere > Soil | place: Michigan, USA...
GCGCGCGTCACGCGCACGAAACCAGCAGCCCGGATTGCCTGTCTTCTGAGGGTCAGCCTTCTGAGGGTCAGCCGCCCTCAGCGGCCGACGTAACGCGGCGGCCGCTTTTCGCTGAAGGCGGCGATGGCTTCGACAAAATCTTCCGTCCCGCCACAGGCGGAGGCATGCAATCGCTCGGCTTTGAGCTGGGTCTCGAAATCGGCGGTTTCGGCGCTGCGCATGAGGGCCTTGCTCCGCCACAACGCGACCGGAGGCAGGCGTGACAATTTCCCAACGATGTCGTTGGTGCGGGTCTCGAGATCGCTGTCGGAAACGAGAAAGTTGACCAGCCCGAACCGCTCGGCCTCGGTAGAGTTCATGGTTTCTCCGAGCAGCGCCAGCTCCATCGCCTTTCCCGGTGGGATGCGGCGCGGCAGCAGATAGGATTCGCCGTGGTCGAACACATGGCCAAGCTTAACCTGGGGCACGATCACCTTGAGCGTCTCCGAGGCGACGACGAGATCGGCAAACAGCAGGAATTGCACGCCGAGCCCGATCGCGTTGCCTCGCGCGCTGGCGACGATGGGCTGCCGCAGCGCGAGGAAGGCGCGCAACAAAGGCTGAATGTGCGTGGCCATGCCCTGGTCGAACCGCTGCGTTCTCTCCGCTGATGTCTGCGCCGCGGATTCGTCGAGGGTGCCGGTGTCCGAGCCGGAACAGAAGTCTTTGCCCGTGCCGCGGATAACCACGATGCGGCAGCTTTCGTCTCTGGCGAGCGCCTTCGCCATGTCGGTCATCGCCTCGACCATGTCATGCAGGAAGGCGTTCCTCCGTTCGGACCGGTCAATCGTGATCCAGGCGACGCCATTATCCTGATGCAGATGGAGATGCTTGTTCATTATTTGCTCCCGTGCCTGCTCCCGGTACCCTTGGCCGGGGCTCTCTTTCTTGTTCCCGAACTCTCGGCCGGGAGACCGTAAACGGGGATCAGTCCCAGGGGAAGTGGCAGTTTCGACACCCTGAACCGCCCTGGGGATGGGGCCAAGCTTTCGGCATGCGGACGGGAGACCCGAGGCCCAGATCCAAGGGCCAGCTCCAAGGCCGGCTTCTTGCGCCCGGCGCTTCGGCGGGCGTAAGACACGGGCGCGCTGTAGACACCGGACCCGCCAAAAATGACCTCGCTTATCACCCCCCGCACGCATCGCGCGCTGTTTGCCATTGGCGACGAGGCGACCGCGCGGCGCGTGGCGGACCTGCTGACCGAAAGCCTTGATGAAAGCGAGGCGGCCATCGCCGCCTTCGAGGGGCCGGGCGGGCGCTGGGACATCACCATGCATTTCGCCGAACCACCGGAGGAAGACGCGATCCGCGAACGGGTCCGCCTGGCGGCCGGACCGCGGGCGGCAGAAACCATCGCCTTTGATACCGTCGAGGCGCGGGACTGGGTGGCGGCCACGCTTGAACAATTGGTGCCGGTCGCGGCGGGGCGGTTCATCGTGCACGGCCAGCACGACCGCAACCGGATTCCGCCGAACAAGACCGGCATCGAGATCGAGGCGGCGCTGGCCTTCGGTACCGGCCATCACGGCACTACGCGGGGTTGCCTGTTGCTGCTCGACCGGGTGCTGAAAGCCTGGCGACCGCGCCGCGTGCTCGATCTCGGCACCGGTACCGGTGTGCTCGGGATCGCCGCCGCCAAGGCGTTACGAGAAAACATTCTGGCCAGCGACATCGATCCGATCTCGGTGCGCATCGCCAGGGAGAATGCCGTGCTGAACGGAGCCGGCGCATCTCTGACGTCGATTACGGCCACCGGCTTCTCCGCGCCGGATTTTGCACGGCGGGGGCCCTTCGACCTGGTGATGGCCAATATTCTTGCCAATCCGCTGCGGCAGATGGCGACCCCGATGGCTCGGCATCTGGCGCCGTCGGCGCTCGTCATTCTCTCGGGATTGTTGACCCCCCAGGCGCAAAGCGTAATCGCTGCCTATCGCGGCCGGGGCCTGGTGTTACGCGCGCATATCCGGATCGAGGGATGGAGCAGCCTGTTGCTGCAATCCGTGCGCTGACCGATCAGGAGCCTTTAAAGACAGGAGCCTTTAAAGAGAGGAGCCTTCAGGACCCTTGCGGCCTGGAGCGGGAAGCCGCCGCCTTTTCCTCATCGAGCGCAAAGCGTCTGACGCGCGCCTCGACGAAACGGTCCAGCATCTGCACAATCACCCCGCGCTGTTTGCGGGCGGCGGCCGGTACGGGGCCGGAGGCGACGCGGGCGGCGGGAGGCGAGATCTTCTCGAAGCTGAAAGCAGGCATTTCGTGTTCCCTCTGCGTTGAGTTGAACACTCCTGGTATTTCCTCGATCCGTCATTCGGAACGAAAGGCCAACGCCTACTGACCTGAAACCGTTCCACCCGTCTCGTGCAGGTGGAATGATCCAAGCACACTTTGTGCCAATGTGACAGAATTTTGTCGCAGCGCACGCGCCCAGGGAAAGTTTATCCCAAATTCTAAGATAACGCGTTTTTGCCGATCGTGCTTTAGGATACCGACATGTTCGAAGCCCACTTCCAGAGTTTTGAAGATCCCGAGGCCGGAGTCGCGCTCGGCGCCCGATTGTCCGCCCTGCGGGATGAATTGGCGGGCCGAAAGCTCACCGGATTCGTCGTCCCGCGCGCCGATTCGCAACAAAACGAATATGTCGCGCCCTCCGAAGAGCGGCTGGCCTGGCTCACTGGCTTCACCGGCTCGGCCGGGCTTGCGGTCGTACTCCCGCAGCACGCCGCGCTGTTTGTCGATGGCCGCTACACATTGCAAGCCGCCAACCAGGTCGATGAAACGGCCTGGAAGATCGAATCGCTGATCGATCCGCCGCCGGAAAGCTGGATCACGCGACACCTTTCCGCAGCTGACCGCCTCGGATTTGATCCCTGGCTGCACACCTCGGCAGCAGCCGAACGGCTGGCGGCGGCCTGCGCCAAGGCGGGCGCCGAACTGGTGGCGGTCGAGCGCAACCCCATCGATGCGATCTGGACCGAACGGCCGGCTCCGCCGCTCGGCCCGGTCAGCGTGCATCAGCTCGCGCTCTCCGGCGAAGCCGAAGCGGAGAAACTCAAGCGCATCCGGCTCGAGATCGCCAAGCTCGGGGTGGAGGCGCTGGTGCTGTCGGATTCGCATGCCGTGGCCTGGGCTTTCAACATTCGCGGGGCGGATGTAGCCCATACGCCGTTGCCGCTGTCCTATGCGCTGGTGCCGCGCGACGGTCGCCCGACCGTTTTCATCGACCATCGCAAGCTGTCGAATGTCGCGCGCGATCACCTCGAGCAGACCGCCGATGTCGTCGAACCCGATCGGCTTGAACCCGAGCTTGCCGCGCTCGCCGGACGCGGCGCGGCGATCGGGCTCGACAGCGCCACCGCCGCCGATGCGCTGAGCCGCCTGATCACTTCCGCCGGTGGCAAGGCGGTACGCGGCAACGATCCGGTGAGCCTGCTCAAGGCGGTCAAGAACGCCACCGAGATCGAGGGCACGCAACGCGCGCACCGGCGCGATGCCATCGCGCTGGCGCGGTTTCTGGCCTGGATCGACCGCGAGGCGCCGAGCGGGGCGCTGACCGAAATCGACGCGGTGGAAGCACTGGAAAGTTTTCGTCGCGAGACAGGCGCGCTGAAGGACGTTTCCTTTCCGACCATCGCCGGCACCGGTCCCAACGGGGCGATCGTGCATTATCGCGTCACCCGCAAAACCAACCGGCGGATCGAGCCTGGCGATCTCCTGCTGATCGATTCCGGCGCGCAATATGAAGACGGCACCACCGACGTCACCCGCACCATTGCGATCACTGAGCCGAGCAGTGAAATGCGCGACCGCTTCACGCGCGTCCTGCGCGGCCACATCGCCATTGCCCGCGCGGTCTTTCCCGATGGCACCACGGGCGCCCAGCTCGATACCCTGGCCCGGCAATATCTCTGGCAGGCCGGAATCGATTTCGAACACGGCGCCGGCCATGGGGTGGGCAGCTATCTCAGCGTGCACGAGGGACCGGCGCGCATTTCCAAACTCGGTACCACGCCGCTCCGGCGTGGCATGATCCTGTCCAACGAGCCCGGCTACTACAAAACCGACGCCTTCGGTATCCGCATCGAAAATCTCGAGCTGGTGGTCGGAACCGACATTGCCGGCGCCGAAAAGCCGGTGAATGCGTTCCAGACCCTGACGCTTGCACCCATCGACCGGCGGCTGATCGACCTCAATATGCTCTCGGGCGAGGAACTGCATTGGCTGAACGCCTATCACGACCGGGTTCGCTACGAAGTGCGGCCGCATGTGGACGACGCCACCCGGCTCTGGCTCGATCAGGTGACCGCGCCCTTATCGTTTTAAGGGGGCAATTGAAGCGAAAGCCCGCTCTCGCTTCGACCTGGTGCCGCCTATTCGACGGGCTGCGAACTTCGGAAAGTCGGCACTAGGATTGATAATGGTTCGCACGCCGTGCCTGGCGTCCCGGAAATGACATGGCCGCATGTGGAAACGGCCGTTTCGGCTCCTGTTCGGGGCCGGTAGAGTGCGCGCGTGATTTGGCCCATTCGGTCCATACGGCTGTCAGCGCGCATCGAGCGCCTTGCTCGGCGAAGGAAAAACCTAGTCCACCATGCACGGAATGCCCCCGGCCCAGCCGGCCAAACATAGCCCCGCCGGCCTCTCGCCGCGAATCATGCTGCCCCTCCTTGTGGTGATGAACGGGGTTGGCACCATCTCGCTCTATATGATGGTGCCGGCGCTCCCGGTGTTGGCGGCGGAGTTCGGCCGCGACATTTCCGTCGCGCAGATGACCGTCTCCCTCTACATGGTCGGGCTTGCGGTGTCGCAGATGGTCATGGGCCCCCTGTCGGACCATTTCGGCCGCCGCCCGGTCCTGCTGGGCGGCATCGGCTTGTCGGTGATCTCCGGCATCGCCTGCATCTTTGCCACGACCTTGCCGCAGCTGATTGTGGCGCGCTTTTTCCAGGCGCTCGGCGGCGCCAGCGGCATGGTGGTCGGCCGCGCCATCATCCGCGATATCTATGGCCGTGAGCGCATCGGTTCCATGCTCAGCCTGGTGACGGCGGTCGTGATGATCGCGCAGATGCTGAGCCCGTTGATCGGCGGCCTCCTGGATACCCAATGGGGATGGCCATCGATCTTTTATCTTCAGGCTGGGAGCGCGTTTCTCATCGTGCTGGCGATCGCCCTGGGCCTGCCGGAAACCCGCAGGGTTCGTGCGGCTGGAGACAGCTTTTTGCGAGACGTGCGCCAACTCGCCACAAGCCGGGCCTATATCGGCTACATGCTTTGCACCGTTCTGGGATCGCAGATCGTTTTCGCTTTCTCCGGCGGCGGTCCCTACATCGTGATATCGCACATGGGCCGCTCGAGCGCCGAGTATGGGGCCTGGTTTGCGACGACGGGTTTCGCCTATCTGCTCGGCAGCCTGTTGAACGTGCGCTTTGCGCCACGTCATTCGCTGGAGAAACTGATCTGGTTCGGCCTCGCGCTGCAATTCCTCGGATCCGCACTCAATCTGGTCTGGAGCATCACCGGCGTCAACGAACTGCCCATTTGGCTCTTCCTCACCCAGACGCTGGTTTATTTCGGCAACTCCTTTGTGCTCTCCAACTCCATGGCTGGCGCCATCAGCGTCAGGCCCCAGGCGGCCGGCACCGCTACCGGCGCGGCCGGCTTTGTGCAGATGGGTGTCGGCGCCTTGTTCTCCCAACTCGGCGCTTATCTCGGCGGCCACTTTTCAAGCAGCGTGCCGCTGATGGCGAGCCTCCTGGTGCTGTCGCTGGCCTGCGCCTGTTCCGCTTTCTTCCTGGTGCCGCGGCGTAAAATCCTGGTCACCAAGAAAATGCTGATCAAGGCGGAAGAGGATACCACGCCGCTTTAAAAGGCGCTTTTCTGGCCGCCTGTTAGGCATCGCGCGTGAAAATCGCATCCGAAGGACAGAGTAAAAAACGATGCACGGACCGGTCGCGCCTCCTCCGGTAACCCCGCGAACTGATCTTGCAAAACCGCCTGCCCTGCTGCCCGTGCTCGCGGCCTTGAACGCTCTCGGGCCGGCAGGGGTTTACTTGCTGTTGCCGGCGCTGCCGGTGATTGTTGCCGAATTCGGCCGCGACCTCTCGATCGCGCAGATGACGATCTCCTTCTATATGGTGGGACTCGCCATTTCACAGATCAGCATGGGCTCGTTATCCGATCGGTTCGGCCGACGGCCGGTGGTGCTCGCTGGCATTGGACTGACGGCGCTCGCGAGCATCGGCTGCATTTTCGCGCAGACACTGCCGCAACTGATTACTGCGCGCTTCTTCCAGGCCGTCGGTGCAGGGTGCGGAATGGCCATCGGCCGCGCAATCGTCCGCGACATCTTCGATCGCAACCGCACCAGTTCAATGATCAGCCTCGTGATAGCGGCCTCGACGATCTCACAAATGCTGAGCCCGCTGATCGGCGGCCTCCTGGAAGCCCGCTTCGGCTGGCCTTCGATCTTTTACTTCCTGACCGCGGTAGCGATGCTGCTCATGACGATCGTGGCAGTAACGCTTCCGGAAACTCGGCGCGTTGTCGCCACGGAGGAGGCGGGATTTCGCAAGGACATCCGGCTGCTTTTCACCACCCGTGGCTATATCGGCTATCTGCTCTGCATGGTCCTTTCCTCGCAGATCATTTTCGCTTTCGCCGGCGGCGGCGCCTACATCGTGGTCACCCATATGGGGCGATCCAGCGTCGAGTATGGCACATGGTTCGCCACACTGAGCATCGCGTACCTGGCAGGAAGTGTCTGCAACGCGCGCCTTGCCCGCAGCTACTCGCTGGAAGGCCTGATCTGGCTTGGCCTTGCGATGCAACTCGCCGGCGGCCTTCTTAATGTGCTCTGGGGCTTGCTCGGCTTCAATGACGTGCCGTCATGGCTATTCATCACACAAATGCTGGTGATGCTGGGAAATGCCTTTGTTATCTCCAACTCCATGGCCGGGGCGATCAGCATCCGCCCACAAGCAGCCGGAACGGCTTCTGGCGTCCTCGGTTTCCTGCAAATGAGCATCGGCGCCTTGTCCTCCCAATTGGGAGCGTACCTTGGCGGCCATTTCCAGACCACCGTGCCGCTCAATGCCAACATTCTCGGTCTGTCGCTGGCTTGTTCCGCCGCGATGCTGTTCATCGTGCCCCGCCGCGACCGAAACCTGCCTTATGGTTTTGGACACGGATAGGCCTCTTTCAGGCCGCCCAACAAGGGCACTACGATCGGAACGGTCTCGGGAAGCTGCTTCTTCTCGGCAAAGCGCAGCATGATCTCCTCAGCCTGCTCGACCGTCATCGCCTTGTCCGGTGGCAGACAAAAATCCCGCGCGTGCTGCGCGACCGAATAGGCCACGAGGCCGTCGAGCACGCCCTTCAGATAGAGCTGATTGAAAACCTTGAACTTCGGCTCCGAGGGATGGCGGTACTGGTCGAGCCTCACGGTTTGCGCCGAGGCCACCCCGCCCGCGGCCATCAACACCGCGATGGCGAGCGGCCAGCGACGTGGCGCGTGATGGCGGATCGTCTTCAAGCTCAACTCTGCTCCACCATTTTGAGCCATTCGTCCTCTGTCAGTACGGTGACGCCATGCTTCTTGGCGTCGTTGAGCTTGGAGCCGGCGCCGGGTCCTGCTACGACGTAGTCGGTCTTTTTCGAGACCGAGCCGGCTGCCTTGGCGCCCAGTCGTTCGGCCATCGCCTTGGCCTCGTCGCGCGTCATCTTTTCCAGCGAGCCCGTGAATACGATGGTCTTGCCCGCAATCCTTGAATTGGCCTTGGGCTTCTCGGCATCGAGAATGGTGACCTCGCGAGTCAACCGCTCGACGATGCCGCGATTGTGGCTCTCGCCGAAATAGGCGCGGATGCTCTCGATCACGGTATCGCCGATCTGGTCGAGCGCATCCATCTCAACGATCGCCTCCTCGTCGCCGCGCGCCACCGCCAAACACGCCTCATGAAATGCGGCCCACGAGCCGTAGCCGCGCGCCAGCGCCAGTGCCGTGGTCTCGCCGACATGGCGCATGCCGAGCGCAAAGATAAATCGCTCGAGCGAGACCTTTCGTCGTTCCTCGATCGCGGTGAACAGATTGCGTACCGAGGTTTCGCCGTAGCCCTCGATGGCCTCGAGCTTCAGTTTGGCGTTGCGCCCAGGCAGCGTGAAAATATCGGCAGGCTCCTTCACCCAACCCTGCTCGAAGAAATAGGCGATCTGCTTTTCGCCGAGGCCTTCGATATCGAAGGCGCGGCGCGAGGCGAACAATTTCAAATGCTCGACCTTCTGATAGGGGCAGGCGAATTCGCCGGTGCAGCGCGCCCGGGCACCTTCTTCGCCGGTCGCGGTCTCCTCCCGCACCACGTCGGTATGCAGCGGGCATGGACATTTCTTCGGAAAATGAAAGGGCTTTGCGCTGGGGGGGCGCTTGTCGATCACGACATCGACCACTTGCGGGATCACGTCGCCGGCACGCTGGACGATGACGGTGTCGCCGATCCTGATGTCGCGACCCTCGCGCAAGGTTTCGCCATCGCCGCCAATGCCCTTGATGTAGTCCTCATTATGCAGCGTGACGTTCTGCACGATGACCCCGCCGACCCCGACCGGTTCGAGCTTGCCGACCGGTGTGAATGAGCCGGTACGTCCCACCTGGATTTCAATATCCCGCAGGACCGTGAGGGCGCGCTCGGCCGGAAATTTGTGCGCGATCGCCCAGCGCGGCGTGCGCGAGACAAAACCGAGCCGCTCCTGCCAATCGATGCGATCAACCTTGTAGACCACGCCATCGATGTCGTAGTCGAGCCCCGCCCTCTGCTCCTCGATCTTGCGGTGAAAGGCGATCAATTCATCAACCGAGCGACAGGTTCTGGTCAGTGGATTGGTCTTGAAGCCGCAGCGCTCGAACCAGCCGATCATGCCGGATTGCGTCCGTGCTGGCATGTCGCTGATCTCGCCCCATGCATAAGCAAAGAAGCCGAGGGGGCGCGAAGCAGTGATCGAGGGATCCTTCTGGCGCAAGGAGCCCGCGGCCGAATTGCGCGGATTGGCGAAAATGGTGCCGCCTTCGGCCTTCTGCCGCTCGTTGAGCGCGAGAAACGCCTGCTTGGTCATATAGACCTCGCCGCGCACTTCGCAGACTTCAGGCACGTGACGGCCCTTCAACTGCTTCGGCACGTCCGAAAGCGTCCGGATATTGGCGGTGACATCTTCGCCTTCCGTACCGTCGCCACGGGTAGCGGCGGTGATCAGTTCGCCGCCTTCATAGCGCAGCGACATCGAGAGCCCGTCGATCTTGGGCTCGGCGGAGAAATCGATCCCCTCCTCTTCCGATAATTTCAGGAAACGTCGGATGCGACCGGCGAAGTCGACCACATCTTCCTCGGCAAAGGCGTTGTCCAGCGACAGCATCGGGATCGCGTGGCGAACCTTGCTGAATTTTCCGGAAGGCGCGACGCCCACCTTTTGCGACGGCGACTGGCTGGAGACGAATTCCGGAAATCGCGCTTCGATCGCGTTTAAGCGGCGTCGGAGCGCGTCATATTCCGCGTCCGAGACTTTTGGCGCGTCCTCCTGATAATAGAGGCGGTCGTGACTTTCGATTTCCAACGCAAGCCGCTTCCACTCCACCCTGGCCTGGGCCTTGGTGAGACCGGCGACGTCGGCAAGTGGCTTGGATTTTGATTTCACTGCCATGTCGAGAATTTCTTACCGCTTCCAAGCATGCCTGAAACTTCTAGATTCCTGGTTCGCACGGAGCCTGTCATCGGGCCGCGCTTTGCTCGGACCCGGTGGTGCGCCCCGGAAACGCCGCCGCTTTGCAGCACGTCCGGCATCGAGAGCTCACGCCGTCGCTGCCTTGAGCAACCGCTCGGCGGCCGCGCGCGCCTCGGCCGTGATCTCGGCGCCCGCCAGCATCCGGGCGATTTCCTCGCGCCGGTGATCAGCGGCGAGTGCATCGACGCGGGTGGCCACGCGCCGGCCCTTATCCAGCGCGTCCTTGGAGATCAACAAATGCTGGTCGGCACGCACTGCCACCTGCGGCGCATGGGTCACCGCCATCACCTGCACCTTGGAGGCAAGCCGCGCCAGCCGGGCGCCGATCGCATCCGCCACCGCTCCACCTACACCCGTGTCGATCTCGTCGAATACCAACGTCGGTGCCGAACCTCGGTCCGACAGCACCACCTTGAGCGCCAGTAGAAATCGCGACAACTCACCGCCAGAGGCGACCTTCATCATCGGTCCCGGCCGGGTGCCCGGATTGGTCTGCACCCAGAACTCGATGCGGTCGAAACCCTGCGGCCCCGGCGATTGGGGATCGGATTCCACCTGGGTGATGAATTTGGCGCGTTCGAGCTTGAGCGGCGCCAGCTCAGTATTGACCGCCTTGTTGAGCTTCTCGGCCGACTTTCCGCGCGCCACCGAAAGCTTCTCCGCCGCCGCGCGATAGCGCTGGTCGGCTTCAGCGGCCGCTACATCGAGCTTCTTCAGCCGCTCGGCGCCGGCATCGATCAGCGCCACGTCGGCCGCGAATTTCGCGGCCAATGCCCCAAGGCTATCCACAGGCGTGGCATATTTGCGCGACGCCGCGCGAAGCGCGAACAGCCGTTCCTCGATCCGTTCCAGTTCGGCCGGATCGAAATCGGCTGCGATCAGCGCCGCGTTGAGATGCTGATCGGCTTCTTCCAGCGCGTTGATCGCCGCATCGATCGCCTTGACGGCAGGTTCGATCAGTGCCGGCGCGCTGGCCGCGCGACGCTCCAGCCGGCGCACGGCCGCCGCCAGCGTGGTCACCGGGGACTGGTGGCCGCTGACGGCCTCCTGCGCCTCGCGCAAATCAGCGGCGATCTTCTCACCCTGCATCATGGCGGTGCGGCGCTCGGCCAACGCCGTCTCCTCGCC
>Ga0105240_10014084_pt1 | contig 10928 bp, 8 predicted proteins | sample KBSC54metaG_FD_80426 | JGI IMG/M metagenome (GOLD analysis project Ga0105240, IMG submission 80426) | Corn rhizosphere microbial communities from Kellogg Biological Station, Michigan, USA - KBS C5-4 metaG | ecosystem: Host-associated > Plants > Roots > Rhizosphere > Soil | place: Michigan, USA...
CTCCTCTCAGCAAATGCGGATTGGAGAGCGACGAGCACGGATGGCCGGAACCAGGGACTGTAGCCAATCGAAAGTACGCCGGTGTCCCCGCGACTCGCCGCATAACCGCATTCCACGGCTCGTTCCACGCGTACGAGAGCCTCACGCGCCTCCGCCACGAATGCAGTGCCTGCTGCACTCAGGACCACTTCTCTGGTCTTGCGCTCGAATAGCAAGTAGCTTAGATCACGCTCAAGATCTTTGATCTGCCTGCTCAGAGAGGGGGCGGACAAATGCAAACGCTTCGCTGCGTGTCCGAAGTGCAGTTCTTCGGCAACTGCGATCACATAGCGCAGGAGCCTAAGGTCAATGTATTGCTTCGTGACAGGCGCGTCCATGTGTAGTCCGCTATTTCTTGGAACGGCGTTGGTGATTGTCCGCGACCAGGCATTCCGCTACAGTCTGAATCGCGATTTCAACGTCGCTCTGTTCGGTTCGCCAATTCATGACGCTGACCCGCATGGCTCGGTGTCCCCGCCAGGTGGTTCCCATAAAGAAAGCGCCACCGTGGGCCGAGGTGCGCTGGATGATGAGTTCGGTGCAGCGGTCATGATCCTGCTCCGAAGCTCCCGGCGTTGGATCAAGAAATCTAACCAAGCCTTGGTTGATAATCGGATGAAAGAGGATCTCTACACGCGGCAGTCTGCCGAGCCCTTCTACCAACGTGCGAGCGCCTTCACAGCAACTATCAATAAGGGCAACAACACCTTGCCGTCCTAGCTGCCGGAGGGCAGCGTAAGTCGCAAACCCGCGCCCGCGCCGGGACCATTCCGGGTTCCAATCGATCTGGTCGCGCGCTTCCGCGTCGTGAACCAGGTATGGCGCACGATGTGACATGGCTCCGCGATGCGCAGCAGGTCTAGCCACGAAGGCATAGCCGCAATCGTAGGGCACGTTCAGCCATTTATGCCCGTCCGTTGCCCAAGAATCGGCTTCTTCGAAGCCATCCAGCAAATGCCGGTATTGGGGACTGGCCGCTGCCCACAAACCAAATGCTCCGTCTATGTGAACCCAAGCAGAAAACTGCTTCGCTACGGGGATCAACTCCCGGTACCGGTCGAAGCTTCCAGTATTCAAGTTCCCCGCTTGCAGGATCACGATTGCCGGTGACCCAGCCCGCGTTTGTAAGGCGATTTCCAAAGTCTCGGGTCGCAGCCGCTCCGTTTCATCCAACGGCAGGTCAAACACGTTCGCTTCGCCGATACCCAGCAGCCGTACCGTCCGTTCAACGGACCCGTGCCGATTGGAGGCTAGCACCTTGATTTGCGGTGCATCCGCCATCCCACTTCGCTCGACATCCCATCCTCGCTGTTGCAGCAACTCATGACGCGCCGCCGCAAGACACGTTGTGTGTGCCATCTGGCAGCCGCTAACCAGTCCGAAAGAGGCGCTTGCCGGAAGGCTCAATAGATCCTTCAGCCACTCGCCCGCCACCTCCTCAACGATGGCGGCAGCCGGCGCGCAAGCATAGAGCGCCGCATTCTGATCCCAAGCAGACGTTAGCCAATCCGCCGCAAGAGCGGCCGGCACCGATCCTCCTATGGCCCAAGCAAAGAAGCGGCCGCCAGCCGAACCGAGAATGCCTCCTCGCGTATCCTCAACTAATTCCCTCACTACTTGCTCGGGTGCTATCGAATCATCAACCAGTGGCTTGTGCAAGCGGTCTCGCAATTCATGCAGCCTCACTGTGGAGCCAACCGGACTGGTATCCAAGCCAGTTAGATGATCCAGCGCGGACTGAAGCGCGGTTTCAAGTGCGCGGCGAAAGGGTGAGTCGTTCATTTTAGGACTCTTACTGTTTGCACTGGACGGCTCGCCGTCTGTTTCCTGCAAGCAGATTGGGGAGTCTCTGTTAGATTCCGGTGCATTCGGAAGCAACAGTTTAAGTGGGAGTGTGTATGGCAACGGCATAGGGATCGCGACATCATGACATACCAGCACGCCTTTTCATAATGGCGACTCCCAAGAGGGATAGGCACCCTCCTGCGATGGACAAGCCAGAGGGCATTTCCCTCAACCAAATCCAACCTATCAAGATGGTATTCACTGGCACAATATACAGAAAAGGCGAGGCTGACGAAATTGGCATTTTCGAGAGAACATACGCCCACGCAACATATCCGATGATCGTTGGAAATGTTCCCAAGTAGAGAACGGCGATGGTCGCTGCGTGCGGAGCTCGGGGAACGTCTAACCATAACCCCGACAGGTAGGGCAGAAGCAAAAGCGTGCCTGTCCAGATGGCGAGCGACGTGACCTGCAAGGCGCTATGGCGGCTAAGAAGAGGCTTTTGCAGAACAAAATAGACGGCCTGTGCGATTGCCGCGACTAGCAGGTATAGCACTCCGGAATCAAAGTGAATGCCTTTCCCTTCTCCCAACGCAATCACAAAGGTTCCCACAATACTGACGAAGGTCCCGAACCACATCACCGCCCTGGTCCGCTCTCCTAAGAATGCAACAGCCAATAATGAACTAAAAATTGGAACCGTATTGACGATAAAACTGGCGGCAGCCGCCGTAACCGTCGCCTCTCCCCGATTCACGGCGACGCTGTAAAGTGAAAAGCCCATGAAACCCGCGACGGCGGTCAGTGGCCAATCGCGGAGCGGTATCAATGGCACCTTCTTGGCAATGCAATACACGACCAAGACGAGGGAAGCGACCAGGTAGCGAAGGAGCGCCACCTCCCCCGCGGAATAGAACTGAAGGCTCGCTCGGATTCCCACGAACGCAGAAGGCCAGAGCAAAAGTACAGCAGTCAAGGCTGCATATGTTCTCCAGGCACTACGGTGTTGGGTCACAGAGACAGTCCTTTGGGCTGTTGGTCCATGTTAGGCGAGCACGCTCAAAAGATACAGATACACAACAGTGCTTTTATCACCAGTACAGTGCTTAAATTCTGTATCTGTTATTCTCTCTGCATGCAAGCCCCCACTCCAGGCGACGGAGCGCTTTACCTTCGGATCGCCAAGAATCTTGCCCAACAAGTGGCGCTCGGAGCGCTTTGTCCAGGGGATCGGGTGCCATCACTGCGCCAACTCAGCCGGGAACAGCACGTTAGTATTTCCACAGCATCGCAAGCATACCTGTGGCTAGAAACGCGCGGCTATCTGGAGGCACGTCCCCAATCTGGGTTTTACGTACGCACGCCGTTCTCGACGTTGATTGCAGAGCCACAGTTCGAGGCTGGGAGCACGAAGCCAACCGCGGTAGGGACGAATGCGGTCTTGGCGGATCTCATGGAGGCAGCCAGCGATCCGGCCAACGTACCGCTGGGCGCCAGCTCATCTAGTCCAGAGTTGTTCCCCAACCGCAAGTTGAATCTGATTCTGCAACGCACAGTACGCGAGAATCCCTTTCACAGTACGCGCTACGACATTCCTCCCGGAGCGGAGGTATTGCGTCGTCAGATTGCACGCCGTTCCCTGAACATCGGATATGGATTCGCACCGAGTGATGTTACCGTGACCTGTGGCGGATTAGAGGCAATCAATTTGTGCCTGCGGGCCGTGGCTCGGCCAAGCGATGTGATCGCTGTTGAAAGTCCGACATATTTTGGGATCTTGGGTAGTATCGCTTCGCTCGGAATGAACGTGATCGAGATTCCGACGCATCCCCAGGAGGGGATGGACTTGGATGAACTGGAACGATCCATTCGTAAACATCGTGTCAGGGCATGTGTCACGATGACCAACAGCCACAATCCCCTGGGATATGTTTTAGGGGATTCCTATAAGAAGGCTTTGGCTGAAATAGCCGCGCGCCGGAATGTCGCCATTATTGAAGATGACGTATACGGAGATCTTGCCTTCACCGGTCCTCGCCCACGAACGGTGAAGTCTTTCGATCGAAAGGGGCTGGTACTGTTGTGCTCATCCGTTTCCAAAACCCTGTCACCTGGCTATCGTCTTGGCTGGGTGGTAGCGGGGCGTTTTCGCGCCGAGGTTGAGCGCCTGAAATTGCTGACAACGGTCGCTACGGGGTCACTACCGCAAATCGTTGTGGCGGAGTTCATGGAATCGGGTGGCTACGATCGCCATTTGAAGCGGCTGCGCTCGATTCTTGCTGCACAAGTGGATGGCTTCCGCCAAGCCATCGCCAAGTATTTCCCGGAAGAGACTCGGATCAGCCGCCCAGCAGGAGGGTGTTTCGTGTGGGTACAGTTGCCTACAAGGATTAACGCTCTCAAGCTATACCGCGCAGCTTTGGCCGAACACATCAGTATCCTGCCGGGAACACTTTTCTCAGCCACAGGAAGGTACAAAAATTACATCCGAATCAACTGCGGTCACAGTTTGTCTGAGGCCCATGATCGCGCCTTACTCCGGTTGGGTCGTCTATGCGACAACGTCCGCTAGAGGGCGGGAGGACTGTCATGCTCATTTCCTACAGGAACTGAATCTATACAATCCTGTTGCGCACTAGTAGTATCTCTGACATGAACACGTTCGCACCCGCCGATGATTTGAAGGAAGCCTCATTAGAAGAGACCCTCGATCCTGACGATTGGAATGAGCTTCGGCGGTTGGGACACCGGATGATGGACGATATGTTCGAATACCTCTCCACCGTGCGTGAACGGCCGGCCTGGCAGTCGGTTCCGGCTGAGGTGAAGGCGAAGCTTGCCGCAGATCTTCCTCTAGCACCGGCGGCTATGGACTTGGTCTACGAGGACTTTAAGCAACAAGTACTTCCCTACCCAACAGGTAACATTCATCCTCGGTTTTGGGGTTGGGTGATGGGGACCGGGACGCCTGTAGCGATGCTTGCCGACATGCTCGCCTCTGGGATGAATTCCTGGGTCGGCGGGTTCGACCAATCCGCAATACTCGTGGAGGAACAAGTTCTCAGATGGCTGGCGGCGATGCTCCATTTCGAGCACTCAGGTTCTTCGGGAATTCTGACGAGCGGGTGCACCGTCGCGAACATCATCGGACTGACGGTCGCGCGCAACGCAAAAGCAACCTTTAATGTGAGAGAGCGTGGACTTCAAGACAGAGCCAGTCACGGGCCTTTGGTTGTCTATTGCTCCACGGAAACTCATAGTTGGGCACAAAAAGCCGTTGAACTCCTGGGGCTGGGCAACCAGTCTTTGCATCGAGTGCCAGTCGATTCAGCTTTTAGAATTGACATACAAGCCTTGCAGAGCGCGATCCACTCAGACCGTCAGCGTGGGAAGATTCCTATTTGTGTCATCGGGACCGCTGGCACGGTGAACACCGGCGCGGTTGATGATCTCAAAGAGCTGGCTGCTGTGTGCCAAATGGAGGACCTTTGGTTCCACATCGACGGCGCCTTTGGAGCCTTGGCCGCTCTCTCGCCCAAGTGGCGGAATAAGGTTGCTGGACTTGAGCTTGCGGATTCACTTGCCTTCGACCTCCATAAGTGGATGTATATGCCCTTTGAAGCAGGCTGCATTCTTGTGCGCGATCGAGAAGCACATCGAGAGGCGTTCACTGTGAGTCCGAGTTATCTCAGTTCGCAAGGCCGCGGGATCGCTCCGGCACCTCTCGAATTTGCCGGCCTGGGGATCGATCTTGCGCGAAATTTCAAAGCTCTCAAGATTTGGTTCTCTCTGAAAGCTCATGGCAGTGCCAAGCACGGCCGGTTGATCGAACAAAATATCGAGCAAGCGCATTACCTCAAGACGCTGATTGAGAGGGAATCACACCTGGAGTTGCTTGCCCCAGTCGAACTCAACGTGGTTTGCTTCCGCTTCAACCCTGGGCTCGACGATGAAGCGCAGCTCAATCAGATGAATGAGGAGATTGTAATCCGCATTCAAGAGAGTGGGCTAGCCGTTACTTCCGGCACTAGACTCTCCGGCCGGTTTGCCATCCGCGTCGCAGTTACCAACCACCGGAGTAAGAAAGTGGACTTTGAACTGCTGACCAGCCGAGTCCTTGAACTGGGCATCGAAGGTCGCTCCGATCACCATTAAAGGTTGTCAAGGTTCCCAGGCATTCGGTGCGTCACGTTCTACTCCGGCATTCTGCAATAGCTGTCGCCGAGCCGGATAGTCGTTCGGTTCCGTAGCGGTGGTCCATTGCGTTACCGAATTTCCCTCATTCACGCACCAAAGGAGCACTATCACGTCATGCTACGCGACGTCACCTACGCGGTCAGAACGCTGCGAAAAAGTCCAATATTTGCAATCACCGCAGCGGCAACCCTGTCACTCGGCATCGGTGCGAGCACCGCGATCTTCAGTGTCGCTAATGCCGTCCTGCTGCGACCGCTTCCTTACCGCGACGCAGATCGACTGGTATTGGCGCTACGGGACATGCCGAACCGCGACGTAAAGGATTTCCCTGTGTCGAGTTCCGATTTCATTGACGTGCGTAACGGAATGACAGCCGTATTCGAAGATGTTGCCGGAATTGAGTCGGCTACGCGGAGCCTTGTTATTCCGAGGGAAGACGGGACGTCGGAGCAGGTTCGGATCTCCGGAGCGAGTCCGAATCTCCTGCGGTTGTTAGGCGCTAGAATTGCCTTCGGACGCGACTTCGAGGAGGCCGACGGCCAACCTCAACTGCCATCCTCTTCAATCGATTCGACTGCCACAATCCCGGTCCAGCGACCTTCAGCGATGGCCATCCTGAGTTACGAGTATTGGCAGCATCGGTATGCCGGGAATCGGTCCATCATCGGCCATCCCATGTCGGGTGGGGAGATCGTGGTGGGTGTCCTGGCACCGGGATTCGAATTGCTTCTACCGCCAAGCATGAATCTGGCACGCGCGCCCGATTACTGGGTTGCGTCGCGGCTCGCCTACGATAACGGCCAGCGAATCGCCGGACACTTACGGATGATCGGCAAGTTAAAGAAAGGTGTGAGTCTAGATCAGGCGCAAGCGGTAGCTAATGTGGTTGCGGCGAGACTGATTGCCGAGTTCCCCGTCAAAAAAGCAGCAGGCTACTCGATCCGGCTGGAGCCGATGCAGAAATACCTAGCGGAGGAGGCACGTGCGGCCCTTCTGGTTCTAATGGGAGCGGTCCTCTTGCTCTTGCTGATCGCGTGCGCCAACGTGGCAAATCTCCTATTGGTACGGACTTCATTGCGTGAACACGAGATGGCTGTGCGCTCGTCTCTCGGCGGCAGCGTGCTGCGTCTCCTACGCCAGATGCTGACCGAAGTCGTACTGCTCACCGCGCTCGGTTCACTACTGGGCGTCGGCCTAGCGTGGCTTGGTATCCACGAACTGCTGGTCCTTGCTCCTGCCAGTCCAGGGCTGACCAATTTGCCTGGGTTCGACTCTGTCGGAATTGACTTCCCCGTGCTTGCATTTGCGTCCATAGCTGGACTGGCGGCGGCTACCGTTGTTGGGTTGATTCCAGCACTGCGGGCCTCCCGGCCAAACATCATACGCGTGTTGCGTGCCAGTGGCCGAACGCCGGGACTTAGCGGCACATCGTCCTTCTGTACCATTGCAGTGGTCGCCCAGGTCGCTTTGTCTTTCCTCCTGCTAATCGGAGCGGGCTTGATGCTCCGGAGCTTCGTCGCACTGCAACGAATCAACCCAGGCTACGATCCGCTCAACCTTTTGACGTTCCGGCTCATCGGTGGTCGAGGGGGGCCGGAGCAACGAACCGCAACTCTGCGGGAGCTAAACCATCGCTTAAGCGCGCTGGCAGGAGTTCAGGCGGTGACTGCAACCACTTCTCTGCCTCTTGTTGGCGGTACTGAAGTGATCCGCTGGGGCAAGGAGGGCGATGATCCTAGCACGATTGCCGGTGCGGCTGACTACCAGTTCGTTCTTCCTGGGTATTTCGTAGCGCTCCGCACGCCCCTACTCGCGGGGCGAACGTTCACAGAGGACGACAATGCTCCCGGCAGGAAGCTCGTGGTCATCGACCAGTTCTTCGCGGAGAAACTCTTTCCCTCCGAGTCTGCGCTCGGAAAACGTATCCTGGTCGGAGTCGCGTTAAAGCCGGAACTGTTCGAAGTGATTGGAGTTGTGGCTCACCAGCGCTATACCTCCCTCGCTGAAACCGGGCGCGAGCAGCTGTACTTGACGCAAGGACTGCTCGGCGGCTATGCGATTGGCGGATATTGGGCCGTTCGAACGCCGGGCGATTTCGCTACGGAAGTTGTGCGCATCCGAGCGGAGATCGCGAATTTGGACAAGAGTCTTCTGGTCTCGGAAATGCTGCCCATGGAAACGCTTGTCCGACGGGCTCAGTCTAAGACGCGCTTTTCGCTTCTGCTGCTCGGATTGTTCGCGACAATTGCGGCGCTGCTCGCGGGTGTCGGTATCTACGGCGTGTTAGCGACCTTGGTTCGGCAGCGCACGGCGGAACTCGGAGTCCGGATGGCCCTGGGCGCCACACCGAACAACATCTTAAGTCTTATAGCCCTGCATGGATTGCGTCTCAGTGCAGTGGGGATCGGCGTAGGTCTTGTCGCGGCCCTTGGAATTACGCGCGTAATGTCCAGCATGCTCTTCGGTATTCAAGCCAATGATCCGGTTACTTTCACTGCCACCGCAGCACTCTTCCTTCTCATCGCTGCCTTTGCGTCCTGGTTGCCGGCGCGTCGCGCGGCTGGCCTCGAACCCACCGCCGCTCTGCGAGAGGATTGACGGCATGCGGCTTGGGAAGCGCAAAGGGTGCGCGCCGCTTGAGCATCGGATATTGGCAAAATCGGATTGCAGGCGCTCGATTGGACTCATCGGCCTCAGTGGTGATGTGACTTCTGGCCGGATTGCTGTCGTGTTGATCCAAAAGCAAACGCATCTGGTCATTCAAGGAATCGCCACTCTAGACAAGATTGGGGGAGCCCGCGTCTTAGGCTTGGCTACGCCACGTAAACACCAATCGCTTTGAAGTGTACGTCGGCATCAATGCACTAAACCCCAGCGCCCGTTCCAGGACCAAAGAAGACATCGCTGCCATCCGGCAGGTCTACCTGGACTTCGGCCACAACGGCACAGCCACCGTGCAATGCATGATCAAAAGCGACGACCTCCCCAAACCCAACTACTTAGTCAACTTCTCGCCGAGGAAGTGGCAGACAGCCTGGAAGGCAGGAAGAAGCCGAACGCCTAGTGCGTCAACTTGTTCGAACTGGGAACCAGAGAATATCGCGACCTGATGGACGAGGGCAGGCAGAGGCTTGTTTTGTGGGCGGTTCCAGCAACCCGCAGAAGGTCACAGAACGCGCGTTCAGGCGAATGGCCGAGCCTGAGCCCTTTCTAACCGCACCTGTCACATAGCGCCTTTCCCGAACCTCGTAACGTTGTAGCCGTCATCTACTTGCCATCTCGTCTGGAGGTTCTCAATGAACGCATTGAGTCGGCGATCAGCGCCCGGCCCAATTGGGCCTCAGCGCTTCGAGTCCGCGCTAGGTCAGGTCACGGCGTCGGGACCGGCGGTTCTGACTCTCGCGGAAGTTGCCAAGGATCTTCGTAGCTCAAAGGCACACGTCTGCAACATAATCGCTGGCCGAGTTCGCGGACTCGCACCTCTCGCCGTGCTTCGTCTTGGCCGCCGAATCCTTGTGCGCCGTTCAACTCTCGAAGAGTGGAAAACCCAGTGCGAACAGGCCTTTTGAGATGCTATCCTCGGGCCATCGCTATCCGTTGAACGCCGTGGGCGCATGAATGGAGACAGTTCATGCGAAAGCGGTATCAGAAAGGAAGTCTTGCCAAAGTCGATGGCATCTGGATTGTGCAGTGGTGGGAAGATGGCCACCGCCGGAAACGCACGCTGGGGAAAGCTTCAAAGCTTTCAAAGTCCCAGGCAGAGGCGGAGATGGCGTCAATCGTCGCCCCCATCAACGCTCGATCTACAACCCCATCGGCAGCCACAAAGTTCGGTGATTTCGTTAACGAGATCTACCTGCCCTTCTACCGTCGCAAGTGGAAGAGGTCAACAGCGATGACCAACGAAGATCGTTTGCGATTTCATTTGACTTCGACCAACGCCGAGCGGACGTTGGGCAGCTTTGGCCGCGATGAGCTTCAGGAATTTCTGGAGACCAAGGCGGCATCGAAGTTGTCCTATAGTGTCGTTGCCCACTTGAGATGGGACCTTCGACAAATCTTCGGAATGGCAGTTTCCGAGGGTCACATTCTCCGTAACCCTGCCGAACTTCTGTTCATCCCGCGCGAGGCCCCGCGGCCTGATCACGTAGTGATGAACCTTGAGGAGGTAAAGAAATGCATCTCAGTACTTGAACGTCGCGAATCTCTCATCATCAAGCTCGCGGTCCTCGTCGGCATGCGCCCAGGCGAGATTTTCGCCTTGAAGTGCGGACGACTCCGTAAAGTGTCCGTCGAGATCCAGCAACGCGTCTATCGAAATGAGATCGATACCCCGAAGACGGCGAATTCAGTTCGTTCCGCCGCCGTTCCAGCCGATCTTCTCGGAGACGTCAGAAGTTGGATCGCAGACCTGCCCGATAGTTCCGACGACGCTTGGGTCTTTCCATCCGAAACGATGAAGACTCCAGTCGCCAAGGACAACGTCTGGCGGCGAAGCATTGCGCCAAAGCTGAAGGAGGCTCATCTCGATTGGGTGGACTTCCACGTTCTTCGGCGAACGCACTCGACCTTGATGAATGAACTTGGGGTGGACCCGAAGGTCGTCTCCGACCAGCTTGGTCACACTCTGGATGTGAATCAGAACGTCTATACCCAGGCTTCGGTCCAGCGACGCAAAGTGGCTGTGGACACCCTGGAAAGCGCTCTGAAAGCCAGCTAGAAAGCTTATTGGAGCATTTTGGAGCAGGCCGTTTTGGGAATGATGTCTAAGGTATTGAAAAGTTGGAGCGGGAGACCGGGGTCGAACCGGCGACGTCCAGCTTGGGAAGCTGGCATTCTACCACTGAATTACTCCCGCTTGCCTTCAGATCAGCTATTTAGCTGACTCCCAATCGCTTACACGA
>Ga0105240_10014086_pt1 | contig 10927 bp, 9 predicted proteins | sample KBSC54metaG_FD_80426 | JGI IMG/M metagenome (GOLD analysis project Ga0105240, IMG submission 80426) | Corn rhizosphere microbial communities from Kellogg Biological Station, Michigan, USA - KBS C5-4 metaG | ecosystem: Host-associated > Plants > Roots > Rhizosphere > Soil | place: Michigan, USA...
CGGCGAGCCAGTCGATACGATCTTCGAGATCGGCGGGCAGGATTCGAAATTCATCTCGATCGAGAACGGCGTCGTGGTCGATTTCGCCATGAACGAGGCGTGCGCGGCGGGCACCGGGTCGTTCCTCGAGGAGCAGGCCGAGAAACTTGGCATCAGCATCAAGGGCGAGTTCGCGAAGTTGGCGCTGTCGTCGGCCAGTCCCACGCGATTGGGCGAGCGGTGCACGGTGTTCATGGAACGCGACGTCACAGGCTGGCTGCACAAGGCCGAGACGGTGCCGAACCTTGTGGCCGGTCTGGCGTATTCGATTGCGCTGAACTATCTGAATCGCGTGGTCCGCGGCCGCAGAATCGGCAACGTGATCTATTTCCAGGGCGGCACGGCGTACAACGATGCGGTCACCGCCGCGTTTGCCAGCCTGCTCGGCAAGAAGATCACGGTGCCGCCGTACAACGGCGTGATGGGCGCGGTCGGGATGGCGCTGATCGCGCGGCAGTGGCAGCAGGCGACCGGAGCGGCGAGCCGCTTCCGCGGGTACGATCTGCACAAGCTGCAACTGGCGACGCGCGATTTCGTGTGCAAAGCGTGCAGCAATCTTTGCGACATGAAGGAGTTCACCATCGAAGGCCAGAAGAGCTTCTGGGGCGATAAATGCTCGGATAAGTTCCGCAAGCCTTCGGCAACGGGTCGCAAACCGGTGATCGACGACCTGTTCGCGTATCGCGAGAAACTCCTGGAAGCGCTGCCCTCGGCAACGGGCGGAGTTTTCAAAGTCGGGCTGCCGCGCGCCATGTCGATGCTGGAACGGCTGCCGTTCTGGAAGCGCTACTTCGCCGAATTGGGAATTGAAACGGTGCTTTCGCCGGTGACCGATCCGCGCATCTCGGCGGCGGGGATCGACATGGCCGTGGCGCAGCCGTGCTATCCGGTGCAGGTGGCGCACGGGCACGTGCAAGCGCTGGTGGAAGCGGGCGTCGATTACATCCTGATCCCGAACATGGCCGACGCGGAATCGGGCGGCGAGTCGTGCGCGTCGCACTACTGTCCGTGGAATCAGACGCTCCCGTGGGTGCTGCGGTCGGCACCCGTGCTGGAACCGCACGCACACAGGTTCCTGATACCGACTCTGCACTTCCAGCTTGGTCCCGAGCAAGTGAAAAAGGCGCTCGCGGAAACCATGCGGCGGCTGGGCATCAAACGGGGCGCCAGCGATGCCGCGGTGGAAGCCGCTTACCGAACGCAGCGCGAGTTTCAGGATGCGCTGCTGGCGGCGGGCCGGAGCGCCCTGGAGATTCTGGAACAGACCGGCGAACCGGGGCTGGTGCTGGCCGGGCGCGGGTACAACATCTACGATCGCGGCGTAAACTGCGACATTCCGCGCAAACTGCGGCACCGCTACGGCGCCAACGTGATCCCGCTGGATTTCCTGGTGACCGGGCGAGAGCCCGCTGCGGACACGCATGACAACATGTTCTGGGTTTCCGGCCGCAAGATTCTGGAAGCGGCGCGCATCACGGCATCCAAGCCCAACCTGCACATGGTCTACATCACGAACTTCAAGTGCGGGCCCGATTCGTACATCAAGCACTTTGCGCGTGAGGCCGCGGGCACGCCGCTGCTGATCCTGCAGTTCGACGGTCACGGCAACGATGCCGGATACATGACGCGCTGCGAAGCGTACCTCGACAGCAAAGGAATTCTGCGATGCTACACACCATCTCCGTCGCCGCAAGCGCCGAGCCAGCCGCCAGCCAGTATCCACTAACCGCCAAGCGGATCTACATCCCGCCGATGGCGTACGGCAGCGCCCGCGCCTTTGCCGCGGCCTTCCGCGCGATCGGCCTGGACGCCGAACCGACTCCGCCATCCGACCATCGCACGCGCGAACTGGGCGCGAAGTATACGTCGGGCGACGAGTGCTATCCGGCCAAAGTGACGGTCGGCGACTTCATGCGGCTACTGGAGAAGCCGGACACTGATCCGGCGCGCGTGGCGCTGTTCATGCCGACGGCCGAGGGTCCGTGCCGCTTCGGCCAATACGCGCCGTACCTGCGGCATATTCTGGATACCAGCGGCTATCGCTCGGTGGAGATTCTCTCGCCCACCAGCCGGAACGCGTACCAGGGATTGGGCAGCCTGTCTAAGCCTTTCGTGCGCACGGGCTGGCGCGCGCTGTTGTGCGCGGACCTGCTGGAGAAGATGCAGCTCATCTGCCGGCCGTACGAGGTGCAGCGCGGCGATACCGAGGCGATCTACGAAGAGTCGCTGGGGGATTTGTGCCGCACGCTCGAGTCGACGCCGGTCGAGCCGGGGGTCCAGTTGCAGTCTTTGCGCGACTGCATGGTGCGTGGCCGCGACCGGTTTCGCAAACTGTCGCTGAATCGGCGGCCGCTTCCGGTGATCGGGATCGTGGGCGAGATTTTCTGCCGGCTGAATACGTTTTCGAACGAGAACCTGGTGCGCTGTTTGGAAGGGTATGGCGCCGAAGCCTGGGTCAGCGACATCGTGGAGTGGATCTGGTACACAAATTCCGAGCACTTCCGGAAGTTGGAGCTCGCGGGCCGCATCTGGACGACGGAGGCGTTAGGCGCGTGGATCAGAAAGCGCGTGCAGAAACACGATGAGCGCGTGCTGGTGGCGCCGTTCGCGGAAGATTTCAAGGGCCGCGAGGAGCCCGACATTTACGAAATTCTGGAATGCGCCCGGCCGTATCTGCCGCGCGAAGGCGCCTTTGGCGAGATGGTCCTAAATGTCGGGAAGGTGGTGTATCTGGCCCGGAAGGGGGCGGCGGGGGTCATCGACATCAGCCCGTTTACCTGCATGAACGGGATTGTCTGCGAGGCTATCTATCCGCGCATCAGCCGTGACCTGGGTGGGCTGCCGATCCGGAACTTCTATTTCGACGGGACGCAGAGCGACCTGGATCGCGATCTGGGAGTGTATATGGAACTGGCGCGGAGCTATCAAAAGCGGTCGAGTCGGTCCTAACTGGCAACCGCTCCGTTACCTCGCGGCTCTGATCGGAGCGGCGCGCGTAAGCAAGCGTTGCTCACGTGAGCGAGCGTTGAACGGCGGGAACAGAAGCACGGTCAGAGCCGCGAACGTGAAAGAGGTGGGCAGAGCAGCGCGCCTGCGGCGCGTTCGCAGGCCGGAGGCCTACGCTACGTCTTCTTGAAGAGCCTGTCGAAGGCGTTGCGCGCGTCGTCGGCATTGCGCGGAGCCGGGGGTCCGGCATTTACGGGCGGCGGGGCGGAAGCCGCCGAAGCGCCGGCCGTGCCTTCGCGCGCCACGGTGACGCGGGGCGTGAACATCGTACAGTCGTTAGCCTTATCTTTCAAAGCAATCCGCACCGGGATCGGTTTCAGGCACTGAAACCGCGTAGACGGTTCGAACTGCGAGCATTGCTTGCAACAATGCAGGGCGGCATTGCATTTAGGGCAAGTGCCGGTAAAATCCACTCCGTCGGGAAGAGCCGTTGAGCAATTGAAACAACGGGCCGCAGCCACATGTTGCACGAGGCGGGGAAGGCGCGGGCCGGTTACATCAATAGGTGGGCGGGGCCCCTGAGGTTTGGGACGATCATCACGGGGTCCTCTGGAATCGCGTTCCGAGTCCATGTACCCGTGCTGTCTATACTTGCGATCGCTGTCCATGGGGAGAATGCTCCGTAAAAGCAGGGAAAGAACGTTTCGATCAGTCGGCTAACGAAATTGGAGCGCCAGAGCGAGACACCGATTTGCCCTCACCTGGACCGCGCGCCAGAGCACGGCTGGAAGTGTGGGATTACCGGAGGGATTCCGCGGGACGCCGAGGCGCTTCGCATAACAGGTTCGGGACCCGCTTCTCTTGCAAATACTTATGTACCACGGATCGGGTACCGTTTGCACGCCCTACTTAAATCTTAACCTACCGAACTCCACTTCAGCAGACTGGTACAGGGCCGGGTCAGCGGGTCATCGAAGTGATTCGGGCTAACTCTTAACGCGTAACCCAGCCTTCCGGTGCGCTCCGGCACGATGTCGCGTCCGAACACCGCCACCTGATCGGTCTGTTCCACCGGCGGGAGTACCATTACTTCGGTGTCTTCGAGGTGGCCGTTGCTGTCGATGCGCCCGATCACCACTTCGACTCGGACATCGTGCGGAGTCAGGCCGGCCAGATCGATCGCAGCGCGGACGGGCACTGACCTGCCGCTAACCACCGCGGCTGCCGGACCGCCGCCCGACTCCACGAAATGGATGCGGTCCCAAACCTCGCGAATGCGCGAATTCCAGCCGGCCTTATCGCGCGCCAGGGCGTACCCGTCTTCCATCATTCGCCGGTGCTGTTCGTGTGCGGGCTCGTAAAGCTCGGCCATATACTCGCGCACCATGCGGCGGCAATCGAAGGCCGGACTGATGTAGCTGAGCGACTGCTTGACCCGCTTCATCCACTCGCGCGGCGTCTGTTCGCGCCGCTCGTAGAACATGGGGACGATTTCGTTTTCCAGCAGGTAGTAGATCGCGCTGGCATGCAGACCGTCCTGATCTTCCGAGTACGCCTCGCGGTCGCCGATGGCCCAACCGCCAGACCGCTCATAGGCTTCGTCGTACCAGCCGTCCAGGATGCTGAGATTCGGATTGCCGTTGATGGCCGCCTTCATGCCGCTGGTTCCGCAGGCTTCTTCGCCGCGGCGCGGATTATTCAGCCACAGGTCGACGCCCTGCACCATCTCGCGGCCGACCTTCATATCGTAATCTTCGACGAACACCACGTGCTTCCACAGGTCAGGGTCGCGAGAGAGTTGCACGACCTCGCGGATATAACTCTTGCCCGGCTGATCCTTGGGGTGAGCTTTGCCGGCGATCACGATTTGCACCGGCATGTCTTTGTTCAGCAGGATCTTCTTGAGGCGCTCGACATCGCGGAACAACAGCGTGGCGCGTTTGTACGTGGCGAAACGCCGGGCGAACCCGATGGTGAACGCGTTAGGATCCAGCACCTCGCTGGCGCGGCGGACCTCCGCGGCCGGCGCCTGCCGGCGAGTGGCGGCCTGTGTTTGACGGGCACGCACGAAATTCACCAGGCGGCGTTTGCGGCGGCGATGAACCTCGTGCAGTTCCTCGTCCGGGATATCTTTGATCTGCTCCCACACGGACGGCTCGTTGAACTGATCGCGCCAGTCCGGCTGCAGATATTGATCGTACAGCGCAGCCAGATCGCTATTCAGCCAGCTCGGCAGATGCACGCCGTTGGTGATGGAAGTGATCGGCACCTCCCATACGGGGAGTTGCGGCCAGAGGTCGTGGAACATCTCCTGCGACACTTCGCGATGCAGACGGCTCACGGCATTGCGATAGGCCGACGTGTTCAGCGCCAGCACCGCCATCGAGAAGCGTTCGTCGCGGTCGTAGAAATTGCGGCGGCCGAGCGCCATCAGTTGCTGGAAATCGATCCCGACTTCCTGGCAGTATCCCGAGAAGTAGTGGTACATCAGTCCGGGATCGAACAAGTCGATTCCGGCGGGCACGGGAGTATGGGTGGTGAAAACGTTGCTGGCCCGCGCCGCCACGAGGGCCTCGTCGAAATTCAGGTGCCGGTCGCCCATGAAAAGCCGGATCTGCTCCAGCGCGAGAAAAGCCGAATGGCCTTCATTCATGTGGAAGACAGTGGGCTTGAGGCCCATCGCTTTCAGAGCCCGCATGCCGCCGATCCCTAATACGATTTCCTGACGGATGCGCGTATCGATGTCGCCGCCATACAGCGAATCGGTGATGTCGCGATCCTGCGGCAGCACGTTGTCCGGGATGTTGGTATCCAGCAGGAAGAGAGTGATGCGCCCGACTTCCAGCTTCCAGACCTGAATGTAGACATCGCCCGTAGGAAGGCGGACGGTGACCTTCAAGTCGCCACCTTCGGCGTTCTTGACCGGGCTCAGAGGCAGCGTATAGAAATCGTTCATCGGATAGCGTTCCTGCTGCCACCCGTCTGGATTGAGAAACTGGCGGAAATATCCCTGCTGATACAGCAGGCCGAGCCCGATGAGCGGATAATCCTGATCGCTGGACGATTTCAGATGATCGCCGGAGAGAATGCCCAAGCCGCCGGAATAAATCGCCAGAGCTTCGGTCAGCCCATACTCCGCGGAAAAGTACGCGATCAGCTTGCCGTCGGGCCCGGTAGTATTCTTTCGGGTGCGCGCATCGAAGGTTTCGCACGCAGCCCGATATAGAGAGAGATACCGTGCATCGTTGCCGGCCTTCTGCAGCGTGGCTTGCGACACGCGTCCCAGCATGAGGACGGGATTGTAGCCGCAATCGCGCCAGAGAACGGGATCCAGCCGTCGGAAGAGGGCGCGCACGATGGGCTCCCAACTCCAGAGGATGTTGTACGCCAGATCCGTCATGCGTGACAGCGATGCGGGCAGGGCGGGCCGGACGAGGAATTCCCGGATCGGTTGAATGTGAAATGGCATACCTAGGGACTTCTCTCCAAGATAGCAAATCGGCGGAAAATGTCCGCGGCTGTAGGCGTTTTCGTAAATTCGTTTTGGCAAGGGTAAACACATTGGGCCGGGCATGCGTCAGAATAATGTAAGGCCTGATGCGTTCCCTGGTAATTCTGCTGTTCCTTTCCGGCTCCTGTCTGGCGAGCGAATACGCCGTGCTGTCGAGCGGCTCCCGCTTGCGCGTGGATCGCCACGAAACGGCGGGAAAGAGTGTAAAGCTCTTCAATGGAGAGGGTTACATCGAAATGGATGCGGCGCAGATCCGCGGGTTCGAGCCCGACGACCGGGTGGCGCCCCAAGCGGAGCCGTCTGCAGCGCCTGCCGCGACCGAGACGCTCGAGGCATCGGTCGCCGAGCCCGTGACCCTCACGCCGGTCGAATTGGCCGACGCCGCCGCCGACCGGTACAGCTTGCCATACTGGCTGGTCCGCGAGGTGATGCACGTCGAATCCGGCTTCCAACCGCAAGCGGTTTCGCCCAAAGGCGCGATCGGGCTCATGCAGTTGATGCCGCAGACGGCGCGCGTGCTGGGCGCGGACCCGAAGGATCCCGCGCAGAACGCCGACGCCGGAGCGCGCTATTTACGCGAGTTACTGGACAAATACGACGGACACCTCTGGCTGGCGCTGGCGGCATACAATGCCGGTCCGGGGGCGGTCGACAAATACAAACGCGTTCCTCCGTACCGCGAGACGATCAATTACGTGAATCGGATCGACCGCGAACGGAAGAAGAACGAAAAGGACGCCGTTAAGACGCCCGAGCCTCCAACAGCCCCTCGTTGAGTGCCCGCGCCACCGCCTCGCTTTTCGAGTGTACCTGCAGTTTGCCGTAGATATTCTGAATGTGAAAGGCGACCGTGTTGACGCTCACACCCAGTTTGGCGGCGGCCGTTTTGTAGCTGTGGCCTTCCACCATGAGCCGGAGCATGCGGAGTTCGTGCGGCGTCAGGTCATAGGCGGGAGGATTGGGTAACGGGTTTCCGACGCGCGCGCGGATCGCCCCCAGTACGCCATCTTTTTCGTCGCAGAACGCCATGAGCACCAGGTCCGCGCGGTCGCACCAGTCGCGCAGCACAGCCCGGCCCGCCGACTCGGGCAATGCCTTTTGAATGAGCAACTCGCTGTATTCGTCAGGCTCCATCGAAAACACGGCTACCAAGTTCACCGACCTGCGCCCCGCCGTCAGCATTTGCGATCCCATCAATCCCTCCGTGTTGAGGTTCATTCGCGCTGATTGACCTCATGCCAGGAGAGATGCCGACAAGGAGTGGATATTGGTACGTTCGCGGATCTTTTCTCGGGCGCTACCGTTGTGCGGCCGACCCGCATTGGGCTGCCAGTCCGGCGTACATCTGTTGGACCAGCGCGGAGCCGTTGTTTTCGCGTCCGAGGCCATCGATTTCGGACAGCGCTTCGCGGCAAAGCCCGGCATGCGCATAACGAATGGCCAGTTCCAAATGGCCCGCCGCCTGTTGGATCGCGCCGGCTTCCGCCGCGGCGACCACCTCGAATCGCGCTTCCGGGTCCGGCGGCTGCGGCGCCGTTATAGCCGGGCCGTTGCCAATCGCCGTCACCTGCCACACGTAGCGCTTGCCGCGCGTGAGGGGCCGGTCCGGAGTCCACGACGTGGCCGTGATCTGCGGGCTCGAGGCGATCAACTGATAGTCGGGATCGAAGATTTGCACCTTGTACGCGCGCGCGTGTTCCACCGGCTCCCAACGGAATTCAGGCGTGTCCTGCAAGACGGGTTCGCCGACCGGGCTCAGCACGCGAAAGCGCGATTCGCCGGAAGGCCTGCCCAGCAGAACCGAGCGGCTGGTGCGCAGCCCTTCGGGAACGTTGACGCTGATCTTACCTTCGCGAAGCGCGGCCGCTATCGCATCGCCGTCCGCGGCAGCACCCACCAGCCGGCCCTGTCGGTCGAGCCCCACGGTGTTCCCGCTATCCCGCAAGGCGATCGCGAGTGCAGGCGCCGTCGCCGGCGGCTGATGCGGTCGCATTAGGAACAGCCCCGCCAGCAGCATCGCGGCGATGGGGCCGAAGATCAGGTATCGATTCCAACGGGCAGGCGACTGGGGCGGCGCTTCCAGCCTGGCGGCGAAACTCTTCAGGTCGTCCACTTCCTCGCGGCAACCGGGGCATTCCAGGAGGTGAGTTTCGAGGCGCATCCGATCGGCCTGCGACGCGCTGCCGTCCACAAACGCCTGCATGCTCTCGAACGCGATGTGCGGTTCCGCAGCCAGCGCGGATGCGCGCAATCCCCGGCCGAGTTCCGCCCAATTTTTCGCGGCGCGCGATCCCGGCTGGAGCCTGGCGCGGCAGTCGCCGCAAACGGCCAAATGGTCGTCGGCGACCAGGAGTTCCGCACCGTGAAGGGCGCCCTCCCGAAACCTCGCGAGTTGGTCAAAGCTCAAATGTTCCACGGCAACGCCTGCGCGTCTGCTAATCGCTTATATAAATGATAATGACAAAAGGGTCGGGATATTGGCATAGAGGTGTTAAGTTGCCACCTGTCTTTTGCTGACAACCGGGGTACCAGCAGTTCGGAGGCGGCGGCCCAAACGCTGCCGTGCCGCCTGCCGCAGATTGATCACCTGCTGGCGCGCCACTCCCAGCCGCTCCCCGATATCCAGGTCGCTCAAAGGCAGCCTGGCCCATAGTTCGGCGAACTCCGCGGCGGCGATGCCGACGAGCTCCGCGATTCGCCGAACATTCGCGATTCCGGCGGTGGGCAGCATCCAGAGCATCGACCCGCCCGCCGCGTCGCGCAGATTCAGCAGCAACGCGCTCCGCTGCGGAGGCGGCAAGTCCTCGATTTCCGCCCAGAGCTTCGCCAAGTCGTGCTTCTGCGACAAGACGTCATCCGCTGCCGTGTCGGTCGCGAATGCCATATTGTCCACGGTTTCCAACGAAGAGACGGAATCGCGCACGCCCCAAAACATGGCGAAGATTCCGGTGATGGCGTCGAACTCCACGGGTCCGCCGGTGAAGTCGAAGAGTTGCGCGAGAGCATGCTGCGGCGGACGGTCGGGATTTCCGAGGTGAGACACCACGTCGGGATCGAGCGGCACCGGACTGCGGCCGCGCCAGGCACTCCGGCCACAGATCCAGCCACGCTCGGTGTCCGCCCACAGGGCGAAAGTCGCGGACTTGGTAAGCATGTAGCGCAGGCGGTTCTTCAGCCGGTGGCGCTGCGGATATCGATGCCGCAGGTACTGGTCGCAGCCATTGTGCGCGGCCGCGGCGACGTACGCGGTGAAGCGCTCGATCGGCATGTCGTTGGACTGCTTGAGCCGCTGCAGGCGCGATACGAGGTCCAGGATCACGTCGCCGGCGATATCTTCGCGGTCCTGCTCGGGCGCAGTGAACAGGCGGCGCGCGACGGTTCGGCGGATCACAGGGGAGGCGGCATCGAACACTAGCCGGGTGAGAAGCGCCTCCTCCTGCAAGACGTCGTGAGCCTCCAGGTAGGCCTGTAGCAACTCGGATTCGTTGCCCATTCGAAGTTATGAGGATAGTATAAATCGCGAGCGGCGATACGCTTTATCGAGGACCGCCAAGGCATCGTTCATCGCTTCAGGGTCGCGGAGTTCGAAGAGTTCCCACTTTTCGCCTTCGCGTTTGCGGGCGGTGGTCGCGAGTTTGTAGCCGATCGACCGCGGCGTATCGAGCGCGCGCTTTTCGGGGAGAATGGCGAAGATGACCGGTCCGCGATAGAAGGCGCGCATGCCGAACATCGGCCGTGCGGAAACGTCAGGCCAACGAAGGAGTTCCTCGGCGAGCATCGCGCAGAGGCGTCGCATATCGTCTGAAACGGGTGAAAATGTCGGGCGCACTACAAGAGTGTGGCGGAGGAAGAGGGATTCGAACCCCCGTACGAGTCGCCCCGTAAACGGTTTTCAAGACCGCCGGTTTCAACCACTCACCCATTCCTCCGCGCCATCTTTATTATAAGATCATAAGCAAGTTGTATGCGGCCTTCGTCGCGAGCCCAGAGGCCAGACCCACTGATTAGATCGGCAGCGTAGCCAGCAGCGCGCCGAAATCCAAGTCGTGGGTGAAAACGACCATGCCATTTGCGCTGGCGAAGTGCATGATCTGCGTAACGGGGTTAAGTTCATGTCGATGAGGAGTCTCATGCGGCGGGTAGGGGGAACTCGATCTCCTCGACCCGCCAAGCCTCATAAGCAAGCGCCCGCCGAATGTTTCTCCTTCGAGGTAGGGATACGCCGCGAGGATCTCAGCATTGGCGTGGCCGGAAGCCACCAGACCGACAACCGTGCCGACCGTGACACGCATGCCGCGCAGGCAAGGCTTGCCGCCCATCACTTCCGTATTTTGCGTTATCCGATCCAGCCCCACGTCATGCATATCTGCCACTCTACCGCCCGCGCTCTTGCAGCAGCAGTTCGAGCTTGCCGTTCAACTCCGCCAACCG
>Ga0105240_10014087_pt1 | contig 10926 bp, 8 predicted proteins | sample KBSC54metaG_FD_80426 | JGI IMG/M metagenome (GOLD analysis project Ga0105240, IMG submission 80426) | Corn rhizosphere microbial communities from Kellogg Biological Station, Michigan, USA - KBS C5-4 metaG | ecosystem: Host-associated > Plants > Roots > Rhizosphere > Soil | place: Michigan, USA...
AGCAGCGAAGACGAGTTTTGCTAATTTGTTCATGTTTCTCCTCTCGGGTGAGATATCCGCAGATAAACTGCGCTACAAAATTACGACATCAAAAAAACGAATAATATCATGTGTTCAGGTCGTTACATGCCCCACTTTGCAGGGGGGCGTGCAATGAACTTAGCCGCCATTCTGCCACAGGCTGGTGCAATCAGCGAACGTTGCCAAATAGTCCAATCAACGTTTTTAGCACTCTGTTGTTTTTTGGTAACAGGATGTTTACCTTCGCAAAGTGCTTCAGTCTGTTGTCAAAAAAGCCAATTTTTGCCTAAAAAACCTTATTTTTCATGCCCTTGCACGCGAATAACCACACGGCGATCGGGTGATAGGCAGCCTGCCAATTTCCTTGCGGGAAGATTCTTCGCGCAGTGCGCAACCGGTTCACTGTCGCCCGCACCGACGATTTGAATCGGCGCGGCAACATTCTTGCTCTTCAGAAATGCGGCTACGGCTTCTGCCCGTTTGACGGCGATTTCATCATTATGTTTCCGGGAGCCAAGCCGGTCGGCATGGCCGGTGACAATAATGGCCTCGATTCCCTCGCAAGCCGGCAGTCGTTCGATGATTTGTTCCTGGATCCACTGTTGGGCCGCTTTGTTCAGCGCGGTCTTGCCGGAGCCGAACGTCTGGCTTTCACCGAGCGTCACGTCGAAATTGCAACTTGCCGCAGCCGATGCTGCGCCGCCTACGGCGATCGCGGCCGGATTGCTTACCAATGCGGGCGCAATCGGACTGGCGATGGGCGGCGCAAGTTCGCCGTCGCAGCCGCTGAGGGAATCCGACGGCGTCCAATAGCCGGTGCGCCAGCACAGGCCGTACTGGCTGCGCGCGACGCTGCCTTGATTGTCCTGGCCGTAGGCCGCCGTCGCCGTTGCGGCGACATCGAGGGTGCTTTGGGCGTGAGCGGAAAAGGCGGCGCCCAGCAGAAGGCAGAACAGACCGAGTAGTTTATAAGACATATTAGTTAAGTGGTGGCGACGACATTGGCGGGGCTGGCCGGACAGCCGGTTTGCCTGGTGGAAATGCGGATATGCCGCGACTTCCGTGATGCGTCATGTTCTTTGGAAGGCTCGCATTTTAATCATAATTGGTGCGTTTGCCCGTATTTGTTTGTGCTTGCCGCTGCATATTGCCGGAGAGCTAAAACCGGCGCTGCAAAGGCTCGACGTGCTAGAATGCTTCGTTTGTAGTCGCTGCCCGCAATCAACAGGTTTCGGGCCTGATTTAACCACTCAAAATCAATACCTCTCGACTCGCCAATGGATCAATTCGCTAAAGAAACCATCCCCATTTCCCTTGAAGAAGAGATGCGCAAGAGCTACCTCGATTACGCCATGAGCGTGATCGTCGGACGTGCTCTGCCGGACGTGCGCGACGGCCTCAAGCCGGTACACCGCCGGGTGCTGTTTGCGATGCATGAAATGAACAACGTCTGGAACCGCCCGTTCGTGAAATGTGCGCGCGTGGTCGGTGAAGTCATGGGTAAATACCACCCCCACGGCGATGCGTCGATTTACGACACGCTGGTGCGCATGGCGCAGGACTTTTCGCTGCGTTACATGCTGGTGGACGGCCAGGGCAATTTCGGTTCGATCGACGGCGACGGCGCGGCGGCGATGCGTTATACCGAGTGTCGCCTGGACAAGATCGCCAATGAATTGCTGGCCGACATCGAGAAGGAAACCGTTGATTTCGACCCCAACTACGACGGCAAGGAAAAAGAGCCGTCGGTACTGCCGACTCGCATCCCCAATTTGCTGATCAACGGTTCGTCCGGTATCGCGGTGGGTATGGCCACCAACATTCCTCCGCATAACATCACTGAAGTCATCAACGGCGCGCTGCACGTGCTGTCGAATGCTGACTGTACGATTGACGAGCTGATCGAGCTGATCCCGGCGCCTGATTTCCCGACCGGCGGCATCATTTACGGCGTGTCCGGCGTACGCGATGGTTACCGTACCGGCCGCGGCCGTGTGGTGATGCGCGCCAAGACCCATTTTGAAGAATTCGGTCGCGAAGGCCGCACGGCGATCATCGTCGACGAGCTGCCGTACCAGGTCAACAAGAAGGCTCTGCTTGAGCGTATCGCAGAACTGGTCCGCGACAAGAAGCTGGAAGGCATCTCCGACCTGCGCGACGAGTCCGACAAGTCGGGCATGCGCGTGGTGATCGAACTCAAGCGCGGCGAAGTGCCGGAAGTCGTCCTCAACAACTTGTACAAGCAGACCCAGTTGCAGGATACCTTCGGCATGAACATGGTGGCGCTGGTCGATCGCCAGCCGAAGCTGCTGAACCTGAAGCAGATGCTGGAATGCTTCCTGTCGCATCGTCGCGAAGTGGTGACACGCCGCACGATCTTCGAACTGCGCAAAGCGCGCGAACGCGGCCACGTGCTGGAAGGCCTGGCGGTTGCGCTGGCCAACATCGATGACTTCATCGCCATCATCCGTGCGGCCCCGACGCCGCCGATCGCGAAATCCGAACTGATGGCGCGCGCCTGGGATTCGTCCATGGTGCGCGAAATGTTGTCGCGCACCGGCGCTGAAAACAGCAGCGGCATCCAGGCTTTCCGTCCGGAAAACCTGCCGGCGCACTATGGCATCCAGACCGATGGCCTGTACAAGCTGTCCGATGACCAGGCGCAGGAAATCCTGCAAATGCGTCTGCAACGCCTGACCGGTCTCGAACAAGACAAGATCGTCAATGAATACAAGGAAGTGATGGAACAGATCGCCGACCTGCTGGACATCCTGTCCAAGCCGGCGCGCGTGACCGCCATCATCACCGACGAACTGACGGCAGCGAAGAATGACTTCGGTATCGGCGTCAAGGACGAGCGCCGTTCGACCATTGAGCATAACGCTACTGATCTCGGCACCGAAGACCTGATCACGCCGCAAGACCTGGTCGTGACGCTGTCGCACTCGGGTTACATGAAGTCGCAGCCGGTGTCCGAATATCGTGCGCAAAAACGCGGCGGCCGCGGCAAGCAAGCCATGGCGACCAAGGACGACGACTGGATCGACCAACTGTTCATCGCCAACACGCACGACTACATCCTGTGCTTCTCCAACCGCGGTCGCCTGTATTGGCTGAAGGTGTGGGAAGTGCCGCAGGGTTCGCGCAATTCGCGCGGCAAGCCTATCGTCAACATGTTCCCGCTGCAGGATGGCGAAAAGATCACCGTGGTCCTGCCGTTGTCGGGCGAAAACCGCGTCTTCCCGGAAGACCGTTACGTCTTCATGTCGACCAGCCTCGGTACCGTCAAGAAGACGCCGTTGTCCGACTTCAGCAATCCGCGCAAGGCCGGCATTATTGCGGTCGACCTCGATGAGGGCGACTTCCTGATCGGTGCTGCGCTGACCGACGGTCAGCACGACGTCATGCTGTTCTCCGATTCCGGCAAGGCAGTGCGCTTCGACGAAAACGACGTGCGTCCGATGGGCCGTACCGCCCGCGGCGTGCGCGGCATGAACCTGGAAGAAGGTCAGCAAGTCATCGCGCTGCTGGTCGCTGAAAACGAACAGCAATCGGTCCTGACGGCTACCGAAAATGGCTTCGGAAAACGTACGCCGATCACCGAGTACACCCGCCACGGCCGCGGCACCAAGGGCATGATCGCGATCCAGACCAGCGAACGCAACGGCAAGGTGGTTGCGGCGACACTGGTTGAGGCCAGCGATGAAATCATGCTGATCACTACCGGCGGCGTCCTGATCCGCACCCGCGTCGCGGAAATCCGCGAAATGGGCCGGGCGACGCAAGGCGTGACGCTGATTGCCGTGGAAGACGGCACCAAACTGAGCGGCCTGCAACGCGTGGTGGAGTCTGATGCCGAGGAAGACAAGGTTGAAGGCGATGTCGACGGTGTGGTTGATGCCGAAGGCAACAGTGACGCCGCAGCCGGCGAAGACGACGCTACTGCGGAGTAATTCGGGCTGAACAGAAAACGACCGGCTTATGGCCGGTCGTTTTCATCCTGTTGCGCTTGTTTGTTCTGTCGTCTGTTTCTGTCCTGCCGGGCCTTGTTCTTGTATCGTTGCTTCGTCTTTTCTTTATTTTCTATCTAGATCATGGTCTACAATTTTTCCGCCGGTCCGGCCGTACTACCGAAAGAAGTATTGCAGCAAGCTGCCGACGAAATGCTGGACTGGCACGGCAGCGGCATGTCCGTGATGGAAATGAGTCATCGCGGCAAGGAATACATGTCGATCATCGAGGCGGCCTTGCGCGACATGCGCGAGCTGTTCGCGGTGCCGGCCAACTACAAGATCCTGTTCCTGCAAGGCGGCGCCATCGCCGAAAACGCCATCATCCCGATGAACCTCGCCGGCCTGCGCGGCCAAGGCGCGGGTGTGGCGGACTACGTCAATACCGGCTCGTGGTCGACCAAGTCGATCAAGGAGGCGCGACGTTATTGCGAAGTCAACGTCGCGGCTTCATCCGAAGCCGAAAAGTTTGCCCGCATCCCGGCGCGCGACACCTGGAAGCTCTCCCGCAACGCCGCCTACGTACATCTGTGCACCAACGAAACCATCGATGGCGTTGAATATCAGTTTACGCCCGATGTCGCAGCCGATACCGACAATGCGCCCATCGTGGCGGACATGTCGTCGCACATCCTGTCGCGCGTGGTCGACGTGTCCAAATACGGCGTCATCTACGGCGGCGCGCAAAAGAACATCGGCCCGGCCGGTCTGACCATCGTCATCGTGCGCGAAGATCTGCTCGGCCACGCCTTGCCGATCTGTCCGTCGGCCTTCGACTGGAAAATCGTCGCCGACAACGACTCCATGTACAACACGCCGCCGACCTATGCGATCTACATTGCCGGCCTGGTGTTCCAGTGGCTCAAACGCCAGGGCGGCGTGGCCGAAATGGAGCGCCGCAATATCGCCAAGGCCGACCTGCTGTATGGCTATCTCGACAGTACCGAATTTTATACAACACGGATTGCGAAGGACTGCCGTTCACGCATGAACGCGCCATTTTTCCTGCATGATGAAACGTTGAACGAGACATTCCTGGCCGGCGCCAAAGAGCGCGGCCTGCTGCAGCTGAAAGGCCACAAGTCGGTCGGCGGCATGCGCGCATCGATCTACAACGCGATGCCGATAGAAGGCGTTGAAGCATTGGTGGAGTACCTCCGCCACTTCGAACGTACACGCGGCTGAGAGCGACTGGGAAAAACACCGCTGGCGGCGTTGCACCTCCTTGCCGTACCAGCGTATTGTCTGCGTCGGCGCGCCTTGCCACCGGCATTTTTCCAGCCGCTCTCTGAGGGTTGGGCTGACTGCGTTTATTTGCTGCCGGCCGGAACGGATTGAACAAGAAAGACCACAACAATGAGTGACGATAAACTCTTGCCCTTGCGTCAGAAGATTGACGCCATCGACGCGCAAATCCTTGATTTGCTGAACCAGCGCGCACGCGTCGCGCAGGAAGTCGGGCACGTCAAGGCCGAGACCAATGCGCCGGTATTCCGTCCCGAGCGCGAGGCGCAAGTGCTCCGCAAGGCCGCCGAACGCAATCCCGGGCCGTTGCTGGGCACCGATATCCAGACCATTTTCCGCGAAGTCATGTCGGCCTGCCGCGCGCTGGAAAAGCGCGTCGTGGTGGCCTATCTCGGCCCCGAAGGCACATTCAGCGAGCAAGCCGTGTATCAGCAGTTCGGCCACGCCGTCGAAGGCCTTCCGTGCGTGTCGATCGACGAGGTGTTCCGCGACGCTGAAGCCGGCACCGCCGATTTCGGCGTGGTGCCGATCGAGAATTCTTCCGAAGGCGTGATCAACCGCACTCTGGATCTGTTGTTGCAAACCACGCTGCGCATCAGCGGCGAGATTTCGATCCCGGTGCACCACAGCCTGATGACCAAGGCGGGCGGCATGCAAGGCGTGACGCGCATTTGCGCGCACTCGCAGGCGCTGGCGCAATGCAACGCCTGGCTCAACCAGAATTATCCCGGCGTCGAGCGTCAGGCCGTGGCATCCAACGCCGAAGCGGCGCGCATGGCCGGCGAAGATACTACCGTGGCCGCCATCGCCGGCGAAATCGCCGGACAGAAATACAACCTGCAAACCGTCAACGCGCACATCCAGGACGACCCGCACAACCGCACGCGTTTTGCCGTCATCGGCCGCCTGCAGACGGCGCCGTCCGGTCGCGACCAGACTTCCATCGTGCTGTCCGTGCCGAACAAGGCCGGCGCGGTCTACAACCTGTTGGCGCCGTTGGCCAAGCATGGCGTATCGATGACGCGTTTTGAATCACGCCCGGCGCGCATGGGTGCATGGGAATATTATTTCTACGTCGACCTCGAGGGTCACGAGCAGGACGAAAAAGTCGCCAAGGCGCTGGCCGAGCTCAAGGAGAACGCCGCGTTCTTCAAGCTGCTCGGTTCTTACCCCTTTACCGTATAAATCATTCGAAGGTTCATCATGTCCACACCATTTGGTCCGGAATACGTGCGCGCGCTGGCGCCTTACCAGGCAGGCAAGCCTATCGCTGAAGTCGCCCGCGAATTCGGGCTCGACGAGAGCAAGATCATCAAGCTGGCGTCCAACGAAAACCCGCTCGGCATGCCGGAATCGGCACGGCTGGCGATGCAGCAGGCGGTGGCCGACATCGGTCGCTATCCGGACGCCAATGGTTTCGACCTGAAGGCCGCGATCAGCGCCAAGTACGGCGTGCCGCAGGACTGGGTTACGCTGGGCAACGGCAGCAACGACATCCTCGAACTGGCCGCGCACGCTTTCGTACAACCGAAGCAGTCGGTGGTGTATGCGCAATACGGCTTTCTGGTTTATGCCTTGGCCACGCAGGCGGTCGGCGCGCGCGCCATCGAAGTCAAGGCCAAGGACTTCAGTCATGACCTGAAAGCCATGGCGGCGGCGATTGCCGACGACACGCGCCTGGTATTCATCGCCAACCCGAACAATCCGACCGGCACCTTCCTGCCGGCGGCTGAGCTGGAGGCATTCCTCAAGGCCGTGCCGCAGCACGTGGTGGTGGTCATCGACGAGGCTTACAACGAATACCTCTCGGCCGACCTGCAATACGAATCGACCGACTGGGTACGTACCTTCCCCAACCTGATCGTCTCGCGCACCATGTCCAAGGCCTACGGCCTGGCCGGTCTGCGCGTCGGTTTCGCGATTGGACAACCGGGCGTGACCGACTTGCTCAACCGTATTCGTCAGCCGTTCAACGTCAATTCGCTGGCCCAGGCTGCCGCCGTTGCCGCGCTCACCGACAAGGCCTTTTTGCAAAAAAGCGCCGAGGTCAATGCGCAGGGATACAAGCAATTGACCCAGGCTTTCGATGAACTCGGCCTGACCTACGTGCCGTCGTACGGCAACTTCGTGCTGGTCAAGGTCGGCGACGATGACGGCGCCGGCGCGCGCGTCAATCTCGCGCTGCTCAAGAAGGGCATCATTGTGCGTCCGGTCGGCAACTACGGCTTGCCGCAATGGCTGCGCATCACTGTCGGCCTGCCTGAAGAGAACGCAGCCTTCATCGCCGCGCTGAAAACCATCCTGGGTTGAGGCGGCACATAGTGAAGAAAATTGTTGTCTTCGGCGTCGGCCTGATCGGCGGTTCGTTTGCGCTGGCGTTGAAAAAAGCCGGAGCAGTCGCCCATGTGGTCGGCGTCGGTCGCAGCGAGGCATCGCTGTCGCGTGCGAAAGAACTCGGCATTATCGACGAGGCGAGCACCTCGGTCGCCGATGCGGTGCAGGGCGCGGATCTGATCCTGCTGGCAGCGCCGGTGGCGCAGACCGGCGCCATCCTGGCGAGCATCGAGCCGCATTTGCAGCCCGGCACCGTGGTGACCGATGCCGGCAGCACCAAGGCCGATGTGGTGGCGGCGGCGCGCGCTGCACTGGGCGACAAGATCGGCCAGTTCGTGCCGGGCCACCCGATTGCGGGACGCGAGCAGAACGGTCCCGATGCAGCGCTGGCCGATTTGTACGTCGGCAAGAAGACCGTCATCACGGCGCTCGATGAAAATACCGAACAAGATGTCGAACGCGTGGCGCAAGCCTGGCAGGCCTGCGGTGCAGCCATCCATCGTCTCAGCCCGCAAGAGCATGACGCGGTGTTTGCTTCGGTCAGCCACTTGCCGCACCTGCTTGCGTATGCGCTGGTCGACGACATCGCTTCCAAGCCGCATGCGCCCATTCTGTTCCAGTACGCGGCCAGTGGTTTCCGCGACTTCACGCGCATTGCCGGTTCGTCGCCAGAAATGTGGCGAGATATTTCGCTGGCCAATCGCGCCGCCTTGCTGCATGAGCTGGATGCGTATCTGGTGCAGCTGATACGCATGCGCAAGATGCTGGTCGAGCGCGATAGCGATGGCCTGGAAAAAATTTACGCGAATGCGCAGCAGGCGCGGCACAATTGGACTGCCGCGATCGAAACCGCCGAGCGGCAGAGCAAAGAGGGCGGCGACTGAGCGCGCATGTCGACCTCATTTCGATGACCCACAGACACAGAACGACCACGGACAACTATTCCCGATGAAGCCAGCTTCCTATCCTCGCCATATCGATCTCAATCCCGTGGCGCACGTCCAGGGCACGGTCAAACTACCCGGCTCCAAAAGCATCTCGAACCGCATCCTGCTGCTGGCGGCGTTGTCGCGCGGCACGACCAAGATCATGGACTTGCTGGCCTCCGACGACACCCTGGTGATGCTGATGGCCTTGCAGCAACTCGGCGTCAAATGGGAGCAGGTCGAAGGCACCCAGGATTACATCGTGCACGGCGTCGACGGCGTGTTGCCGGTGCACCAGGCGGATCTGTTCATGGGCAACGCCGGCACCGCGATCCGCCCGCTGACGGCGGCGCTGGCGGTGATCGGCGGCGACTACACGCTGCACGGCGTGCCGCGCATGCACGAACGGCCGATCGGCGATCTGGTCGACGCGCTCAATGACGTCGGCATGCGCATCGAGTACACCGGCAATCCCGGCTATCCTCCGCTGCATATCCGTCGCGGCATGCTCAATGCACACCGCATGAAAGTGCGCGGCAATGTTTCCAGCCAGTTCCTGACGGCCTTGCTGATGGCGGCGCCATTGATGGCCCGGGAGGAGCCGATGACCATCGAAGTGATCGGCGAGCTGATTTCCAAGCCTTATATCGAGATCACGCTGAACCTGATGCGCCGTTTCGGCGTTGATGTCCAGCGCGACGGCTGGCAGTCCTTCACGATCACGGCCGGTCAGCATTATCAAAGCCCGGATGTCATTCACGTGGAAGGCGACGCCTCGTCCGCCTCGTATTTCCTGGCGGCCGGCGCCATCGCCGGCGGTCCGATCCGCGTGGAAGGCGTCGGCAAGGACAGCATCCAGGGCGACGTGCGCTTCGTCGAGGCGTTGCGCCAGATGGGCGTGACCATCACCATGGGCGACAACTGGATTGAGGCATCGTCCAACGGTGTGCTCAAGGCCATCGACACCGACTTCAACCACATTCCGGATGCCGCCATGACCATCGCGGTAGCGGCGTTGTACGCCGACGGCACCAGCGTGTTGCGCAATATCGCCAGCTGGCGCGTCAAGGAAACTGACCGGCTGGCCGCGATGGCGACCGAGCTGCGCAAGCTCGGTGCGACCGTGGAAGAGGGCGCGGACTATCTGAGCGTGACGCCGCCGCAACAACTGACGCCGGCCACGATCGACACCTACGACGACCATCGCATGGCGATGTGTTTCTCGCTGGCATCGCTGGATGGCGCTGCGCGCCGCGGCACGCAGGTACGCATCAATGATCCGAAATGCGTGGCCAAGACTTTCCCGGACTATTTCCGGGTGTTCCAGCATATTGCCGAGCAGACACTGATTTGATTTCTCAAGATTTATCCAACAAGCGGGGATTCCCATGAACACGGCAAATATTCCCGTCATCGCCATTGACGGCCCGACCGCATCGGGCAAGGGTACGGTGGCGCAAAGAGTCGCCCGGCAACTGGGCTTCCACTATCTCGACTCAGGCGCGCTGTACCGCCTGACGGCGTTGTCGGCAATCCGCCGCGGTGTCGCAATGAACGACGAACACGGCCTGGCCAAGAGCGCCGAGCATCTGAATTGCCATTTCGACGGCGGCCACATCTTCCTTGCCAACGAAGACGTTTCCCAAGCCATTCGTGCCGAAGAAGTGGGGAATACCGCTTCGAAAATTGCTGTTCTGGCAACAGTTCGCCATGCGCTGTACGGCCTGCAACTCAGTTTCCGCAAAGCGCCGGGCCTGGTCGCGGACGGTCGCGACATGGGCACAGTGATCTTTCCGCACGCTCCCCTGAAGGTTTTTTTGACCGCCAGCGTCGAGGCAAGGGCGCAAAGACGCTATAAGCAATTGATTGACAAGGGTTTTCCTGCTAATATGGAAGACCTCTCCAAGGATCTGCGGGAACGCGATGCGCGCGATATGAATCGTGCGTCGGCGCCGCTCAAGCCGGCCGAGGGTGCGTACTTACTGGATACTTCCGACATGACGGCCGATGAGGCGGTCAAGCAGGTGCTCAACTGGTACGCGGCTTTATAAGTTTGTTGCAGCGTTTGTTGTCGTTGTATTTGTTGTTTTTGTAACGCCATTGGTGCTCGCCTGATGCAAAGTCCGGCGAGTGTTGATAAACCTAAACCCATTATTCATCGTCTTTTGCATGCATCTCCAGCAGTCTGATTTATGCAAGTTGCGACCGGATATTGGCCAACACCTTTCTTAAATTCTATGTCTACCACTACTGTCCTGGCTCCTGGAGCCGCTGGCGCTGATGCATTTGCAGCGCTGTTTGAAGAATCGCTGTCACGTCAAGACATGCGTTCTGGTGAAGTCATTTCGGCTGAAGTCGTCCGCCTCGACCATAACTTCGTTATCGTCAAC
>Ga0105240_10014089_pt1 | contig 10926 bp, 9 predicted proteins | sample KBSC54metaG_FD_80426 | JGI IMG/M metagenome (GOLD analysis project Ga0105240, IMG submission 80426) | Corn rhizosphere microbial communities from Kellogg Biological Station, Michigan, USA - KBS C5-4 metaG | ecosystem: Host-associated > Plants > Roots > Rhizosphere > Soil | place: Michigan, USA...
CGCCTTCGTCGCCACGGCTTACCTGCGAGGCCAAGGTGTCGGTCGCATGTTGCTGGAAGCGATCTGCCGCGCGGGCGCAGCAGATGGCGCTCGCACTCTGCTGATCAACAGCGGCCCGCGCTACCGCCGCAGCTGGGCGTTTTATGACCGTGTGTGCGACAGCAGCCATGGTTTTATTGATGACTATTACGGAGAGGGGCGGCATGCGAAGACGTGGAGAAAGGATTTGAGCGTCACCGCTTAGGCCTTAACCAATTCAGGCTGTCAGCCCATCACTGAGACATCTTCCTGCGCGCCAGCGCCTGCGTCGTCGCCTGCCGCCAACGCCAGCGTGAATACATGCGATTGAACAGTTGGGCGTATTCCTGTGCTTCGGCTTCGTCACGCGCACTTGTCTGCGCCAACACGCGGTAGCGGAGGATGACAGGGTCGGTGTGGCCGCTGCGGGATACGCGGTTCAGCTCGGTTTGCAGAAACCGGCGGAACTGCGCCATATTCGCCGATACACGTGAGACTCCCGGCACGGCCCCTGTCTGCGTCATCTTGCTCAAGCCGCCTTGCGCGCAATGGGACTTGCGAGTGCCACGCATTTGCGGGCGAGGATTTCAGTGGGATCGAGTACCGGCACCTTCTTGCCACCAACTTCGAACTTCTCGTCCTGCGCGATCAGCAGCGGCAGCTCGGTGCAGCCGAGCACGATGACGTCGGCGCCGCTGGCAACCAGATAGGCAATCGCGCGCTTGAGCTTTGCCCGTACCTCGTCGTTGACGAAGCCGGCCTTGACGCCTTGCGCGCCGTAGATGACGTCCATGACGATGGCCTGATGGTCGGTATCAGGGACGATCATGCTGAATTTGTTGTGCCCATTGCTGCGTGTGCTGTTCTGCTCAAGAGTCTGTTGATACACGCGGCTGGCGATGGTGCCGGACGTGGCCAGCAAGCCGATGCAGGTTTTGTCGCCGTGGCGCTTCTCGATGTAGTTGACGGTTTCACTGAGCATGTTGACGATCGGAATCGACAAGTACGCCTGGATGCGTTCAACGAAAGCATGCGCGGTATTGCAAGGGATGGCGATCATGTCGGCGTTGTCGTTCTCCAGACGCTTGCAGGCGGCATAGATGGCGACGGTGGGGTCGGCGCCTTCGGCGATCAGGTTCTCGGTACGGTCGGGGATTTTGGGGTTGTGTTCAACTACCAGTTTGATGTGATCCTGATCGCGCGTAGCGGGGGTATTCCTGATCACCTTTTCGATGAAGTCGACCGTCGCCGCCGGGCCGACGCCACCGACCACGCCGATCTTGAATGAGCGGCCGACTTGTTCGGCCTTGAAGCTCAATGCCGATTCCGCATAGATCTGGTTGGTGTCGATGATGGGAATGCCGCGCGCGCTGAGCGCTTCGGCCACGGTCGAAATCTCGGTCATGCCGGGCACGATGACTTGCGCGCCCTGATCGAGCAAATCCCTGCAGGCGCGATACAGCAGGTCGATCGATTCGCCGTCGAGGTAGCCGTTCTTGATACCGGTGGTGCCGTACACCGCGCGCATCAGGCAGGCATGCTGGATGGCGGCGGCGGGGTAGAGCAGTTGCACGTCGTCCTCATCGAAATACTTCTCGAACAAACCTTTCTTGCGCACATAGCTCGATGTCAGGATACCGATCTTTTGCAGCTTGGGCAGGCGTTGCGCCAGATGACGGCGAATGGCCGCGACCATGTCAATCACCGGGATGCTGATCTCGGCCTGCACCTCGTCGAGGAAGGTGTGGCTGATGAAGCAGGGCAGCAGGACGGCGTTGCTCTTGCGCTGCTCAAACTCGCGCAGCATGTCGAAGACGTAGAGCTTGCGTGCATTGGTCTGGGCATTTTCAGCGCCGGCCATGTCGATGTCGTCGAAAGCCTGCTGGCCGAACTGAACCTTGATGCGCTCCAATGGCCCCGCCTTGGCGGCAACCTTGGTCATTTTGGCGTAGAGGTCTGCGCTGCCGATGGCGCCAAGACCGCCGATGACGCCGACTGACATGGCACGCTGGATTTGTTCGACTTTCATGATGGCTCTTCCGCAGATCCTGAGATGTTGTTCTATGCACCGAGGATAATCGTTACAGAAGGCGGCGCTATGCAAAGTAGTACGGTAGTTATGTCGCTGCTGCATAGTTTGTGGAAGAGACTGCCGGGCGGGACTTTTCACGCCCAGCGCTTGCTGTTATAGATGCGGTATGAATGCGCTATAGGTACGTTATTGTTTGGCATGCCAGTGCACACCGCACATCTCAGACTTGCAGCAAAGGAAAGCAGATGGACATCAAATGGATCGAGGACTTCCTCAGCCTGGCGGCGACGCGCAACTTCTCGCGCTCGGCGGATCACCGCAACGTCACCCAGCCTGCCTTCAGCCGCCGCATCCGCGCGCTGGAAGCCTGGATCGGCGCCGAACTGGTGGATCGCAGCACCTATCCGCTGACGCTGACGGTGGCCGGCAAGCTGTTCAACGACGCCGCCTCGGAAGCCATCAAACTGCTCACCGATGCGCGTAACCAGTTGCGCAGCGAACACACCGCGCACAATATGCTGCGCGTGACCGCCGGACATTCGCTGGCGCTGAGTTTCTTTCCGGAATGGCTGGACAAGCTCAACGACGCGGCCAACGAAAAACCCGCTACCCATTCCAGCTTCAGTGCCCGCATCACCGCCACCACGATCCACGACTCGGTGCTGGCGCTGACCGAGGGCGAATGCGATTTGCTGTTATGTTTTTATCATCCTCAACTGCCCATCTTGCTCAACCCCGATCAGTATGAATACGTGACCGTCGGCAGCGAACGCGTGATCCCGGTATCGGCGCCCGACAAGAGCGGCGCGCCGCAGTTTCGCTTGCCCGGCAGCAAGACCAGGCCGACCCGGCTGCTGGCTTACCCGGCAACGTCTTTCCTCGGCCGCGTGATGGAGTTGATCCTGGCCAATGCGCCGCAGGTGCCCGGCCTGCTGACCAGCTATGAGTCGGACATGGCCGAGTTGCTCAAACGCATGGCCCTCAACGGGCACGGCCTGGCCTGGCTGCCGCAGCGCTCGGTGGAGGATGAACTGGACGAAGGCAGGCTGGTGGCCGCCGGCGGCGATGCCTGGTCGCTGGAGTTGGAGATTCGCGTGTTCCGTTCTCTGCAAAACAAACGTCCGGCGCTAACCCGATTGTGGGAGACATTACTCACATTGTCCGCGTCAACGTCGAAACCCGCGTGAGCATCCGCGCCCCCCTCTGCTGACGCCACGCTGACCGTTGAAACAGAACGTGCTTTTTCCTCAAGTCCGGCGCTCACTGATCCGTTAATATAAGGATGCGCATCGGTTCGGTCCCGATCTGCCTGCCGTTCTCAACAGCCAGCCACAAGCTGCGTCTGATAATTACGATACGACGGCAAGCAACGCGGCGGACAGCGCCTAACATGAGGGATAAGACAATGAAAAATCTAAAGATTGGTACGCGGCTAGGCATCGCATTTGCAGCATTGCTCATATTGATGAGCGTCATCACCGGCATCGGCGTCTGGCGCCTGCAGTCGGTCGGCAGTCTGACCGATTACATGGTCAACAATGCCTTGGCGAAAGAACGCCTGGTGAACGCATTCTACAAATCGATCGAACTCAACGTCGGCCGTATCGTTGCCGCCGCCAAGAATACCGATCCGGTACAGCAGAAGTTCTACAAGGATCAGATCATCGCCACCATCGCCAAAAACAACGGCTACGTGAAGCAGATGGAAGAGCAGATCCAGGACCCTGAAGGTAAGGCGCTCCTCAATGAGATCAATGAACATCGCAAGGTCGTGATCGCCGACAACACCGCCGTCTTCAAGGAAAAAGACGCCGGCAACGAAGACGCCGCCCGCAAGATCGTTGAAGAAAAACTGATGCCGGACAGCCAGCGCTACCTGGCCGCGATTGAAAAGCTCTCGACTCGCCAGAGCGACGCCATCACCCAGCTGACGGCCCAGGTTGACGGCGTGTTCCGCACTGCACGCACGCTGATGATCTCCCTCGGCCTCCTCGCGCTGATTGGCGGGATAGCGCTGGCGATTTTCATCACGCGCTCGATCACCCGGCCGCTGGTCAAGGCGGTGGATGTCGCCAGCCGCGTGGCGCAGGGCGATCTCGGCACTCAGATCCGGGTCGAGTCGCGCGATGAAACCGGCCAGCTGATGGCCGCGCTCAAAGACATGAACGACAATCTGGTCAATATCGTCGGCCAGGTGCGTACCGGTACCGATACCATCGCCACGGCTTCGGCCGAAATCGCCAACGGCAATCTGGACTTGTCCTCGCGCACCGAGCAGCAGGCCGGTTCGCTGGAAGAAACCGCCGCCGCCATGGAGCAGCTGACTTCCACCGTCAAGCAGAATGCCGAAAATGCTCGTCAGGCGAATCAGCTGGCAGCGTCCGCATCCGAAGTGGCAACACAAGGCGGCGCGGTGGTCGGCCAAGTGATCGACACCATGGGCTCGATCAACGATTCGTCCAAGAAGATCGTCGACATCATCAGCGTGATTGACGGCATCGCCTTCCAGACTAATATCCTCGCGCTGAATGCGGCGGTGGAAGCTGCCCGCGCCGGCGAACAGGGCCGCGGCTTTGCAGTGGTGGCCTCGGAAGTACGCAGTCTGGCGCAACGCTCGGCATCGGCCGCCAAGGAAATCAAGGAACTGATTACCGACTCGGTGCAGAAGGTCGACAGCGGCAGCAAGCTGGTCGAAAACGCCGGTGCGACCATGGGTGAGGTGGTCGCCAGCGTCAAGCGCGTGACCGACATCGTGGCTGAAATCAGCGCCGCCAGCACCGAACAGAGCACCGGCATCGAAGAAGTCAACCGCGCCATCGTGCTGATGGACGAAAGCACCCAGCAAAACGCCGCGCTGGTCGAAGAAGCCGCCGCCGCCGCACGCGCCATGCAGGATCAGGCAGCCAGCCTGGCGCAGATCGTCGGCATCTTCAAACTGCGCTAAGCCGTATTGCAGGCAACCGGTGCGGTTGCGGAAACCACGTATAAATACATTTCCGCAGCCGCCGTCTCTCTCGCTACAATGTCTGCTCCCTGTTTTTGTGCAGACTTTGAGCGGACCGTATGACCACCATCGAAGATATCCAGCGCGCAGCAGCGCGGCTGCAAGGCCAGATCCTCAATACGCCGTGCGTGGAATCGCGCACGCTGTCCGACATCGTCGGCGCGCAAGTTTTTCTCAAGTTCGAGAACCTGCAATTCACCTCATCCTTCAAGGAACGCGGCGCCTGTAACAAGATGACCGACCTCGCCGCCGGCGGTACGCGTGGCGTCATCGCGATGTCGGCGGGCAATCATGCGCAAGGCGTCGCCTATCATGCGCAGCGTCTCGGCCTGCACGCGCTGATCGTGATGCCGCGCTTCACGCCGGGCGTCAAGATCGAACGTACACGCGGTTTCGGCGCCGAAGTGGTGCTGCACGGCGACACGCTGGAAGAAGCCCGCGCGCACGCCTTCGCACTGGCGCAAGAACGCGGCCTGACCTTTGTTCACCCTTACGACGACGAAGCCATCATCGCCGGCCAGGGCACGGTCGCACTGGAAATGCTCGACGCCGTACCCGACCTCGACATGCTGGTGGTCGCCATCGGCGGCGGCGGTCTGCTGGCCGGCATGGCGGTGGCCGCACGCGCGCGCAAACCCGATATCGACATCGTGGGTGTGCAGGCCAAACGCTTCCCGTCCATGGTCAATGCGATCCAGGGCACCACGCATGCCCTCGGCACCAGCACCATCGCCGAAGGTATTGCCGTCGGCACGCCGGGTGTACTGGCGCGTGAAAACATCGCGCGCGAAGGCAACGACTTGCTGCTGGTCGACGAAGGCGACATCGAGCAGGCCGTCTTGATGCTGCTGGAAATCGAAAAGACCCTGGTCGAAGGCGCAGGTGCAGCCGGTCTGGCGGCGATGATCCGTCATCCGGAACGCTTCCGCGGCAAACGCGTGGGCATGGTGCTGTCGGGCGGCAATATCGATCCGTTGCTGCTGGCCGCCATCATCGAACGCGGCATGGTGCGTGCCGGACGTCTGGCGCGCGTACGCGTGTCCGCACGCGACGTGCCGGGCGTGCTGGCGCGCATTACCGCCACCGTCGCCGAAGCCGGCGCCAACGTCGACGAAGTGCATCACCAGCGCGCCTTTACCTTGCTCGCTGCGCAGAACGTCGATATCGAACTGGTGTTGCAGACGCGGGGACGCGATCATCTGGCGCAGGTGCTCAACGCCTTGCGCGAAGCAGGATTCGAAGCGGAAGAACAACACTGAGAACCCGCTACGGATCGTAAACGGGTTCCGAATAGTAAAGAGGGAAGAGACATGGGTTTTTCGCTGGAGAATTTTGAATACCTGGCTTATTCGCGCCAGCATGAAGCTGCTGCGCGCGAGCTGATGGACTTGCTGTCGGGACTGGATAGCAACTACGGCCTGCCGGGTGAAAATTTCAGCGCTCAGCCGCTGACCAGTGTCTTGCCCAACGAGTTGAACGACCACGTTGTCACGCGCATTGCGGCGGCGATTTCCTGTCTGTTTGCGGATAGCGAATTCCAGTTTTCTCAGATCGGCTTCGGTCAGATGATACTGATGCATCGCTGGCTGTCGGGCCTGTTCGCGGCCAGTCCTTTCCGCAACGCCGATCATGTGGTGCGCGCCTGGAATATTCGCGGCAAAGGCAACTTGCGCGAGGTCGAAATCGGCAACCGCGACCTGATCAAATTCTGTCTGCTGTATTCACCCGAGTCCGAGATCCCGATGGATCTCGACGCCTTTTGGGCGCACGACAAGGTGCTGGTCGCCAACCTGTGTCTGGCGCTGTTGTCGCCGCGCCTGCTGGCCACGCCGGTGGCGTATGAGAAGCGCGAGCTGATCCTACCGTGGCTGTCGAAGCGGCTGGAGCAGATTGAGGATCTGGGACAACTGCCTGCGGGTATCCTGCATGACGTCTACATGCACTGCAGCTACGCGCGCCGCGCCGACAAACACGACATCAAGAAGCCGATCAACGCGCTGCTCAAACGCAGCATCGCTACCGCAGGACTGGCGCCGCTCAATACGCCGATTCAACTCAACGGCAAGGACAAACCGGTGCTGCTGGTGGTGGTTGAATGGTTCAGTGCGGCGCACTCCATCTATCGCACTCACTCGCGCACGCTGGAAGCAGCACGTGAATTGTTCCATGTCGTCGGCATGGGCTATGGCAAGACCGTGGACGAGGCCGGCCGCGCGGTGTTTGACGAGTTCATCGAGATTGACGCCGGCGAGATCCAGCAGCAGCTCGCACAGATCCGTAGCGTGGCTGAGCAAAAAGCGGTGCAGATCTTGTACATGCCAAGCGTGGGCATGTTTGCGCTGACCATGTTCCTCAGCAATCTGCGTATTGCGCCGGTGCAGGCGATGGCGCTGGGTCACCCGGCCACGTCGCACTCGCAGGAGATGGATTATGTCGTGGTGGAAGACGACTACGTCGGCGACCCGGCCTGCTTCAGCGAACAGCTGTTGCGCCTGCCCAGCGACGGCATGCCTTACCGTGCCTCGGCACTGGCGAACGAACTCAATCTGCCGAACCTCATTCGCGAAGCACCGGAAGTGTTGCAGATCGTCGTGGCGTCAACGACGATGAAACTCAATCCGGATTTTTTGCTGGCGTGCCAGCGCATCCTGCGCGAAGCGAAGAGCAAAATCCATTTCCACTTCCTGATCGGGCAGGCGCAGGGCATGCTGGTTTATCCGCAGGTCAAGCGCGTGATCGGCCAGTTCCTCGGCGATGCCGCGACGGTGTATCCGCATCAGCATTACAGCGCGTACATGCAGGTGATTGCGGGTTGCGACATGTTCATCAACCCTTTCCCCTTCGGCAATACCAACGGCATCATCGACACCGTCAGTGCAGGCCTGGTCGGCGTGTGCAAGACCGGGCGCGAAGTGCACGAGCACATTGATGAAGGCTTGTTCGGACGATTGAAATTTCCGCAGTGGCTGGTGACGCCGACGGTGGACGATTACGTGAAGGCGACGATCAGGCTGGCCGACGATCACGCGCTGCGCAATCAGTTGCGGCGTGAGCTGACGGGCGTGGATGCGGTGCAGACCATCTTCCACGGACGGCCGGAGATCATGGGGCAGATGCTGCTGGAAGAGTTGAAGTCGAAGGCGCCCTGAGGCAGGAAAAGTTACGGAAGTACTCGCAGTGGCAGTCGCAGCTTAGTCGCGCTTGTCCGCTTCGCGGCGGCTGCGCTTGCACAGATACATGGCCTGATCGGCACGTGCCAGCAGCGTGGCGAAATCACAGGCTTCTTCCGGCTCCAGCGTGGCGATGCCGACGCTGACGGTCACCATGCAGTTGGGCCACTGCGCCGTCGTCAGCATGGTCTGAATCCGATCCACCACCAGTTGCGCACCCGCCTGCGGCGTATTGGGCAGGATGATGGAAAACTCGTCGCCGCCGTAGCGCGCCACGAAGTCGCTGGCGCGCAGCGGCATGCGCAGCAACTCGCACAGCAGATTCAGGATGACGTCGCCGGCCGGATGGCCGTAGACATCGTTGTATTGCTTGAACTTGTCGACATCGATCATCAGCAGCGACAAGGCGGCGCCACTACGAATATGGCGCGACCATTCTTCGTGCAGGCGGCGATCAAACCCGCGGCGATTGCCGACGCCGGTCAACGCATCGGTCAGCGTCTGGCGCTGCAACTGCTGCATATCGCGATGCATTTCCAACTGTTCCATGAACTGCTGCGCCAACAGACGCAAGCCATCGCGCTGATGCGATGTAAGACGGCGCGGCACGCGGTCAAGTACGCATAGCGTCCCGATGAGTTCACCGTGTTGATCGCTCAGTGGAATCGCCGCATAGAAGCGCGCCTCGGGCACGGTCTTCAACATGGCCAGATCGGCACAACGGCTGTCGAGGCGAAGGTCGCCGATTTCGGTAATACGGTCGGGTGTGGTGACGGCGGTTTCGCAGAGGCTGAAGTCGGCGGTGCTGCACACCACGCTCGACTGTCCTGCAAAACGCCACCATTGGCGGCGATGATCGACACCGCTGTCAAGGGCAACGGCAGCCGTCATCGTCAAGGCTCCGCGTTCGGAGCAATCGAATTCGCCCTGCAATTGCGATATCATGGTGATCGGCGCATCGCAGAGCAAGCCGGCCAGCGAAGTGATGTTCCACAGCAGGCGACCCAAACGTTCGTCGGGCTCGCTCATGGGATGTCCGGGAAGGCGTAAGGATACGGTCGCTCCCGCACCGCCGCTGAGGCCGATGCCGAAACCGTGTTTATCGCTGACGTCCGCCCGCAAAACTGTCATCGCCGCTTTTTCCCGTTGTTATTCAGCTTTTATACAGCTTTTGAAATACAGCCTACGAAATACACCCCTGAAAAATCGCCCTCAATCCGAGAATGTAAAACGATCCGGCGCAACTGTACATCCCCCAAACACGCTTCCGGCAGCTTTTATGAGAAAGCCTGAATAAAAACACAACGCATTTTGTCCCAAGCGTAATAACATCGACAACATTCGTGGCAATGTCGACAACAATCCGGCCGCAAAGCCGCATCCACGCCGGTTTTCAGACTTTGCGACCCAGGCCGGAAAAGTGGTCGCGATCGACGTGTTGATCGGCGATACAGACGACGATGACTTTGCTGTGGACCTCTTATTTTCTCCCTTAGAATGACGCACCATTTGCGGCCTGAAAACACCGCCTTCAGATTATTTTGCCGTTCTCACAATATCCGCCGCTGTGATCCGTCTTCACAGCATGGAACCGACGATGGCTCAAAACGATAAACACATCACCGACACCGTCCTGCGCGAGCGCGTGCGGCTGCGCAACTTCATTCGCACGCGGGTACCCGACCCGAGCGAGGCAGAGGACATTTTGCAGGATGTGTTTTTCGAACTGGTGGAAGCCTGCCGTCTGCCCGAACCGATCGAACAAGTCGGCGCGTGGCTGTTTCGAGTGGCGCGCAACCGCATCATCGATCGTTTTCGCAAGAAGAAAGAGCAAGCCCTGCCGGACGCTTCCGCCGATGCGGAAGACGACGACGATGGCTGGCTCGAACAAATGCTGCCTGACACCGACGCCGGCCCGGAAGCCGCTTATGCGCGCTCCATGCTGCTGGCCGAGTTGCAGGACGCGCTGGAAGAACTGCCGCCGGAGCAACGCGAAGTCTTTATCGCGCATGAGCTGGAGCGGCGCAGCTTTAAAGAACTGGCCGCCGAAAGCGGCGTGAGCATCAACACGCTGCTGGGGCGCAAACGCTATGCGGTACTGCATCTGCGGTCACGCCTGCAAACCCTATATGACGAGTTCAATTTGTAGTCGCGATCTGCAATTCACCATCTGCGACGGCACCTTGAATTCCATCTTTAATCTGACTCATCTGTACGGAGGAAAAAATGAACGGCCCCATGCACTGCAAACGTAAATTCTGGAAGATCCTGGTCTTCATCATCGCCGGCGTCGCCGCGCTCGGCTTTGTCGTCATGTCGTTGTGGAACTGGCTGATGCCGTCCCTGTTCTCCGGCGCACACCAGATCGACTATCTACAGGCACTGGGATTGTTCGTGCTGTGCAAGATCCTGTTCGGCGGCTTCCGCGGCCGTGGCGGTTGCCATGACCGGCGTCAGCGCTGGGAACAGATGAGTGAAGAAGAACGCAAGAAGTTCAAGGAAGGCATGCGCGGCTTTGGCCGATTCCGCGGCGGCTGGCATCGTGGCGATGTCGACACGAAAGAGGTGCCGCCCAATCCCCCGCAAACACCTGGCAGCGTCTAAGCCGCCCATATCAAATCAAAGCCGGTCGGCAGAAAGAACACCATGAACAAGAACTCAACAACGACCGGCTGCAAGCAGCCGCCCGGCATCATTGTGCC
>Ga0105240_10014093_pt1 | contig 10925 bp, 4 predicted proteins | sample KBSC54metaG_FD_80426 | JGI IMG/M metagenome (GOLD analysis project Ga0105240, IMG submission 80426) | Corn rhizosphere microbial communities from Kellogg Biological Station, Michigan, USA - KBS C5-4 metaG | ecosystem: Host-associated > Plants > Roots > Rhizosphere > Soil | place: Michigan, USA...
GCTCAGCCTTTGCAAACTGCCCTCTTTTTAACAGCCATAAACCTACCGCATTGTTACAACGGATATCACCTGGACTTCTTCGCAGCGCTTCCTCATAATAATCCAGCGGGTTATAAGTAGCATGCCGGTATTGTTCGAGATGCAAGCCATTTAAAAACAGGTCCTCCACCTGTTCAATTTCTGCGGGTTGTTTTGCTGCTACAGCGGCGGCCGGGATATCTCGGTCCGTGTTTTTTTCGGGTTGATAACTAACCAGGGGGAATCCCTTATTATCTGTAACCACAATTTGCAGTTCGGTTTCGTCCAGGCCGGCCGGGATATTAAAGCTGGTCTCAAATATCGAATCAGGGGCGATAGTTGCAGTAAAACGCTGCAGCTCCTGCCCGTTGTGCAATACTTTTATTACTGCACCCTCATATAAGGCTGTGGCGTAAACTTTTACAACATAACTACTGCCGACATTTTCCGCGCTGATCATGGCTTCTTTAGTAGCATTTTTTACAACGCCGATCTCGGCATAAGGCATAAAATACTGCTCGAATGTTTTTCCCTCGTTGGGCTGCAGCCACGAAAAATCAGGCTGGTTGTCGGTGAATACGCCGGTCATCAGCTCAATATAGGGCCCGTCTTCATCGGTGAGGTTACGGTCCCATGCAAAACCGAAATCACCATTCCCCCAGGTCCATTGCTTCTTACCGGGCGATATCTGATGATCGGCCACGTGCAGCATGCCTCCCTGTGTATCATGCTCATAACACCCCATAAAATCGTATTTTGATTGGATGGCCATGTATGAAGTTGGAACAGGGATATTTTTATACCGGGAAATATCGGTACCCGGCGCATAGTCAACTTTATAATAAGTACCTGTTGCTATAGGGAAGTCTGATACATCGCGTTTGCCATGATCAAAAACCGCGTATACATCGGGCGGGAAAACGGACTGGTAATGATCGTTGACTTTTACAGCCGGGTTTGCCCACCACAAAAACGTTTGCGGGAAGGGGGTAGGGTTAAAGAGTTTGCCGCTAATTTCAAGATAAGCTTTGCCCGGGTATAACGTAAAGCCGGCCATTCCTTTTGTGCGAAACATAAGCTCAAGTTCGTTAACCCAGACTGTTTTACTGCCGTCAGCATTTTCCTGTATTTTATAGTCAACCGGCGAGAATGTGCTGGGGCGGTGGTGTTGCGGCCAGTTAAATTCAATACCGCCCGATATCCAGGGACCAGCGAGGCCTACCAGGGCAGGTTTTATTACCTGGTTATAATATACGAAGTCGCGTTTTTTTACTTTATCGTAAGCACGCTGAATCCTGCCGCCAAGTTCGGGCAGTATCATTATTTGCAGGTATTCATTTTCTAAAAATACAGCGGTATATGCCCGGTCATGTTTTTCATCTTCTATCTTTTCAATTACAGGGTGCGGATAAACCACACCGCTGCTGCCCTGATACACCCTTTTCTCAAGGAACATTGGGTTCTTTTCAGGTTTCCCGGTTCCGTAAGTAGGAATGCTGACTTGTTCTACCCAGGCTTTTACTTCCATATATTATACTAATTTATACTATTTTATTGGTTAGATGGTACCAGCTTAACCATTATTGCATCTGCCGCCGGCACGTTAAACGAAAATGAATCCTGTCCCTTTGCTATTTTTCCAACCGGCTTGCCGGTCAGGAAATCATTGATGATATATTCACTGCTTCCCAACCCGAGGTCTGCCCGGTGCCAGGTTTGGTCGAATTGTTTTTTATTATCGAAATTGAATAAGGAGAGCAGCGTTTCAGTTCCCGGCAGATAAAATGCCATTTGCTGATCAAATGTCTCACCATCGGCGAATTTTAAGGGGGTAAACGCCTTTGGATCACTAAAGTAAGTACATAAATATTTGTTATCAAGATAAATTGCGGCCCTGTCGGCGGCTAATTTAACCCGGTAGTCTGAACCATCGCCTAATATGCTCCCCATCGACATCAGCGCAAATAACCGTGCCCTGATCTCTTTTTCGTTCAGGTCGGGATTTTTTTCAAAGTTCTTCATGATGGCCACATCCAGGTTAGTATAGGGCTGCAATGTGCCCTGCACCCACCACAGGTGTGAAGCATTGGCCAATGAGGTTTCCGTGCTTCCATAGTGTGGAAACCCGGGCTCGTCATCGCGAAAGTGAGAGTACACATCGGTTGATATAAAGCGGGCATGGGCATACTGGCTCGGAAACATTGGGGAAATGGCTTCGGTAATAAAAATATCTTTGCCCATAATCGAGTCGGCCAGTGTTTTTAGCATTTTCATGCCATAGTTATAAGCCTGCAGGCCGGTGCGGATATTCGCATCATAACGCCTGGTCGATTCCAATGCCCCGGCGGTCAGGAAGTCTATTTTAATAAACTTGGCGCCGATGGCCTTAGCCTTTTTTAATTGATCAATAACATACTGCCGAATGGCGGGATGGGTTGGGTCCATTGCCAGGCAACCCCAGTCGCCATCCTTGTACCATATAGGTTGTCCTTTTTTATCGCGCAGCACAACATCAGCCATGGAATATTCTGTTCCCGGGACTTTTGCATTCTCTGTCGAATTTTTCCAGGTCCACATAGCAAACGGGATAAAATAGAAACCTAACTGCTGGTTCTTTTTTTCGATATACTTGCCAAACGAGGTTAGCAGGCTCGTGGTATAAATGGATTGATCGTACGAATCGATACTGATAACAGGTTTTGAATATTTATTGAAGTTGGGAAGTGTTTGAATAAAGTCGGGTATTTTTACCAGGTCCTTCGGCATCATTTTGCCCTCGTAACCCAACACACCCTCCACGCCAAAACTATTCCAGTATACGGGCGCGCTGCCCTGCCAGTTAAGGCGGCCGTTAAACTGCGCATTTACATTGCCATAATCAACAAAACCCTTGCGGGTATCGCCTGCACAGAGGTAAATGATAGAAGAATTAACCGATTTACCCTTCATGGTCCCATGCAAGGTGTGGTCATGCGTACCGTCGTTACCTCCGTAATCGGGCGGCAAAGTTGAATTGTCTTCGGTAGCGGCGCCATCGTAGATTTTTAACGAGTCGATCACTCCTTTTTTCGCTGCTGCGCGATAAACGATGCCTGTTTTCCAGAAATCGTGGGAAATACTGCCCATTACAATACCCGAGAAGTCGCTGTTATTGTAGGCCGATGCAAACTCATAACTTATCCCGTTAAAAACAGGTTTGCTGCTATCCCAGTTGCGTTCCAACACGTGCGACCAGTTATCATTATCAAAGGGAACATCCAAAAAACGCGGTTCCGTTCCCGGTTGCAACATTTCTGCCTTTTCGCCGGGTAAAACCGCCAGCGCGCAGATATCCCGGGTTTCTATTTCACCATTGCTTTTTTCGGCGGTGAGGTTAGTAAGCAGGTAAGGATGATCCTGGTATAATAATACCTGCTGTGTTAGTGTGATACCCGCCGTATTGCCCGAATGCCTGATAACTATCCGCACACCTTTGCCGCTGCTATTATTAAATTCATCAGTGGATGCCTGGTGCGTTTCGCAAGCGGACGCAGGGAGATACCCGGCTGAAAGCTCATTTACATAGGCAATGGTGTTGTTAAGTACAACACCATTGCTGAAATGATAATTTAAACGCCCTGTTTTATAATTCACCGTTACCGACGACTCACCCGTACTTACTACGAGGCTGTCATCATATTTCGTAATCTTTTGTGCCCATACAGTTACCGGCAGCAAGAATAAACACGGCAGTAAATATTTTATAACGGGGCGTTTTTGAAATTTCATTTAAAATTTTCTTTAAACATTAAAGCATTAATATCCGGGGTTCTGCGCTTTCAATCCTAACGCGGCATTATTTTGCAATTCCGTAAGCGGAATTGGGAACAGGTTGTTTTTTGCCGATACGTTTTGCGCCGGGTGCGGATCGGTAGTTGAGTTATTTTTTGTCATGAAATCGCGTTTGGGGTCGTTATATCGTTTTAAGCGTTGTACCAGTGTGCCGGTACGTTTCAGGTCGAACCAGCGCCATCCTTCTGCTCCTAATTCACGGCTGCGCTCGTCCATGATTATTTCGCGCAACGAGGCCTGGTCGGTTGCCGCAAAATCAAGCGTGTTATTACCAAAAGCACGTTCACGTATTTTATTCAACGGCGCTAATGCTTCTTGTGTCTGGCCCAGTTCATTAAGGGTTTCTGCATACATCAAAAATACATCTGCCGAACGCAGGTAGTATAAATTTTTACCTGAGTGGTATACATCAATATCACCGGAAGAAATATCATATTTCTTAACCGTTGGTAATCCCGGATCAACCCACCAGCTCATGGTATTGCCATTGCCATCGTAACGGTCGTGATTGATCGACGCCGCATAACGCGTGTCATATTGGTATTCCCATGAATAAGGTTTCGCAAAAACTGTATCTGAATAATATGAAGTAGCCATTACCACAGTACCGCCATAACCGGGTGTGTGCTGGTCAAACGTTTCAAACTTTACCGGTGGCCCGGCATAAGATCCGTACAGGTTTTGCAGGCCCTGGGTGTTATTATTATTGTCGATCGAATATTGTATCTCAAACAGTGATTCTGCGTTGTTTTCATGCTTTCCGTCGAACAGGTCGGCATAATTTTGCATCAGGCTGATGTGGTTGGTATTGATCAGGTCCTCAAAAGTAGTTTTAGCATTCTGATAGTCATGCAGGGTAAGATATACTTTGCCCAGCAAGGCTTTAGCAGCTTCCACATTTGCGCGGCCTATGTCGTTCCCGGCAAGCTTGTTTTTTGTCCAGCAATTGGCAACGGCAAATTTTAGGTCGGCTTCAATCTGGCTATACACCTGTTGCTGCGGAACACGGGGCAGGCCGTTTGCAATTGATGTATTCTCCAGCGGCATCGGCACATCGCCATATAGCTGCACAAGGTAAAAGTAAAACAACGCGCGCATAAAACGGGCTTCGCCCACCAGCCGGCTTTGTACTGCCGGTTCGGCGAAGTTCTTAATCTGCGGGATGTTTAATATAGCTGCGTTTGCATTGGCAACTCCCTGGTAACAACCTGCCCAGAAACCGCTCACATCGGCGTTTTGGCTGTTAAAGGTAATATCATACACGTCCATACCTACAACGCCTGCCCAGTATGATCCGTAGCCCTGCGCCTGGTAGGTACACCGTGCTTCGTCGGTGCCGATAACGCCAATAAGCTGGTAATCTGACTTTTTAAGGGTTTGTAATTGCTGGTAAATGCCTGTTACGCCCGCTATCGCCCCCGGCTCATCTTTATAAACGGTTTGCGCCGAAACGAATACTTCGGGTGTATAATTTAGCTCCTTCCGGCAGCTGCTGAAGCCCTGCAGCAGTACAACTGCCAGGCCAAGCGCCCAGAATTTTTGTGAATATTGCTTAATACTTTTCATATCAAAAAATGTTTTTAATGTTATAAACCTAATTTTACACCCATCAGGAATGTACGGTACCTCGGATAAATTTCATTTGCTGCGTCAGCCCCCGCTATGTCCGGGTCAACGCCCTTGTAGCCGGTGAACAGGAAAGGATTAAGCGCCTGGGCGTATATATTCAGGCTGTGTACTTTTATTTTGTCTAATAATGCCGACGGGAAATCGTACCCCAGCGTAATGTGCTGTATTTTGAAATAACTAGCGCCCTGTATAGAATAGCTTGAGCCCTGGCCTACACCACCCGGAAGTGTTTTCAGCGAAGTTCCAAAGGTATTTGGCCTTGGGATATTGGTATTCGTATTGGTTGGGGTCCAGTAGTTACCGCCCTGTACCGTCACATTTCCTGTACTGCCGTACAACGAATTGTAATAGCTGAGATCCGTAAATGTAAGGTTATTCAATTGCTGGCCGTACTCATAGGTGCTGTATACGGTTAACGATATGCTCTTATACCTGAAATAATTCCAGAAACTACCCCACCCTTTTGGTATGCTTGAACCCACCACCACTTCATCCAAAGGCGTGATTTTGCCGTCGCCATTCACATCCTTAATTTTGATATCGCCGGGTTTGCCGTTAGGGTTGAGCGTAAAATTATCTCCTTGCTGATATAGTCCATCATATATGTAATTAACATAAGTTCCGCTTGGCGGTAAGCCGACACGCAGTGCAAGGTTCACCGAATCGCGGCCCGGGAACAGCTTGGTAACTTTACTCTTATACTTCGACCAGTTGATCGACGTTTGCCACGTGAAATCCTTCGTTTGTATAGGGGTTATCTTCAATGCTATATCAATACCTTTTGTATTCATTGCGGCAACGTTAACAAACTCCGTCTGGAAACCTGACGAAGGCGCGAGCGGCAGCGGCATCAAAAGGCTGCTAATGTTTTTGTTATAAACATCTACTGATAGCTGCACCCGGTTGTTTAATATCGCTATGTCTGTACCGGCGTTAAACTGGTGCTGTACTTCCCATTGCAGCGAATTGTTGCCGTAAACCCCGTTGGTGCCTGCAACAGCATAACCACTGGTTATGGATGAGCCATTGAAAGGATACGAAGCAGGATCGTAGCGTGTGTAGATGGCGTCATAAGGCAGGTTCTGGTTACCTACTAGGCCATAGCTTACACGTAATTTAAAATCGTTCAGCCATGTCTTTAATTTAAAACCCATCCACGGTTCGTCAATCACCCTCCAGGCGCCGCTCACAGTAGGGAAAACGCCGAATTTGTTATTAGAGCCAAACCTGCTCGACCCGTCCTGGCGGATAGTTGCATTTAAAATGTAACGGCCTTTATATTTATAAACAGCCCGGGCCAATAACGAACGTACTGCCCAGCCATCATAATTACTGTTATCCTGTAATTTCTGGCCGCCACTGCCTATGGCTTTATACGAAAGCAGGTCAGTAGGAAACTGGTCGGCCTGCATATCGGTTGCAAAATTTTCATGTTTTTCGAAAGTGAAACCACCCAATAAATTCAACTCATGGTCGCCCTTTAAAAAATTATAGGTGATAGTATTTTCCCACAAAACGTCCGTTGCCCTTGTATTATAGATCTCTGCAAAACCATTTGTCGGCGTATAACCGGGCCCGGTGGTCCTGGGGTAATATTTATCTTCTTCTGCCTGGTAAATGTCGGCACCAATGCTCGAGCGAAATGCCAGGTTTTTTAAAGGCGTAAACTCCAGGTAAAGATTGGCGTTAGTACGGTTGGTTGTATACAGGTCGATAGCATCTAACGCCAACGTGGCGGGGTTGAAAATTGTAGGGGTACCTGTCGACTTATCGATAACTATCAATGGCTGGCCGCCGGCATCAAAAATTGGCTGCAGCGGGCTTTCGGTAAGCGACTGCTGGTATTCATTAGGCATCGCGTTATGGGTAATATCATGTGCATAATTAGCACTTGCACCCATTTTCAGGAATGGCCTGATAGCAGTTTCATCACTAAAATGGGCGGAATACTTTTTATAGCCGGTGTTGATCAGTATACCATCCTGGTTTTGATATTGTCCGCTAAAATAAACCCTGTTCGACCCGGTACCGTTGGATACCGAAAGAGTATAGTTTTGGGTCGGGGCATTGTTATGCAAAATCGCTTTTTGCCAGTCGTAATTGGCATACCCGTTGGCAATACTTTGCAGCTCGTAGGTATTAAACATTTTGCGGTCAGCAGTGTCGGTCCCCGGTGCGCCAAAGGTACCGGGATCGGCGTCCTGGAAACCGGCCCGTTTTAGCTTCGCATAACTGCGGGCATCCAGCATTTTATAAGCCGGGTTGTTTACCTGGATACCTGCGTACATATCAAAATTAATGCTTGTAGCACCGGCTTTGGGCTTTTTGGTGGTGATAAGTATTACACCCTCGGCAGCGCGCGAGCCGTAGATACCTGCAGCAGCTGCATCCTTCAGTATCTCTACCGATTCGATATCGGCGGGATTGATATTGCGTATATCGCCGACAAGCGCCACACCATCTACAATATACAACGGGCCTTGCAGTTGCGTTATAGAGTTAAGGCCGCGTACGTTTACGGCAGCGCCTGCGCCCGGCTGTGTGCTTGTGCTGTGCACCTCGAGGCCTGGTGCCCGCGACGCCAGGGCAGTAGCAAGGTTTGTAGAAGGCGCCTCACTTATCTGCTTTGCAGAAATGGTTGTGACCGAACTGGTAAGGTCCTTGCGCTTTTCCGTACCATAAGCAATAACAACAACTTCAGACAAATTACCGTTGCTTTTTAGCAGAACGGTAATATTGGTGGTGTCGCCCACAGTTATTTTTTTAGGTTCATAGCCGGTAAAGCTTATTTTAAGTACATGTCCCACGGCGGCGTCAACGGCAAAATTACCGTTTTGGTCTGCTGCAAATTTGTTAACCGGCTTTCCTGCGGCTTCAACGGAAACAGTAGCAAAAGGCAGCGGCTGCCCCGTCTGTGAGTCCTTTACCGCACCGTTGATTTTTCGTTGCTGGGCGGAGGCATTCATTAGGCCCGCCGAAAACAGCAAAATGATTAGTAATAGTTTTCTCATTAGTTATTTGGTTTAAATCAGGTGTTAATTAGCTACAGGATGGACAATAACACTCCCATGAAGATTTATTTGATATTTTTTGAAGATCAGGCAAAACGCCACCTCCTGCAAAAAACGATCACCAAATCCCCTTCCTGTTAAATAAAATACTATTATTGGTTTATTTTAACAAACGTAACTTGATTGTTCTCAAGTTGAAATGACTAATATTGTGAAAATGATGGATTTTTATACACTTTTACAAATACATTCAGGATAAATCGATGTCGAAGGAAAAATTACCACGGAAAAGAGAAGGATTTGAAGGCCAGCGCCTGATCGTTATTCCTAAAAAGATTGTTTCCGAATTTCTGGTGAAGGATCCGGTAACAAGGCAGGTATACATTACCGATATTGGTTTTTATCCGAAGGCCATGTTTCACTATGCAGAAAGGTTGCACGGAATAAGTCAACACATTATTATCTATTGCATTGAAGGGTACGGATGGATCGAGATTAATAAGAAGCGCGTCCGCATCTCGCCGTCTCAATTTATCGCTATTCCGGCGCATACCCCTCATCGGTATGGAGCTGATGAGCAAAATCCGTGGTCAATTTATTGGGCGCATTTTAAGGGGGAAAACGCTGCATTTATTGCTGAACTGATCGTCAAAAACTCAGACAATTACAGACCACAGTTAACCTTCAGCGAAGACCGCATCGGGCTTTTTGACGACATATACTATAACCTGGAGAATGGTTACGGCGATGATACGCTGCGTTATGTAAATATGATATTTTATCATTTCCTGTCTTCTATGATCTATGAGGACAAATTTAACAGGATTAAAAAAACGGTCAAAACCGACATGGTTGACACCGTCATCAAACTGATGCAGGATAAAATCCAACAAACCATCTCGCTCAAACAAATGGCAGATTTCTCCAGTCTTTCGGTTACACACTTTTCATCGCTGTTCAAAAAAAAAACAGGACATTCCCCTATCGAATATTTCAATCATCTTAAAATACAAAAGGCCTGTCAGTATCTTGCATTTACTACTATGACCGTCAAAGAACTCGCCTATTGCGTAGGCATTGATGACCAATATTATTTCTCACGTATGTTTACCCGCCTGATGGGCATTTCACCTTCGGCCTATCGCAAACGAAACGCTGAAACTAAATCAATCATATAAATGACGATAAAAACTATAGAATTAATAGATTATTAATATATTTGCATTTAAAAGCGAATATATGAACCGTTTGTCTCTACTCAGATATGCTTTATTACCAAGCGTAATTACAATAAATACAAGCCTGCTTTCTGCTCAAAATTTTATTGCTGAAGGTAGGTGGCGGGGTGTTTTTCATCAACCCAATGGCACGGATGTGCCATTTAATTTTGAAGTTCGGGGTAAATCGGCCCCGGATGCTAAAATTTATTTGCTCAATGCCGAAGAACGTTTCGAAACAAGTCAGCCAATTCAAAAAGCAGATTCGTTGATTATTCCATTCGATCAGTTTGATACCGAGTTGGCTTTTAAAATAGGGGACAAACAACTAACTGGAGTTTTTAGAAAAAAAGATCATACCGGCAAAACTGTACCTGTTGATGCCACCTTTGGCTTAACATATCGTTTTGATGATAAAGGGGAAAAACCAGCTGGCGATATCTCCGGCAAATACAACATCACTTTTAAAGCTGAAAACGGGAAAGAGGATAAGGCGGTGGGACTTTTCAAACAAAAAGGGAATAAGTTGTATGCAACATTTATGCGGATAACCGGCGACTCCCGGTTCTTGGAGGGAGTGGTTGCCGGTAACCAATTTTTCCTTTCATCTTTCATTGGTGGGGGCGTTGCCTATTACACCGGTACCTTTGATAATAGCGGCCAAATTACCGGTAAGAATTTTACGGGGGTAAAAAACCCTGAAGCAGCTTTGCCAGATCCTTATACGCTCACTTATTTAAAGGAGGGGTACAAAACGTTCGATTTTTCATTGCCTGATGTTGATGGCAAAAAAGTCTCGTTAAAGGATGATAAGTATAAAAATAAAGTTGTTATTGTAACTATTACCGGTACATGGTGCCCAAATTGCATCGACGAAGCTGGCTTCCTGGCACCATGGTACAAAAAGAACAAAGGGCGTGGTGTAGAGGCAATCGGTATCCATTTCGAGCGGAAGGCTGATCCTGTATATGTAAAAAATGCTATCGAAAAGTTTAAAAATCGTTACGGTATAGCGTATGATGAAGTTTTTGGAGGGCTGGTTGACAAGAAGGCTGTGGCCGAATCGTTCCCCGCGTTAAATGCCTTCCTGTCGTTTCCAACCATATTATTTATTGACAAGCAGGGAAATGTTGCCAAAATATACACTGGTTTTACCGGCCCTGCAACCGGCATTTATTACCAGCAGTTTATCAAAGAGTTTAATGATGAGGTGGATCAC
>Ga0105240_10014095_pt1 | contig 10924 bp, 5 predicted proteins | sample KBSC54metaG_FD_80426 | JGI IMG/M metagenome (GOLD analysis project Ga0105240, IMG submission 80426) | Corn rhizosphere microbial communities from Kellogg Biological Station, Michigan, USA - KBS C5-4 metaG | ecosystem: Host-associated > Plants > Roots > Rhizosphere > Soil | place: Michigan, USA...
CCAGCCGGAGAGCTCGAGCAGTTTCTTCTGCACGGCGGGCACCTGCTCGATCGGCATCTCGATGCCCAGGTCCCCGCGCGCCACCATCACGCAGTCAGAGGCCCTGATGATCGCCTCGGCGCGCTCGACGGCCTGCGGCTTCTCCATCTTGGCGATCAGCGGCAGGCGGGTGTGCTCACGCACGGTTTCCACGTCGGAGGGATCGCGCACGAACGACAGCGCCACCATGTCGACGCCGATCGATTCCCCGTGACGAAGCAGCTCCAGGTCCTCCTTCGGAACAGCGGGCAGCGCGTCCGCCGGGCCGGGGATGTTCAACCCTTGGCGCGAGGCCACGGCCCCGCCGACCTCGACCGTCGCGTCGACTTCGTTTGCGTCAGCCCGCACGTCTGACACGCGCAGCCTGACCGAGCCGTCGGCCAGGTAGAGCACCTCGCCCGGCGCGAGTGCATCCGCCAGTCCGGGCCAGGTGATCGACATGTGCCCGGCGTCGCCTTCGCGCTCCTCCCCGCAGGTGAAGGTCACCTTGTCGCCCGGCTTGAGCTCGACGACGTCCTCGCGCAAGGGCCCGATCCGCAGCTTCGGACCCGGCAGATCCTGCAGGATCGCCACCGGCCGCCCGGCCTTGCCGGCGGCGTCGCGCACACGGCGCACGGTCTCCTCGTGCTCGGCGAGCGTCCCATGCGAGTAGTTCAGTCGGGCCACGTCCATCCCGGCGCGCACCATCGCCAGCAGGGTGTCGGGCTCGCGCGAGGCGGGACCGATGGTGGCGACGATCTTGGTGCGGCGCATCGTCTGTGGACGGTAGCGGCAGCGCCGGGGGCTTGCCGGCGCCAACTGAGCTTGCACGCCGTGCAATGGGGGTTGACAAATCGCGCCGGTAACGCTTATAGTGTTCGGTACCCAGTGAGACGAAGGTACGCTGGGTGGACATAAGGTCGGGTTTTGGGTCGGCCGCCGTGGTCGGCAGCTAAACGTTTGACGGGGACCTTGGGAGAGGGACCGGGTCGCTTCTGAGAGGGAGTTGTATTTCGCGTGCATTCATTGGGGAATAACGTGCTTGAGAGTCCGTGTGCTCCTGACGGGTCCGTAATAGGACGCGTCAGCGTCGCTGACGCGTCTCTCTCTCTCTCTCTCTCTCTCTGGCCGGGCCGGCTCAAAGCTAGCTCCGCGCTGGACCGTCGTTCCCAGTCGGCCGCGCGGCCGACTCGGTCATCTTCGTCCGATGAGGCGCTCGCGCGCTGTGGGCGTCCTTCCAACTTGTTCCTGTCGCCGTCGGCATTTGTCCGCGGTGTTTTCTTGCTGCCCGGGCTCCCCGCGTCTGCGGGACAGGCGGGCTGGGTTTTGTCCGGGTGTGCGTGAGGAGGGGTCGTTGCAATGAGCGCTCGTTGGTGGGTTTCGAGGATTTTGGTATTGGGATGGATACTGGCCGGCTGCCTGATGCTGGGCGAGTCGGTTACGTCGGCCGCTGTAACGCATGAATACCTGTCGCAGATAACCGAAGTTCCGGCCCTGGGGCCAGACGGCGAAGCGATCGCCTCCCCGGGCGAATTGGGGGACGTGGGAGCGCTCGCCCTTGATTCGGGCCATCTGTGGTTGGCCGAGCAGCGGGAAGGACTCCCCCGCATAGATGAGTTCGACGCCGCTTCCGGCGCTTTTCTTTCGCAGCTAGGGATTGGAAGTGTAGGCGCCGGCTTGACCGTTGCGCACGCCAACGGCGATATCTATGTGCCCAGCGACGAAGAATCGTCTGGTGTGGTGCTGGTGCTGGATGCTGCCGGCAGCCTGATCGACACCTGGACCGGGGCGGACACGGAAAGCAAAACGTTTGGTTGTTTTGGCTGCGGTGGCAATGAGTCGCTGGTTGCCGTCGACGATTCCACGGTTCTAGGAGATTGGGCGGCGGGCGATGTCTATGTCACGGATGTGACCAACGACGTTGTGGACGTCTTTGAACCGGAACCTGATGGCAAAGAGCGATTGGCGGCAGAACTAAAGGGCACGTCGCCCAGTGAACCGTTCATCCATCCGCAGCAGATAGCTGTCTCTGCCTTCAACGGAGATGTACTGGTCGGCGATACGGGCGCCATCGATATCTTCAAGCCGGCTGCAATCGTCGGTCAGTACGAATTCGTAGGCAAGCTTGTAGGGCCTCCGAGCGGATCGTTTACTCAGATTCGCAGTCTGGCGGTAGATGGCTCAGATGGCGATGTCTACGTTGCCGAAGCCGAAGCACAAGCCCTCGAAGCACAGGCCCTATATGAGTTCGATGCCACCGGCGCGTACCTGGGAAAGCTCGCGGGCGCTGACACGCCGGCCGGCAATTTCCATATATTGCGATCGCTGGCGGTCGATTCGACGACTGATCGCTTGTTTGTGGGTGACTACCGGGAAGGGCACGGTAACGCTGTGGACGTATTCGGACCGAACCTTGTTGTTCCGGACGTGACAACTGGCTCTGCATTGGGTGTAGGGCCGTTTGCCGCGACATTGACCGGTACGGTGAATCCGGACAAAGCGGGAAATGCTACGTGTCAATTCGTGTGGGGCACGAGCACGGCCCTGCTCGGCAGCCCGCTGGTGGCCTGCTCGCAGTCGGTCGCCGATGGCGGAAGCCCGGTTGCCGTGCAGGGAGCGCTCACCGGTCTTCAACCGGACACGACCTATTATTACCGCTTGCAGGCGACCAACGCACTGGGCACGAACGTGGGCGAAGGCTCCGACGATCGTGAATTTACGACGTCTGGCCCGGGTATTCGCGAAGAGGGAGCGTCTGACGTCGCCTCAACATCCGTGAGCTTGAACGCAGCGATCGATCCCCACGGTCTTAACACGACTTATTATTTTCAGTACGGTCCGAGCACAGCTTACGGGACGGATGTCCCCACGCTACCCGGTGTTTCGATCGGCTCGGGCGAAGGTCCGGTGGATGTCGTACAGCATGTGCAGGAAGGCCTCTCTCCAGGTGCCACCTATCACTATCGCGTGGTGGTGCTGAGCGAACTGGAACCAGGGAAGCTCGAAGCATTCGCGGGCCCGGACCAGACTTTTAGGACGCAGGCGGCAGGTGGGTCAGGTCTTCCGGATGGCCGGGCCTGGGAGATGGTCTCCTCGCCCAACAAGCTAGGTGCACGCTTGGAACCGGCCCCGGTGCACGAAGGCGGGCTGACCCAGGCCGCGGTGGACGGCGGTGGGATCGCCTATACGGCAAGCGCCCCAACAGAAGAAGGGCAGGGCAACACCTCCCTTGAACATATTCAGTTGCTGGCATCGCGTGGCTCGGCCGGCTGGGATACGAAGGTGATCGCAACTCCTCACGAAGCGGCTTCAGGTCTCATAGACGGTTCTTTGAGCGAGTATCTGCTGTTCTCCCCAGATCTGTCGCTGGGAATGGTGGAACCGAAGGGCGAGACGCCACTGTCTGCCGAAGCTTCGGAAAGGACGCCCTATCTACGCCACGATCAGACCTGCCAGAGCAATCCCGGTGCGTGTTACCAGCCGCTGGTGACCGCGGGCAACGTGCTGCCCGGAACGAAATTCGGTGGCGATCCCAAAAACGGATTTGGCGAAGTGATCGTCGAAGGCGCGAGTCCCGATCTGAGTCATATCGTGCTCGAGTCGGCACCACCGCTGACGGCGGTGCCAGTGGAACACGCGCTTTACGAGTGGTCGGCCGGCAGACTGCGGCTCCTTACTTTCTCGCCCGGAGGGAGCAAAACAGGTCTTGAAGGGCAGAGCACGCTTGGAGCAGGGCAGGCAAATACGCGGCACGCCGTTTCTGACGACGGTTCGCGAATCGTTTGGACGCAGGGGGTTGGCACCGCCTCTGCGCTTTATATGCGTAATGCGGCCAAGGGCGAAGGGGAAACGGTGCAGCTCGACTCCCCACAGCCGGGCGCAAACGGTGGTCGTGGGGAACCGGTCTTCCAGACAGCCAGCAGCGAAGGTTCGCGCGTGTTCTTTACCGACACCGCCCGGCTCACGATCTCATCCCGTGCCTCTGAAGATGAGCCCGATTTGTACGAATACGACGTTGAAACCGGCAGCTTGACCGACCTCTCGGTCGATCTGAACAAGAACGAAAGCGCCGACGTGCAAGACCTGGTGCAGGGCGCCAGCGAAGATGGCTCCTATGTCTATTTCGTCGCCAAGGGAGTCCTGGCGACGGGTGCGCGACCTGGTGCGAACAATCTTTACATGCACCATGCCGGCGCGACGACGCTGGTCGGGATCCTTTCCGATGACGATGGAGAAAATGAAGGGGGCACGATAGCCAAGCAACTGGTCGCGTTGACGGCAAGCGTGTCGCCGGACGGCCGCTGGCTTGCGTTCATGTCGGATGAAAGCCTTACCGGCTATAACAATCACGATGTAAACAGTGGCGTGCGCGACGAGGAGGTGTTCCTGTACGACGCAGCTTCCAAGCGCCTGGCGTGTGCATCGTGCAACCCCACCGGTGCGCGGCCGGTGGGCACGTTTGCTCTCGGCAACCCCCCGGCGCCGCTGTTCGACAACTCGCTCGTATGGCATGCGCGATGGTTGGCTGGTGGGATCCCAAGCTGGATATCGAGCAACGCTGCGCGCGGCACTTACCAGTCCCGCTACCTATCTAACAGTGGCCGGCTGTTCTTCGATAGCAGCGATGGACTCAGCCCGGACGACACGAACGGCACTTGGGACGTGTATGAGTACGAGCCTGGCGGAAATGGCGATTGCGAGAATGCGAGCGCAACGTTCGAGGAAGCGGCCGACGGCTGTGTGGGCCTGATCTCCTCTGGTGGCTCCGCCGACGAATCGACATTCATGGATGCCAGCGAAGATGGCAGCGAAGCATTCTTCCTGACGACATCGCAACTGGTGTCCCAAGATGACGACCATGCGCTGGACCTGTACGACGCCCGCGTGTGCTCTGCCTCGTCTCCGTGCTTCCCAGCCGCGCCCGTCAGCTCGCCGCCGTGCTCGACCAGCGACTCGTGCAAGCCCGCGTCCTCGCCCCAGCCGGAAAGCTTCGGGGCGCCGTCGAGCGAGACATTCGCAGGAATGGGGAACATAGCGGCTCCGAAGGGCACGCCGATAGTCGCGAGTAGGTCGCTGACGCGCGCTCAGAAGCTTTCGCGGGCTCTGAAGGCGTGCAGGAAGAGACCCAAGCGAAAGCAGGCCGCATGCGAGCGGCATGCGCGAAAGCTGTATGGCAAGAGAGGGTTGGGTAAGCAAGCCGCGGCGGGGAAGCATGCGCGTCCTGTCGGTCCTGGGAGGGGAAGGAGATGATCGTGGACAAATTGCTCGTGAGCTTCAGGCTGAAGGTCTGTGCAGGACTCGTCATAGCGGTGTCGGCGTTGGTGTTCGGTGCGGTCCCGGCGATGGCTGAAAGCGTTTGGTGGGGCCTGACTTCGAGTACGCTGCCCGAGAGTTTGCCTCTGGGCGGGGAAGGCATCGTCGACGTGGCCGCAGAGAACCTTGGTGACCGGCCGGCGGAAGGAACGCCGATCGTGTTCAAGGACACGGTGCCGGCAGGCCTGAGCATTCAAAAGGTCTCGTTTTACACACCGGTTGCAATCGAAGATTTTGGCTTCCTGTGTAGCACAAGCGGTCAGGAAGTCTCCTGTGAATTCCCGGCCGAAGCGATACCCGTCAACCCATCTGACACATTTGAACTGCGTATTGAGGTCAAGGACGAAGGTGTCGGCGCCAGCAGCGAAAACGAGTTCGCGGTCTCGGGCGGGGAAAGCGCGTCGCGGTCATTGCGTCATCCTTTGCGGGTTGGCTCCACGCCAGCGTCGTTCGGGGTGGAACAGTATGAGCAAAAGGCTGAAGAAGAAGGGGGCGTTCAGGATACGCAAGCCGGATCTCATCCCTTCCAGCTGACTACGACTCTGTTGCTCAACCAGACCGCGGACGCTTCTCACCCTCCCGCGATGCCCAAGGATCTGAAGTTCAACCTGCCGCCTGGCTTGATCGGCAACCCCTCACCGCTCCCGCAGTGCACGGACGTCCAGTTCACGACGCTGCTGGTCGGCGCTGCGAATCTTTGTCCAGTCAGCACAGCAGTGGGCGTCGCTGCGGTGACGATCGATGAACCGACCACCCTGCAGCTGGTGACGATTCCCGTCCCCCTCTTCAATCTCGTGCCCGCGGCCGGTGAGCCTGCACGCTTCGGGTTCGAGGTGCTTGGGGTCCCAGTCATACTCGACACGTCCGTGCGCACGGGTGGCGACTACGGTGTTACGGTGAGCGTATCGAACATCACAGAGTCCGCGGCGTTTGTCGCAAGTCGTGTGACTGTCTGGGGCGTACCCGGCGATCCGCGTCACGACGGCGCTCGCGGATGGCCATGCGTCGACGGAGGCCGCTACGCGCCCGCCGGGTCGGAATGCGCTCCTACCCACCAACAGAAGCCGCCTCCCTTCTTGACACTGCCGACATCGTGCACTGGGCCTCTACACACCACGGTCGAGGCCGATTCGTGGGTTGACCCAGGTGCATTTACCCAACCATTTGCGGCACCCCCGGAAGAAGGCTTGGACGGATGCAACAGGTTGCCGTTCAGTGCCTCGTTGGAAGTAGCGCCGGACGGCCCAAACGCGAGTACGCCTTCGGGCTTGACCGTGGGGATTCATGTGCCCCAAGAAGAAATCCTCAACCCCACGGGCCTGGCCGCGGCCGACGTCAAGGACACGACGGTTGCGCTACCGGCCGGCGTCTCGTTGAATCCTTCGGCAGCAGACGGACTGATGTCATGCTCGCTGGGGCAGATCGTCCTTGATGTAGACGTATTTCCGTCGTGCCCGGAAGCGTCGAAGGTTGGCACGGTTGAAATCAAGTCGCCGCTGCTACCGAATGCACTCAACGGAGCGGCATATCTGGCTGCCCAGGCGGCGAATCCGTTTGGAAGCCTGGTTGCGATCTACCTGGTCGTCCAAGATCCCGTGTCCGGCACCCTGATCAAGGTTGCCGGCGAAGTCAAACCAGATCCAGTGACCGGACAGTTGGTATCGACGTTCGACAATACTCCGCAACTGCCGTTTGAAAACCTCAAGCTGCATTTCTTCGGAGGGTCGCGAGCTCCTCTGGGGACGCCGGCTTTCTGCGGCGCTTATACGACGACCGGATCGATCCTTCCGTGGTCTGAAAACAAGACGGCGCCACTGTCTTCGACGTTCGACATCAGATCCGGTCCCAACGGCAGTCCATGCACCAGTCCACTTCCGTTCGATCCGACCTTGACGGCGGGCAGCACAAACATCCAGACGGGAGCGTTCACGCCTTTCACAATGACGATGAGTCGCGAAGATGGCCAGCAGAATCTCAAGGCGGTGCAGTTGCATATGCCGGCTGGCCTGCTGGGCACGCTCTCCGGCGTGAAGTTGTGTGAAGAAGCGCAGGCGAACGCGGGGACTTGCGGTCCTGACAGCGAGATCGGCGAAACGGTGGTGAGCGTCGGCCTGGGCAGCGGTCCGTACAGTGTGAGGGGCGGCAAGGTGTACATCACGGGGCCCTACCAGGGTGCGCCGTACGGCTTGTCGATCGTGAATCCCGCGAAGGCAGGACCCTTCGACCTCGGGCAGGTGATCGTGCGGGCGAAGATCGAAGTGGATCCGATCACGGCCGCGCTGACGATCACGACTGACGGCAGCGGTCCGTATGCAATTCCGCAGATCCTCGATGGGATCCCCCTGCAGATCAAGCATGTGAACGTCACGATCAACCGGCCAAACTTTACGTTCAACCCGACCAACTGCACACAAATGGCGATCACGGGCGGCCTGACGAGCAGCGAAGGCGCGACCGATGCGTTGTCTGTCCCGTTCCAGGTCACCAACTGCGCCACGCTCGCGTTCAAACCTCAGTTCAAGGTCGCTACGGCTGGGACGACCAGTCGCCGGAAGGGCGCGAGCTTGAACGTCAAGCTCGCCTACCCCAAAGCCGCGTGGGGAAGCCAGGCGAACATCAAGAGCGTCAAGGTGGACCTCCCCAAACAGCTTCCATCCCGATTGAGCACGCTGCAGAAGGCGTGTACCGCCAGCGTGTTTCGGGCAAACCCGGCGGCCTGCCCGGCGGCATCCAGGGTCGGGACAGCTACAGCAAGGACTCCGATCATCCCGGAATCATTGTCCGGTCCAGCGTATTTCGTCAGCAACGGCGGCGCGAAGTTCCCGGAACTGGTGATCGTGCTATCCGGTTACGGCGTGACCGTGCAGTTGCACGGCGAAACGTTCATCAACGAAAAGACAGGGGTTACGAGCAGCACGTTCCGCTCGATCCCAGACGTCCCAATCGGCAGCTTCGAACTCACCCTCCCGCAAGGCCCCAACAGCGCGCTGGCGGCCAACACGAACCTGTGCACCATCAAGAGTCTGAAGATGCCAACGGTGTTCACCGCCCAGAACGGGTTGCAGATCAAGCAAGCCGTCCCGATCGGAGTCACCCGGTGCACCAGGCACAAGCAGGCCAAGCAAAAGAAGACAAGCAAGCACAAGAAGAGAAAATGAGATCCACACGAGCGAGGTCGTCTGGCAGGCTCGAGGCGAGCGACGGGGTGACGACGAACGGCAGCTGCGCGGCGGCGCACGGGCACGTCAGCGAGATCCAGCGGGCACGCATCCTCGCCGCGATGATCGAGGTGAGCGCCGAGCGCGGTGCGGCCAGCGTCAGCGTGGCCCACGTCGTCGAGTGCGCCGGCGTGTCGCGACGCACGTTCTACGAACTTTACGGCGATCGCGAAGAGTGCTTCCTGGCCGCGTTCGACAACGGGGTGGCGCGTGCTCTCGACGGGGTGCTCGCCGTTCACGATCCAAGGGCGAAGTGGCTGGATCGCACACGCGCAGCGCTGGTGGCGTTGCTCTCGTTCTTCGACGCCGAGCGCGGGACAGCGCAACTGTTGATCGTCGGATCGCTCGGCGCCGGCCCACGGGCGTTCGAGCGCCGTGCGAGCGTCTTTGCCCAGCTCGTGGCCGCAGTCGACGAGGGTCGCGGCGGGTCCAGCGCCGCCACCGAGCTGCCGCCCCTCACCGCCGAGGGGGTGGTGGGGGGAGCGCTCTCTGTGATCCACGCCCGCCTGCTCTCTACCGAGCCGGTCGACCTGCTCGAGCTGGCCAGCCCCTTGATGGGCATGATCGTGCTGCCGTATCTTGGAGCAGCCGCGGCGCGCAGGGAGCTCACGCGCCCGTTGCCCGAGCGATCGGTGGTCTCAAAGCACATGCCCGCAGACCCCCTGCGCGACATCGGTATGCGCCTCACCTACCGCACGATGCGTGTGCTGATGGCAGTGGCGTCCAATCCTGCCTGTTCGAACCGAGGGCTCGCGTTGGCCGCCGACGTCCACGATCAGGGTCAGATCTCCAAGCTGCTCACGCGTCTGCGCAAGCTCGGTCTGATCGAGAACGGTCCGGGCGGCCTTGGGCGCGGCGCGCCGAATGCGTGGGTGCTGACCGACAGGGGTCGTGCGGTGGAGCGGGCGCTTGCCGCCGGCTCGGCGTGAGAGACCTCGCCACGCAACGACGCAAGCGCGACCGCAGCCGAGTCCGAGCGGACCACTGCAGCGGCTAGGCTCGCTGTCATGCTCGGTCCCTCCCGACCGCTCCCCCGCGTCGCCGCGTTGGTACGTATCAAGCACTTCGGAGGTGGCTCGGAGCCGGGGTGGGTGACGGCAGTGGAAGAAGAGGGGCGACGCCTGCGCGTACGAGCGCAGGATGGCGAGCAGCACGAGTTCGTGCTCAGTCCCAAAAGCGCGCGCTTCGTATCTGCTGAGGACCCGCATGGCCCGCGGCTCGAACTGATCGGCTGAGGCGAGGACACTCGTGGCGCCCGCCGTGGCGCCCGCTCCCGCTGTCAGGGCACCCGCACGTCGGGGAACCACTCGGCGCAGTGCGCGCGCAGCGTCTCTCTGACCCACGCCCGCTCGCTTGGTGAGGCCGCGCGCAGGCGCGCGAGCAGCTCCTGCGGCCGGTCGAAGGCGACGCCGGCGATGCTCCAGCGAACGGCCAAGCGCTCGAACAGCAACTCCAGGGCGCGCTGTTCTGAGTCCTCGCGGGTGGCCGCCGCCGTGCCGGTCTCGCCCGCAAGCACTCGCGCGTACTCGACGCGCGCACCCGGCGTGAGCGAGCCGCGCAGCGTCAGCTTGCCGGCCTCAGGGTCGCTGTAGTCGCTCCTCGGCGCGCTCAGCTTCTCGTGCGCCGAGCGCGCGCGGCTGCGCCTACCCATCGCTTCGAGCCCCCGGCTGGATCGCTGCGTTGCCTCTGCCGCGCACTCAGAACGTGTCGGCGGCGCTCAGCAGCTGCGAGCGTACGTCGCCCGTTACCGGCTTGGCGTGCCCCGGCCAGGCCGCGGCCGGCTCCATCTCCGCCAGCTTGCGGATCGAGGCCTGCGCCTGCTCGGTGTCGTAGTTGTATGTCGGCTCGGGCACGTGCGGGGGACAGCTGCGCCCCCACATTTCGAGCGTGTAGAAGCAGTCGCTGACGAGCGCCAGCCGGTCCGATTCGCGCCACAGCCCGATCTGGCCGGGAGCATGTCCCGGCAGCTCGATCACCTTGAAGCCGGCGATCGAGTCGCCCTCGGACAGGGTGCTCGCGATCTGCACCGGCCCGGCGTCCCACGCGAAGCGATGAAGCGCGCGGTGGATCTGGCGCTGCGGGGTTGGCAGCCCGATCAGGTCCTTGGGCCAGTAGCGAAAGCCGCCGCTGCCTTCGGCGTCCTCGCGCTCGTCGGGATGGCACAGCACCGGCACTCCCAGCGCGGGCGCGACGCCGCGGTGATCGGTGTGCCCGTGCCCGAGCACGACGCGCTTGATGCCGCCGAGCTTGGCGCCAGCGGAGGCGACCGCTTTGGCCATCGTGCGTGCGCCCGCGTCGTACAGCGTCACGCCGCCGACCTCCGAGTCCTCGATCAGGTAGACGTTGCAGCGCCCCGGCTGCCCCTGCACGACCCA
>Ga0105240_10014096_pt1 | contig 10924 bp, 10 predicted proteins | sample KBSC54metaG_FD_80426 | JGI IMG/M metagenome (GOLD analysis project Ga0105240, IMG submission 80426) | Corn rhizosphere microbial communities from Kellogg Biological Station, Michigan, USA - KBS C5-4 metaG | ecosystem: Host-associated > Plants > Roots > Rhizosphere > Soil | place: Michigan, USA...
CGGTTCACAACCGAGAAGAGGACAAACAGAATGCGTAAACAGAAGGGTTTTTCATTAATTGAGTTGCTGATCGTGGTCGCGATCATCCTGATCATCGCCGCGATCGCCATTCCGAACTTGCTGCGCGCCCGCATTGCGGCGAACGAGTCGTCCGCGGCCGCGTCGGTTCGCACCATTTCAACCGCTGAATTGACGTATGAGACATCGTATCCGGCCACCGGCTACCCGTTGACACTTGCTGCGCTGGGACCGGCCACTGCGGCCTGCACTACACCGACCTCCGCGAACGCTTGCATCATCGACTATGCTTTGGCGGGTTCGCAAGGCACCGCTAAGAGCGGGTACAACTTCGTCGCAACTGGTAGCGCTTCCGCCGCGGGCAACCCGAACGATCAATTCATCATTACCGCCTCACCATCAAATCTGAACACCACGGGCGTGAAGGAGTTCTGTGCGGTTCAGGACAACGTGGTGCGCTTCGAAACGCCGGCTGCAGGCAGCGGGCCTGACGCGACTATGACCATCAGCGCGTGCTCGGCCCTAAGCCCGATCGGCAACTAGTTAAATTGAAGTACAAGTTGGCAAAGTACCTGGGGGAGGGTACAGAGCCGGGAGCGTCGGACGCAAGTTCGATGCTCCTTTTGTTTTTCTTAGGAGCGTCATCTCGAATACCAATCGAGGGGAGTGACCTTTGGTCCTGAGAGAGGATGCGTTCGGCACGTGAACTGCAAGTAAATCGTTGGGGTGGACAGAATGCGTCAAGGGGGCTTCTCACTGATCGAACTGCTGATCGTAGTCGCTATCATCTTAATCATCGCGGCTATCGCAGTGCCCAACCTCGTCAAAGCGCGGATTTCTGCAAATGAGGCATCAGCAGCATCGTCGGTTCGCCAGATCAAAACATCCGAAATTCTTTACTACAGCTCCTATCCATCGATCGGGTATGCGGTGCAATTGTCGCATCTTGGGGGACCTGAGCCGTGCGCGCCTTCAAGCACCACCGCCTGTTTGGTTCCGGATCCGTTGTCGAACGCGGGTCCTGGAACACAGGGCAAAAGCGGATATGTATTCAGTGCGGTGGGGAGCGCGAGCACCAGCGGGGGTGTCAATGACACGTTTGTGGTCGGCGCAGCGCCGCTCAACCCAAATGTCACTGGAATTCGACTTTTCTGCACTACGAACGACAATGCTCTTCGCGCGGATCCAGGGCCAAGCACTACACCCGTTACAACCGTGTCCGCATGCGTGGCGTACTCCCCGATATAAATCTGGAACTGCTGCAAGTGTCACTCGGGATGTTAGGGCCAGCAACCGAGTGCACAATCGAAAGGTGCTTGCAAGCCTGCCATGTGAGGATAGGAAAACAGGAAAAACAGGAAGGTGGCAATCATTAGAACCAAACTGACGCGCACGCCCGCCCACGAAGGCCGTCCTGCCCTGCCAATAGCTAATGCTATGGCCACACCGAGCAACATCGCAGAGGGATAGTAGTAGTAGTAACAGGTAACCCTCTGTGGAATGACCACCCACTGTAGAACGTTAGCAGAGTAGAGCAGAACTAACATCGCTTCTGCGACGGCCAGGGTACGATTCTTCCACCAGTTCCAGGCGCATAGGATTACCGCGCCGACACCGGTCCACATAACCACGAAATTACCTACTAAGTAGGAGAAAGCTCGTTCCGGGCTGGAGCGAAAGAACCACTGATACCAACGCACATTAAGTGTGGGATTGCCCGGCACTGCTCTGTGCCATTTCCACATAGAGACATTTTGGGCGACAAATTCGTGCAGAGAGAATGGCAGGTGAAGCGCCATACTCGCGAGTCCGAACACCGTGTAATACGTGGCCAACGGAACAACTCCCAAGCCCAGGACTAGAGTTGCGAGTCCTAATTCGCGGACTTTGTGACTGTCTGAAATCCGAAGATATAGCAATAACAACAAAAGGCATGCTTGGAAGACGATGCCGGTCCACTTGCAAGAGATGGCAGCCCCGAACATGAGGCCTGCTACGAATACAAATACGCGTCTCCGGAAAAGCGACAGATCTGTTGTCAGAATTGCGCGGGTGAACGCCAAAATCCCAAGCAGGACGAATGTAAAGTAAAACACGTCGAGCATGGCAATACGTGCCATGACATAGAGGAAATTGTTGAAAATCGTAAGAATTGCAGCGAACAAAGCGAGGCCAAAATCTTGGGTCAGCATGTAGGCCCAGATGAAAATAGCAACCAGAGTAATTGAGCCGAAGACCGCACTGGCAAGGCGCCAACCTTCCGGCCGATCCCCCAGTACCCTGATACCGACAGCGATGATGATTTTTCCCAACGGTGGATGTTGCAGCGTGTCGTCCGCTGTCCCGCCAAGAAAGGCTCTCGCTGCCGGCACATAGTAGTTCTCGTCGATTTGGCGAATGGGGAGAGAATCGATTCTAAAGAAGAACAGTGCAAAAGACAGCCCTTCAAGCAGTACAGAAGCGAGGGTTAGCCGCACTGTCATCCGTTAATACTAATTCGGGCACTAGTTGCACTTCATTGGAGTTGAAGCGTAATGGTAACGACGGTCACTCCTCAGTGCAGGAGACTCGGGACGCGGTTCACAAGCTGAAAAGCGATGCGTCACAAGTTGGAGCAAATCCGCTGTGCAAACAAGCAAGCTCCTGAATGTGCTGGCCTGCCATTTGCCCGCGGAAACCTTCGTAACGCTCCCTCCTTACTCTGTCGCTCGTTATAATTTCTCCGTGCCTGCAATCGAAATTCTTGGGTTGGAGAAGGTGTATCACGTCGGCTTCTGGCGAAAGAGGCCGAAGCGCGCCTTGCATCCTCTGAGCTTCGTCGTTGAACAAGGCGAAATCTTTGGGTTTCTTGGTCCGAATGGCGCGGGCAAGACGACCACCCTGAAGATGCTGATGGGGCTGGTCTTCCCTACTGGCGGCAGCGCCAAAATCCTCGGCATGGACTTGGACGATCCGCGCATGAAGGCACAGATCGGATTTCTTCCCGAGCAGCCGTATTTCTACGACTATCTGACTGCGCATGAACTGCTGCGGTACTACGGCCAGTTGTCAGGAGTGAATTCAAAGCAACTCACAGCCAGAGTGGATACCGTGCTTGAACACGTTGGACTAAAAGATTCGGCTGGTGTGCAATTGCGCAAGTTTTCGAAAGGCATGCTGCAGCGGGCCGGCATTGCACAGGCAATCCTCCACGATCCCAAGGTCGTATTTCTTGACGAGCCGATGTCTGGATTGGATCCCATGGGCCGGCGCGAAGTGCGCGTCCTGATCGAGCAGTTGAAAAATGAGGGAAAGACAGTGTTCTTTTCCACCCACATTCTCTCCGATGCGGAGGCATTGTGCGATCGTGTGGCCATTCTGAACCAGGGCAGGCTGCGCGGAGTGGGAGCCGTGGAAGAACTGACTGCGGGACTTCGCGGACAGGTCGAAATTGTGTGGGCGGGGACTTCTGTGCCTCCATCATTGAGAAGCGCAACATGTCGCATCGCGGGCGACACGGTTCGGGCTGTAGTGCCGAGCGACCAGCAAGACAACATAATAGAGACACTCCGGCGCGAAAAGCTGCGACTGATCTCGGTTACGCCGGTGCGAGTATCGCTTGAGGATTACTTCATGGCACAACTCTCACCCGACCAACCGTCTGCCGCCGCTGCGAACGGAAAGGCCGCGCAATGAGTTCTCGAATTTTTCATATTGCGGCCAACACTTTTCGTGAAGCGGTACGCGATCGTGTGCTCTATAACCTGATTGCGTTTGCACTGTTGTTGACGGGCGCAGCAATTCTAGTAGGCCAGATTTCGATCCAGATCGAGCGATTGGTAGTCATCAATCTTGGCCTCACTGCAGTAGCGCTGTTTGGCGTCGTGATCGCAATCTTTATCGGGATTGGGCTGGTTTCGAAGGAAATCGAAAAACGCACGCTTTACACTGTGCTCTCGCGACCCGTGGCGCGATGGGAATTCATTGCGGGCAAATTCGTTGGGCTGTCCGGAACTCTGGTCGTCAACGCATCATGTATGGCGGTCGGAGTGTTCGCAGCTCTTTTGTACGTCTCGCGGCAATTGCACGGATCCGATGCCTGGGTGCTCGTTGCGATTTATTTCATTGTCTTGCAATTCCTGATTACAACGGCTCTGGCTCTGTTCTTTTCGTCTTTCTCCTCCCCGCTGCTCTCCGCCGTTTTCACCTTCTGCCTTTTCATCGCCGGCAGCTTTGCGGAAGACCTCCGAGGATTCGTCGGATTGTCTCACGGGTTACAGCATTGGATGGCAGTGATAGCGGTGTATGCCATTCCGAACTTCTCCGCGCTGAATATCATTAATCCAGTTGCACATGGCAATGGCGTTTCCGGGCAATTAGTTTTCTGGAACACAGCCTACGCTCTGGTTTACATAGTCGCAGTACTCAGCGGCGCCATCGTGATCTTTGAGTACCGGAATCTCAAATGAGGCGACGAAGGACTATCCGAATTGCCGCAGCGCTGTTGATACTCTCCTGCGCAGGCTCTGTCTTCCTGTTGCGCCTCGTCGATCGATTGCGGGAGAACGCAACACTCGAAGAAACAATCTACATTTCCTCACCAAGGCTGCTGAAGCATTTGAGCCTGGGCTACGAAGGCTTGCTCGCGGATGTGTATTGGACACGCGCAGTGCAGTATTTCGGCGAACAGCATCACAACGACAGCGGTGAGTATAAGCTGCTGTGGCCGCTGCTGAACATCACCACACAACTCGACCCACACCTCGTGCCTGCATACGAATTTGGAGCAGCGTTTCTCGCGTCCCGTCCGCCGCTCGGGGCTGGATTGCCGGAGCAAGCAATCGAACTGGTCGAATATGGAATCCGCAATAACCCGGATGACTGGCACCTTTATTACGACTTGGGTTTCGTGTATTACGACCTGAAGGATTATGCCAAAGCCTCGGATGCGTTTGAGCGGGGATCCCACGTTCCGAATGCTCATCCGTTCTTGAGGATTATGGCCGCACAGACGGCCCAGCACGGGGGAGAAACACGAACTGCGCAGATGCTTTGGACCTCGGTGTATGAGACGACTCATGACCCGCAGATTCGAGACAATGCAAAGTCCCACCTGGTGTCATTGACTGCCGATCTGCAATGCGAAGAGCTGGAGCAAATTGTGGCGGCCTACCGGCAAAGAACCGGGAGAAATCCCTCGAGCTTCGCAGATCTGGTGCGGGCGGGAATGTTGAGAGGCATCCCTGTTGACCCGACAGGAACGCAATATCGACTGGATGATGATGGGCACGTCTTCGTGTCTCAGCCCGCGGATTTTCCATATTCTGAAAAAGCATTGCCTTCCGGCTACGTTCCAAGACGGCGTTAATCTAAGATTCAATTTGCGGACTGACGCGGAGAACGCCGATGAAGCGGCATCGGCGCAAAATTTGCGTTGCTCCAAGACCACACCTTACCGGTCGAACTCACTTGCGCAACGGCCAGCCCACAGTCATCTCGGAACTCCAAGCCTGGTGGGACGAGCATCGCCCGCGCGCTGGGTTCTTTCGCACGGCACGCACACTTCTCGCAATCGGATGGGAATTTATTCGTGATTCCATGCCGGACCGGGCGCGCCAGCGCTACGGAGACGTCGACTATGACTGGGAGTATAGGGTCGACACAACCAGCGCCAATGTTTCCTGGCGCGCACGATTCATCGGGCTGCTGAACTCGTCGTACCAGCCGATCGAGTCGTCATTGTTCCAGGAGATGCTCAACGCGGTGGCGATTGACTACGGGCACTTCACATTCATCGACATCGGATCCGGAAAGGGGCGGCCGCTGCTGATGGCGTCGGAGTATCCATTCCGGCGAATCATTGGCGTGGAATTTCTTCCTGAGCTGAATGCAATCGCGGAAGACAACATCCGCAAATTTCCCGACGCACGGAAAAGATGCAAGCAGATTGAGGCGCGACTGGCAGATGCCACGGCTTTTGAGTTCCCTTCCGAGCCGCTCGTGATTTTCGTGTTCCACCCCCTGCCGGAGAGCGGATTCAGGAAAGTAATTGCGAACCTTGTTGCCTCCATGCGGAGGAATCCACGACCGGTATGGCTCATCTATGCAAACCCTCTGTTCGAGGATATTGTGTTGCAGTCAGGAGGGTTCAGGAAGACGGCTGGAACCGAGCAGTACACGATTTTCCAAGCTCAGCGTTCCGGGAATTGAGCGTCTCTGGACGCTTTGGCATCAGGGCGGTCGCCGGCCAGGGCCGTTTCGGCCAGTTCCATCCAGTGCTGGAGTTTCATGCGGGCGAAATCACCTTCCCGTCGCGCAAAGGGAGCATACGGCAGGCCGCCGCGGGATGGGTCAAGCCAGGTTTCGCGACGACGTTCCAGCGGAGATCGAATCCGAGCATCGTTCACCAGGACAGGATGTCAAGAATTGTGATTGGGTTCGATACGGTACACTTTGTAAAGTCCAAACCATTTCCGCTGACGTGGGCCTCAGAGTATTTCTGTACAATGCGCGGGTCCAGCAGAGCTGCATCCAAACTAGAAGTAGAAGGATCGTTGGGCTCCCGATATATTTCCACTGTGAAGTTCGGCTTGAAAATCGCAGTTATGCTCGCTGTGCTAGCGCTGGGAGTGCCGTATGGGGCCCAGGCGCTTCCGAACGTCCATGCTGTGGCCAAAGGTGTGGATGAGCACTATAACCACCTGCGATCGCTTGAGGCTGAGTTTACTGAGATCTACCAAGGGGCAGGCATCCAGCGGACTGAGACAGGGACGCTACGCCTGAAAAAACCGGGCAAGATGCGATGGGACTATCGTTCTCCTGAAGAGAAGTTGTTTGTGAGCAACGGGAAGGATGCATGGTTGTATTTGCCTCAGGAAAAACAGGCTCGAAGATCAGCACTGAAGAACTTGGACGACCTTCGCTCGCCGCTTGCATTTCTATTAGGTAAGACTAAGCTGGAGAAGGAGTTACAAGGACTATCTTTTGCGCCCGACGTGCAAAGCTGGAAGCAGGACGACTCCATTTTGCGCGGCGTCCCTCGTGGGATGGAAGATCAAGTGGATCAGGTTCTGCTCGAGATCAGCCCCGATTATCGGATCGTCCGAATCCTGATTCAGGGTCGAGATGATTCCATCACCGAATACCGGTTCACCGATCAAAAGGAGAACGTGGTCCTGTCGGATAAGCAGTTCGAGTTCACTCCTCCCCCGGGGAGCGAGACGGTGGACGAATTGGCCAACGGCCAGCCATAAAGGGGCTTGAATTCAGCAGGTTACCTCGGGTGCACTTGGGTGCTAAGTAGCGGTAAAGACGACACTTTTCGGTGCTAGACTCAGGAGAATAACTTCCGGGCAGTTGGTATAAATGGCTGAATTTCTGGTGAAAGTCGCGGACGAGCGTGGCAACCTCACGCAACAGGTGGAGTCCGGCTACTCCGAGGCCGAAGTCCGCGAGCGGTTCACGTCACAAGGCTTTCTGGTTTATTGGGTCAAGCCGAAAAGTATCCTTAGCGGCGGTGCAGTACGCGGCAAGAGGGTGCGACCGTCTACCTTTCTGATTTTTAATCAGCAGTTCTTGACCCTTCTAAAGGCGGGTCTGCCGATTCTGGGATCGCTGGATCTTCTGATTAAACGGCAGAAAGACAACTACTTCCGGTCACTGTTGCAGAATGTCCGCGAACGGGTGAAGGGCGGAGAGCTGCTTTCCGAGGCCTTTTCGGCGCAAAATGTTTTTCCAAAAATTTACACCACGACGTTAATGGCTGGAGAAAAGAGTGGGAACATGGAAGAAGTGCTCACTCGATATATCAGCTTCCAGCGCCTGACGTTGACATTCAAGAAAAAGTTGCTGGTCTCGCTGGTGTACCCGACGTTGCTGGTGTCTGTAGTTCTTATCATGTTCGTGTTCCTGGTGACGTACGTTGTGCCACAGTTTGCAAAGCTATACCAGGATTTGAATGCGCAATTGCCGTCAATCACGGTGATTATGCTCAGCATCGGCACCCATGCGCAGCAGTATGCACCAGTGGGAGTTGTCGTCCTGGGGCTGTTGCTGTTTTTGTTTTGGAGATGGAAAGCAACCGACAAGGGCAAGGCATGGATCGACAAGATGCTGCTGGGAATACCCATGGTTGGCGACATTCTCATCAAACATCAGGTAGCCACGTTTTCACGTATGCTTTCGACTCTGCTTCTGGGCGGAATGCCTCTGGTTCCCTGTCTTGAGACCGCGGGGGCTTCGATGAGCAGCACGAAAGTGGTGAACGGAATTCGCAACGCTTCCGTCCGAGTACGGGAGGGCCAGTCGCTGGCTTACAGCCTGGAGCAGCAGAAGATTTTTCCTGAGTTGTCGGTGGAAATGATTGAGGTGGGCGAATCTACTGGCGCATTGCCGGCAATGCTGACCTCGGTGGCAGAATTTTATGAGGAAGATGTGCAGACGGCGCTGGGCGCAGCGATGGCCCTGATTGAGCCGGCTATCCTGATCGTAATGGCGGTATTTGTGGGCGGCATTCTGATCTCGCTCTATCTGCCGATATTCAGTCTGGGCTCAAACATTCACTAAAGATTGGCGGTTCGACAATGGCTGGCATCGTAGAAAAGAAATCGACAGCAACAAACGGCGGGAACGGAGTGGGTGCGCCCGTTGCTGCTTCCGACGAAGTGGTTCGGGCGCAGGATGTGGCCCGTCGGTATCGCTGCGAGTATGTCGATCTGCGCGACTTCCAGCTCCATCATGATCTCTTCACCAAGATCGATCCCCGGCTGATGTTCCGCTACAACTTCGTTCCACTGGAAGAGACGCGCGACGGCAAGCTGGCCATCGCGATAGCAGATCCCAGCCAGTTGATGATGATCGATGAGATCGGCTTGCTGCTCAACAAGCGAATCATCACCAAGGTTGCCACGCTCGGGCAGATCACTGAAATCCTGAAGAAAACCGAGCAGTCGAAGCGCGTGCTGGAAGATGCCAGCGAGGTCTTCACGCTCAACGTCGTGCGAGAAACGGAAGAAGGCACAGACGAGAGCATCTCGATCGACAAGCTGACAGCGCAAGGTGACATGAGCCCGATCATCCGACTCGTGGACACCACGATTTTCACCGCTCTGCAGAGGCGCGCCAGCGACATTCATATCGAGACGCGCGATGATTCGGTGGTCATCAAGTTCCGCATTGATGGCGTACTGACGCAGGCCATGAACCCAATCGCGAAAGAGCATCATTCGACCATCATTTCGCGAATCAAGGTCATGAGCGAGCTCGATATTTCTGAACGACGCGTGCCCCAAGATGGCCGGTTCCGCGTGAAGTATGGCCAGCCCGAGCGGCCAATCGATTTCCGCGTTTCGATCATGCCTTCGATTCACGGCGAAGACGCCGTGCTCCGCGTACTCGACAAGGAGTCGATGAGCGAAAAGTTCCGCTCCTTAACGCTTGACGTGGTTGGATTCGACGAAGAAGATTTGCGCAAATTCCGGCGTTACATCAACGAGCCTTACGGGATGGTGCTGGTGACTGGGCCAACTGGAAGCGGCAAGACCACGACGCTCTATGCCGGCGTCAATGAAATCAAGACTGAAGAAGACAAGATCATCACGATTGAGGATCCGGTCGAGTACCAGATTCGCGGTATCACGCAGATTCCGGTCAACGAGAAGAAAGGTCTGACGTTTGCTCGCGGTTTGCGGTCGATTTTGCGTCACGATCCCGACAAGATCATGGTGGGCGAAATCCGCGACACCGAGACGGCACAAATCGCGATTCAATCCGCGCTCACGGGCCACTTGGTATTCACGACAGTTCACGCCAACAACGTAGTCGACGTCCTCGGCCGGTTCCTGAATATGGGCGTCGAGCCTTACAACTTTGTTTCGGCACTCAACTGCATCCTGGCGCAACGCCTGGTCAGGCTGATCTGCAACTCGTGCCGCACCGTTGTGCATTATCCGCCGGATGTGCTGGAAGCGAGCGGACTGGATCCTGAGCAATGGTCGAAGGTGCCGTTCTATGAAGGCCAGGGCTGCATCGAGTGCGCAGGAACTGGGTTCCGTGGACGTACGGCAATTCACGAACTGCTTGACCTGAGCGACCGCATTCGCGAGATGATTTTAGCCAAGAAGCCGACGTCAGAGATCCGGCGAGCCGCGCGCGAAGAGGGCATGCGCTTTCTCCGCGAGTCGGCGCTCGATAAGGTGCGGCTAGGGCTGACCACGCTGAAGGAAATCAACAAGGTCACGTTTATTGAGACGATGCGGTAGCCAAGTTGCCAGTGGTTAGTGATCAGTCGTCAGTGTCAGGCTGTGCTGATGTACTCAGGCTGACAACGGGCAACTAGCTACTGGCAACTTTATTTTGATTTAATAGAGTTCACAGGGAAATGAGTTCCAGGTACCAGTCCGGCAGGCCGAAGCTGGCGTGCGAGATCGCGGCCGACCGCGTGATCGCGGCACGCGCTGCGGATTCGCGCCAGGTGCTGGAGCTGTGCTCCACCAGCGAATTGGCGCCTGGGTGCGTGGTTCCAGACCTGACGGAAGGCAACCTGCGTCAGCCGGATGCGGTCGTCACGGCGTTGCGTGAAGTACTGGGCAACGTCGGATCGCGTTCGCGGGAGGTCACGGCGGTGCTTCCAGACGCGGCAGTGCGAGTCGCCCTACTCGACTTTGAAACTTTGCCGCAGAATCATGAAGAAGCTGAGGGCGTTGTGCGCTTCCGTCTGCGCAAGTCACTTCCATTCGACGTCGACAAGGCGAAAGTCTCGTATCAGGCGCAAACCTCGAACGGCACTGTGCGCGTGGTGGCAGCCGTCGCGCTGAACAGTGTGATTCAAGAATATGAAGCAGTCATTCGCGAAGCGGGATTCAGTCCGGGCGTAGTGCTGCCCTCAATGTTGGCTGCGGTCCGCGGAGCACCCGCGGATCGGGGAACG